>Ga0307509_10000136_pt1 | contig 109027 bp, 127 predicted proteins | sample 10_EM_MG_FD_202245 | JGI IMG/M metagenome (GOLD analysis project Ga0307509, IMG submission 202245) | Populus trichocarpa ectomycorrhiza microbial communities from riparian zone in the Pacific Northwest, United States - 10_EM | ecosystem: Host-associated > Plants > Roots > Unclassified... | reverse complement strand
ATACCCATATGTCTCCGCATATGCCCTAATCATCCGTGCTTGCCCTAGAACGTTCACCCGTCCACACTTCTGTGTTCCTCCATACATGCCCGCGCTGCCTATCAGCCTGCGGTATCTCTGCTCCTATAGCAGTGTTCTACTACTGGGATAATAATACCATCAGATATGGTATAACACAATTATGAAATCTCGAGCTAGCTCCGCATCCCCCATTTCTCATTTCCAGGAATTTACCGAGTTACGCAATAGCTGAAGGCTCGCGTGCCTGGGCGGGGGACTCGTAATGGTGTGATAAATGTTGGCTCTGCGATATGTTGAGGTAGGGCTACCCACTTAGGTCTTCGTTTGGGGGTTAGGTCAATCATCGGTTGTGCGGGACTGTGTTTGGCATTTGTGTTTCCCCTTAAAGAGTCTTCTTACAAAACCATCTATCATCCTTCCTCCTATCCATCCATTCTCCGTATCCTTTTATTATCAGTGTTCTTAACGGGGTAGTCCGTCCGTCCTAAATGAGGACCGCGGTGGATGACGCCCTGTCGTCCCGTCCGGTCTTTTTCCAAACTTGCCCTTCCACCCACCGCCAAGGACTAGGGGCCCCGCCGTCCTGCACGTTCCCCTACGCCAATTTGCCTTACATTGTAGGGCCCGCCGTCCTGAGATTTCCCGGACAAGAACGGACCACCTTTTGCCGTCCCGTCCCGTCTAGGGCTCTTGGTAGTCCCCCCGCCGGGCCCTACGGGGACCCCGGATAGTTGAGAACACTGTTTATCATACCACTACGAATTTGCTTGTATCATAATATAATACTTGCTACCTTTCGCTATTGCTGATTATCTATGATGATCAGCAAACTTATTCGTTTGTCCAGCCCATCCAAGAGTCTTAGGGTGTGCCGGTTGCTAACTTGGGTTTGAATTGCTATAGCATCCATACCAAAAACTGGAGGAAAACCGTCGGAGGCATCCTCCGCCCCCTCCCCTCGACTAGACACCCTTCCGAGTAAATACGGTATCATACCTCCGCGAAGGTCCCCATCACAGTAGGGGGGACACCTCTTGCTCCCGGAGAGGGGGGGCTGGCGGCTGTGTTTTAATTATTTATTAGTACGTTTCCTTGTAGTTGATCTTATGCCGGTTTTTGAATACGTTTATTAACGGCAAATGTTTTAACAGTACTGTACCCGACCATTAGCTTCTGGCACGTTGCCTTGTAGTTGCTCTTGTGCTGGCTTTTGAATACATTTACTAACGGCCCGTGTTTTAACAGCTTTGTGGTGGGCTGTACCACTGTTATGCAAATGTACTGTACAGTACTCGACGATTATTGGGTGTGATGCCGGGGGAGATCCGAAAACCCAGGACAAGAGTTAATGAGGATGAAAGTTTCCCAAGATGCTTGTGCAATTAGTCTTACTTTCTGCCACAGGTGCCTATATCGGTTGTAGAATGAGGCTGGAGCCCTTAACAATGTTGTCTATAAGCATATATGACTTGATAAAAGCCCGACACCTTTTATTCTACGCATAGTATCAGACTCAATGCCTTAAATACCGAACGCCCCTCAAGAAAACTTATTCGCTTCATGCAGTACAGAGTCTATAATAGCCCCCCCCTCCTCCTCCAGCGTTCTCCTCTTCATCTCAGCCCACATACCCATCCATTCACACATTCACCAATTCACCGAGCCAGCCCGATCACTAAGAAACATTTTTCTGCCTTCCGAAAATACGATTAAATAGCCCTCGGGCGGAGAGGAGAAGGGAAGAAGGAAGACAAAAACGAGGGAATGACAAGCGAAAAGAAAAAGAAACTGCGCGGAAGCAAGTTCATCAAATACACATGTGCATGCTCGAATTGAAACCCCCCAACCTCCCCCTTACTCCACCGCCTTCCACTCCTGCTCCAACATAAACAACTCCTGCCAAAGCACCGGATCCCCAACTCCAGTGGAATTAGCCCTCTTCCGCATGGTAGCAGCTTCCACTTCCTGTGGGCTTTCAAACCTATACCCTACTATCGAATTCCCATAACTGTACCCGTTAAACCCGGTAACGACGTGCTTGTATCCGGCGCTATTCCCAGCGGCAGTTGGGGCGGCTGGGTACATCGCCCCCATGTTGCGCTGCTGCATCTGCAAGAGCCCGCGGACCTGGTTCATGGCAGGCTTGACGCGGAAGTACACTTCGGCCCTGTGCTTGGCAGCAGCAGCGAAGTGGCCGACGTCGTTCAGCTGGCACGCCTCGGCCCAAATACGCTTCATGAGCAGGGAGTAGATGTCGCAGCTGGCTGAGTCCTCGATGAGGGTGCCGTGGACCGTGAGGGCGCCAGCAAGGCTCGAGGGCCTGACCACGTCATAGTAGCACTCCTCACACACAATGAAGGAATCTGTGCCGTACCACTTCCGCCCCGTCACACCCGTGTCTTCGGGGCATGGGGGGAAGAGGGACCGTGTGTACGCGAATTCCTTGAATTTGGAAAAGTCTTTGAGGTCCAGTGACTCGTCCAGCTTCGCCAGGAGTCGTTTGTGTCTGGGCGATTCAGGCCCCATATCGCAGGAAGCGAGAACGCCTGGGGGGTACTGGTCAACGTAGAAATGGCGCCCAAAGTCGGCCGCGAAAATTACAGTAAAGAAGCACGCAGGACAGACGGTAAAGTTCTCAATGCCAGACATTTTATACCATTGAGCACCATCAAGAACCTCGCTTTCGCACGGGGGGAATCTGATGTTGGCATCAGCGCAGTGCCAGAAATGATCAAAATTCTTCACATTCGACAATGAAACCTTCCAGGCAAGCGCAATCCCAACCATAGTAAAATGGCAACTCCACTTCTCCGATCGTGGCTGTTTGGCTGGAGTTGGAATGAATTTTTCACGCCATGGAGAAAGCTCAATTTCGTCCAGATAGCACGCTTCACAGATCACAAACCCTTGTATCGGTCTGTTAGTCGTCCACCAATTCCTAGGCCCACCAACATATGAGGTTCCAACGCACTTCGGGACCTCGGTGATCCGATAAGTGGCACTTCTCACAAAGTCCTTCCACGTGTTCCCATGCGTTGGAGGTTCCGGATCAATGAGTCGGAGGAACCTCTTTTTGAGGCCCGGAATCGCCAGATCACACACGGTTTCGATATTCTCTTGGCGAGGATCGAGGAGAATGAACCGACTTGCGAAAGGTGACGCCAAGACGATATCATTGTAACAAGCTTCGCAAACGGCAAAATCCGGTATCTCAGATGGCACTCCCCACCATTTATCACCAACACCCGCCTCATGCCCTTTACAATTCGGTATCCGAATCCTCCTTTCCATATAGTTCGCAACTGGTTCAAAGCTTTGTGTCCGTATCGCCACAGCCCACAACTCCTGCATGCGTGGTGTATGAAAGTCGCAACTTTTCTCCACATTGTGCTCCTGCTCCGCTTGTAAAAAGTAGCTTCCAAATTGAGATTTGTGAATATGAGTATAATAGCAATGAGCACATATATCAAACCCCGAGACAAACGGCAGCTGAAACCATGTCCCCCAGTGAGTGAAATTGTATTTAGGGCATGGAGGAAGGCGGGCGAGCTCCTGAGGGCTTAAATCTCGATTAGTGTTTGGTGGTGGTGTCTTCGGTGGCACTGTGCTCGAACGCTGGGTACCGGAAGGGTGAGTCTTTTCGGAGGTCCTGGATCCCTGAGAAGAATAGGGTCGAGGTTCGCGCGTAGGAATTGCCAACGGAGAGCCTGGACGATCCGAGGTGGATTGCTCTTCACTTTCGCAGGCAGACCCAGGCCCTTGGGTGGCGTACGGCCGAGGCTCGCGCCCAGGAAGCTCTGGAGGAAGTGATATATCTGTGTCTGCTCTCTTTAGAGAAGAGTATGGCTGGGGTTCACGGCCAGGGAGCTCCGGGGGAAGTGAAGTGCCCGTGTCCGTCCGCTTAAGATCAGGGGGTAAATGAGGGGTATTTCCCGCTGCAGCGTTTTGCGGTTGTGATCCATAAGGACGGGGCTGGCGAGAGGGGATTTGGGGTGGGAGGGAGGTACCCGTATCTGAGCGCCCAGGAGGATTAAGAACAAAGTCCCATTGATTGTCCCGATCAGTAGGCTGTGCCGAACTCTGCGACCCATATGGGCGGGGCTCACGGGCAGGGATCTCTGGCGGGAGTGAGATATTTGTATCTGTCCGCTCAAGTTTGGGAGGGAAGTTCGAGGGCGGCCCACTGGGGGCAAACTGTGACGCTGATTGAGATCCATATGGTCGAGGCTCACGGGTAGGAATCTGCGGCGGAAGCGACACTTCAGTATCAGATCGTACGAGCGGAGGTGGAGCAGAAGACATCCATTCGTTCTCAACACTGGGCCACGGCCCCCCTTGAGACCCATATGGCCGTGGTTCCCGAACATGAATCTCGGGAGGGGGTGTTTCATTTTTCTCAAGAGCTTCAACACCGGCGCTATATTTTCCCCCAGTACCAATAGGTTTATCAGCACCGGGGGTTTTACCAGAGGAAGACTGTCTCCTAGGAGGAGGAGGATTTTCCTGTCTCAGTGGTTTTGATGGTACGTGATGACTAGATGTCCGAGACTCAACGTCCGATTCTTCGCTTTCAGCTGCGTCCTCCACAGAAGGCGGTGGAGGGTATGAGTTTTTCCGACGGGCAGGACGAGGCTTCCTCTCACTCGCCCTAGAAGTAGAATTCGCTCTTCTCCTCGAAGCGTCCAGCCAAAATTCATCAAGAGGATGCATCGGGTTCGGTGTAGGAGCCACGTCCGTAGGCGGAGAGCTATGCTGAGACCCTGACTGAAAAGGTGGCTGGTGCCTGTGACCGTGGTAAGTGCCAGCACGTGGTCTGGACGCACGAACAGGAAGTTCCCCCCCTACATTTACTGGACCGTGTGCGTCGTGGGACAAACGCCGAGGGTACGCGTGAGCATTTGGCTGATCGTGTGTTGATGCTGCGTGATCGCCGTAACGAGACCCGCGTGGAGACGCTTGTTCGGCCCCGGGTGCTTGAGTATGGGGGGAAATTGGAGAACTAGGTTGAGAAGCATGCCCTCGTTGAAGTCGGCCGAAAACACTGGGCAGAGGTCTGTGAGAGGGGGTCGTTGGAGATTGCTCAGATCCGGCGTTGTTGCTGTTGTTGCTGGTATTGAGACTCCTGTTACCCGGCAGAGGACGATGATGCGGGGGGGCCGGGGGCGGTGGAGGAGGTGGGGGTTCATATCGATAAGAACCACCGGCGGAGCCACCCGAGTTTCCACTCGACATCGTAAGGATCCGCCGCAGGCCGTATTGATAATAAAGCGCAGGATATAGTTGTCGGTCTTGATTACGGTAAGTTAATGGGGATGGGGAGGAGAAGCCAGGATGAATGGCAGATAGAGAAGGCAGAGAAATATAACAGGGTCGGAAAAATACACGCACAGTAAATTTACTTCGGTGAATAACATGTTATGATGCGCATGCCATGCACTGCGCCTATAAACGGACACGGAAGACATGGTCAACCCCTGCGCTGATAGACCGTACCTACCATACCGGCACTGGCGTCTTTAAAGATTAATCAGGCTTCCTGTGATAACCTTACCATAATTTCAGTCACGTCATGATGGTGATTTTTATGTCATATGGTGATTTTCGACATCTGACTTGAAAACATGTTCCATGCCACCGGGCCCGCCCTCCTTTCATGCCCGCCCCTTGCTCACCCCTCCCTCCCTGGCCCTGGCCGTCGGCGATAGTCACAATCTCAGGCTCAGACTTTGCTCACATCATGTCACCATCCAGTTTCTATCAATTTCGCATAAGTAGTCTACAATCCAACATCATTAAGCTGCAAGCTCCTCGTACAATCTGTAGGTGACCGGGTTGTAGCACCAAAGGCCTTGCTGATAATATATCAATACTTCTCCGATCGGCTTATAACAATTTCCAATTGCGATTCCGGAGCGGACTCTTCCCCAGACTTTGCAGGAAGGAACAAGATTCTGCCTCGTATAGCATATCACCGCTAAACTCTGCATCGAAACTATCAGAGACGGGAGGAAACTTAATCGAAATCAGTTACACAGTCAGCCAGAGAGCCGAAACAACCAACGCAGCAATCCGGCACCTTAACAGAAGTCGCAAAAGCAAGCTCCCAAATACCGTATCTCACCTTATTCCCGATCGAAGATCGTCGGGCATAACCACCAACAGCCCTAAATCTGGCAAACCAAAGCTCTATATCGTGAAAAACTCAACACACCCAAGCCCCCACCATCATCATGAGGGGAGAGTAACTGCCTTCAGGCCCGCGAGCCAGATGTAAAATTTCCCGAATCAAGGAGAAGCAACAAGAGATATGACGGTAAAGCATTCGGAGCGCACAATTGGTGTGTTGCAAGTAAAACCCGGGTCGGCCACTGCCTGTGCTTGTGCGTTGCTTAAATCACCTACTAAAGCTACCCCATCGGGTGAAACCTAAGCAACCCATGAGTCCTCTCCCACAAGGCCAGCCTAAGGTTTGTAAATATTAGTGAGATGGGTAAATAGAATGAAAAAATGCGCCCCTTGTGCCTTTGCTCTCTGCTAAGGGTTCGAGGTACGAGGTATTGACATCACAGTACGGAGAAATTTTCGGATATGATAGACGTATCATACTGGACACATTTCTCTCGCCGTTTATAATTCTGTAAGGCGTTCGTAGCATTTTGTGCACATGGATAAGGCACCGTAGTACAGGTGGAGGTCTTAGCATTGAGTGTGCGACGACGAGTTCATTGGAATGCATTTGGGTATTCGCATGCGCTAGCACCCTCGATATCACATCGCACATGCCTAGTAATCGGATTTATTGTCTAGCATTGCGATCAATATTCGTAGATAGGGAGCTGTTCATATCGTCCTACTACGACGCCCAGCTTAGCACTAATCTCCGGCAGAAGAATATATATAAATACCTCAGCAAATCCCTATGAACCATTATCGTATCAAACCAACTACAATTCGAACATACCTACTACTATTATCAATATTCAGAAATCAAAATGGCTGAACTTCACATTGCAGAGGACAGCATTCCCCGCCTTGACGGCAAAGTTGCCATAGTGACTGGTAAAGTATCCTTTGCTCCACCAGCTCCCCTCACCCAGTACCTCCCATGCTAACCACGACCCCAATCAGGCGGCTGTGCCGGAATTGGCCTCGCAACAACCAAGATCCTCACTTCAAAGGGAGCAACGGTAATTATGGCAGATTTGGCCCCACCCGCGGAAACCGTAGAGAATGCAACCTGGGTGAAGACCGACGTATCCTCTTGGGGCTCATTGAAGGCCGCTTTCAAGGCCGCCGGTCGGGTCGACATAGTAGTGGCTAACGCCGGTATCCTCGGAGATCCAAACTGGCTCGACGACAGACTAGACGAGACGGGAGAGTTGATGAAGCCGAGTATGTCAGTGATAGATGTCAATATCGTCGGCGTAGCCATGTGCGTCAAGCTAGCGGTCAGTTACATGCGTAAACAGAGTTCCGGGGGAAGTATCGTTCTCGTTGCTAGTGGGATCGTGTACGAGCCTGGAGCGAGGTTGCCGCTGTATGCTGCTTCGAAGTTTGCTGTAAGTACTTGAAGTCTTCTTCTTTTTTCCCCTTCATCTTCCCTAGCTCCTTGGCTGCATGTGTCTGCAAAGCTCATTGGATAATACAGGTTACGGGAATGTTGAGGAGTCTAAGGCAATCTCTCATCAATGAAGACATCACCATCAACGCTGTTGCTCCAGGTGTCACGTCCACACAACTTGTCAATTCTGTCAAGCCAGCGTTCGCCGCGAAGAACGAGCCCATGGATACTCCGCACGAAGTTGGTCTTGCCATCGTGTACTCTGCCGTTGCCAGGGAACAGTCACGCATCCCCATTCCTGGAACATCCCCCGAGGATGCGGTGAACAAGCAGAGCGGACGCTGGAACGGTAGGATGATTCACACCTTGAAGGGAATGTTCACGGAGACGGAAGAGTCGTTTTTGGCGTTGAAGGATATGTGGGTTGGAGAAAGGGCATTTCAGGAGATGAAGACCCAGGAACTGATCTTCCATGGGCCGGTCACCCCCGCACGGCTCTGAAGGTGGCGGCAACAGGCAGACGGACAATGTCCCATTCGTCTAAGGTGATGAGTGATTTTTGATGATAGGCACCGGTATCATCTTGTTAGTTAGCTAGGCAGCAAACCAAACCAAAGACACCATTTCGTTCAAAACAATGCCATAGGTACCTTCTTGCCCTTGATTGATTTTCTCTCACTAGCTCTGAAACCCTCTGGCTGTTGAGGTTTCACCCAGAAGGATGAGACGGCCCAGAGCGATGGAGGACCATTTTCCTCCCCCCCACACACTTTCTTGCACTCCCGAACAGCCACATTCCTCGAGTGACTACTGGTGATTCGTCCCCCTTCCCTTCAGCACAAAAGCACACTCAGGCCCCAGTGTATCAAGAATTTACCCAAGCACCTGAGGCCATTTGGTAAGGTAGCCAGTGCCGTATTCGCCCTTCCTCTGCCCATGCAAAAATGCTCAAACCCTCCCAATCCAATCTGACCACATTACGAAAGCCCATCACTCATTCGCCGAAATCTTCCCACACACACCCCCCCTCTCATCTATGTCAGATTCTTAAAACCGCTATGCCAGCAGTTCACCCCAGCCAACCCGTTGACCGATTCAACAATCCTCTCCTTCATCCCTTAACATCAAGTTCGATCCAGTCAGGCCACCCAAGAGAACAAAAACATTCACCCACCCTCCTTTCTTCCCTCCTTCGCCGGTGAGAGGGTAAATCTCATAACCTACAACCATAAATTAACATCTTTTTCTTTCTTCGCCAAAAAATCCAACACTCTCACTCCCCAAGAAAAGCTATCCCTCCGTGAGATAACGCCCCAATCAAATCCCTCCACAAGGTGCAAAATTCTCATTGGAGAAGACAACGCAATCCATGAAAGTAGGTAAAACCCCGGCACAGCACCGCACTTATATACCATATACGATTCGCTCACCCTCGTTGATCCGTTAGCTAGCTATCATTACATGATGCTTTTTTGTCCTTCTCGCTCATTCATCCACCCACCATTGGAGTTCCGTAAACCTGTCGTACTCGTGCAGCCTCCAAACTCAGAGATGAGCTATGTGCGTTCATGCCCTGATTCGTCAGTCTCCAACAAATATCCCCAATAAGAAATAACTAACCTTTAATCGTATCGTATCGTATCGTATCGTGCCCACACCTGCGAGGTAGCTGACTACTCGATATCATCAGCACTGGCTGATAAATAATATCAACCCCCGGAGATTTGCGTCCTATACCACACACCAGCTATATCTTCCCCTTCTCGGATATTCGCCTAGCCGTTGAACACAACACCATATCGTATACCAATCCCAACCTCCTGGAGGGGGGGTGGGGAGGATAGCTAGCTATCCAGTTAGCCCCCCCCCTGACCTACCCCCCACCATGCCTTGTATGACTTACTTATAACCCAACAGTTATGGCCACTCTAAAGTAAGTTACGGCTTTCATCCCGAAAGGCAAGCAAGCTCGACGATCCAGCGGTTCCTTATCAGCTCCATTCTAATGCGGGGGGCAGGATGGAGGGGGGGGCAAGGAAACGCACTTCCGACAGCCGGGGGGAAGGAAGGAAGTGACCCGATGGACTCTGCCATACAGTGTATTATAGCACCGTGCAGTTTATTATATGCCGGGAAGAGGGGAAAGGATTTCAGGCTTCAGCGGAGGTTGTGTAGCCTAGCGTAAGGGTAATTTCTGGACTCGCTTGCTCTTGCAGGATACTCCTTTGGAAGGAGGTTTTTGTAAAAAGGTGCTTGGGCAGCACAACCTATTTGCTTCCTGACTTGCTGGCAGTTCATTAAGTAAGTACAACACCATGTACCCCCCTCCCCACCATCACGAAACGTCTCAAAGAACACCCCTACAGAAGTTTAAAAATGTACAGCGTTCGTACACACACCGCCATAACCACATTTACCACAGGATAGGGCATGCATACAGTACGACACCATCGTAACATAACCAAACAAATATGTACCTGTTCGCGCTCATGCCATCACACACACCCATTAATTCCCATCAAGTTAAAACCACACAAAACAGAGAAAGAACGAGCGAGCGTCCAGCAAGAAGCCAAAAAGGGAGGGCCCACCATTTACCTCCTTCCTCTACGGTATCGTACCATACCCATCGATGTTTGAATCCTCAAGAAGAAGTGGTCCCGTTCTTTTACTCACCGAGCAGCAAGCAGCAGAAGAACCCAAAACCACCACCACCACCACCTCACTCCGCTCAGGCCGGCCATGCCCACAAATAACCAGCCTAAACAAAATCCCGCAAGAAAGAAAAAAACCAGAACAAAAAACAATCCTTCGCCTTGCGCACGAAACCTACAAAGCATTTCCAACTGCGATGGACCGACCGAGGGTAAGTAATCTCTCGAGTGACGCAACATGACCAAACAAGTAGAACAAATCCCATACTCCGAGGCATGGTGGAATTACCGGTACTGTATACTCGTCCCAGGCAAGAATTACCCGAAAAAAACAAGGATTTAAAATATATATGGAAAACCCCTGCAATTGTCCGAAGGACCCCCATACAAACTCAAAACTCGTATTTTTCGAATACCGGTACTGTACTTCTTCCTTGGGACGAGCATCTTTGTTGCATCACCATACCGGTACAACTCCCGTTCGCAAAAGTTTTCGCGGAAGGAGGGGTGCTGTGGTAATGTCTCGGCCAGAGCAAAGGCATGATACTGGTATCATACAAGAATTTGCCCTCTCTCCACATTCTCAATTTTGAATCTAGAGTCACTCATCTAGGCTCGACCATGGCTCTGAGAAATACATGTAAAACCATCCCTGGCTACCACTTGAAGCTACTATCCAATAATAAGCTTGGTTTAATAGATTTACAGAATTGTGAATACCAGTTAAGATTGAATCAGCCTAGTGGTCTGAGGTTATAGTAGGTCAGGAAGAGACTAATCCTTCCCAGGAGCTTCTGACTGAAATCTGGAAAAGTTTTTATGGTATGATACTTAAGTATTAAGACTAAGCTCACTAAAGCACTAAGAAACAATTGAAATCCTGATTGTTGCTGCACAAGTGTTGAATATATAATGATAGCACAGAAGAGTATGCTATACCAAAAGGCATTCCACTTGAACCATCATACTAATACTGTAGATAGAAAGCAGGTCCAAGTCGAACTAGTTTTTTCCGATGGTTTTCTTTTATTTTTATTTTTCTGCTCCAACTTAATAGGTAGATCGAGAGGGGGTGAAAAAGGCAGAACTATGGAGCCGGAGGTATGGCGTTAGCTATCTTCTGATATTGCCCAGCGGGAGAGGGGAACGGGGATTGGTTAAACACCTTAAGCCACGGGATGCTGCTACCAAAGTGATTATCGTTCGTACATCAGCAGGCTTAAATGAAATAGCGAGGGTGACTCCCCTCTGTTCATTCGTTCATTCTTCTCTCTTTACCGGGCTTTCTTTTTCTTCAGTTGATCGTTGTGAGAAGCACTATATACAAGAGATTTTAATGATGCCAGTATGTACAGTACTGTACGATACGACATGACCGCATTACGGTGGTTTGCCCAGAGCAAAGTAACTATGAAATACAGACACGTATTGTAGTAGCACGCGAATATCTATCTATTGACCAAATCCCCGTCTTCCTACCTTCCTTGCCATCCCATAGTAGCCCCCCCCCCCATCTCCACACCATTCCACAGATCTTCCCGAAGCAGCAAACTGAGCCAATCTTACTCTACTCTCCTCTGCAGCGCCCAGCGCACAGGTCGTCCTTCTCCTCCCATCCCTCCCAAAGTGATCATATCCACCAAATTAGTGCTCTCCTCTCATCTGGTTCATCTGGCCAAACATTCCGCGCTTAATTTGCTCCTAAGCTTCCAAACGCTCTGGTTGGGCGCTAGGTTCAAATTTGATCACGTGATCACCAATTCAATTAGATCTCGAGTTAAAGTTTCTTCAGATTTCCGCTCTCTTCCTTTTCCATAAAAAAAAGAGAGAAAATAGTGTGTATGCGTTTGGATGGATGGATGAGAGGGGAGACAGGAGATAGGTGCAGGAGGGGGAGAGTATTTCCTCGTACTACGGAGGAAACAAGCAGTGGAGGAGGAAGAGGGCTGAGCGGTATTGTTTATAGGTTGGGTAGGTAGGAAGGAAATGATTATGGGCGCAGGTGAATATGTATAATGGGTTGTATGGAAAACGGAATAGAGAGACCATAAATAGTTGGATGGGAAGAGAGAGGAGAAGAGGAGGTAGGAGGGATGAATGAGGAAATGTAACTAAGAAATAGGTAATGTTCGTCGAGGGGACAAAAGGACATAGACTAATACAATTACTTGAGAAGGAGAAAGTGGGGAAGAAGAAAGAATATCCCTGCACTGTACAGGAGAAAAAGAGTTTGTTTCAATGAAACAAACAAATGCGTTTTTTTTAGTTTTGTTTTTTTCCAAGGAAGAAATGATATCCCGTCCCGTCCCCGTTTCGTTCGTCTCGTGAATCGTATCTGGCCGTTCCGTCACGTGCACGTTCCCCCAACCTCCGAGAGGAAAAAAAAAAAGGCTGGGTAAGTAAAAGAAGAAAAAATGTGAATAATAAGAAATGGAAGGGATTGGTGTGGAATGGAGAACGGGGGGATGGGTGTCATGATGAGAATCGAAATAGAAAGGGAAAAAAAAGGAAAAAAACAAAACAATCATATCGACGTCAAAACTCCTCAACTTCCCTGTGGTAGTAGTAAAGCAAGTAATGGTTCAAATAAACCACCCAGATTCCAACTAAAAAGCCCTTAAAAAACAAACAAATGAAATAATAATTTCCGGAGTAAACCGTATGTAAAACTAACTACCCATGCTCCAAACCAATTGGAAAAAGCGAATGGCAAAAATAATAAAAAAAGAAGTGAAATGAAAAAAAGCACAGTGGAAAAAAATGAGGGTGGTTAGAAGATCAAAGAGAACTAGGGCACCTCATAATCCCGTTCGCCCTCCGCATCTGCATCTCCTACGTCGCCTTGCTCGCCGCCACCCCCTGCTCCTTGGGGGTCTTGTAGATGACCACGCTGGCTGGGCAGTTGATACATCTGCTGAGCCAATAAACAAACATAATTAGGTATCGGCTATCTAAACGGTCCCGTGCTCGACAGCTGCGAAACAAATGACAGAATGGGGAGGGGGAGGACATAGTCTTACCTGTTGATGATGAGGAATGCCGGGATAATACATTTGATCTACTGGTATTCCTTCCGAATACATCTGCTGTGGGTAACCTCCCTGAGGTGGCACTGCTCCAGCGTATAAGTTCTGCTGCTGATATCTTTCAGGGTCCTGGTTCATCCCAGGATGTCCAGGGTGCCCAAGATAGTCCTGCGGAGGCATCTGGGGAGGTTGTTGAGGGGGAGGTTGCTGCTGTTGAGGGGGTTGTTGTGGAGGTTGTTGAGGTTGCTGCTGATGGCTCGGACCACCACCTCCACCGCCGCCAGACCGCTTGGTATGAGATGCTTCCTCCCGTGGAACTATATCGATGAGAAAGTCAAACATATCGCTTTTCGCAAGAGCAGAAGCAATGTCGGATCGCTGCAGAGTTCGGCGTTTATTCTCCTCGGCGTGTATCCAAGCGCGCATTGTAAGCTCTGTGATGAAGATGTCGCAACCCTTTGCAAATAGTATTGGTGCCTCGGCCGAGATCATCTTCACCTCCGGATCCGCCTTCATAACCTTCTTTATCCTCGCCAATGGTAACTGGTGTAGTTTATAATCATGATCCTCATTTTCGAGTTGATTTATAGTCTGCTGCCAATAGGTGGTGAGAATGTCGCGATAATGGCCATGAAGTCCTTGGGAAACCTGATCACTCATCAATACGTTTGTTTTAAAGCAGGGAATAGAGGGGGGACAGAGTTTTGGTTTTTTTTTCTGGGGAAGAAAATACATTTGAGAAAGGGCCGCTGTATATATCAGGTGCTGGAACAGAGGAGGATGCTACCAGTGCCGCGCTGGCTCCATACTGTACTCCGCCGAACCGTCAGCATTTCTCTGCGCGCAACACATCACTGGGGCGGTGAAGATTGAACATAATTCAAGAACGAAGGATATGAAAATAGTCAAAACAAATAATTGTTTCAAGAATGAAATAGGGTTAGACTGACATGGCCCATCACGGAGATATCATATGGGGGAACACTGGGCTGCTGATGTTGTGACTGTGAAGGGTCGTGCCTAGAGCCCCCAGAGGGGAATTGTTGATCCATATTTTGCTTCGACAGAATAGCGATGCTGGGGACTGGAGTGGAGAGGTGGAGAGTCTTTGGTGTTTGCAGCACACAAGAATCGGATTTATGAGTGGAAGGTTGATGGGAGGAGGACGAATTGTGGTAGATATAATAGATGAAACTGGTGGGCGAAGTATATGTAGCGCAGGCTCTGCGCGAGATTGGTAGTTGTCGAAAACGCACCAGAGAGGTCAAGTAAAACACTGACGAACGAGGGTTAGGCCCTTTTTTTTTCTTCCCTTCTTGTTGGATGTTCGTTGGTGGGGGGGGGGGGGGGAGTGGAGAGAATTGGGGAGGACAGAGGAGATGATGATCGATGTGTGGTTCAAGGAACCAGGTTGCGGCCGGGGGTTGGGGGGGGGGGGGGTGTACTGTACGGAGCACAGAGGCAGTATTCACAGGAACACGGTACCGTAAGAGAGTAAGTACGGTGGGTATTGGGTATTTAGGGCGTGTGTGGGTGATTGGAACTGAGGTGCAGGCCAAAGAGACTCGTTACGAGCTAGAAACTTGAGAATGTGTCCGATCTATAACTCTCGTCTCCTCCGTTTCCTCACACAGGTTTTCACAGTACAATTCAGTATAGTAGCAGTACTGGTACCCTTTGGAAAATAAAAATAAAAAAATAGATACCGATACTGGGGTTGAACGAGGTTGTTGAGTTGGTACGGTAGTTTATGATGATGGTGGTGTTGATGATGGCATTAAATTTTACATTATCCCAGAGACTATGTACTGTAAGTACAGTCCGTGACCGCAACCCATTCCCTAGTCTCCCTCTCTCTCTCTCTCTCCTTCACCTATTTTTTCCCTCAGACCCTTGCACTCTTCCCATTGTGACACAGGACTATGCCATACCAAAGTTTTATACCCTACCTATCCGTATACGTACCATACTACCCTTCTACAGTCCTCTGGTAACAATGTAACATTCCATTCCTCTACCGAAACTATGAATCGCGGGGGGATAGCTTACCGGAGCGAGAAGAAAAAAGGGTAATCGTGTCAAGACTTACCACCGGTACTAGATCCCGTGCACAATTTCCAGGGAAGATTTTTCATTTTATTTATCTTTTATTTCTATTTCCATAATAATTTTACAGCGCCCATTTTCGCGAGCGACTATGTCAGTCAGTCAGTCAAGTCAGTCTGTCCAGTGCGTGATGTGTTCTTGCAGGCAACTTTGCAGAAAGTGAAGTCTGCATGCGGCTAGGCTCGCGCAGCGTTTCCCCCCGTCTCAGCCTCATTCTGCTTGCCTACGATACCATTCCTGCTTTGCATGGTCCCCAGCCACCATCTCCCACGCGGCTCTCAGCCTCTGATGAAACCCTACGGTACCCATACAATATCATCATATCCTCCCGGCGCATCCTAATAGACTACTACCGTACATTTTTACCGACCCCGCGGGAATCAAAAACAAAACAATACAGCAATGAGAATAAGAGACAATATTATGATGAAAAAGAAGGGACGGAAGAAGAGAAAGGGCATTAACAGGCACGCTCACATGAATTCCCCCTCGCATCCGGTGAATTTGTGGGAACGTCAGGTCGGATTTCGGAATCGTTGGCTAATTCACCCTCTTTAAGTTTAGCGTTAACGCTTCCGTCCTACTCTTCTTCCAATATTGGTTAGTGTCTGGTTGTAGGTTATGCGGCTTATGCCCTAGAAGCCACAGCTTCAGCTCTTTCTTTTTTTTCTTTTCTTCTTCTTCTTCTTTCCTTCCTTTTTCCTTTGTTGTTCCGCTCCGTTTCTCGTTTTTTCTTCTTTCCTTCCCCTCGTGTTTGTTGGTTGTGTACCGTTTCAACTTCTTCACTCACTTCCTTCTCCTCGTGCCTTCCCTCTCCCAACTTTTCATCTCCCCTCCTTTTTTTCCCACCAGCCCCCCTTCCCCGCAATGCCAACAGAAGAAACCCCTGATCTCCGTCAGGAATTAGCAGCAGAAGCAGAGCAGGAAGGAAATAGAATTGACGTGGTCGAGGGCCCACCCGCTCGCTTGCTTTCCTCATCTCATGCCCGCCGCGGTGACGGTTTTGGGGACGATGTCGCTGAGCTGTCGGATGAAACAATCAGCCGCTTGCTCAGCGAGGCAGAGGAAAGAATGAAAACCTCATCTAAAACATTGTCAACGTCCTCTGCTGCTAATCCCAGCAAAACTTTGATGACAAAGTGAGTTTTTCTTCTATCCTATCATTCGCCATGCCTTGCCCCGCCTACCCTCTCTTTTTTATTTTCTTCCAATTTCGTCTATGATACTTCATGATACGTACCTTATTTTCATGTATACCCTCCATCAGTAGTGTGGGTGTGTGGATGGTTGTCTTGTATCGTTTTTTCCCCTCTAAGGTCATATCTACCTGCCTGCAATGGAGCCGAAGACTGATACGTGTACAAAGGTTCCCAAAGCTCAATCCCGGTGCTTCCTTGCCAAAGGCACCCATCAAATCCCAAGGCGCAGTTTCTAGAATATCGGATCCTTCTCTTCTCGTGCCCTCATCTGATCGTAAACTTGCGAACACATCAGCAGCTGCAGGAGGAGTCTCCCTTGTGGATCCAGCGTTATCAAAGAAAAAGCTCAAAGAGGTTTTTATCCCCCCCACCATGTTACTGTTTTTTTGATCAAACATTTTCATCCCTATTCCCACCAGCTTGATCCCACATTCCTGTTGTCTGCCTATGATGAAAAAATTCCCATTAGAACCTGAGCGAGGATGGGGCCCCGTTTTGGCGGTCTTGCTTGCACCCATGATTCCTTTTTTACTATTCATAGTTACTCTGAGGCTTCTAATTCTAAATGCATCCGCTTTCCCAATCGTTGTCAGCACAAGGTGATGTCATACCACAATACACTAACATCGTACCACTCTAAATTCAGAACAAGGAGAAAACTGCTGGATCGAAGTGGTTTGATATGCCGCGCACCAACCTGACCCCGGAACTTAAGCGCGACCTGCAGCTGATCAAGATGCGTGGCGTCCTTGATCCCCACCGCCACTACAAGAAGGACAACTCCGCTTTTCCAGAATATTCCCAGGTTGGGACCATTATAGAAGGGAACGCCGACTATTTCTCCTCGAGGCTTAGCAACAAGGAGAGGAAGCGGACGATCGCGGAGGAGGTCATGGCTAACGACAGTAGCCGCAAACGATTCAAGAACAAATACGAGGAGATACAAAGCAAGAAGAGGAGCGGTAAGAAGGAGTTCTACAAGAAACTCAAACAGCAACGGAAAAAGTCATTCCTCTAGTTTCGGATCAAACACCACCTGTGCAACTAGTTTGGCCTCCCTTAGGCTTTTATTATTTTTTTCCCTCTTTCAATTTCTCGGACACATAATGTCAGGGTCATGGATTTTTCGGTTGGCGCCCATTTGTCTTTGGTGTCCCCCGACATCCTGGGCTATCACAACACCAACAGGTTCGAAGGAAACAACATGAGGGAGTCGCCGTTCCATGGCGCAGTCGCGGTATTCCCTTATATACTCGTAGCAGACAAAGAAGCATCCGAAAACAGGGGTCGTGGATTTGTATAGGCGCTCAGGTCCCCACGGAATTTTTACCATATATTTTACTAATCCCTATTTTCGGGTATGATACTTCTTGCCTTCCACGAGCACATTATATTCTCAAATTTCCCCCATATTACACATCCTTACCCTCCTCCCTTGGCCATGTGGTTGCTCTCACGTCGGCCAAGGATAGTGAGTGAGTAATTGAGGGATGAAAAGGCTTGATGAAAAAAGCAAAATGAAAAAAGAAAGAAAAACCACCAACGTTTGATGCCCACAATTACCGGTATTCTTCTTAATATACCTTGATTCACAAAGCCTAACCGACACACCGGCCAAATTCTAATGATGTCTCGCGTTTCGCGTCTCGCGTCATGTTGCTGAGACAGTGCTATGTTCCTTACGGTGGAGGGCTATAATCAATCAATAAAAGGAGAGGAAAATATCAGGCATCACACCATACCAATCTTCCTTTTTCATTAGAAAAAAAGAAAATAAAGAGCGCTCGTTTGCCCAAGAGAATGCCCTTAAAAGCTAAAGCTGAATTGAGTTTGCTATTGAGTGCTATACACCGGTACCATGAGAGTAAAAGCCAAGAAGACATCAGGGAAGAAGATAAATGTATGATATACCAGGGGGTAGGCTCATAAGATTAGAGTAATCCGTAGGAGGAAGGTCGGAGAATGAGGTCGGAGGAAGGGAGGGGGGGAAATAAATTCAGGTTAAAAAACTAATATCGATTTTTGCTTTGTTTTTGTTTCGCCTCCGGTTCAGAATCTATGGTTTAATAATTAAATCCTGGTTAGTTTCACCCCAGCCACAAGCAGATCAGACATCGGATATCGGAGCAGTTTGTGAGAGACATAAATGAGGGAAACAAGCTAGCGTGCAACGTCAAATTCAAGTATCCGGTGTGAAGTATCCGAACATTTGAGTCTGAATGTAGTACTGTGTGGCGGCTTAGATGCACACTGATAATTTGGCGAACAAATTTATCCCTGTGGGTGTGTGGGTGTGGTGCAGTGTGTGGGAGTGCGGGAGGGATTGAGGCACCATTAAAGGAGATGAACCGGGAGGGGAGAAGGGTGGTAAGTCACACACCTTATTTCATAAGACCCAGCTCTTGTCATATATCTGACCCATTTGACACTGGAATAATTACTCTTCTCGAACACCTTGAGGTAGCGCACCAACAAGCCAGAGCTAGTGAACATCAGCAGACTGAAGGAGAGCGACAACGGTGGTCTCGACCAGGCCTTCTGGTTCGTCATGGATGTGAGTGTTGCATCTGCGCTGAGCACGTATTCTGCCTGACCTGTAAATCTAGGAATTCTGTGTTCCTCCATGTTAGGTATGTTGTGGGGGTGGCGGAGCTAAAATGAAAAGACGCAGGGAGCGGAAGTGGAGGACGGCAATGTGAGGAGGGGGAGATTACTTCCAGACAATATGATTCTCGGAGGGTTCATATTTGGCTTTCCCCTGTGAGGTCCTAGTTTGTATGCCGGCGGTATTCAATGGCGTAGGCACCCTCACGACTACGTTCGTAGCGAACAGCTTCGTCCCGTAATTGGCACGGATAGCAACTTGATACTCGACCTTAGTCTTGCCAATCTCGTTTACGATCGCATGGACCCTAAAGGGAAGGTTGACATTCTCCGTAGCCCGGTACCTCATCAACTCGAATTCGCCGTCCGGGGGAACAAACGAGATGATCCGATCAGTGTCGAATTTGCCGAGCTTTACACATTGGTGAAATTGGCAATCCTCTAACGTCACAGATCCCGCCGCTGCCCGGGTGGCTTTTGTGCCAGACTTATTTCCTGATGGTCGCGTGAGCCCATCCCCGTCCAGGAGCAGACGATCATTGAGACCGAATTTACATTCCGGGGTCCCGGACAGGTAGGCGCGCATGATGATTTGGCCGGAGACATCGGCCCGTAGCACGGTTCCTGTGGAGTGAGTGTGAGTCTAGGCGCAGGCTTCGGGAAAGCAACTCACCTCCCGCACTCATTAACAGGTTGACATCTTCTATCACATCTACAAAAGCTTCATTTTTCCTATACTTCACATCCGCTCTCCTCCATGATAGCGCGCCGGTAGCTTGCATAGTAATTCTGGTGGAATCCTCCTGCGGTCCGTCATTATCAGCATAAAATCACAACCGCGAATCTAAAGATGCTTGTACATACAATTGCCCTCTCTGTCTTTACTCCCTCTGTTGTGATATACATCTTCAACGTGTCAGTCTCCGTATTCTGCGGGTAGCCAAAATCGAGGATCTCTGTTTCAACGCTCAGCTCTTAGCAATTCCTCCAAACACAAGCCCCTCCTCTTATCTGCCATCAAAACCGCCTAAGCTCCCTCAAGATCCAACATACCATCGAGAAGCTCATAAATGAGCACGAAATTATTCTTCACAGCCTCCTCATCGAATTTTCCAAAGTAGCTCTTTCCCAGCGCGATGAGCCGATACAAAAACTCGAAGACCAACGCTGCGTTGGCGTTGCTTTTCGTGACGGCAACCAAGTATATGTTCTCGTGCTTAACATGGGAGAATGTTGTCGACCCCAAGGTCAGTATTGGTGAGCGCACCTGAGCATTAGAGATGACCTGAATCCGAAAGACATCCGATAACCGTGGCCGACCTATTTCAAACACACACACACGCTCCCATCAGCCTCAAGTTAGGGGTAATAAATTTGGAGGAAAGAGCCACTCTACAGTCGTTCCGGAACTGACGAAAGATCAAGTTCTCGCCCTTTTGGTTGAATAGCAGGATCCCCGAAAGCATGACTGAAGACCGTTTCTTACGGTTGGTCGGAAGTAGGACAGATATAGGAAACTTTAGCAGGCAGCAACCGGAGGGGGGGGCACCACAGCACAAGAGCAAGGAGGCTAAGGCCGGGTAACTGAGATTTACAAGAGTCAGCCCAACCCTAGCGATAAGGAATGCAAAGCGCTTTAATTTATTATGCCGAGGTTCGAAAATAATTTCTAATACCGGTAGAGAAGTTTATTTTTTAAAAGGTTTCAATAGTGGAAAGCAAATTTAAAAATCAAAATATTTATACTAATGGCAGAACTGTGTTAACAATCATGTCAACTCTAACTGATAGAATATTGATAAGTCCCATTACCTTACCCACTTCATCAATCAATTGTCGGTACCGTAGCCTTTAATGCTACGCGCCAAGTCGAAACTGTTGGGAGGAACAACCGTGTACCGTTGTCACGTGATAGCTGACTAAACTTATATCCCACCAGGGCCAGGGTTGCAACCCTAGCAAGCGACGAGCGCCCCTCCATTCTCCTTCTCCTCTCCAATTTCTCGTCCATCAACCTCCTGCCTCCCATCTACCTTTGGTTTTCTGTCATCAGCACCACCTCCTCCTCCTTCTCTTTTTCCCTATCTCTTTCAGAGGGATATTTATTCTTTTTCTTTCTTGAACGACACAGCATTCCTTACTAGCCGATAATTGTCAGCCATGTCCGAACCTATTAGAAATAAAAAACTTGACACCCTCGCGGGGGCACCGTGAGTTGACACACTCGTCACTACTTTTTCTGCTATTGACATTTAGCTAACTGTTTCGAAACAAAGTACTCCCCAGAACACTCCTTCTACCAATGCTCCAATCTCCTCTCATGCCGCTGAGCCCAAGGTTTCTACTATTCAAGAAGGTTTTTATACATCATTTTGCCACTAGCCCGAGACTCCTTGCTGATAATTCCTGGTTATAACAGAGAGATTTGATCGCGCTGCGGCTGCCTCGATCTTTGCTTCGAATCCCCAGCTAGTCTCTATGATCCAGGGTAAACTTGGCTCTCTTGTCGGACGTTCGTCTGGTTATATTGAATCCCTTCCTGCTCCCGTCCGCCGCCGTATTTCCGGCTTGAAGGGTGTTCAAAAGGAACACACCAAATTGGAGGCTGAATTCCAGGAGGAGGTTTTGCAGTTGGAGAAGAAGTATTTTGCAAAATACACCCCTCTCTACCAAAAGCGTGCACAGATTGTCAATGGGTTTTCTGAGCCTACTGAGGAAGAGGTTGCCGCTGGCAAGGCGGAAAATGATGACGAGGAGGAGGAGGAAGAACCGAAGTTAGATGTAAAGGCTGAAGACAAGGCTGAGGCCAAAGAGGATCTCAAGGGTGTCCCCGAGTTTTGGCTGTCAGCCATGAAAAACCATTACCCACTTGCCGAAACTATCACCGATAGAGATGAGGCTGCGCTTAAATTCCTCACTGATATCCGCATGACTTATCTCGACCGCCCAGGTTTCAAACTCATCTTCGAATTCGCTGAGAACGAGTTTTTCACCAATAAGGAAATCACTAAGACCTATTACTATCAAGAGGAGAGTGGTTACGGAGGCGACTTCATATATGACTATGCTGAGGGTGATAAAATCAACTGGAAGGATAGCAAAGATCTTACTGTAAGAGTTGAATCCAAGAAACAGAGAAATAAGAGTATGGCTCCCTCTAATATACGCATTAATGGTTTTACTAATGTTGATCTTCAGACACTAAGCAGACTCGTGTTGTTAAGCGCACCGTTCCTACCGAGAGTTTCTTCAATTTCTTTAACCCTCCCAAGCCTATTAACGGTGATGACGATGAAGAAGACAACGACGAAGAGCTCGAAGAGAGACTCGAACTTGATTACCATCTTGGCGAAGATATCAAGGAGAAGCTTATTCCCCGTGCTGTTGATTGGTATACTGGCGAGGCCCTTCAATTCGAGGAGTTGGAGGATGAAGTTGAGGGTGAGGACTTTGACGATGACGACGATGATTTGAGTGAGGATCGGGACGATGACGATGATGATGATGAATCTGAAGACGAGGTAATTAGGCACTTCTGTCATTCTCAATATTCCCAATTATGCTTACAAAAAAAACAAAAAAACAGGACGATGGTACAAAGCCCAAACAAGAAGCGGCCGAGTGCAAACAGAGTTAGACGCACAGCTTATGTCTCTTTCTTCTCAAAACATGTCTGTCTCTCTTTCATGATCAATGCGTAAATGTCTAAGCAGTCTGGAATTTCATTTTTTTCTGGTGTGCTCTACAATGAGGTTGGGGTAGACAAAAGGTGGGGAGAATGGGTTGTGGATTAAGGTACAAATTATTAGGGTGGAAGGGCGAGTTAGCTGGTTCATTGAAATATTTTTTTCTTCCTGCATAACTTCTTTTTATAAACTAGTACGGCTTCTTTAGTGGGTCTCCATTTCCTTCTTGATGTCTTCTCTATTGTGCCTGTCTCAGTTTATGATTCTAGCCTGTGTTATTTGATCACTCCGCCTATTGTTACAATGCACTTTCTTATTCTCAAATCATTCTTTCCTCCATCATATCTTATGTATTTGCATCTGTGTATCTTCTGGCTAGTTTTCTTTTTCTTGGGACTGGTCGGTGATATGAGCAATGACTTCCACATCGATGAAATTCCCGCAGCACAAATTTCCCCATTCCAACAGCCGCTACCGTGACATCTTTTCACTGGTGAACCGTAGCAGCGGCAGTACCATCATTGTACCGGTATTTCCGGAGACTCTACACATAAACTTTCCACGCTTCACTATCCCCGGGAAAAATCCCCTTCGATCCGCACTTCATACAGAATGCCCACGTATAACCGGGTACCCACCCTCTTTATCGACCGAAAACCTACCGCTATAACGGACTATAGCCTGTACCCCCCCCAATTGCCTTCCAATCCTGTGTGCCATGGCAGCAGAAATTACCCGTGAAGAGGAAGGTGAGGAGAAGGGGAAGGAGGTTCAATTCCCCCTTCGAGCTCCAATCGCGCTCATGTTTATTTTTTGTTTTTTCTTGCTTGCTCTTTTTGGGGAAAAAAGTGCTTTTTACGGATCGAACATACTCGCTTCGGCTTGACCCGTTGGCCTGGGGACATCGTTCCCGGGTGAGACCCCGGGGCGGAGCTGGTGTCTTTTCTTTCTTGCCATAAACTACGCCACGGGTGGCCAACGCCACAAAGTTGTTTTTTTCCTTCTTTCTCTTCTTTCCCGCGCATGGATGTTTGAAGCGAGTGACCATGTATGAAGATGGCAAGCAGGTTTCGATCTGGATTCGTCCGAATTTCTTTTTACTCGAAACGATGCATTCGGTGCGGTGCGGTATTAAGAGTACACCCATGCAGAAGGTGGGAAAACCTCCCAAGGATGTTTTCCATTGCTGGATATCGTTGTTGACAGGATAAAACCTGAAGAGACCGACCGACCAAGGAACGATTGGATTGAGAAGTGTCATATGTCGGCAGATTCTGTGGGGATGATTTTTTTGTTTTTTTTGGGGGGTTGTGATTTGTTTGTTTCGGGAACTTTTTTCCTCGTTGTTTAAATACCCGATAGGTCCACAGAGTTGGCAATGGGATGAACAGGTCGGCGCAGGGGCAGGGTGTGGATACTATAGGAATAATGGGGGGTTGAGTTCCGGTACCCAATCAGTATACATAAAATGCGGGCTGGTCTATCTATCTTCTCCTCTCCATACGGTGTTCACGACCGGGAGAATATCTCTTCAAAAAGGAAGAGTCCTATATACCGGTACCGTATATGAACGGCATTGGGGATTACCCCCATTCCACCTCCCCCCCCTTTTCCTTCTGCAGAGCCTCACTGCCAAGATCACCAAGGTCCCGATGTTCCCCGAGTGATCGGCAATGATCGACAATCCCTCCAAGCCCCGCCTCGGTTCAGTTAAAAAGGCTTAGCTAAGTTATATAGACATCGCCCGGAAGGAGCGAGCATACCCGCACCATATCATTCCAGGGAAATTCCAGATGCAACAATCCGGCCGTCGCTTTCCTCTGACATTACGGGCATGCAACCCTACCGTTGTGCCATGCTGTACTCGAGTACCTGAAGTCACCATATTAGGCTTTTACTTCTTCAAACACCTCCCATTGCTGCAAACTCCACTACGACTCCCTCCGCAACACATTCCATGCGACCTAACTTACCCGCACCGACCGGCTAATTAACTCACATATATCATACTTACGCCTCTTCCTCTTTGCGCACACATCAATCTCTTGTCTCCCCTTCGGGTGGGTGCCGGGAGGGACTAATCAACTTTATGATATTCCTTTACCGAAGATGTTTCCAGCATCCACGAAGGACGTGGAATGTGATATTTCGAGTGATCGAGTGTGACTGCTACCTATGCAACTTGATATGAGGAGGTTTTCGGAAGGGATGAGAGTGAGAATGGGACATTCTGGAAGGGTTGCAAAGTGTGTGCCAATTAAAGTTTATGTTTGGACATTGGTTGGTTTGTGGTGAGGATCAGTAAAGGTGACCGGATCTTGATAAGGGCGTTATTAATAGACTGTTAGAGTGTGAGTGTCCAGTGTTTCGGGATTGGGTTTGGTGCTCGGGAGTGTTTCAAGAGAACGTGGGGTTTGGGTAGAATATTCGGCGGGTAAGTTTATGCGGATATGTGTGATTGGAGGTGTTGGGCGGTGGGGTAGGCGTGAAAATTTGGGAGTATCAAACGGTACCCGAGGTTGGACGTGAGATGATGCTGCCCTGACGGGTGATGCCGCTGGTCGGTATACTAGCGCAAGCAATCGTGGCGCTGCATATCCAGTGTGATATCACTAATACGAAACTGGAGTGGAAAGTATGGGGATTTCCTTATTATTACAACTATGATACCGGTACCGGTACATATCTTCAGCTTGTGGGGCCCGATGGCTATGAAGCTAGCTAGAGCCGTATGATGATGATGGGGGCTTGCTCACTTACTAGATGCTCCTTCTCCGACGGGCCCTACCGGCCTCTGGGCAAAGACCCAAGTCCAGGGGCTTGCAGGAGTGTTACATCGTTAACTGTTCTCCATGCCACCATCCTCTAGCTCTCCCTCAGATTATTCGCTTTCCTCCCCCTCGTGAGGATTTCCTGTTACTGGGTTTAAAGGATTTCAAGCACACTGCATTAATAAGTTGTAGCGCTAGGTGTTAGAGCCCATGGGTGTTGCACGTTCTCTTCGGAAACTCTGCTTCTTCTTCAAAGTTTCAGACACCACTTCTCGACCACCAGTGTTGGGACGCAGCTGTTCTATTAATCTCACGACATGGGAAGATAGTTTCAAGAATGTTAAACCGTGTCACCGGGTGTGTAAAGTAACATGTATTTCCACTGGATCCCCGTTGCCCTTGGATCTTAAGTTGTCCATCTCAGCGTTTTAGGCCCGGAACCCGGATGGTCCAATGCTGTACTGAGACAGGAAGCCGTTATACTCATCGTGGCCTGTTTCTCGGGTTATGATCACAAAACCGGTAGGGAGTCTCGAAAAGTGGGGATGGTCGGGGGAGGAGGTTTGGGATGGGACCGAAGCGCTTGGAGGAACAAGAGGGCACTGGTGCCATACTAACCTCAGGAACTACATTACACTCGAGTAGTTAACATTAGGGGGACTGCTTGGCTGTAACATTGAGGAGGTCGGGTATGGCCTACGTGCAGTACCAGCCTTGATATTATCTAAGAATATTGAGGAGTGGAATCTTCATTGTAGGGTGAATATGCATCATGAGAAATGCTTCGATTTTTCATTGGGAAACATATTGTTCGATCAAGGTGGGCGGAATGCACCTGGAGAGGAGGCGGGATCGTGGGTAACTCATCACTAAGATGATCAGAAGGAAACCGAGGACGGCCCTTGGGGAAGCTTTGGATTATCAGCAGTAGACACTATATGCTGTCACAAAAAATACCTAATGGCGGAGGAATATTTGAGCGTTTCCCCCCTTCATAGAATTTAAAACACTTTTTTTGGTTTGGACGGGGGGAAGAAGGAACCGCAGCAGTTGTGTAACTGGATGTGCCTAGGCCGTACCCTATGCATGATCTGCGGTCATGGAAAGCGGGCGGGGAGTTTTCCAGCTGAAACAGCGGATTTTGTATGCGGGTTGGGGGGCTGATGCTAGAGTAAGGAACTCCTTGTTGCGGGGCTGTTGTGGTAGGGAGCATCAACAACACCGGGTGGAAAGAAAGCATGAAAAGAGGAAGGAAGTCTCATGCTGTAGGGGTAAAAGGATGTTTTTATGGAGGGAGGTGGAAGATGTACCGGTAGCAGAAGACCTAGGGAGAGTAGAAAGTGTTCTGGGTTTAGCCGCCCCCCTTTTCGTCCGCACCTTTGGTTGGCTGTGCGCTCCACCCACCACCACGGCTTCGCTGACAGCCCAACTGAGGGACCCTGCCCAAATTATTTCTCAACCAAGAGTCTCCTAAACACCACCAACACAACAAACACCTTCCCCTCTCCCCTCCACCTTCTTTCCTTCATTATTATCACCCTGCTTCTCCATCTCCTAAATATAACCCTCTACCTCTTTATAGTTTTTTAGACCTCGTTTGTCCTGAAGGAAGCGAGATTCGTGCCGCGGTATTTCCTGAACTGTCTGGGACAGCAATAGCTGCCACCTTGGAGTTATGGCCCACACCTACAATGTCAGCACCGGGGCTTGGATTCAGGACACTCACGAAGGATGGGTTTCTTCAAAGGTTGTTTCCAAGAACGTAGAGGGTGATAAAGCGACTCTGGTTTTTGAGATTGCTTCAGGAGACCGAATCGGTGAGGTATGGTTATCTCTAACTGCCTCTGGCTGGGGCACTTTTGAGCCCGCTTCCATTGTTAATCTTCTTTGTAGAAAATCACCACTACTACAACACTTGCGGCTCTTGAGGGAAATGCGGAGGATAAAAGCCTTCCACCTTTAATGAATCCACCTGTTTTAGAAGCTTCCGATGATTTGACTAGTTTATCCCATTTGAACGAACCAGCTGGTATGTGGCGATTCCTCGGTCCTCCCATCTCGGCGAAGCGTTCTTTGTTGTTTCCTTGGCTGACATTCCCGTCCTGTGTAGTTCTGCAAGCCATCAAACTCCGATATGCTAAACGGGAAATTTACACCTACTCCGGGATTGTTCTTATTGCGACAAATCCTTTCGATCGGATGGACTACCTCTATGACCCCGGTCTTATCCAAGCCTATGCCGGCAAACGACGCGAGGATCAAGATCCTCATTTGTTTGCGATTGCTGATACTGCCTACCAGTAAAACCCATGATATCTCTCTGAAAAGGGTATTTGGAATTAACGATTAGTTTATCACAGGGCAATGGTTCGAGATCGGAAGAATCAAACAATTGTTGTATCTGGAGAATCTGGCGCTGGAAAAACGGTCAGTGCTAAATATATTATGAGATATTTTGCAACGGTAGAGGATCCCAATAGACCCGGCAAACGAAAGAAGGGGGCTACAGGGGAGGTTATGAGCAAAACGGAGGAGCAAATATTGGCAACCAACCCTATCATGGAGGCGTTCGGCAATGCTAAGACAACTCGAAATGATAATTCTTCTCGTTTTGGAAAGTACATCGAGATCATGTTCGACAAAGAAATCGATATTGTCGGCGCCAAAATCAGAACATATTTGCTAGAGCGTTCAAGATTGGTGTATCAACCTGCTACCGAGCGAAATTATCATATCTTCTATCAATTGATTGCCGGAGCATCTGATGAGGAGAAAAGAGAACTGGGGTTGCTTCCGGTGGAGCAATATGATTACTTGAATCAAGGAGGAGACCCCATTATCTCTCATGTGGACGATGCTGCCGAATTCAAATTAACCCGGGAGGCTCTTGGAACTATTGGTGTTTCGGAAGTGACTATGGCTAGAATTTGGAAGGTTCTAGCAGCTTTGCTTCACTTAGGCAACACTAAGATTGAAGCGTCTCGGAACTCGTCTCTACTTCTGACAACAGATCCCGCCTTGGTCAAAGCATGCGAGCTTCTGGGTGTTAATGCCGAAGAATTTGCTAAGTGGACAACAAAGAAACAACTGGTCATGCGAAATGAGAAGACAATTTCCCCCCTTAGTCAGAAGCAAGCTCTTGTTGTTCGCGACTCGATATCGAAATTTGTCTATTCGAGTTTGTTCGATTGGCTTGTTGAGGTTATCAATAATGGCTTGGCAGCCGAAGGAGTGAGGGAGAAAGTGAAATCTTTTATCGGCGTTTTGGATATCTACGGTTTCGAGCATTTCAAGCGTAATTCTTTCGAGCAATTCTGCATCAATTACGCGAATGAAAAGCTCCAGCAAGAGTTTAACCAGCATGTTTTCAAACTAGAGCAAGAAGAGTATGCGAAAGAACAAATTAATTGGGCGTACATTGAATTCTCCGACAATAGACCTTGCATCGAGCTTATTGAAGCAAAGTTGGGTATCCTGTCGCTTCTAGACGAGGAATCTCGTCTCCCCGCTGGAGCGGACGAGACTTTTGTTGAAAAGCTCCACCAAAACTTCACGACTGGTAAACCAAAGGGCTTCCCTTATCAGAAACCGAGATTTGGGAAAACATCTTTCACTGTTTGCCATTATGCTGTTGATGTCACTTACGACTCCGAGGGATTTATTGAGAAAAATAGGGATACTGTGCCGGACGAACACCTTGAGTTGTTGAAGGCATCAACCAATCCGTTCCTTACCGAAGTCATTCAGTCTGCTACATCGCTTAGAGATAAAGTGAGTTGCTGTTCTTCAATTTTAGAAACTGGGCTAATGGTGTAGGAAAATGCTCCTGCGCCTAGGATGATACCTGGCCCTGGCCCAGCCACTAGAAGGGCGGGGGGTATGGCCAACCGTAAGCCAACGTTGGGAGGAATCTTCAAGTCATCTCTTATCGACCTTATGGGTACAATTGGATCGACAAACGTGCACTACATCCGTTGCATCAAGCCGAATGAAGCAAAGGCAGCTTGGAAGTTTGAAGGTCCGATGGTTTTGAGTCAATTGCAAGCCTGTGGTGTTTTGGAGACCGTGAAGATTAGCTGTGCTGGATATCCTACTAGATGGACATATGAGGAGTTTGCCAGCCGTTACTATATGTTGGTTCATTCTAGCAATTGGAAGGCTGGAAGTATCAGGGATGTTGGACTCTTAATTCTTAAGGCTACAATCCCGGAGGAAGGGCACCCCCGCGATGGACAAAAAGATGGGAAGGATAAATTCCAACTTGGAATGTCGAAGATTTTCTTCAGAGCTGGCATGGCATGTATTCCTATGCCTGTTTACTGGTTTTTTCGTGTCCTGACAAATTCTTTAGTTGGCCTACCTTGAAAACATGCGGACAACTCGCCTGAACAGATGTGCGATATTGATCCAGAAGAACTTGAAGAAGAAATATTATCGACGCAAGTACCTTGAGGCCCGTGAATCAATACTGAAGCTCCAGGCATGGGCTAGAGGGTGCCTTGCTCGCAAGGAGGCCCAAGCTATGCGCATAGTGAGGGCCGCCGTTACTATCCAAAGGGTCTGGCGCGGATCTAAAGAGCGCAAGGCGTTTAATAAGATCCGTAATAGTGTTATTCTTACTCAAGCAGGTAAATTAGCCAATTACGAGTAGCTGTTGACATCTGCTGATATGGATATAAAACAGCTGCTAAGGGTTATCTTTGCCGAAAGTCTATCACCGATCGTATGCTTGGGAACGCTGCACGATATATCCAGAAGGCTTGGAGGTCAAGGTGAGGCAATTCCGTAGCCCCATTCTGAGAGAAGTCAAAGCTAATGGTACCGTGTAGACGCTTCTTACAAGCTTGGAGGACATACCGCAAAAGGTGTATCTATATACAAAGTGTTTGGCGTGGTAAGATGGCTCGAAGACAATACCGAAAAATCCGCGAGGAGGCCAGGGATCTCAAACAAATCTCTTATAAGCTGGAGAACAAGGTTGTTGAGCTTACCCAAACGGTAGGAAAGCTTAAACAGGACAATAAGGCTCTCCTGGAAAAGGTGGAAAGCTTCGACAACCAAGTGAGAAATTGGAGAACTAAGCACGTTACCTTGGAAAACCGTAACAAGGAACTGCAAATCGAAGCCAACCAGGCCGGTATTGCGTCTGCCCGCCTTTCACAGATGGACGAGGAGATGAAATCACTTCAGCGGCAATTTGAGGAGTCGACGGCAAACATGAAGCGACTCCAAGAGGAAGGGAAGTCCCTGCGCGAAGCTCTTTCCAAGAGAACCTCAGAGCTTGATATTCTCAAGTCGCGTGACCAAGTGCATGAGGATGAAAAGATGTCCTTGAGGCAACAGATCCAGGCTTTGGAGGATCAACTGCAAAATGCTGGCCCACCCGTAGAAGAGAATGGACATGTGGAGAAAGCGCCAGCCGGCCTTGCTAACGGTATCATTAATTTCGTTTCCAACAAGAAGCCTAAGAGGCGAAGCGCTGAAGTCAACCGATTCGAAAACGATGGAATGTACCGATCTTCTTATCAAGCCCGCCCTGTCTCCATGATGCCTATAACGGCCCCTATAAGGAATAGGGATCTAGACGCACTCACTTTCAGTCCTGTGGTGGACAATACTGAATACGAGCTTCAAAGGCTTCTTGAAGAAGACGAGGCATTGAGTGAGGAGGTGGCTATGGGTCTTATTCGAAATCTCAAGATTCCATCACCCAGTAGTCAGAACACGTTAGTTGAGAAGGAGGTTCTATTTCCAGCATATCTCATCAATGTTGTTACTTCTGAAATGTGGAACAATGGATTTGTGAAGGAGTCCGAACGGTTCCTGGCCAACGTCATGCAGTCTATTCAACACGAAGTCATGGTTAGTAATTTAGGAACACTCGTAGTTGAATTGGATAACAGTTAACTAACATCTACCAGGCACACAATGGCGATGACGCTGTCAATCAAGGTGCATTCTGGTTGTCCAATGTTCACGAGATGCTCTCTTTTGTCTTCCTCGCCGAGGACTGGTATGAGATGCAAAAGAAGGACGACTACGAGTACGACCGCCTATTGGAAATCGTCAAACATGATTTGGAGAGTCTCGAATTCAACATTTACCACACTTGGATGAAAGTCTTGAAGAGGAAGCTGCATAAAATGATTGTTCCGGCAATCATCGAATCGCAATCCCTTCCTGGTTTCATCACAAATGATGGCAATAGGTTCCTAAACAAGTTCCTCGCGACCTCGAGTGCTCCCCAATATAGCATGGATGATCTCTTGACCCTACTGAATAAGGTTTACAAGGCCTTGCGAGGATATTTCATTGAAGAGTCGATTATTACGCAAGCAGTGACTGAGTTGTTGAAGTTGGTTGGCGTTACCGCGTTTAATGACCTTCTTCTAAGAAGAAACTTCTTGTCGTGGAAGCGTGGGCTCCAGATCAATTACAACATTACTCGTATTGAGGAATGGTGTAAGAGTCATGATATGCCCGAGGGTACCCTTCAACTTGAGCACTTGATGGTACTTAATTTTCCCCCTATCACGGGTATCCTTACTAATACCCTTTTAGCAAGCTACAAAGTTACTTCAACTCAAGAAAGCGACTCTAAACGATATTGAAATCATCCAAGATATCTGTTGGATGTAAGTCGATCACTATCCCACAACGCCCACCACTTGCTGACATCTGCAGGCTTTCTCCAAACCAAATACAGAAGCTACTAAACCAGTACCTAGTGGCTGATTACGAGCAGCCTATCAATGGAGAGATCATGAAAGCAGTTGCATCCAGGGTCACCGAGAAGAGTGATACACTCCTGCTTCAAGCTGTGGATATGGATGACAGCGGGCCATATGAGATCGCTGAACCACGAGCTATCACTGCGCTAGAAACCTATATTCCTTCCTGTGAGTTATATGAACTCAATCGAACTTGAATTCTAGAGACTAATGTTTTCTGTTAGACCTACAAACCACCAGGCTAAGGCGGTTAGCAGAAATTGTTTCTGCCCAGGCCCAGGAACGCGTTGAAGCAGAGCGGGTCCGAGAAGGAGCAGTCGATTCGGACGGCGATACCAAAACTCCGATTCCCACCGAACTTGAGCCAGTGCATGAATAATGACTTCAAGTAAGTCAGTCTTTACTTTTCGCATGCCTGTCCATCACTAATAGGATGTGATACAGATTGTTTCTTTTGTAATGAGTGATGTCCTTAATGAAAGAGTTGCTAGAGGGTCTAAGAAAGACATACTTTTTTTACCCGAAAAAACTCTTTAGTCCCTGCCACGTGCTCTTTTTCATTCGTTTTTTGTCATATTTGGAACCAAGTTCGACACTTGAGAAGTATCTACTTTTAGTTCAGTGCGTCGAGCCAAAGATGGAGGCGGGGAAGTTTACAAAGAAAAGGTTCGTTACAATACTGCTTACACTTTGAGAGAATATTACAATTTTTACCCTTTCTTTTCCTACTACCTTTTTCTTTTCCAGCTAGTGAAAGCTTTGTAGTAGCTCCTACAGTCACATGTTTTAGTTTTAGTTTCCCCCTTTTTTTGACTTTCCTATGTTAAGTGCTATATCCTTTTATTTAATTTCCTATATATTTCATTTTCGATAGAAAATTTGGTCAAGTGTTTGTAAATGCATGTGGATGTTTTCCTTCCTTTATTTAGTCGGGGGGAGCATAATCGTCGGATTGGGGAGAATTTGATTGATATATACAAGATTTTATATTATTACCGCAAGCGCTCGAGTAGTTGCTCCCGCCCTTGCGCTGCAGTACCACCCATGACAATAACGTGCTTTTATGTTAGCCCCCCCCTTCAGAAATTAAAATAAAATAGATTAACCAGAGCTTCATATATAATAGTCTAAAGGGGTCTCCCGACTGGTGACCTTATTTACCAAGTTAGATGGAGCAGGAGGTCCCGAACAACGATACAAGTGCAGTACATACATTGCACTTCCACTCCCACCTTCGCCCCCTCTCTCCACCCCGTACGTGGCCGAGCGATACCCCCACTGACTCTCCAGTGCACTATCAGCCGAAAGTAAAAATACGGGCCTGTTTCTGACCCTTTTTCCACCCCCCATAACACCAGAGCAAAATGAAGACCCCTCCCGGCCAGCCAATATTGGTCAATCAACACCCCCAAACACAGCTCTAGCATATATATATCCCCTCCCCCCCTCCCCCCCTCCCTCCCCGTTCAGTGCTATATTCCTCCAAAGTATGATATAATACCACATCACACATCATGCGCGGGCCCGACGGACCCTCTTCACCTCCTTTTTCGAGGTACCGTATCATAAAGGGTTGTATGTGAGCGATATTGTGTTGTAATATTATCATACATACCCGCTACCGTATATACAAATTGACTTCAGGGGAGTTTCATATCGAATGGAATTCCGGGGGTGATATTCCGGTTCCCAACCCCGGCCCCTTCGACCCCTCAACCCCTTCTCGATTTTGATTTTGATTTTTTTGATTCTTCTCATTTCATTATAAAACCTTGTAACGCTGATCCTGCGAGACGGGGTTTTTTTTTTGCTCGTTGGTTTGATTGATTGCTTGATTGTTTGCTTGATTAATTGTTTGATTGTTTGCTCGTGACGAATAATGATTGAGTACGGTACATAAGGTGGGTTGGTGGATGGGGGTTGACTCTACTACGGTAGGGTTTGGTTTGTCCTTGTGCGGCTCTATCAATTTTTTCGGGGTTAGGGTTGTTGCGGGATGAACGAGTACCGTACAGTATTATGATACTGGAATTATTATAAGTTTGGCGATATTATGATGCTGTGCTGTGCCGGGTATGATACCTGGAGTTTTTTAAGTTCCGGGTTTTGTGTTTTCCCATGGGTAAGTACAGTAAGTAAGGGGAAAAAAGAAAAGAGAAAGAAAAAAAGCGGGAGCCGGGGGAGGTGTTTGCTGGGGTGAATTTATGTTAAAAGGTCCTTTTGTTTGTTTGTTTTTTGGGGGGGTGGGTAGGGTGGGTGCTATTTAGATGATCCCGGCTATGAGGTTTAGCCGTGTATAATAACTGGAGGCTATGATATTAATGTGGTGATGGTGGTGGTCCGTGATTAATGAATGATCATGATACATGCCGTACCTCACGAGTACGTTTTCATGATCCGATCACCCCCAATCACCAGTGTGCCTCGAATCTATCAAACCCTTCCTCCTCCTCCACATTAGCCGAGTGACTAATCTGTCATGACTACCGGTAGAAAAACCGATCTCATCTCCACAGCCCCTACCAAGCTCCTCTTCCCTCAATTTCCGGACCCCGCATTTCGCCTTCCTATTTGGGAAGGTGGAGTCGGGGTAAAACACCATACCACAATCTCACGATCCTACTTAGACACTGAACTTGGGGCTTCATAAGTGTGCTAGGAGGACCTCATCGTGAGATAAATACATCGAACCTAGCTGGTACCTTACTACCACCTCATATCCAAGCCACTCCATTGACTCCTGGTGGCCCCTCGCTTCCAGACACAGATGGGGGCTGGCCGTACTCAAATAACTACTCGGTTGAACTATCTCGGCACTGTGTGGCTAGTATTGCACTGCCTCTGGTTGCACCCCCGCCTTGCCAATCGTTTATCACATATCTCCCCGGTGCCAGTATTCTTGGGCTGACATTCGGTTACGCATACGAAGGATTCCTCATCCATGCAAACTAGGGGAAGGCCTGCCCCCGGCCTTGTGACCAAGACAAACGAAGGAAGGGCACGAGTAGCACGATCATTTTATTTCCTTTGTTTTTGCTGTTTACAGGTGGTGTTTTCTTTTCTGCCTGCCTCTCCTTGTGGGAGGATGTGCGGTTGGCTCCATACCAGAGGGGCTGTAGGATTGATTTCATTGGACTGGGGAGGGTTTCTTTTGTCAGAGATGTCCGGAAGGGTTTTCTTGTTGCTTTCTGCCTGTACTTGTTAGATTGTCGGGTTTGTCTTGCTGGCTTGTTGAGACCATGGATCGTTTCTTGGTCAGCAGGGTGGAACTTTGTGCCTTTCTTTGTGCAGGATGTGCGGTTGGTCCCATACCAGAGGGACCTGGGGTGGCTTGTTTTTCCCTGGCTGGAGGAGGAGGTTTTTGACGCCATGGGATACTTCCCGAATGCGAGGTCTGTACCTTAAACAGATAAATTCTATGACTTAACAAAAAAAAAAAAAAAATCTCCACAGCCCCTACAGTAATGCACCCATCAGATTACACCGGCACTCGCCTCCCGGTAACCCCAACCTTACACATACCATACAACATAATACCGGTATGATACAATAAGCTGTCCCATAAAAAACCGTCGGGCACCGAAGGCCCGGACCGGTGAAGATCTAAGATGGTCACGTTCGCGTCCGATCCAATCAACCAAGCGGCCCAAGCCGGACTTGAGAGATCAAAAATAGTATAGGATCGAAGAGTAATCGAAAACCCCAAACCATAATACTGTATTCAAACAGCGACAAACGAAAAGAATATGAAAAAAAGGAGAAAGAAAAGAAAAGCAAACATCCGATATCACACCATCACTTGCTCGATAATAATTTGTGTAGCAACCACGCCGCCCCCCTTCCTGTTCCCCTTCAACGAGCAAAGCTTCTACACCCTTCCCCACCCATTTACTGCAACTGCACCCCCCTCTGCCGCTTATGCAACCATGCTTGCCCAGCACAAAACACCAAAAACCCAGCATACACCATGACAGCGCCGAACAGGATTCCAGCAACTTTCTCCCCGTCCTCCGGATCTCCGGTTGATCCGAGTACTGTTTCGTGTCTGTGAATCAATCAGCCAACCGCTCCCCTCGTTGAACCATCTTCTCACCCCCTCCACTGGCGAGAAAGAAAGGGGGGGGGGGGAAGAAAAACAAGGTATATACCCGGATTTAAAGAGCAAGCCGAGAACACTTAATATGACGATTCCGAAGATGGAGGTTATGATGCTGGGTACGCGTTGGTTTTAGTTGAGGAGGGAGTAGGGGAGGGGAGGAGGGGAGATTACCATGACCAGACGTTGAAGCTGTGGTGTTTAATTTAGTTAATGAGCTGGTTGGGGTTGTTGGGATGAATGGGCGCGTGGTGGATATGAGGGGATGGGAGAAGGAGGGAGGGAATGACGTACAGGGAGAACATTGGCTTCATGGTTGCGGTATTTTGAAGGTGGTGGGTAGGAGAAACTTGGGTTGTAGGTGTTCGTCCTCCGGGATCGTTGATGTGGGGTTGGAGGAAGGGACTTTGATGGAGCTCGAAGGACAAGTACTGTGTTGTGCTGTTGGGTTTGTCGATGTCGTCGATGGGCCTTGAACCGAGCCTCCCGCCGCCAAGACTCTTAGCTGGCTGTGAAACGTGAGCGTTGACGAGTGACGAGTTGTGATATGTTCTCGGGGATGGCGTGGGATCTAGAGGGCGTTCTTTTTACTCACTACCGGGGTACAAATTTCTATCTAGTAGGCTGAAGCAAATGCATCGTATGATACGCTAGTTCAAGTAAATAATGAATTGAGTAAACAGCCTACCGGTATCAAACAACCTCACTCTCACTCTATTAACCTATGAGGTCCAAGTGAGCTCGATTTAATTTCTCGTCCGGTTCCGTGTCAAGAAAGGAGTAATCTACCAAACCCAAAGAAAGAAGGAGAAAAAAAGGTTACCATACTAGAAAACTTAAGAACAAAAAACTACCCAAACGGAGAACCAGTAAAGTTTACTACCCTTACGCGTGTTATCGATTAGAAAAAGGAACCTGTACAGTTGATTTTTTTTGTTTCCCTATCGGAGCTAAGCCCCACACTGCCATTTCATATCCTCTCCCGCAAAGCTAATTTTATGAAACCTCACAGCGGTATAGCGAAAATAACAAAGGAAAACATTAGGGATGGAATAGTAGGGCAAGTTAGTTTTCGTACGCCGCAGACAATTGTGATTTCTTCGATGGGGGTGGTGGTGGTGGTGGCTTCTTCAATCCTCGGGATACAGGTGGAGGAGGGGGTTGCTTCCTGCCACCGCCAGCGGCGTTATACGCACTGGAAAGAGCATTGTTGCTAGGTGTCCTTGATGGGCCCCGACTAGCCGATGAGGTTGCAGACCTCGCAGGAGATGCAGAACGCTCCTCATAGCGGTACTTCTCCCTATCAGGGGAATTACGAGTGGAGGAAGCACGGCTGTTGGTGTCCGAGAAAACATCTGTGTTCGCCGATCTTAGAGTGCGGGTGGTAGGCAGTGGAGGCGGCCCTCCTTGATCCGATCTCCTCCGCCCCATACTCTCGCTCTCATACTGATTGAAGCGTCCCGGCATAGGCGAGGTATTAGTACGGTGAAACACGGGCTTTGCAGATAGCCTGTCGCTATGATCTGGAGTAGGCATTCGGAACGGGCCGCCTCTATCATCCGATTCGGCAGAACCTCCAGTGTTGTTGTTGTTGACACGTGAACGAATAGAAGGTCTCTCCACTTGCGGAAGTGGGGGCGGCGGAGACTCCTCTCGGGCCCCGCTGCCGTTACCGAACGAATGAGCTGTGTTGGAACGAGAGCGAAGGCGCTTCTTGTCCTTTGCTGTAAGTCTACACAAGAGTTTGTTAGCTCAAAAACTTGGATTCTGGAATTTGGCGTCCCACCCAGCCGGCCAATTTTGCCTAACATTCACAAGGATGTCTCGGCAGCGATCATGATACTCCAGCTCGGAATCAAGGAACGCAGTCAAATCCGCCATAGTTTCGGTCTCGGATTCCTGGATGTCCCCCATTCTGCGATACACATCTTCACTGGATTCTTCGTATTTAATACGCTGCGCCCGCAGCTCCTCCTCTACTCGGAAATCCTCCTTCTTCTGTTTTTGCATCTTGGAAAGTGTTGCATCATAGGCGAGTCTTCGAGATTCAAGCTTCTTACGAGCAGCCTATAATTACGGGATTAACGAATCGACCTTTGAAGATTTCCCAGGATGTAACCCAAATCACCTGATATTCTTTCATCTGAGTTAGGAATCTCTCAAGAGACTCGAGCCAGCTCTCACTAGCCGCGGCAACATAAGAATCCTGAACCCTGGCAATTTTCTCGTTGGCCTGACCCATTTCTAATTTTAAAGTTAACATCTGTGGAGCACTAAGAGTATGACAAAAGAAGGCAAACCCACTAATGAGACAACTTCCGAAAACACTATCCGACTCAAATTCCTCACCATGGGAGATCATCGCTTGAGCCATTACATCCACAGGGAGCATTTTCTCCCTATCCTCTCCCACAGACTTCTGAGAGACCGATTTAATGTAGACGTTCATGGTGTTGTGAAGCTTTTCCGCACCTAAAAAAAAATCATACGTTAGCAGCTAACCCAGAGCCTCAAAGCTCCAAGGACATGTCATTCTTACCTTCATGCCTCAACTTCATCTCCACTTCCAAGTTTTGGAACTCATCTGATGCTCCGGTCTTGACTTCTCCTCCCATACGTTCTCCTGCCCATTGCTTGAGCCTGTCGAGCTTCTATAGAGACCGAAATGTTAGTGACCTGAAAATTTTTTTAGGCTGAGATTTATATAAAGGAAGAAAAATACCTTGTTCATCATCTTGAAAGACGGCTACTGAGCTTGAATTGGTATCGCGTTACTGATTTATGCTTATGCAAACTCAGGACGATAAGGGAAACGAAGGAACAGCCGGCGAATTGAAGCGACTAATGGGTGAATAGAGAGCCTTAAGGAAATTCGAAAGAGTCTGGAGACGGCAGGTAGCGGGAAATAGGATTGAGGGTAAGTAAGTAGAGTAGTGCTAAGGACGACTACAACCAAGTTGGCGAGGGGAATGATGATTCGGGATAAAAAGAGAATTAAAGATAAAGAGCAGCCTGTGCAATTAACACCAAACGTTCTTGTCTTTTTAACGAGAGGAGGGAGAGAAAAGAGAGGGGCATGAAAGAAGGGCACAAGAAGAGGAAGAAGGTGGTTGGTGGGGATGGTTTGTGGATTGTTGAGATGGGTGGGTAGAGGAGGGAGGATGAACAAGACGGGGAAGGGAAGGTGATTTTGAGGTGGGGATGGCCGCGTTGCTATGCGAGCTCGAAAAGGACCTGCAATCTGAACTTGAGGGTGCGAGAATCAAAGAGAAAGAGGATCTTCCCGGTTCTGGATTTTATGCTATGTATCATAATGAGGAGAGGACAAGGGACACAGGCGCGCAACTCAGCGACACTGACACTACCGCCATCATAGAATTCACGGACCAGTCGAGAGCTACGATCGCCGCTTCATCCCTCCTTCCTCTTAAACCATTCTCACTCACAACCACACAAAGCACCGGGTACAAGCACAGTAAGTTAAAGCTCACTCACTGGTGGTGCTTAGAATGTCATTTCACCAATCTCAAACACGATACAATAGACTACAGTACGGTACTAGTACTCGTACTGTACTGTGTTGCATACAATCCATCCATTCACACTCTATGAAATAGAATTTTGTGGACATGGAGACTTGACTGAGGCATTCTCCTCGCCATCCCCTGCCGCACCCATTCCGATCCAGGCCGGTGACCACCCATCCCTCTCTCTCCCCCATAAATCGCCTTTTCTATCATCTCTAAGATTCCCTACTGTAATTCCCTGTCCCCATTTTTACCCCCTCTATCTCCCACCCCTGCTCTTGCTTCTGCCCCTCTTCTATGGTAACCCAACCCAGCGGGTTCTGTTTCCCTTGTTTCTAATAGCCTTTCCTCAAGTTAGTTTAGCCACGGAAGCATCTACGAGTAGCGAACCGCCTTTATTTAGACGCGCCCTTTTCAGTTGAAATTGTTACAGGTCCTGGAGCGAGGTGCCTGTTCATTAGTTGACAGGTGACCCCTGAAACATCCCAGGCAAGGTCTTAGCTAAGAATAAGACTGATCTTCAGACCTCCATCTTTTTCGATCCGCTATCAACCAATCAAAGGGCGATCCTCACCGGAACACTTTGATACTTAACACCGGCGACAAACATGGAACCCAAACGCTCCTCACTCTACCGGCTGACTAAAATGCCAAGAAGATAAGGGACCATACTCGCAGGCAAAGAAAGAGTTTCAAAACATTATTAGCCTGTACAGTAATTGGAAAGGAGCTCAAAATATCTTACACAAAACCCACTCTTCCTCCCGCGCTTGCTGTGAACAGCGCTTATAACCGAGTAGACACTATAATCCAAAAACTCCTTCCACGAACTCAGAGATGACACACGGTATCTCAGGTTGCCCCCTTGGCATTTCCCACCACAACCAGCAACCCTAATCCTGGCAAACCCCCCCCTTCACTTCGTGCAATGCGAGATGATAAGCATATCGGCAATCATTAGATAAGACAATACTCCATGCCGCACATAATTCCTCAGCCAGCGAGGTATCGTCCCGGCGAGCCAAGGGAACAGCATGAAGGAGGAAGTGATCCCTGCGGATTTCCGGGCCACAGGCCAAGTTCAACTTATCGGCAGAGGACGAGACTTGGGGTGTTTAATCGTTGTCGCACCTTTCCCTGCACATGTCCTGATTCCGTCATTGCCAAGCTACATTAAGCTTTTCGCCCGAGCCATAAATGCACACATGTGAGTTGAAAAATTCCAGAGGCCGAGCGATTTTTGTCTTAGAGAGTTTTTCTAGTATGTTTTCTGCGCTTCAGCTGTGAGTTGAACCTGACGTATTGCAGAGTTGGCCACGTCACGAAGGTTGTTGGAAACATGGTGGTGTCTCTTTTGTGGCCCAAGTGCAACTATGATAGCTGTTAAGCACCGGTATCGAATTCGAGCATAACATGCGGAGTTTGAGGGATCACATGGTAGCCGACAGATACTTATCGAGTGACGTGTTGTGATCGGTTGCCGGACTTGTGTGTAAGTTGACATGGAGGGTTCGGGGCTTCCGTGTGTGGTCGAAATCGGGCCCCGAAAAGAGGTTAAGCATACAGTCCCATTAGAAAATATTCGCGGAACTTGGACTCTCGACTGCAAAGGCCGGCTGGGGGGTTCTATGCTGGAAGAAATGCCCCCACACAGTGCTACCCACATGCCCCAAGACAACAATGGTAAAGACAGATCTCGTCCTTCGCTGCCCATGATGAGATTGTGCAGCACCTTCTGGCAAACCGAATGATAGGACTGGGGAACAAAACGCCTAAATAAACATTGCCTTTCCGGTGACTTCAATAGCGTATGTCTAAGTAACTCAGGTCAGTACCAATCACCAAGGACACCACAGGATCTTTGCATAGGCAGGGGTGATAAAGCCATGAGGGGGGCAAACCTCAAAGGTGGCTTTTCTCTCTATGGAACCTGAAAAATGCGAGAATTCCTTCATTTATACACCCCCAAGGGGGAAAAGCAAGGCCAAATACAATTTCAGCAACCGTCCTCTGACTGTGATGCCTGCATATCTAAGAAGCATCACCGGATATCTTGCTAACCCCTATTCCTCCAAGCGTCGATTGCGGTAGACATGAGTGATCGTGATGCAGGATAACTTTATAAGGGCTCAAGCTTTGGTATAAGCCATTCCGATACGGATCGCGTCGTGTGGACCGGGTTCATGGATGGGGAAGGGAGAAGGTGAAGGTGAAGGTGAAGGGGGAAGGAGGTGAAAGTGAAGAAGGTTATGTAAGATTAACAATCTTCTTAGGAAGAAAAACTGAAGCGGTAATAAGACGAGGCAGAGCTCCCGGTCCCCCAACCAAGCAAATAGCACATTCGTGGACGAAAACCCGCTTGCAAACTTTAATAAAACTACCATAAGCACACATGTACTCCGCCGTAGACGCAAACAATCATTCTCTTGATCCTGGCCAGAACTTGGTACAGCACAGGCGCCCGACATGAATAGCGCAAACATTTGGGTCTGAATTTGATCACTGTGCCCCGGTTCTTTATACCTGGAACTTGTATGACATCTTCTAACAACTCCCCAGCTTAACCCCGAAATCCCGCAGTGCTCAACTTTTACCGCACACCATTATCTATCGGAACACCGCTCCCTTATTCAAGAAATTAGCTTTCTGAGTTCCGCCGTGCATTGTACGCGGGGAACGACTGGGTCTGAGAACTCTAATTTTGTTGAACCCTAGAGACTCCGAGCGGAGCTAGTAGGGCGCAGGGTTAAGAAAGAGTGATACTGTATCCTAAGGAAAAGGTACCGTAGCGGTGGCAACTAATTTTCTGTAGTTGGAATTGCAGTTTGTATGAACTGAGATGTGAGAAGTGATGGAGGTTGAGCGATCACACGGGTGTGGTAATGGGAGAGAGATGTCGAGGTGTATGTTCTTCTCTATGAAGGTGGCTAGCTAACGGCTACTTAATTACCATAGTGAAAAACTTCTACATGTATGTACAGTATAACCCCATACATCCGCTCATGTCCTAGTGTACTCATACGTCCGCACTTCAGTGTTCCTCCGTATGTACTATGTACGCTTCCTCTTACCTCCGCTCCCCGATGCTTCTAATATGACACTCTACTACTGGAATTATTATCTATCAAGAAGTCATGATCGGGCGGGGGTGGGGTAATATATCGTGCTGTAGCAGGGGTCATGCCTCAATCAATATTATAGTTCGAGCAGAGCGTCTCAGTTCCGACTTCACCCCTAAATGCTCCATCAGGAACCAAATATATAGCTCGGAGAGAATATTCTAGCACCCTTGCACCCGTATCCCATATTTTCCGATATATACCAGTGTCCACAAAGTGCCGAACACCCCGAAGGTACAAGATCCCGGGATAAACAGCGAACCCAAACAGATCGGACCCATAACCCGGGAACAAACCCGATCCGTAGGGAGGATCGGTGATTACAGTGGCAGCGGATGCGGTGTTACCTGTCGGCCTACCAGCTGGCCGTCAAGGTGCGAATGTGCCTATCGATCCTGAATTCGGGAGCGGGAAACAAAAGGGAAAAATGCACAATTGGGACAGGTTACTTTATCACGGGTAAATCCTTAATAAGATGTACGGTGTCTATATTGTCCGTGTATAATACTAGCTCATGCAGATTTGTGCCGTAATGTCTTCCGACAGAAGGAGATGGGCAGTGATGCTATTGAGGTTACCAAATATCGTACCCGGAATTGTCATTACTGAAATTGGATCGATTAAGGGAGGGGTGGTGCTATGTTCTAATGTCAGCATTCTAGAAGAATAGATTTTCTTCTTGATTTGGCCCTAGAGCACTTCTTGGTCATCACTCGGTTGCAAATACCGAATGGTTTCCTCTCTCCCCTCGCGTCCTATATAGCATTTTCTGATATTCCGTGGGGGACATAGTAGGGTTATGAAATGGGAGGAACGGTGGGGGGGAGGGGGGACAACTGGCTTGTAACCAAAAAACCGTGATTTCCCAGGACAAGACTCATACTTTCGCATCTATCACTGTATGAATCAGATACAATACAATACGAAGGGGACTCCTCTAATCCCGACTTCCAAAGTTGATGCCTGTGAGTGATCTTCAATGACTGGCGAGAAAGAAAAACTCTAGTTTATCCTAAAATAACCCTCTCAGAGTTACTGGAATCCGTTTCTTGAATCCCCATCGAACTGCTAGCTAGCCCCGCGGTTGCGGAACGGTTTTACTGCCAAGGAGTTAGTACAGCACATGCTACTAGTTGGCTTCTTCTTCTATACTTCGTCGCCAGATTCCGTTGTCCCTGGCCATAGAGAAAAAAATTGGCACGAGCACCCGGAGAACAAGGGATCTAATCTGCTGCCCTCAGGTCTTTACATAAACAACCTTAATCTGCACTAAGGCAGCCCAAGAATTCAGTGGGCTGCCGGAAAGAAATGAATGAATCCCCTGACCTGCTTGATGTTGTAAACCTAATACCAGCATGTTGCCGTCTTCTAAAATGACAAAGAAATGGAATTTTTTGTGGCAGAGAATGCACAAGTAACGATGATCTCTATCACCACACTATAGGGGAAGAAGAAGAAAGATACATATATATCCCACATGGGAACCTATAGTATGCAAAGCGAGTTCCCCAGGTATTTCGCTCTATGCCAACACTCCCCCAGCCTCTGGTTCCCTACCCCCGCTCATGCCCTATACCTTACGGCCGACCAGTCATCATATGATACCATACTATTGCTCAGGAATTGGGCAGCCCCCCACCGGAAACCCTGACCTACCATACTAATATCTATCTATCAACCCTATGATGGCTCTTGGCATCGAGATATTCTCTTATAAATACCCACCCTGGGTACTTCTCTCCCACTTCCTTTCCTTCCTTCCTTCCTTCCTTCCTTCCTCGAGCCACCCGGGCCATCCAACAGTCCCCAACACGCAAGCCCATCATCCATCGGAGAGGTGCCGCAAATTGGACGACCCGGAGATTGCTCCCCTATCCGCTGTCTCCGGCTCAAACACAATGATTGAAAAGCGTCACTAGGTTGAACCAGACTTATCATGCAACCCCTGAAGGTGGACCCTGTCATGGGGAGAGAAGCCTGTTGATGGGGAGAATATAGGTGACGCGACATATATTATTATATTTTCAGATTTATGAGATGTTCTTATAGTTTATTTTGCCTTGTCATGATAATGTTCGAGTTTGTTTGTGTTTTCGATTGAGCATATGTTTTTTTTCTTCTTTCTTTGAGAAGTTGTTTTTTCCTTCTTTGGCTTTGGAGACTCGGAAGGGCGGTGGGTTAAATTAAGGCTAGCTGTGGGCTATGTAGATAAATATTCTGTATTTCTCTCTCTCTTTCAAGTATATACGGCACTATAATACAAGCAATTTTCCCCATCGATACTTCCAGGATTGGTATGTACTATACCTTGCCCTGGTGGGGCTTTCTTGGCCTATTAAATGCTGGCAGTGTATATATATACCAGTGGTATATAACCCCTCTCTGATTAGCGACTCGATTTTGGTATAAAATAGTAGTTCATCAATCAAATCGGTGTGGGCATACTATCTTGGAATGGAAAGTCCAGAACAGGAACATGCCAAAATGAAAGGTTTGTATAGCCATCACTTTGTGATAATATGAACCTACGAGCTGCCCAGCCAGTACATATCTGAAAACCGTATATATAAGAAGAGAAACTTGGTTGCTTGTTTGGCGCTGCAAAAAAATCAAATCAAATCAAATCAAATTCATGCCGCAGGCTGGGTAGGGTTATTTTCTTAGCATCATAAGGTGCTGTACTATATAATAGCTGCTTATCCACACATGAAAGGTTGGGGGCTTTTATTATATGTATAAACCAAGTCAGAATCCAAGACTCATCATGGGCTGTTCCTTTACACCCTTAGATATATAATATAAGAATACTATATTATACAATCACAATAACAATAGGGGCTACTGGCCCCAAGCTTGACACTATTATACAAAGATGCAGCTTTTTAGTCATCTAAGGGATCTTTGCTTATGTACGGTACAACTTACCGAAAAGTCAGATCTAATCCTCTAATATAATCCGTCAAACCAGTTTTCCTTCATCCTTCTATCCTAACACCCACACCTGGCAGCAATAATAATGCATCCCTAGCAAGCCTAACCGAAGAGAAGAAAGGAAATATACGAGAGGAGAGAAAAATAGAACCTGCAGCTGTCTGGAGCTGTGTGTTGCGCTGAAGGTCCAACGTCAGGCCGCCGAGGGGGAAAAAAAATCAAAGCTAACTAGATAAGTGTTATGATACTTCCGGTGGGGATATGATGTGAAAATACCTAGCTGGCGCAGTTGGTTAACTTGTCAAGAAACTAATAACCTCCTGTGCAATTTAGCAGGAGCTCAGGCGTTCGATTCGGCTCAAATCGAGTTATTATTGAACAATCCGTCACGTAGGGGATGTGGGCAGTCCTGCCCTACAGGAACTGAGAGACTGAAGACCTTAGCACCCCGCTCAATGGGGAGTATAGGGTAATTCAGACCTGCTGCGAGGTGGTAGAATCCGACTCTAGGCCCTACCTGTAAGGGTAGGGTTGGCGATCGGCGGGGTAGCAGAACAACAATGAAATGAGTTTTTTTTTCTTTGGTTCTTTTTCTTTTTAAAGAAGCTGATTTGCATCTTCTGGTTGGGGAAGAAGGGTGGGTGGGGGAAGCGATAGCGAATTCTGAATGCTATACGGATTCCCTGTTTTAGTATTATATAGTACGTTATGCTTCTACTGCGCACTAGGAGTTCAATTCCCCTTTTTTGCGAGTAATTCTTGACAAATCCATCATGCAGGACAGGATAATTAAGAAATCCCGCCCTACGGGAACTTGGGGACTGAAGATCTTAGTCTTCCTCAATAAGGCTGTAGCGCAGACAAGGCCTGCTACTATGAGGCGGCAGAATTCCACCATACACTATGTTCACCCCCCTCTGATAGGGATGAGATCCAAGATTTGCCGGGTAGAAGGGGGAACAGAGGGGGAAATTAGCTACTTTTCCTCCTTGCTATTATTAACCTTACAAGTGCTGTATATACACCCTTCATTTTGCTTATAGAATAGAATCCACCGAGTGTGGTAAGCTATTTTGATTCATGGATGGGGTGAGTGGGTGGGTGGGTGTGAGAGATACATCTCCCCCCGGTTTTTATACCTGGGGCATCGCTGGTCGGTTACCCATAGTGGCTTCTGTTTAGCTAGTAACTTAGTATGTACTGTACTACTACAGATTGTGCTTTGGTTATGAAGCGAATATATATACCAGTACTCGTATAAATCTAACACTATGCTGAGAAGTATCATACCGCTCGAGCAGAAAAACGGGCGAACGGACATTAGGTTAAAGGTCTAGTCTAAGCGTTTGCCGTCACTAAGCGAGAGGGAGAGAAGGAGGAGAGAAGGAGGAGAAATGCCTAAGTTAGAGATATTATAATAATCTTATACACAAATGGAATGGAATGATGACAATCAGTCACAGAATGTCACTCGTGAGGAGCATAAACTACTATTAATTCCCACAACACACACATTATGTTTTTGTTTTTTTTTAAAAAAAAAAGATCGGTGGAGAGTTTATTAATTAAACTCGATGAGCGGTGGGAGATATTTCCACAGAGGCGAAACGTGAAAGGACGAAGACGCGAGAGAGTGTGTGTTGAGACCAATTTTTATTGGTCTTTTTTTTTTTGGGAAGAAAAAAAAAAGTGAGAAACTTTGTTACAATAGAATATAAGAGCGAGAAGAAGAAAAAACAAGAAGGAAGATCTACTATATGATAGAAAAAGACACAAGTGTAAGACTCTGCCACCAACCAATGAATGACAGTCTAGACTGCTTTCGTGGCTCAGCTACTATTATTATTATTATTCTCCGATGAGTCACTCACTCGGAATATCGAACACGTTATTCATGACCGAATGGTTCATCATAGAAAAGTAGAGCACTTTGAATATAGTCCTTGCTTTCGATACTTGGGAGCAAACAAACCACCACATATTATCCGCGTACTTGTACTGCACAGGTATTCATTCCATCATGGCACCCGCCTCTTTACTCTCACTTATCAGCCCTTCTTACCAGCCCATTGATAATAATACAATGAACGGTCTTGCGCCAGGCATCAGACATCACGGGTCGACAGGAATAGCATCGACTGTTCGATTAAGCAAGCAAGCAGGTGAGGTTGCGGAACATGTTCAGGTCCCTCTGTCGGTCGTCAGGCTTTCGCACAAAGTTTCTGTGGATGTATAGAATGATAATGTGTTTCTCGGCTAGGACTCGGAGGCTATCTAAAGAGGCATACATGAAATGCCGAATAGCGTTCGTGGATCACGCAAACCCTATACAACCCCAACGGCCTTGGGTATAGCATCCCGTACCAGCGGACAGCATTTTTTTTCATCGCTTGGTCAGTACCGCGCGCCGGGCTCATGCCCCACAACTCCCATACATCATCAGACATGCTACCTCCTGTTGCTGATAATGGATTTCGGGCATGAAACTTTGGGGGCATGATTCGGGAGGAGATTGACGTTCTCCACTTCCCGAAAGTTGAAGAATCTAAGTCAAAAAGGTGGTTTAAGTGCTCCTACTCATGGAGAAGGTTAGGGGTTCCAAACAATCTAGGCAAGGAAAATTCTCTCGTTCTGAAGGAGAGGGTGATGGCTGCAATTGCCGGCCATGATTTTCCGGTTTATATGACCCTGCTGAATTCCTGCCTCTGTAATACAAACACCTCGACACCAATATCTGTTGGGGTCACTGGATCAGAAAGTTTGAGGATTATTCCAAGCTGAATTGCACCATGGTGGAAAGGTATAGCTTAGGAATTAGCAAGTCAAGCAAAGAAAGGGGAAATTTTTTCCTTTCATTTTCTAAATAAAAGCTTCCAAGGTGAGAAAATAAGTCTAGCTACCGTGCAAGCACTAGGGGTCCCGGTAGATAGACCATGCGAGGATAGTTAGAAAAACATTGGGCCCCTTTATCATAATTAGTGGCTCCAGAGATTTGATCAGACCAAGAAAACAGCAGTAGCTAGGTACGATCGCCCCTTGGAGTGAAAGGGAGATAATAATCCCACCAAGGCCACGCAAAAGAGTGCCCACGCAAGAACCGAGACTGCTGTGCTAAGTTAGCCCTATCCCTCACACAACAAGGAAAATCTCGACTGAACCGTAGCTTCTCTACCTATCATACTAAAGACTCTTTGGTTGACGCTAACGCAGGGTTCTCGGTATCAGACAGCCATACACTATCAAAGTGAAGGTCAAGATCACGAATTCTTTAACCGGGCTTCTCTCATTCGTCAAAAAAAAACGAAATGCAAGCGTCTCAAAGGCGCTGATGCCCTATAGGCATCATTGTTAGGCCAATATGGAGGAGGCTAGAGGCTAGAGGCAGGAGAATAATATGAAGATACACCAATCCTGAACTCTAAAGGCTGGGATAGCTCCAAACAACGGTGATGAACGAGCGAAGTATAGTGATAGCATAGATCAAGCAAGAGTATATGGATCGGGAAAGACAAAACTCCCGTTCGGGCCGCGAAGATCCGAAACCAATCCCCCAATCCGCGAATCATGGCTGAACACCAAAAACCCCCCTCCCCCCGGGGGGGAAAAAAAAGGGGGCACAGTAAACAAACAAGGCCACATCCTACAGTAAGTGCTTGTACTCGAGTACACCGTAAAGTAAAACCTCGTGAAAACTACTATCTCCGTCAGCCTTGTTATCCCCGGATTCTGAGACGGAAGAAGCTCCCGAGAAGGAGCAGCGTTTCCCTGACAGAGTATAAGATATTCCTTCGGGACCTGCTGGGTCTCATTAACTAGTATCGCAATTCCGTCAACTCGTCAAACTTAACCTATCCCAAACTAACGGGGATAGTGGACTTAACGGGTCTTTACGGTATAGCACGAGAAATGTGCGAGGTCGTTGAAGTCCCCCTCTGGGATGGGCGGGGGGAGGGGGAACTCACTGCAATCTCAACCCTCAATTAAGGCAAAGGGAAAAACTAAAATAAAATAAATAAACAACGCCCTATCATGAGAAGAGACAACTCCCGTACGTGTACAATGTCCTTACACATTTCTCTGCATTCGAGCACTCACGGCACTATCAGCCCGCTGGCTAAGAATACCCCAGTAGAAACCACGAGTCCCCCCCGCCGCCCCCTACCGCGTACGCAAAACCCGCTGCCTCCGTAACGGCAACGGAAGGGGCTGGAGCGACGGATCGTTTATATCGATAGCGGATCTTAGTGTGGGAGGAGAAGAAGAAGCAAAAGTGTTGCTGTTGAGTCAAGATATTTCGAGTGACGTAACGTGCTTGCCTCTAGGCATTTTGGTTGAGTTCCTAGATTTAGAGGGGGGGGATGGATAGTTAGCCAGACATGGCACTGAAGAATTAAGTTTTCGCTACGGTACTGTACCGTACAGTATCTTGGATGTTGAGCCTAAGTGAGTGGGGGGGTAGGGAGGTACTATCGGTAGTGGTGGGGGTTTCGGGGTCGGGGCGTCTGATGGGGAGATTGGAGGGTCCTTGGGTTTGGCGTGTGGTACAAGTACCGTACCCAGTCCTTTCTCAACCAAGGCCCCTCGATATACGGTACTATGTATAGAGAAGAGAGGGTGAGTCTAAGAGTTCTTTCTTGAGACCCCATTCCCAAGCATCCAAAATAAATCTACAAGAGGATCCTCTTGTAACCTCCCAAAAACCCAATTTCAAGCACACCACTCGTTGATTGAAAGGAGGTTGGCTGCACACACAACCACTATTTTATGACTCCGAGATCTAAGCAAGGAAACTATGTACTCGAGTATAGTACTAGGTTTTTGGCCGTATGCAATAGAAGCAGAAGCCGTGTTCACAAATGACGTTCAATTATAATACGAGCCAGGTTATGTCCCCCTTACAGCGAAAGCATGCGAGCGCATACCTCTTCCTTCCTAAAAGATTCCCCACCAGGCCCGCTACTGTACCCCCCCTTTGTGCTTGTACCGTATGTATCGTTGGTGGTTATCAGAACTCCTTCCCGGAAGCGCTAGCTTCCGAGGGTTCACACGGCCCTGACTGGCTGGCTGGCTGCGGTATGGTACCTGTCCCCTCTCCCTACTTACTTTCTTGAGGATGGGGCTCCTCGCTTTGTTGCTTTCGCACAATGCTTCTCCAAGTAGACTAGTGTTTTTAGTTGAATGAATGAAGGAATGAATAGCTAAAGGGTTAAAACACATCCTATGTTTTACCTTATTAAAAGCATTCAGCCCCGATATTGAAAGGGGAAGAAGAAAAAAAAACCGTTTGTGCAAAATTTTTTTTCCCAGTCGAAACGAAACGGGAGACTTTGGAGTGTATGATGTGATGCCTTTTTATTTTTTACTTTTTACAACACCGACAGGTCAAACTCGAGACTTGCTTGGCACTCGAAAGAAAGAAAGAAAGAAAGAAGGAAAAAAAATGCCCCCCCCACCGGGAGCTGAATTATTGCTCTGATGCTGGCTTTCTGGCACTGCACTGCAGGACGCGGCGTTCTGTTGCTTTCTTTCTCGCAAGCGAATACCGGTACCGGAGCTCGATCAAGCGTCACTCGACCTGGGAGAGGCTTACTTTATTATTATCGTAGAAGAAATATTAAAAATTTTAAATAATTTTCATTTATCTATTGGCCGATAATCCCAGCTGTCGCGCTCTGAGCGGGTTCTGGCCCATGGATTTGTGCGTGGAGTTGCAGGGATATCCGCGGATCTTTTGCCCATTTTTTGCCACATATTTCGCCAATCCCCGTCTTTGGGCACTTTTTTTTTCTTCTTCCTTCTCCTTGCTCCGAGCAGAAGTGGACAGTACGCGTAACTAGTTAGTTTATAGTACTGGTGCAGTTCGGTAGGATGCGGTAGGGCGCAACCTATGACCTTCGGCGAACAAGTAAATTTAAACACTGCTCCTTCCAATCTGGTTTATTTGCGCAAGTGCCACTTGACTGATTCACCGGAATCCATGTTTGTACTTGTAGGAGGGGAAGGAAGGAAGGAAGGAAAAAAAAAACAAGCTTTTCGCCCATCCATCACGGAACAACATCGACCCGTCTAAACGGCCCCCGTGTCAACATTGCGAGGAAGAAAGAAGAAAAAAAAGGAAGGAGATGAAGAAGGTGATACCGCATTATCTGGTTAAACTCGTTTTCACGCTAAGAGGTCAAAAGAAAGTGTGGCGGAATACACGAACTTCTTTGAGAAGAGAGTTTCCTTTAGGGGCAGGATTTTCATAAATATTTACTGTGGAGTGACCTGTGGGGTGACCTTGCCATCGATTTAGAGGAAACAACTAGCCCGGAAGGGTTACTTTGTGAAAAATGCTGACCCACACCTTATTCTGACCTCTTTGCGCGAAAACGAGCTTAACCAGATAATGCGGTATATACGAGTATTCGATGTCATTGTACAAGGGGGTAGCAAAAAGTCGGGCGCACCACCATTACATTTATGTGTAGACTAAACCGGATTAGGAAATTTGAGTGATAATTGGTGAGGATTTTTTGGTGATGGCAAAAAGTCGGGCGCGGTAACACGAAGAAGCAGCTTGTGTCACCGCGCCCGAAATACCCTTACACCCGTGTACACGAGTACGGTATTGACCGAGTCACGCCTGTGCTCCTTCTTAGCTTACCTTTTTTGCCTTTATCATAGTGCCGTACTTGGAAACTGATGCTCATTGTCTAAGCCATCCGTGCTGCCATTCAAACCATGAGTCAAAAAGAAAAAGAAAAGGAAAGAAAAAAGCTTGAGCTGAGGTCGAGAGACTGCCTTGATATAATTTATTCATCTATTAAATTTTATTCATTTATTGCAACATCTATTTACCCGTGCTTGGGAGTTAGGATTGAGTTGTGCAACCGTCAGATAGATAAGATAAAAGAATAATAGACCTTTACCAGAGGAGGCAACTCGAGTGACATATCGGTAGCACACACGGTTCAGTTATTTGAGACCCTATTGGTACGGTACTCGAGCACGAATAGTGCCGGAAGCCGAGGAGGGAGCGTGTGATCCCCCACTTGATTTTTTTTTTTTTTTGCTTGGCAGAAGGGAGCCAACTATGATATTTTGAAGTTTTAGAACAACGGGTTCAATCTTTGGACGCAAGCCACTCTGTGGCCGCGGAGTTTACTCGAGTACGGTATTCGTACTCGTACAATACGGTACTCGTACAATACGGCACTCGTAGACCACTTCCCCCTCCCCCTCCCCCTCCCCCCCGATCGCTTCTAGCACGATACTGTCAGTCACGTGGGTGACCGGGTGGAAAATTACACTGGAGCACGGTGAACATCGTGGATCTTTCATACTGTTACTTTTGCAGTTTAGCGTAGTTGAAATTTGTATACTTAAGGGAGAAAGACCGGAGGAGGGAACACGAGGGTCGACCGCGTTGCCCGACAATAACATTGCAACGGCCCTTTTTCCTCCGGGCTTCCCTCTACATGACAGCTTTCGCCTTCCCTCCAATGGGAGGGCTGCTTTTTCTAAGGCTGGAGGCATGAAACCTAAAACGTGGGACTCAACTTCATGCACGTTGGTCCAAAGGATCCTCCCTATTGACGATGTGGCCAGAAGAGCAAGGCTACTCTTTTCGAAGTGGCCTGTCCCTCGGAAACCGAACATATGGTCACCGCCTGACCCCGACGAGTGCGAATATTATGAAAACACTCTGAAACAGGTCTGAGAACATATACACCTGAAGTGGAAACTGCTCAACTACCCTGAATACTACGGCTATAGGCCCGCTTTCAGGACATGCTGGCACTTTATGATAATCAATAAGTTTGCCGCCTCCCGTCTTCATCAGATGAGGGCTGGCAAGAGCTACCTGAAGGCACAGAAGGACTGGAGGAATCCAGAAGCAAGCGTGCTATGTCCTAGATGTGAAAACGAACCCGAAACCTTTGAACACATTATAGCCAATTGCCAGGCCCTCACTAGTGCCAGGGTTGGACGACCTGATGAAATCTTTGACATTTCGCCGGAGTCTTCGATTTGGGCCGAAAATAAAAAGGGATGGGATTTGATGAAATGTTTGATTTCTTTCATTTCGTTGAATAAGTTAAATTTTCCTAGTAATATGGATGTTTTTCCTTTTACGAGAGCCTCACAAATACAGTCCTGATTGAAGGAGGATAATTTTCAAGGAATCCTGATTACAGGGGATGTTCACATTGATTTCATACCGTTGGGTATTTTTGGTTTTGTTTATGATTTTATTTCTTTTGTTATGTTTTGTTTTGGGTTTTTATTTGCCATGGGATTTTTCCCGAATGCAGTGGTTGGACCCTGGGGAGTGCTAGTCATGTACCTAAAATCATACCAAGGATTTAACAAAAAACAAAAAACCGGAGGAGGGAACACAACTACAACGACATCCTGCAAGTCATTGAATTTGATCATCTTTTCATCAACAATTTTCTCTTCCTGCTCTTCATTCATCGAGTGTGTCTTTTTGAATTGCCACATCCCACAAAAGAACGCCTTGCCGAGAGAGAGTCCGTCAATACCCACACGTTTTTGCCAAGAATGCGCCACAAGCCGAATGTTTGGTGAGGAGGACTTCCCACAAAATATCGGCCACGGTCGCGGCGGCAATATTGGGGGTGATCGTCGCGACCTTGTTGTTGTTGCCATGATAAGATGACCACGGGGATTGGCTGGTGGGCAAGCGAGCTCGGCAAGAGGGGGGATAACAACAGGGGGGAACCCAACCATGATATCTAACAGCAATGACATAATAATAATGATGTCTCATGCAGGACGAAAAAATATTAAAAATTGCCAGAGCCTCAGGGTTTGGTGCTATCATAAGTTATGCAATGACGGCCCACTTTACAAAGGTCAGGCAATTACGAGTATATGAGGGGTATGATAGGAAGGGTGATGATTTTTATCGAATCATGAGCTCCAAGCGGGGATTGGATTAAATTTACCGTTTACCGTATCGCAGAGTGGTGCTGCTGAAAGAAAAAAAAGGAAACAGCGGGCGAGCGAGCTAGCGGGGTTGCTGATCGGAAAATTTTTAGGCCGTGAAACAAAACCCTTGAAGTGCCACTGCGCCGTTACCGTACCGCACTCGTCTTCTCCGAGTCATTGCCTGGTCTCCGCCGACGTGTCGGGCTGCGTTGCTTGGGTTGGTGCCTATATTTGTGGTCTGGTTCTGATACTAGTTATTGCTACGTTTCCTTTCTGCAGTTTTTGGGGCTTGAGGAAGTTGTCATGGTGGTTCCCTTGGTTGAGCCTGCCACCGGTATGCCGGTGGGTGGAGCAGATCGCCCTTTTTTGTCGGTGATTTGGTTGGTTTTGGAGTGAGTGCTCATGGGGAACATGTCTCGGGAACGTGGTCTTTTTGAGGTTTCACTGGTTGCCGCATCATATGGTCAGGCGCTGATGGGCGTTTCTTTTATGCCCTTTCTCTTCTCCCCACCCCAGCCTGTGACCTTTTCGGCTGTGCACGCGAGTACATTCAATATCATGAATTTGTACTGGCTGTACGGATACAAGGTTGATGAGGCGAAGTGGCTTCTTCGGCATTGGCATCGTCCTTCTTAGATTTACACATCTCCTCCCTCCCCCTGTCGGCACCAGTGCTTTTCTTCCAGATCTTATTAGTTTCCGCCATTCGGGTCAGCCGTAAACCAACAAAAGCCCTCTCCACCCCAAGTGCAGGTTGTCATGTCAATTGAAGCCCATGCCTGAATACAGTATCGGGGTTGCCTGGAGCTACCCTAATGAATGGTATCATAATCGGGAGATTTGTCGGCTGGTGGAAGGGTCCGCCGAATGGATCTCCATATCCTTGGCTGATGCATTTTCAGCACCACCCCCCAAATTGTTTTATTTGAATCTGATCCTCCTCCCACTTGGCCAAGGAGCTTGACTCATGGCCGGGGAAATGTTAGCACCGCTGCTGCACACAGATACAACCCTGGACGGAAATCGAATGCTTGAGCCTAGTATCTGGTTTTCAAGGGAAAGCAGCCCCCCACCTCACCAATGTGCTTGGGTCCGGATAAGGCAGTTTAGAAAAGCCATTCATCCCTAACAAGGTACCTATTGCTAGTGGTGGGATCTCGCGGGGGAGGACTAATTGGGAAGTCTGTTGCATATATCATATGGCTTTCCCTCTTCAGTAGAAGAGCAATACGAGGGAATGCTCGTGTCGTGATTGCTCATATTATACTGGCAATTTTATGGTGCAGCCGAGGGTAAAAGTGGTTGGGAGGGGGGGATGTGTGTGTTTGGGACGAGAGGCTTTGCCAGTATTTGGGATGACTAGGCCTGGTGGGGAACTAGAGATTTGGATCTGAAAAGTTAATTGGCTATGGGAATAGGCGTGCCTCTCGTGTGACATAGTACTCGGAACTTCTTGCTTCCGAGATTTAAGAGTACGGTACGATAGAATATTTGAACAGGGCTTTAAAGTCTCAGTCGGGGCCGCCTCAATTTTGCCATAAAGTCCCCCATCCATTGCCCTGGCTCCCAGAACCGGGACACAATCATCAAAAGGATATATACGAGCATTTGGCCTTCCTCCATATCCGCCCTTTTTTTATCCCCTATTATTTCCCAGAGAGTGGGAGAGAGAGATACCTTCTCTACTCGAGTACGAATATCTTAGGTTGGGCAATTTAGTAACTAGAATTGGCATGTTTTAGATCCCTCCCCCCCCACCTTGTCGGTTGTCGGCCGCCTTTCTTTCCGAGATTCAAAGCCTTTCCTATTAAATATTTACTGCCCGACTTGTTCTGGTGCCTAGCCACTACTTATAAAGTCATAGTCTAACATTATTTTCTTTTTTGGGATATTAGGTTTGACGGAACCTTTCCGAGCCTTGGGGACGACAATTGTTTGCCTGGACAAAGGTCCTTATAACAAAGACTCCCCCCGAGCAACCCTTAGCATCGTCAGGAATTGCTCATCCGCTCTTTATTATTATTTTATTATTATTATTATTATTATTATTATTTTTTAATACCAATCTTTCATAATGGCGGCCGATTCCGACCCCGAGAAGCCCGCGCTAGGTCAAGTCGCATCAGCCAACAACCAAAGCGAGCTTATATCTTCTGCGGATGCTGCGCACCGAGTTATCGTCGGTGACGAGAAGGTTTCTGCTGTCAGTAAGAGTAGTAGGGACAACTCCCAGGATGGCTTGGACAAGCTCGACTCGCACATTGTTCATGTGAATGAGGAGAGTAAAGAAGATGACCCCCTAGGGCACTTGCCTCCCGAAGAGGCCGAAATCATTCGAAAGCAGCTTGATATACCCAATGTTAATCTCAACTACTTCAGTCTCTTCCGCTACGCCTCCAGGAATGATATTATTATCATTGTGATCTCTGCTATTACGGCAGTTATCGGTGGAGCTGCTATGCCGCTCATGACAATCATTTTTGGGCAGCTCGCGGGTACTTTCCAGCAATTTGCGCTGGGCGTTATCACTGCTGCCAAGCTGCAATCTGAGTTGAACGGGTTTACTCTGTATGTTTTTCTCTTCATCTTGTTTATTCCGGTCTCTGATTAACCTCGGCCTTAGGTATTTTGTGTACCTCGGTATTGGTGAATTTGTGATGGTATATGTCTCTACTGTAGGATTCATTTACTCTGGGGAACACATCTCGCAGAAGATTCGTAAGGAATATCTCAAGGCAATTCTCCGTCAAAATATCGCATTCTTCGACAAGCTTGGTGCGGGAGAGATTACGACGAGAATCACGGCCGACACCAATCTAGTCCAGGATGGTATCTCTGAGAAGATTGGTCTTACCCTTGCTGCCTTGTCTACCTTTTTCACCGCCTTCATTATCGGGTTCATCAAATCGTGGAAACTTACTTTTATCCTTCTGTCTACCGTTGTGTCTATTACTCTTCTCATGGGTGTTGGTACGACCTTCATTGTCAAATTCAACAAACAGTCAATCAACTCATATGCAGAAGGTGGCACCGTGGTCGAAGAGGTCATTTCATCCATCAGGAATACTACCGCCTTCAATACTCAGGACAAACTCGCGAGGCAATACGATAGTCATCTCCAGGTTGCGGAAAAATGGGGTCTGAAGCAAAAGTTTGCCTTGGCGCTCATGCTGGGTTTCATGATGTGTATAATATATTTAAATTATGGTCTTGCTTTCTGGCAAGGGAGTAGGTTTTTGGTTTCGGGTGATATAAACTTGAGGTCTATTCTGACTGTATTGCTGGCCGTCATGATTGGAGGTAAGTTATGATATCTGCTTGCTGTTCCGAGTTGTAGTAGCTAATTGCCTGTTACAGCATTCTCACTTGGACACGTCGCACCAAACATTCAGGCTTTCGCGACCGGTGTTGCCGCCGCCGCAAAGATTTTCAGCACTATCGACCGTGTGTCGCCGCTCAACCCTGAGTCTGATGAGGGTGAGAAGCTGAAGCATGTTGAGGGCACTATCGAGCTCAGGAACGTTAAGCACATTTATCCGTCTCGGCCGGAGGTTGCTGTGATTCATGATATGAGCCTCATCGTCCCTGCTGGGAAAGTCACTGCGCTCGTTGGGGCATCTGGTTCTGGAAAGTCAACCATTATTGGTTTGGTAGAGAGATTTTACGACCCCGTCGCTGGCAACATATACCTTGACGGACACGATATCAGCCAATTGAACCTGAAGTGGCTTCGGGAGAACATCTCTTTGGTTTCTCAGGAACCTGTCTTGTTTGGAACGACCATCTTCAAAAATGTCTGCCACGGGCTGATCGGAACAGAGTGGGAAAATGCCTCCGAGGAAGAGAAGCGGCAACTTGTCACCAATGCCTGTGTCATGAGCAATGCGGACACTTTTATTAGAAGCTTACCGGAAGGATATGAAACAAACGTCGGCGAACGCGGATTCCTGATGAGTGGCGGACAGAAGCAGAGAATCGCGATTGCTAGGGCTATTGTCAGCGACCCCAAGATATTGTTGTTGGATGAGGCTACCAGTGCGCTTGATACTAGAAGCGAGGGTGTTGTGCAAGCTGCTCTGGACAAAGCGAGCATGGGGCGAACGACAATTGTGATTGCTCATCGTCTGTCAACCATCAAAACTGCGGATAACATCGTCGTCATGTCTAACGGTACCATTGTCGAGTCCGGCACCCACGACGAACTTTTGGAGAGGAGAGGCGCATATTACAACCTTGTTGAGGCCCAGCGGATCTCGGCTAAGAATCAGGAAAAATCACCCGAGGCCGACGATATCTCTCACGTTGACGATGATGAAAGGCTCAAGTTGACACTCTCACGCTCCAAGACCAAGAACGCCAGCGCCGCGGTCCCGGAGGATGCAATTATTGCGGATAAACTCAATAGAACTACCACAAGCAAGTCAAAGTCCCATATTGCATTGGAGAATAGGGTACCGGAAACTAAGCCCAAATATCGACTGTGGGAACTCATCAAGCTCACCGCTTCTTTTAACACGAATGAAAAGTTTCACATGCTTGTCGGTCTCTTCTTTTCTATCATCGCTGGGGGTGGTTATCCTACCCAGGCTGTATTCTTTGCAAAGTCCATTGTTGCGCTTTCTCGTCCTCCATCCGAACATGACCGACTCCGCAAGGATGCAAATTTCTGGTCCTCTATGTATCTCATGCTCGCCATTGTTCAACTTATCGCCTACATGTCCCAGGGCCTTGCTTTCGCTTACTGCTCTGAGAGACTTGTTCACAGAGCAAGGGATCGTGCATTCAGGACTATCATGAGACAGGATATTACCTATTTTGATCGTGAGGAGAACTCTACAGGTGCCCTTACTAGCTTTTTGTCAACCGAAGTTACCCATCTTAGTGGCATGAGCGGTGTCACATTGGGAACGCTCCTCGTTGTTACCACCACCCTTGTTGCCGCCATCTCTGTGAGTTGCGCGATTGGATGGAAGCTTGCCTTAGTCTGCACGTCGACCATTCCGATCCTGTTGGGATGCGGCTACTTCCGTTTCTGGATGTTGGCCAAATTTCAGCGCAGAAGTAAGAAAGCCTATCAGAAGTCTGCCAGCTATGCTTGTGAAGCCGCTGCGGCTATCCGCACTGTTGCCAGCTTGACCCGCGAGGACGATGTTTGGAGCCATTATTACTCGGAGCTCAAGAGTCAGACAGAGAAGAGCCTGATTAGCGTGCTTAAGAGCTCTACTCTCTACGCTGGCTCCCAATCCTTGACTCTCTTGTGTGTTGCTCTTGGGTTCTGGTATGGAGGTACTCTGATCAAGACTGGAGAGGTAAGCCATCATTAAATATCACTCGGAACGTCCGATAGCTAACTTTTATAGTATAACATGATGAAATTCTTCTTGGTGTTCGCAAGTATCATCTTTGGTTCTCAATCTGCAGGAACCATCTTCTCGTTTGCCCCAGATATGAGTAAAGCCAGACATGCCGCTTCTGAGCTCAAGGCTTTGTTTGATCGCGAGCCCGAGATTGATAGCTGGAGCGAGGATGGAGCACCTGTTCCAGAGATGGAAGGTACTATCGAGTTCCGTGACGTCCACTTCCGTTACCCCACTCGCCCCGAGCAGCCCGTACTTCGTGGATTGGACTTGGTAGTGAAGCCCGGACAGTATGTTGCACTTGTTGGACCTTCCGGATGCGGAAAGAGTACTACCATCAGTAAGTTGAACCCCTGGCCTATGAGAGAGCATAACCAACTAACAAACACAGGCTTGATCGAACGCTTTTATAACCCACTTGCCGGCGGTGTGTATGTTGACGGCCGTGAAATCTCCACATTAAACATTAACCAATACCGCAATCACCTCGCCCTCGTTAGCCAAGAACCAACTCTCTACCAAGGTACCATTCGCGAGAACATCCTGCTCGGTGGCGATCGCGACGACATTACGGATGACGAGATCACCGCCGCTTGCAAGTCTGCGAATATCTACGAATTTATCCAGTCCCTTCCTGACGGCTTCCAAACTCTCTGCGGCTCCAAAGGCACTCTCCTCTCTGGCGGGCAGAAGCAACGGATCGCCATCGCCAGAGCTCTCATCAGAAACCCGAAGATCCTACTCTTGGACGAAGCTACATCCGCCTTGGATTCCGAGTCCGAGAAAGTGGTGCAGCAGGCGCTCGATACCGCAGCCAAAGGGCGGACAACCGTGAGCGTTGCGCATCGTCTATCTACCATTAGGAATGCAGATCGCATCTATGTCTTTGACGGCGGACGAATTGCCGAGAGTGGGAACCACTCGGAGCTCATGGCTAAGCGTGGAAAATACTACGAGCTGGTGAACCTCCAATCACTTGGGAAAAATAATTAGCCTGGCATTTTCACGGTACTGCAGTCACCTTATTTTCAACTTTTTTCTTTCGTCTCATTTATTTTACCATTTGGAAGCATGACATGACATCTTTTTGGTTTTTTTGGTTTTTATAATTTCTATTTTTCCAACTTTTCTGTCAAGTTTCTCGCTCTGACAACTCCACTCCTCGGAAAGGAAATTCTTCAATTCAAATGTTTTTATTATTATTATTACAAGATGTCTTGTGTGGATTAATTGTAGTCGGTAGCTGCCTTTCTTTTTTCACCCTCTACTTTTTATTATTATTGTAGCCCTCTTTGTTTATATTGGCCGGCCGGCGTTTTGGTTCTTGTAGATTCCCCATTTTTTTTTTTTTCCCTCGCACTATTTTTGTAAGGTGGCATATGAGTATGTGCTTGCATGGGCGTGATTATGATTTTGATTTTATTATGACGGAAGGACTTCTTTTTTTAAACCCAATTTGGTAGAGACGATTAATTGACATTTAGTTGGGTTTTCTGGGAAACTGAGGTTTTTTTTTTCGTCAGAGTGTGGTGCCTTGTACTGTACTGTACCATAACTCTCCCGTAGTAGTAGCAGCAGTAGTAGTAGTAGTACAAATCTCCCAGCACTCTGTGCTCACTGAGATGACAGAACGTGGCACAAATATTGGTACTGTACGAGTACCGTACCGTACTCTGACATAGCACATGACATGGAAAAACCCTGCCTCTTTCCACGATATGGTGTTTTTAGGTGTATTTTTTTTTTGATTGATATGGTTTCTGCCTAGATATGATATTTGTAGATTAACTTGGGCTGGGGCCGTGCTTAAGTATCGTGCGTGGGGGGATGCAGTTTACTACATGAAAGTGCTAGGGTGCTGACGGAGTATTATTTACCACCAGCCGCGAACGAATGAGCCGGAAGGGGTTTCCGGACCGTGGTGTGTATGAATACATTCTTGCGCTGTGGCTACTGGTGTGTGTGTGTGCCTGTCTGGTGATGGTTTTTCCTACTAGATGATGATGATGGTGTACGGTAGGTCTATCATAGTTGGTAGAGAATCGAATTTCCCTACTGTACTCGAGTACTAGTACTTGTACTCGAGGGCCACAGTGCTAAAAGGACACTAGCAAAAAGTTAGCGTTGCTTCCCCGATCTATATCTATCCAACCTCGAATATGTGTAATATTACTATCGTACTTCCGAATTTTGCTGCATTGCCACCACGGCTATTAAGCAACACTGCCCTCACATCATGCTTAACTCCTCCCGTTCAAAATGATAATAGTAAATTAAAAATAATAAAAAAACCTGTCACCCGAAATGCTTTCGACATCACTCGCATTGATATTCCCGGAAATTTCTGAGCGAGTTTTCTAGTATTACATTTCAGCGAGACAGATAGATATAATATAAGGGAAACTCGGCGATATTACCACTGCCTGCAGGAGATAGATAGATAGATAGATAATTGGTGCAGGTGTAATTAATAATATTGGTGATTTGGGGCTACGCTTATGTTTTGAAAATATGGTCGGTTGGTTTTTGTCTTGTCTGGTATTGTATGCGTATGCACGGGACTGTATATACGAAGCTGGGTGTGGTATATTTCTGGGAGGAGAGGATGGAAGCACATGCGATTAATAGTATATTGTAGTATAGTGCCGCGAGAAACCACCCTGGCAAGGCGTTGAGGGGGGTGCTCTTTCTTGCTTCCTCTTTTTGGCTTCTCTGGTACAGAAGGGCTCATAAATACATGATAGAGACCTATTGACTGCGCCGCGAAACTCGCCAACGAAATTACCCGCAATGTGCCTACAGGCTATCTGTATACCCTACATCACAGCGCGTAGAGTTTTTCTTTCCCACCATCGTGCCATGCGAATTGTGCATTCACGGGTAATCACTCGGTAGAGAGTGTACCGAATGCCGCATAAAGAGGGTATGGAATGGACTACCATATAACGCAACGAAAAGCGCACACACCCCTAGCCAAAGAAAGAGAATAAAAAAAGTGAAAGGAAAACACTCCCCACCCCGGCACAGATCCCAACCTAACTTACAACTTTGCACCTAATCTTCTTCTCGACTGATAGTGCTATCACCCCCAATATCGTCATTAGCACATCACCATTCAACCGTACTTCAAGAAGGTCAAAAATACATACCGGCAACCCCATAATCCCCTCCTTCGCGTCCCGAATCTCCCTCTCCTCCCTGTCCTCAATAGGCACGTAATCCCTAACCTGCGGGCCGACGTAAACCTGCCTTGGTCTCCAAATCTTCGGATTACTCGCTTCAATACCCTGTTTCCAGTGCGCGAGCCACCCTGCAACCCTGGGCACCGCGAACAGCACTGGGAAAAAATCCAGTGGGAACCCCAGACTGCGGTAAATCAAGCCGGACCAGTAATCCACGTTCGGGTACAACTTCTTTTCCACAAACCAGGGGTCTGCGAGGGCAGCGTCTTTGAGTGCAGTGGCGACATCAATGAGTGGCTCGTTGCCGCAGGCGGCGAATACCGTCTCCGCGACCTCGCGGATGATCTTGCTGCGCGGGTCGGTGTTGCGGTAGACTCTGTGGCCAAAGCCAAAGAGGAGCTCCTTCTTAGCCTTGACGGCGGATATGAAGGCTGGGATGTTCTCCACCTTGCCGATCTTCTCGATCATGCGGATGACGGCCTCGTTCGCGCCGCCATGTAGCGGGCCGTAAAGCGCTGCGGCAGCAGCCGAGACGGCCGAGTAGGGATCCACCAGGGAGGACCCCACGTGTGTCATTGTCGCGGTCGAGCAGTTCATCTCGTGGTCCGCATGCAGGATAAACAGCGTCTCCAGCGCTTTGGCTAGACGCGCGTCAGGCCTATAGTTCTCAGCGTCAGATGTGGCGTCCATCATGTACAGCATGTTCTCGGCGAAGCCCATGTCCGAGCGCGGAGCAATGAAGGGTCGGTTCATGCGTACGCGCATGCTCGCCGCGGCGACGGTGGCCGATTTTCCGATTATGCGGATGATGTTTTTATTCATTATGGATTTGTCGTGGATGTACAGGTTCCGGCCCTGTAGGGCTGGGTTTGCCTCCGGTGCGAAGGCGCCCATTGCTGCAAAGGCGGAGACAAAGACTGACATGGGATGGGAGTCTACCCTGCTATATTAACACTTACCATCTCGGGTAGTGGGAAGGAAAGAGGGGCTAACCATATCTCATACTCCCAATAACCTTCGCAAGATCATCCGCAATCTCGGTATGATGCATAACCTCAAACTTCCATATATCGCTCTGGCTCTTACTCGGCAACTCGCCGTAGATGAGCAAGTAGGCCGTTTCCAGAAAGTCGGATTTCTCAGCGAGCTGTTCGATAGGGTACCCCCTATGCATCAGGAAACCCTTATCCCCATCGATAAAGGTGATCTTGGAGCTTATGGCGGCAGTGTTGAGAAAGGCTGGATCGAAGACACGAATCCCGTTGGCCGTATCGTCGGTGTCCATGCCATCTTTTGTCTCTGGTATCGCGCCCTTGAGGGCTTTGAAGGCGGTTGCGGGGATGGAGTTGTGTGTTATAGGGATGGTGATTGTTTTTCCGGTTCGATTATCGATTACCGTTAGGGTGTTCTTATCGGCTGGCTTGGGACTACGGAAGTGTTAGCTTTACACGGCGGATGGAAGTGAAGAAATAAATATCTTACGCAGGAGGTGGAGGAGCCATAGCTGTGGTAGCAGAGGTGAGCGCAACTAAAGATCTATCATACGCAGGAAACAAGGGAAACAAGAAAAAAGGGAGCGAAGGACCCCAACGAACTTTTAATACTATAATACTACGGACGAGAGGAACAAGATATTATCGCCAGTCCGAGGCTCGTGATCAGTCAGGGTCCTCAGCTACCAGGGTACCATGAGATAATGGCCTCGGAAGTCTATCACATGCCAGCAATAAAAGGTAAACACCAGAAAAAACAAGCTAAGCCAGCCGAACTGTTGTACCGAGGCTCGACTTATGACGTTGTCTGCCGCCAAGACTTTGAGGGTGGGGAATTGGGCAACCGAGGCGCAGCGTAACTCTAGTCCCTAAGAGGATCTACCTATGATTGTAGAGCTCAGTTTTTTTGTTTATGGTGGGGGCGGGGATCGTTTGCTCGTTCACGGAGGGGTGGAGAGGATGGAGGGCATATTCTACACGCAGTGAATATAAGGAATACGTGAATATTTTTGGGAGGTAGGAGAAGGTGCCTCTATCGTGCTCTCTCAGAAACCCGAGAGAAAGTATTATGCTGGAGAACAAGCACTAGTGGGCCGGGACCAAGGGTAATCTAGTCAGCTGCTTCCCTAGCATCCGTCCTGGTTGCGAATTCGTACAGGCGCCCGTCAAGAGACACAATTACGACACTATTATTGCGGTGGCGGGCCATCGTGCTTTAGTAGGGCCATACCTCAGGGTGCATATGATACCAGGATTTCCCTGCAGTATCATACTACAAACAAATCTACTGACTTGACGAAAAAGAGCCGCCGTGCTTTGGATAGCTATGATATGGTGCCCATTTCCAAAAGAATGAAAGGAAGAAGAAGAAGGAAAGCGAGTTATTAAACCATCAGCCCTTGTGTCAACATTCGAAATATTCATACGATGCCGCCTTGAAAGCCTCCAACTTGTCATCCCTATCCAAGAGTAATTGTGCCTCCTTAAATCATATAATATCACTCGGGCTATCATACCAATTTGGGTCGTTTGGTAATAATGTTATAACTATTGGCGTAGAGACCAAAAGACCTTAAATTTAATAGTTTTGGGGCTATCATGGCCCAACCGCAATATGTGGAAACGGCATGAAAAAAAAAAAAATTTGAAAAAGTAATTTGCTAACTTACATAATATTATCACACAACAGCACTCGCATAAAAAGTGTAGGATTTCCCCCTCAATTCTCCAAGAGTAGTAAGGAGTGGAATGTCCTTTCCTTCAAGGCACCTGCCAAGGCTAGGGTTTTTGTATGAGAAAAATACATTGAACACACACCTTACCCAGTTTCATATGCCCACAACTCTCTACAAACTTGAGATACAAAAACGAAATAAATATATACTTCAGACATGCTGTAGCTTGGTATATTTTAACCTCTAGATTATCACTAAACGACCTCCATTGATACCAAACGCAAACCATCTATATCGTGTAATAGGCTTTCCGAACGTGACTCCAGTCCTAAGAAATCTCTAGACCTCATCTGCGACCATCTCATCAACCCAAGAAGCAGCTTTCTCTGCCATAATTTCCCCATGCGCTATCATAAAAACCGTGTCAGTAGAGCACTTTGTAGCACAGCCAGACCTCAAAGATACTCACAAATGCAAAACCCGTGGGGTAGCTCGTCCTCGCAAACAAACATCTTCACGCCAGTACCTCTGGCCTCAAGTAGTTTCTCTCGGGTCTCTTCGGCAACCCAGTGATCCTATATCGAATCAGCGTCTGCACATCGCCACCAAAGAGCCGAGGCGGAGCTATAATACGTTTCTTCCGAAATAAAACACAAGAGGTGTATCGGTGCACTCCCATATCTCGTCGCCCCATGCATCCTCGGTGATGGTTTCCATCTCTTCCCGTGCTAGCTCTAGGGCTTGGAGAACCATCCCAGGGGTAGTGATAAATGTGCTTGTGACGCTGGCAGCGGAGGACGGTTGGCGGGTCACTGCTTTCAGGACGGGATTAAGGACAGGAGCTGGAAGGAAGGCAAGAAGTCGAGAAGCCCCCGCAACGATAGAGGGGAGAGGTGGGATGTAGGATAGGATAGGCTAAGATGGGGGGGGGGGCGCATTAGGCTTCAGAACGGCAGTGACAGGTGAAGGTAATAATAGCAGAATTATAGAAGTGTCTATCCCCCTAGCGGCGCGCGCGGTATTACTTACGGTCAGCACCCGTCCACCGGAGCTCTTCCCAATATCGACAATAGTAGGAAACAATCCCACTCCCCCAACAACCTTAACCTTCTCGCCCTTCTCTCTAAGTTCCCGAATAACCTCCATCAACACATATGCACCTACAGAGTGCCCCATCAGCAAAACCCTATCCCAGCCCTTCTCCTCCGCCAACCACCGGATAATTTCAATCTTATGCCTGACCTGATCCCGCAGCCCCCAATACCCCGGAGGCGTCGGCCTCGCACATGTCTGCCATGGGCAGAAGCCACTGTGCGAGACAGCGAGGATGGGTAGCTTTGTGAGGGTGCTGAGAGTGGAAAGGTAAGCTGCATAGTACTGCACCAGGCCGGGATTTCCGGGAAAAAAGAGAATGTAGGGTTGGGCGGGGTTAGGGCTCGGGGAGGGGAAGTAGAGGGTTTCGAGAGGTGGGAGGTCCGCTGGGAGGTGGAATGGAGGTAGGGTTGGGATTGAGGTTGACATTCTTGAAGAAATTTTGGGAGAAAGCAGGAGGGGGAATTGGATTTGGTGAAGTGGCCAGGAACTAAGATTAAGTTATCTTATCAGATGGGAGAGATGATGGGCCAACCTCGCGAATTCTGGGGAACAGGGATTTGCAAGCGGTGCCTAGTGCGGCGGTAGTCCCGGTTCTGCGGTGCACTTGATACCGGTAGAGTCGCACCTCGTTACAATGGAATCATTTATACGGGAACCTCGCTATTACGAATGGACCTTTTGGGAATTTACATCCCTGCTCCCATACAGATGGACTCTGCGAGGAATTTCTTCAAAATATCCCAAACTCCTGGCTTTCCTTATAACGAGGTGCAACTGTACTACCGTACAGACACCGTAGTTTATCCATGGCTATAGTGCTATGCCGGCATATAGTAATAATTCTTGATCCGGGGAAAGAAACCTTCCAGACGGTTCTCCATCTCCGAATTTTACCAACCTTCATTCCATAAAATAATCTCGGGGCTGGAGAATGGTGATGATCGCCCTGGCCTCAAGTTTCGTCACGTTATCTGTCCCCCTTTCTATGACTCTCACTAAAGGCGCTCTCTACTCGTACGCACTCACGTGGTGGGAGATCCCTCATGTAGCGATACTGTACGGTACTCGGTAGTACTAGTGCGAGTACGGTATAGTACTCTTACAGTACTCGAGTACCGGTGCACTGCCGTGGGGAGTGTGATACGAAAAATACAATCGCTAACCAATGAAAGTCGAAAAAGGAACCAGGTCTCCTCTAGTTAAAAATCTTAATTATGATATCCGAGGCACTCGTTCCTGTGAGAGGATGTGAGATGGGATACCGGTACGGTACTCTCGTGTGCATGCTTGATATTATGGGCGGGAAGCGTGAGGAGTACTGTACAGATACTCGCAGAGGAGAGGGGAAGGCAAAGTGATGATGGCGATGATGTTCACGTTCGCTTCATCCGAGTATCACGGTGCGAGGCGAGACAATACTATAACAAAATTTGTATTCTCTCTGTCTTGGTTGTGTTGGGCAAAGGGAGGTAGGTAAACCGATGCGGTTGCTTTGCTTGGCCTTTCCTATCGTAGCCAAAGGTGAACAACGAATGGGTTACCTTAGGGGACAGCTGGCTGGCTGAGCCTACTACAGTATCATACTGGTTGGCTGTATGATAGGTGAACCGCTTCAGGAAGCGTGCTGTCTGTCGTGAACTGTGAGGGTTTACCAGTCCGCAGCCCGGTGGATCCATCTCTCTCCCTCTCCCTCCCTCCCTCCCTCCCTCCCTCGTCTCGCCCTCTCACCCTCTCACCCTCTCACCCTCTCTTACACACTCGCTAAATCTGTTTCCAATCCTTCCGTAGCCCTCTGAACCCCAACCTCCCTTTCTTTTCCATCCCATTCTCCTTAATTTGTTTATCCTATCATACAACCATCAAACCCCCCCCCCTGTCGTTGATCCCCCTGATAAGCCAGCCCACCTTCCCCCGCCATCCAGTTTTCTCTGTAGACCCTGGATAATCCATCTTCCTTACTTTGCCTTGGAATCCCTTCCTTCCTTCCTTTACCAATCTTCCAAACCCATCGGACGACTGCCGTTTTTTCAAAGGTTTTCCTGAGCTATTTGGTCTTTGACCTGGTAGCCCAAGGACACCACCTCGTAGGTAAACAACCGTCCTTGATACGCAAACTCTGTTTGTTTAAATGTCCTTGTTAATCATTGACGTCTTTTAGGTGCGTCCGACGTGCTTTACGATTTCGATAGTAAATCTGCTATTCATTTGTTGTCCTCCCGTGGAGTGTGTGTGTGTGTCTGCGGCAGCTCGTAGTTTGCCCACGCTCTACGGTTTGGAACGACTGCTCAGGGGATAGGTCCTGGCGGTTGTTAAGGTTGGGAGAATAAAACCTAGACTTGCACCCTATAATTTTTATAGCCAGTGGGAAGTTCTCACAGGCTCAACAGAGACGACGTCGTGCACGTCGAAGTCTGCCGCCCTATTTCATCATGGCTACTCGTCACCTTCCAATCAGAGATCTCCACCATACCAATGCCACCATGTTACCCAACAATCCTATGATGGCTCCCCCTCCCGATGATACGCCGGCTGCCGCCACAACTGCTTCTGTTGCTCCCACCTCCATTTCCTCTTCTGTAGACTCACCTTCTCCTACCGTCCAGACCACCCCGAAGAAACCTATAACAAGGATTTCCTCCGCCAGTCTTGCACCAGCTGTCTCATTCACTCGGCCTCCAGCGACGGATCCACCTGTCTCATCTCCCTTAGCGCCCCATCAAGGAAATTCTTGGGATCTTGAAACGTCCCATCCTGGTAACGGTGCGAGATTCACAAGCATCCCCATCACTCCCCCTCGTGCCTCCGCTCAAAACAATACTCGACGTCTCCCACCCGGCAGTGTCGGCCAAACCTCCCTCACTCCTGCTAGAGAATCATCACCAAGTCGTCTCTCGACAATCTCAGCCCTTGCCGGATCACAATTGTCACGGGTAGCTTCGGCGAGGCACATTCGCTCTCATTCAACTCCAATGGGACTCACTGGGGATAATCGAGGAAAGCATCAACAACAGCAGCGGAACGCTCCTGGATTATTCTCATCCATATTCACACCATCGACTAGACAGAGTTCCCCAGAGGGGCAGGATCCTCCACCTTCGTCGTTACGGGCTGTTGCGTCATCCGCCTCTGCTCTGGCTACAGTAATGCAAACCCCAAAGTCTGGTAACAAGGGGTTCTTCAACTTTGCATTTGGAAGTTCGAATCAACCAAATTCCCCGCCCTCCTCTCGTTCATCCATTCGGGCTCTTTCGCCAAATCGTGATACTTGTCTAGTTGATGAGTTTGCCGGTATTTCCTTCCGTGCGTTGCTGCAGTCGTACACCGTTGAGCCTCTGGGGACACCCGAGACTCTGGAGGAAGCGCTGAAGCGAACCCCTGAGGGACGTTTGGGCGAGCTTTCCGAAACTGCTGGAGACTTGTTGGAAAGGGTTTACGAGGCGTACAAGGCTCGGACGAACGCGCTTTCACAGGTGATGGATCAACAGGTGGAGGACCAGGATCTGCTGGAGGAGTCAAGGACAAAGACGGCGGAGTACAAGCTGCAGTTGGAACGGCTCGCTACGGAGGAGAGAGGAGCAAGGGAGGAGCAGCAGTTACGGCTCTCAGCATACGAAAAGCGGATAAGAGATCTAGAAGATGAGCTATATCGTGAAAAGGCCAAGGTGCAGGACTTTGAACAACGGGCTGTGATGGCCAACCGAAAGAAGCGCGCAAGTGCTGCTAGTGACTCCGGCTTTGAAAGTGACGCAGATAGTCTGTTCTCCATTCGCGAGAGGGACCGTATGACTAGCCCTGTAGGCTCGTTCCTGGATAACGGCATTGACGAAGCCTCCTCCGCAACCTCCACCTCAACGATCACAACCTCCACTGCCTCTGCTGCGCCATTGAAATGTGACTCCTGCACCAAACCTCTCCACCCTGTCTCTTCCTCCGCGTCTTCCATTGCAAGCATGAGAAACCCCACGCCGCTCAGCCAGGCTTGGTCTCCTTCCGGCAATACCAGTAACAGTGGCAATAACCCAACATCAAAATGGGGCTTTGCCGCTGCTCTCAGAGGGAATAGACAGACGGGTGTCTGGGGAGGGAGTGACGCGGAAATTGTCCGTCAGGAGAATCGTATGCTCAGGGCTCGCGTGGGTGAACTTGAAGCCGTAGTTGATGATGTGTTGGAAGTTGTTGCTGGTCGTGGTGTCTTTTGAGTTTTCTTCCTTTCCTTGGCCTTTCTATTGAAAGTGGTAATGGTACCTTCCCTCCTATCATACCTCAATTTGATGGTCCTTGATTTTCCCCCTTACATCTGTTACGGAGTTGGCGTTTTTTCTGGATGAATTTTCTTTTCTTTCTACCTTTTTGCCACCTGGGAGTACCAGGGTGGGTGGGTTCCTGTGCATAATTTTGCTTTTCCCGTTGTGACTCTCTTCCTTCTCTTGTCTAGGTTGCTAGGTATTTGGATTTTCCGCGATATGACGGCAGATCACCGCGGTTGCTTTGATCGGGGATGCTTTGGCATACTTGCCATGAGCCCGGTATGGGACATGTCTAGTTTGGATTTCCTGAGATTTCGAACCTGATTACGTTACTGTTTTTTGTTTTATTTTCCACATTGATGAAATTGACAACGAACGGGGAGAGGGGTACGGGTACAATATATTTTGTTAGGGAGAAATTTGATTTTAGTATTGTGCTGGGATGGGCTGGGTTTTTGTTTCGAGGATGTGGGACCTGGGAATATACTCTATAGATTACGGTACAAGTAAAATCTACATGGAGTAAAAATAAAAAAACACAGGAGGGAGGGGCATATTATTTTACTTTTTCCCTGTCTTTTTTTATTTTTTTATTTTTAAAAAAAGACATTTAGCATATCACCGAGTGACAAAACATGCCCCCGAGTGATCCTCCATGTCCCCTCAAGAAACGTTCTATCGCCTGACCCTTTTATTAGCCCCCGCCCCTACCTTCCCCCTCCCCCCAATTCCCGCCTCCTCCCCTTCCTCATCCTCATCCTCAACCTCGGCATAGATAGTCTTGGGCTGCGTCTCCCTCCAGGCAGCGGTAAACACCGGCTCCCTCTCCGCCACATCGGCATACTTCAGCAACGCCTCTCTAGGATCCTCATCCCGCATACTACTCAACCCAATGCTCCTCTCAATATGCGCCTGATCCGGCTGACTCTTGCCCCACGGCGTCTGCGCTGGCATCGCTGGTCTACGCTTATCCGCCACGACGCCCTTCTTCCCGAGCAGGGCGTTGGGAAGGATCACCGCGTCGCCCGAGATGGTGGTTAGGTCTGTTGTCGTGATGTTGGAGTTGTTGTAGTCGTCAATGTGGCGTTTGCGTGGGGCACGCGAGAGGAGGGTTGTTGCGCCCTTGCGGGAGATGGTGGGGGAGTAGAGGATGTGTAGGTTCCCATGACCAGAGCCTGTTAGGATTTGGTTTATTTGGGGGTGCCAGGTTATGCTAGTTAATGGGGATGGGGTGGTGGTGGTGGCGGCGGCGGCAGTGGCGGTGGTGGTGGGGTGGGCTTGCTCGGGGGGTGTTGTTGGGGGGGATAGGGAGTGGGTCTGCTCGGAGGTTAGGGTTGCCGAGGAAAGGATGTGGAGGGTGCCGCTAGTGTCGCCAGTTAGGAGGGTGGTGCTGTTGGTTGGGGAGAATATAATGGGTGTAGGGGTTGGGGTTGGGAAGTTTGCGCGCGTGGTTATGGGCGTTTTGAGTTTTCGGGTGTCCCATACTAGATTATTGGGTGTTTTTGTTAGCTTTGTTAGTTAGTTTGCTGGAAGGGGGGGGACTAACGTTTTATGTATTGGTCTTCGCCCATAGTGGCGATTAGTCTCCCGTCGCTGGAGAATGTTAAACCCCCGGTCCATGTTTCCTTGGTGTGTGCGTCTCGAACTTCCATTACCGGTCTGGAATACGGACCTCCGGCGTTCCAGATACTCATTACCCCATCCAGCGCCATGGTCCCAATCATTCCGCCGCCCGCGCTCCCCGCACTTCCGCTCCCACTGCCACCGGTAACCCCACCACACCATGCCACGGCACAAATCCTACTCCTCCCCCCCTTCCCCCTGCTTTTGTGAACCATAATATCCCTGTGCCCTCTGCGATTCTGCACATCCCAGATCCTAACCGTCGAGTCCGTCCCCGCCGTCACGGCCACGCCCCTCTGCATAGGACTCCAACACCCCCCGCTAATCTCACTGACGTGTCCCTTCGTATTGTGCATGTCGCGCAGGTATGGATCACCCTTGACAAACTCCAGTACCGTGTCCCCGTCCCGCGTCAGTATTTTTGCCTGCGGCGCCGCTGGCACGACGAGTAAGTGCTGGCCGTTATCCAACGGGGAGAAGGCTACGGAGTGGATGTGGTGCGCTTCACTCGGTTCCAGCGTCTTGAAGGAGTGCAGATGCGTGGTCGACATGGCGTGGAAGTCAAAGAACTTGATTGTCGTGTCGTGGCTACTCGTCACGAAGCGCGTGCCAGATGGGTCGAGGGTTATGCTTGAGATGGGCTTCGTGTGTGCCGGGATTATGAGTTCGTGGGAGAGGGGGTATTCTTCCTCCTCTTCCGAGCTGTCGTCGGAGTCGGAGTCTGAGTCTTGTGGCGGTTTGGCTTTGGGAGGGGGAGGGGCGGCGGCTCGGCGGGTCTGCTCGACACGGGCTTTCACGTCCCGTTCTATCGTCTGTTTCCCGAAGGACTTTGGTAGAAAAGCACGCATCGGATCGTCTGGTGCTAGGTCTGGTTCTTCGATTGTCGGCTCGTTGTTGTCGCCGCCAGCGTATTCTTCCTCACCGGGGATAGGTTTTAGTGACATTGTCGCTTCGTATCGTAGTATGTACCGTGTCGGAGTTGTATGAGAGTTTTTTAGCTTTTTTTGTTTGGAGGGTTTTCGTCGTTGTTATGTGTTCCTTGTCACAATGGATGGATGGATGAATGGGTGGTGAGGAGCAAGCTCTTTCCAGACTCAGTCTCAAAGACAAGCTCAGCGTGTCTTACTGTAAGCCAAGCCATGCCCTCCCACCAGCAGGGTAATTCCCGATGCAACCCCCCCCCCCACCAACCAACCAATAACCCTCCCACACCCCCAAATATTAACTTAACCATCATAAGAAGGCCTCCAAATAATCCAACTCCATCGAACCATTACTGGATCAAAATAATGCCACCCCGCCCTCTCTTCAACCCACAAATTCTCTTAAAAAAGCCCACCCGACCAGATCCTTGGGCCCGAGCGTCTGTCCCCTTTCCCCTCCCCCCCCAACCCTCCTCAATCTAATTGAAGTGAGAACATCAGGGAAACATGGCGCTACACCGGCCCCTTCACCCGCTGGAACCGATTCAAGGGCGCTTTCCCCGGTCTGGGCATTGCTACGGTTGCGTTCGCGGCGTATTGCACTTGGGAGGCCGTGTTCATGGCGAAGGATGAGCATCATGGGGGGCGTCATTCGGTGGCGGAGGGAGGGGCTAGTGGGGTTGGGACCACTTAGGCTATTGTGGATGCTACTGCTCGGTTTGGGGGGGGGGGGGGATACTTTGGGAACTGAATTGAATTGGATAGAAATTGGGCGATTGTGCGCGGTGGTTATATCCGGAGGTGTAAGCGTTGGTGGGAAAGGGAAGGGGAAGTATTTTATGTGGTGGAAAAAGTGGATGCCGCCAATTCCATTATTACTACACATATGCGACTAAAAACAATTTGTGAAAACAGATACATAAAGAAGAAATAAGGAAACTTTTATCGAAAACTTAGGTGTCTACTAAACATACTTTAAAAATACGCAACAAACGCCCCTGTTAGAAAATCCATATAAAAAAAAAGAGGCCTTGACCTCCGTGCAGACATGACAAAAACTAAAGACCCGTCCAGGCAAACCAAGCTACAACTCCCAAAGCCCATATCCACCCCCCACCTCCAGAAACCCAATTCCACCTCCTCTCTGCGGAACTCAAGAAATACACCGCTCCGAGGAAGCTGCAGGTCACATCCCCCCTCAAGTCCCTAGTGCCATAACTCTGCACCATCCCCCAAGTCCCCGACCTAGGGCACTGGAAGCCCAGGTTGCTGGGACAACTCTGTACAAGGGTCCAGCAGAGGTCCATACATGGCTTAACCTCCTTATATGGCCCCGGACGGATAACCTGGTCGATTTTGGGGTTCCTGGAGAACTTTGTGTGTGTCATGTTCGCATCTCCTGACGGGAGGGTGATATCAGTGGTGTTGAACGGGTGCGTCTGGTTTTTCCCCGAGGATGCATTGTAGAACATCTCGCCCATGGCGCGCTCAGCTAGGTACGGTAGTTTGGAAGAAAAGTCCATGCACCGGGGGATGGTTACCGCACATAACCAGTTTTTGTAGGCGGCGTCGCAGTCTGAGCAGTTTCGGGCGAGGGAGTACTGTGCAGAGCTCGATGCATTGCACTGGATTTGTTGGAGGGAATAGGTGAAGTTCTTGTACCAGGTTTTGGCGATGCCGTCGTAGAAATTTGTTAGGTTGTCCAAATTGAAAAGTGTGGGGTTCGAAGGCACGGAATAAGCTACTTCGGAACAGAACGGGAGGTTGTATATGATCTGGCAGTTTCCGTCCCTCTTGGTGTTGATACGCATGGCGGGCCAGAGAGTTCCCGAGGTATCAGAGGGGTTTGTAGAGTTCGGCCGGGCGAGGTACCCGTAGTAAGAACTGCTCCTATTCAACTCTTTCAGGTGGAATTGCTGCTTTGGAAGGCCCCCGAGCCCTCGTCTGGTCATGCTGACATCGAAGCTTCCGGGGCGAACCTGTGCCAGCTTCGTGACGGCGCAGTAACTCTTTTCTATTCCCTGAAACCTGCTACTCACACCCCTATTCTGAGCATACAGCAGGTATGGCGGCGGTCTCTCCATCAGTTGGTCCCCTTCAACTTCTTCATCTACACCTCCATCGGCGGCGGATCTAGTGGTCATATTACCCGTAATCAACAAAGCAGCTTCATTATCCGAGTCGACAAGGTAGAGGAATTGATCTTCGACATATCCATGATATGGTTTTCTCGTAGACAGGACCAGCTCATAATTCCATATCCCACCCCACTGTGTTCTATCCTCCACATCCGGTGCGTAAACCCCGGCCCAGGTCGACCCAGACGCGGCGAACGTGTGATTCGCATACCCCAACACCACCGGAATCTTGATCTGCGATCCATCCGGAACCCCTGGGCCAGGCGCTTGGTTCGAGCTATTATGCGACAGGTATAGCTCCAACTGCGGCAACTTCGGAGCGCTCGCATCATTATCGCCGGAATTATTATGCTGAGGCTGCAAACAAGTGTTGAACGTGAGGTAGACCGTCCGTGACCCCCCTCCCCCCCCATTATCGTCACCATCCTGCCGCTTCCTCAATTCGCCCACAGGCTCTCCACCCCTCTTCCTAGCACTACCGCTGTCATCATCGTCATTAAACAACTGGCTCGGCTCCAACACCCAGTAATTTATCTGCCCAAACTCGAGGTTGTAGGACCCCGGCACATCATTCGCCAACCCCCTCACTATCTCATCCTCTCTTCTGAAAACATCGAACTCCCCGCCGAAGGGGTCGAAGCCGAATTCAAAGTCGGAATAGGAGTACGCCGAGCGCGGGTATGCCACGAAGAAGAGTATCACGACTAGCAGTGTTGTTGCGACTAACGAGGCGGCGAATTTGGATTGTAGAGGGGTCAGTGGTACGCCCCAACTACAAGATGGCATTTCTAGGGTCCGTAGTAGTGGTGATGGCGGTGGGGGGTAGTCCCCGTGTGCGCCAGCGCGGTTTGGGCTAGCGGATTTTGTGCTTTTTTTTTTTTTGCGGGTGCGGGTATGGGTATGGGATGCTACGTCAAGAGCATTGTCGATAGAAGAGAGAGACGGTTATTGGCACAGTGAGCACTCGAGTACCGGTGTGATACTTAGAAGTCTCTACAGCTGGAGGTGCTTGGTGAGGAGGGACGGATAACCGGTACCGTAGTGAGGAGGTCAGCACAGCACTTGGACCGATTTAGATGCACACAACCACAACAGTAGCTGAACCCTCTCCTTGCACTCGGTTTTTGCACTCGGTTTGTGTGGCTTCCTCCGCCAGTAAGTCTTATGGGCTCTGGCAGCCTGCGGGGGGACCTTCTTGAGTGATGGTAATGCTGGTACAACAGATTATCCAAGCAGTGCGGTGGGAAGTTGATACGGTGCGGTAGGGTAGCTCCCTTTTCGCGTCCGGTCAGGCCAAGTGTAGTCTACTCGAGTACGGGAAAATATGCACTAGCTTATCCCTGCCAAGACGTTCTTACCGTTACAAATACAAGTACCAGTAAATTAGAATCTAATCTCCAACATACTCGTAGAAATCACCTGTAGCGCGAATGTGTGGACGAATTCACCATAATCTATCCGGCCCATGTCAGTGGTTGAGTTGCTACCTACGGTAACGCGCAACTGTATAAGTTGCACAAGTATTTGAGAAGGTTTAAAAAATGTTGAGTTTCATCTACTCGAGCTCGCAGTTCACATCACTTTCCACTTTGCAAAATAGCTGAGAAAAATTAAAGAAAGAAGAGAAAGAGAAGAGTGTGATAATTACACGCAATACCCGATACACATTTTGGAAAGGGGACACAAACCAACCTCCAAGCCGTGCGATTTGACAATGAAAAAGAATATGGGGGACTTAGCTGACCAAGCTTCAACCTGACCCTTCCTTCCTTCCCCACGCTGTGGTTGCCCCTGCTAGTGGGAGGAAGGAAAAAGAAGGAAAAGAGATCAAACGAAACAAGGGAAAAGAAGAAATGGAGGGATACCGCAAGAAATAGGGTATCATAGGTTATTGCTCGGATATTTGGAGAGTACTCAATGGTGAGCTCCGTTAGTGTCTGGCTTTTTCCCCATCAGCCCCTCCATGTACTTTTCATAATCAAATCCCACTTCGCCATCTTCTGCCTGAACTTTCGGCATCGTCGAAACCAGCTCCTCGATCATACCGTCCGGAACCAGGCTGTGTCTCAAATCAAATTCAGTGACATAAGGCTTTCCATCTGCCACTTCCTTAAAGCTCTGATACACCTGTTCGGCGCTATTCTGGTCCTCAGTAACATCGACCATGAACCTAATGAACTGTTCGAAAGTTACACTACGGCCTCCAGCAGATACTTCTTTGAAGACTTCGTGCATTTCCTCCTCGTCATACACCAATCCGAGTGATGCTAAGGCTGCCGAGAACTCTATTTCTTGTAGCGAGTTGGTGAGGTCGCGATCAAAGTGGCGAAACACTGATTCAAATTCCTCTAACTGGATTGGGGTTAGGTTGGTCATGCTTCTTGCTACAATCTATCTCATTTATTAGCCTTCTAGCCTCCCGGCAATTGAACCCCCCAATGAACGGAACATACTTGGTTATCCAAAAAGCTCAACTTCTTCGCCACACTCTCCTTCGCAAGCCCATACTCATACTCAAGCTCGTCATAGGAATAAACGGTGTAGTCGTTCTCCTCGATATTGGCCTCTTCGCAATCGTCTGAGAGCTTCTCGATTCTGTCCAACTCCAGTTCCAACGGTATTATATTCTGATGCAATGTTCGTACGATGCGTAATTGATGCTGTAGGTACATTAGACTCGCCCACGAACGTGAATCACTTTATCCTAGCAACCGTGCATACCTCGGGATCCCCGTCTAGCTCGCTAATTTGCAGTGAAACGGTGTTCAGGCATAAGGCAAACTCATTGGCTCCATTCGCAAATGACCGTCTCAACCCCTCCTTGATACTAAAACCTATGAAATTAGAACTGTTCAGTTCATTATGCAACCAACCGAAATCATACTTACTCCCGAATCTTTTCGTTAATCACAATACTCCGTCTGTTCTCGTCTTGCAGCAATTTCTTCCATTCTAGATCCAAATTGGCTAGACTCAAGTGGGCCGGTGGCTCGTAGTCTTTCAGTCGGTATGTACTAAGTTTGGTCTTAATATTTCCCAATAAAGAGACAAGATCTGCCTTCTCGGCCACCCATGCCCGCTTCAGAGTACGCTTATATGATGAAAATTGCTGAGATTGTTGCTTAGCATCGGCATATGTTCCAACGAAGGTGGCCGCGGACCATTGCTGTTTCATCTCGCGCATTTGCCGCAGCAGCTAATGCCCCATAATCAAAAATGTTAGCACAGGTACGATCCAGGGGATTATGTAGGAGGCAAACCTCGGCCATTCTCTTTTCGTAGCCGTGCTGCATTTCCCAAGCCCCTTGCATTACTTCTACAAACTTCTCGACTCTTCGTCCCGCTGTCTCAATTCTCTCGAGTTGCGAAAATGCATGGAACCAGTAGGCGATATAGGTCACCAAACTGCGCTCGTCAGGTTTTGCCACATCACAGACATCCTCCACATCGAGCAACGCAGGAATTCCGATCTCCTCGGTAGCGATTTTGAAAGCCAATGCTGTATTGCCCTTGTGGTCTGATTTGTCAAGAGCGTTGTAATCGATTAGATCTGGTCGGTGAAAATCTAAGAGTGCGCAGCTAAAATTTTGTTACTTGAGTAGCTAGGAATCCGGCAGGAGCAGGGTCAAACGTACAACGCTAGGCCATTATTCCAGCTCGTGGAGAAATCGGTTATATCAATTTCCTCGTAGCATGCAGTCTTGCGCTTACACCAAAGCAATAAGCCTTCCTTTGCAGTTAAGCCTTCTGCACTAATTTCCGGCGTGCTATCAGCGTCTACTCTCTCGCCCAATTGTATTGTATGGGCACTCACTTGATGTCGGCGATGGTAAATCTTAAAATCAGGGTCCACAATAAACCCAGAATAAGTTTCAGATTTCCGTCTACTATATCTTCTGCTCCAATGTTAAAAAGCTGAATCCCTCTTCCGCGAATATACTCAAGTGCTTTGTGAACATTCTCGCATTTTTGAACTCGCAGTCGTGGGTTGGACGCATATTTTCCCAGAGACTCATTGCCGAGAATTTCGAGGAGATGGATCAATAGCACCTTCAAACCATCTGCCGTTAGCAGCAGCTCCGGTGCCAAGGGTGGTAGAGGGAAGGTAGTACTCCAGTAGCCAGGTCCTTTTGCAAAGATTGCGCGGGGGGGATGTTTCGGGCAGATAGCTTTGTGTTGAGCCTAGTTTTTGTCGGTAGATCGTCGATATTAGCATGGCTAGCAAAACACCTCATACCGCGCCGACGCCTCCCCTAGATTGGGTAGTGGGGGGGGGGGATGGCAGATGGGGAGGCACGAGGCTCACAAGAGAACATAGAGAATCGCCGACTCACCACTTCCTGAAAGTCTTGTCCTGTGTAGTAATCCACTGTTGCTGGGCCATTTTTTTTCTTTCTCACCTCGGTGGGGACTTCTCTGTGAGAACAAGTATTCCCTTTTCTTTTCTTCCAACGTACCGGTGGTGGTGACGGTTTAAGAGGGGAGCGTGGGCGAATCAAGGTGAATAAAGAAGAGCTTCGTTCGTTGTTGCTGAACTTTACGTTGTTGATGGCAACCGTTTCAACCTGCTTTCCTGCCGCTTCCCCTGAGAGAGTGTGTTTGAAACAACAAAGCAAATAATCGCGATAACATCCCAATAGGGAAAATGTTGTTGCAAGGCCGTCGCGAAAAGGGAAGAGAGGATCCAAGTGAAGAGCGTCCCTTCCTCAAATTGGGGTCGACTGAACCGAACGCAGCTAATCAAATACCAGTTTCTGGACTGTGGGCTGAGACTTTCGCGACTCGAGCGGTTAGTTGGGGACATCTTGAGCTGACTTTGGACCTACAGGTGCTGTACCGGTACCGCACTGTACCGGTATTGAACATGTGCTCTCAATATTATTCAACGGAAGATTTCTACGGGTATAATATTGGGCATCCAAAGACAGTTGTAATTTCTCCGCTCTTGCCTCACAACCTTATCACAACCCGCAGCGCTATTTCTTATATGGTCTCAATCAAATCAACTTTTAACGAGCACGGTGCTGGTACTGAATGACAGGAAATAGAGGGGCACGGATACCGTAGGCACTGTACCACCAAGCACCCCAGATCACACTACGGTATTGTGAGTGCTGTACCGGTATCATGTCCTGAGACATGGGTTTGCTGGCTACCAATACCTTGCAAATAACCCCAAGCATCGGGTTGTTAGAAATCACGAGAAACATTGGGTTAGGGTTTTGTGGTCAGTGCACTGTTCCGGCACCGTGCAGACCATACCCTATGACACTGGTACACATATCACCGATAGTACTGGGCGTATCATATGTGTCTGATACTGGTGCTGCTGCACTGGCAATCTGAGGCACGGGAAGCCCATTCCCAAAAGCATTGCCCCAAAAAGGCCTCGCACCACGATGCTTTCCATACCCCACTCCTATCATGCTGCTACGCATCATCCTGGACTAATGGATAAACGCGGTTCCTTAGGACAGCAAGGGGTGGCCGACGCTCCGTGCTTGGCCCTAGCTCCACCTACAGTAGCAATCTCATACTGGGAGAGCCAATACGGTACTGGACTTCCCCCTTGAGTAGCAGTGCGTAACAATATCGCACTCGGACCGGCCTGTCTGCTATGAAACCCATTGTTGGTATCTCTAGCAGGGAGTTACCGCATCTGGGTGTCGGGGGGGGGGCATTGGATCGGTATGGGTTCTTCCTGGTTTTAGCCAAAGGCATACAGTATGCGAAATCTTGCGATGGTGGGTATTCCAATCTCAAGGCTGAAATTGATAAACCTTCCCAAGACCTATATTTACAAGCGCATCATGAATATTTACCTAATTTCCATCAGAACTCGATTACTCGCAGGCCTAGGTTCATCCCCTCTCTAGAGATATAATATGCACACACCATCTACATGCTACTCGTAAAGACCAATAGCAATGTTCTAACCACGCTCAGGAAGATGGGCCTATCAAGTCTAGAACGACTATCGAAGGGAGCTTCCTTAAAAAGGCATTCGGATACAGGTAATTGTCTGAGATCCAGCCTATCAGACTCTTTACTTCAATCCTCAAGCAAATCCCAAGCATGGTATCAAGAACCCTTCCTCCCCTCCGATCCCGAAACCCCGAAGGGCGGGGAAAGCATGGGGGCATAGTTGTTTAAGGTAGAGGAGCTCACTACCCCCGCACGACACGTTACCTGTAGAGCAGTTCTAGCAGAAACCGTCCAAATACGCGCGGGCTACCGGTCTAACGTACCGGCATTGTATGTACCATACGCAGTGCCCTTATGGTGCCCCAAGTGTCAGTGGTGTACCCGTAGCTTCGAGCAAACCCTCTTTCTTGTTCGTGATTGGGGGTGAACCAGCACTCTAAGCTACGATAGGGTATGTTTACCGGGGGAGCAAGCGAGATGCCGCAACTTATCAACCAATCTGTGCATGGCAATAGCAACGGGGTTTTTTCTTTTCTTTATCCGTCTTGAACTCTCTATCGGAATGGTAGCTTTATCGATAACTTTGGTTTTTTCCCTTATTTCTTTTTCTTGTGATGTGAAAGAGTGTGCAGCGCAAGGCGGTAGAGACAGATATCATGGGTTAGGGAACTTTGCCTGGGTTGAAGAACCACCAGAATACAGTAGTACCAGTGTCTATCAACAGGTCACTATAAATCCTTCATTTATAACAAGAGGTCCATCAAACCCGTCGCATGGCCCCAGCTCTTTTCCTACAAAATGAACCAGGACTTTGTGGAACATTTGCCGGTAGGCATGTTATTACCTGGAGGCATTTACCAACCTGAGTAGAACCCCCGAAATCAAATCCTCCGTGCCTCATTGAATACACAAGTACATATAACAAAGGTAGTCCTACGCCGTGATCTCAGGGTGTAGCACTGGCGCAGTACCTTTCTGTAAATCTTGGTTGCTATTACCATGCGATACCTTCCGATGGTCAGCCTGCCCACTCCACAGCATGATACCGGTAGTGGGATCACTTGGTGGATTGTTTGTCGGGTGATCTAACCCGGGCTAACTCTACTTCATTTGGTATCAAAGGGTACCGTACTCATCCATTATCATTTCTAACCCTCCTTTCTATCAGTTGGGTAGAATGCATCTCTCCCCCTGGTCGTGTCGTTCTGCGATTGGCTACGGAATTAAGCAAAAGTACATCCTGGTGTGAAGGGAAACATAGGCTACGAAAAACTGGGGAATTCTCGGGTTGGATCCTTAGGCAGTAGGAGGCGGCAAGTAGGCGTAGGCAGGGTTCCGCTCATAAGTAGTGACTCCAAAGATATCGTACTGGTTTTCTGCCGGTAGGTGTGGGTTAGTCTGGGCGTGGAAGAGGCTCTCCTAGTGAGGATAGACGGAAACATATAAACCCTCCACGGAGCCCCGCTGCCCATTGGGAAAGGAGGACACAGGGTATGATCTAGTACGCCTCTAGTTACTCAATCAAACCTTCCTTGCTCACCCCGCCGCCTCCCCATTTATTCCTTGAAGCTGCGAGACCCCTCACTCCCCTTTCTTCGAGATCCCTAGGCCTCTAGAGCGCAATTGTCTGGAGGGTTGCACTGCTTCTCCGCTCCTGTCCTCCTTCATTCATATCCTCATTCTCAGGTCCATCCTTCAAGTTTTCGCATCTCACCATGCCAATTCTTGAAAGACTCAAACAGCTCAATGCCCACCTTTATGGACTTACCCAGCCACCACATCCCTTTGATCCATTGTCAATCGCAGAGATCGAATATGCCACTGCTATTGTCCGCGAGAGGCACGGCCAGCTCAAATACAATGCCGTCACTTTGAATGAGCCCCTAAAGAAAGAGATGCTTGCCTGGCTAGCTAATGAGGAGAACGCACCCAGGCCCCGGCGGAAGGTAGAGATTGTAGCTATTGACAAGTCATTCATGGTTTACGACGGAATCGTGGACTTGGTTGACGGAAAGATTGTTGCATGGGAGAAGTTGGAGGGTGTGCAGCCGATGGTCCGCATCAGAAATCCTTTCCAGAATGTGCCAGAGTAAAAACCAGCTAATTCGTCGCAAATAGATCACAATGGAGGATCTGCAGGCGACTGAGGTACTCGTGCGCAAGGATCCGAAGGTTCTTGAACAGTGCCTAATCCTAGGAATCCCTGAAGAGGACATGGATAAGGTTTACTGTGATCGTATGTTCTCTTGGTCGAGATTATTGTGATCGAGTGACGAATTAACAAAAGTCCTTAACGCAGCATGGTCAATTGGGTACGACGAGCGGTTTGGAAGCAACATCCGTTTACAGCAAGCGCTAATGTACTACCGTCCTAATATTGACGACCTTCAGTATGCATATCCTCTCGACTTCTGCCCAGTGGTCAACACAGAAACAGGCGAGATCATCCATATAGATATTCCTGATGTCCGCCGGCCAGTCAACACTTTCGGCAGTAACTATAATCCTGCACACATTGAGAAAGAGGGCGGCTATCGCACTGATTTGAAGCCTTTAAATATCACTCAGCCGGAGGGTGTTTCCTTCAAAATGGACGGGAGAAAAATTAGCTGGCAGAACTTCAGCTTTCACATCGGCTTCAATGCTAGAGAGGGCATTGTCTTGAACAACATCGCCTACAATGATAAAGGAGATGTTAGGCCCCTATTCTATCGTATGTCATTGGCAGAAATGGTGGTGCCATATGGTAATCCGGAGCATCCACATCAGAGGAAGCATGCCTTTGATATGGGTGAATACGGAGGTGGTTACATGACAAACTCACTATCGTAAGAGCCTTAAACTTCCACATTCTGAGCGTTAACCAATAACACCCTTGACAGTCTTGGCTGCGATTGCAAGGGCTCTATCCACTATCTAGACGCGGACTTCTCCAATAACGCCGGCGCTTCTGTGACCATCAAGAACGCAGTCTGCATTCACGAGGAAGACGCAGGTGTTCTTTTCAAGCACACTGATTACCGAGACGACTCCGTCATTGTCACTCGTGGGCGCAAGCTTGTGGTTTCGCAGATCTTCACCGCGGCCAATTACGAGTACTGTGTATATTGGATCTTTCACCAGGATGCGACTATTCAGCTTGAGATTAAGCTCACGGGTATTCTGAATACTTATGCTCTGGGCCCCGGCGAGGATACAGAAGGATGGGGAACAGAAGTCCACCCTGGGGTTAATGTCTGAACCCTAACCCTCGATCACCTGCGCCTTAAGCTTACGTATGTCTTAGGCTCACAACCACCAACACCTTTTCTGCCTTCGTCTCGATCCCCAGATAGACGGTCAGAAGAATACCGTATTCCAAGTCGATGCGACTCCCAGCGCTGCGCCAGTAGGAAGCGCCGAGAATAAATACGGGAATGCCTTTTATGCCAATAAAACAAAGTATACTAAAGTGAAGGAATCCCTGTCGGATTATGAGGGTTCGACAACTAGGACTTGGGATATCTGCAATACAAACAAGGTCCACCCATACTCTGGGAAGTTCCCCAGTTATAAACTCGTCTCTAGGGAGGCCCCAAGATTGCTTCCCAAGGAAGGTAGTCTTGTCTGGAAACGTGCTGGATTTGCGAGACATGCAATCCACGTCACTCCCTGTAAGCATCTCCCATAGTTCCTCGGGTTGCACTCTCTTACCCATAATTTGTACAGACGTCGATGGCCAGCTCAACCCCGCTGGCCGACATGTCTGCCAAACCTCCGGTGAGCCATCCCGCGGTCTACCAGAGTGGATAGCAGACGGCAACGCAAATATTGAAGACGAGGACATTGTCGTCTGGCACACCTTCGGCCTCACACACTTCCCCGCCCCAGAAGACTTCCCCATCATGCCAGCAGAGCCACTGAGCTTGCTTCTCAGACCGAGACACTTCTTTTTGAAAAATCCAGCGCTAGATGTCCCACCCAGCTACTCTTCGACACCGAGCCAGGTGGCTTCACAGTGGAAAGGTGTTATGGATAGGTCGGATAAAGCGAGTACGCTGGCATTTGGGCCTACACAGGGGTGCTGTTCAAAGGGTGGCCCGGGAACGGCAGTGCCCGGGAACGGCGTGGGGCCGTTCGTGTTTAAGAAGATGGAGTAGTCGTTGTGTTCAGAGGAGGGTATTCCTTTCTTATCTGGTATTCCTTTCTTATGTGGATATTAAGGGTTACTATTTATTGCTTTACTTTTATCGCTAGCAATTTCTTTATATTCGTGATGGAGGCGGATCCCGTAGCAACGGTCGGAGAGTTACCTTTTTCTCCCCCCCTTCCCTCCTCCTCTTCAGGGTAGTAATAATTAGCTGTCACTTTTTATTTTATTTTACTATTCTACTGTACGTATCATACTTTCCGATCTGGCACTTTGTAATTTACGCTGCGACAACAACCTCATTCCAACATCCTTGCTTCAACTATCGACCGATTTCCCCGCAATTATTACCGATGGCATGATATTAAAAAAAAAAATATCCATACCAGTACTGTACTCGAGTACTCGAGTACAACTAACTGCTCGAGTACAGTACAGTGCAGTGCAGCGCAGCACGCCAGGGATCTGGAACCTGACTCTACTTGCATGTAATCGTTACTTACAATAATATAATATTAACTAGTATTATATACCATATTATTATTATTATTATCATACTGCGGGAGGGGAGGGGAGGGGGGCTATCATATGATGTCGGCCAGTTTTCCTGAAGAATTGTGTATACCCCCCCCCTCCTCTCTCTCTCTCTCTCACCAATCATGTACTCGGGTACTGGTTTTCATATAATATCTAAGGTGCAGGAGAGTGAAGCCCTGTTGGTTGTTTTTTTTTTTTTTTTTGTTCTTTGTTGCGCTTGCTGCTTGTGGCCGGTAATGTCTTCTTTCCAATACGGTTTTGGTTGCGGGTGGAGTTGCTACATATGTCGAGATGGGATGTATCGATTGTGGGTGTGATAAATCTGCGGGAGCGAGACGCACTGTACTAGTACAGTACCGTACTTGCCAAGGATTTTTGCTGGCTTGGGCGCTAGGGTGTGGTACGGTAGCTGTCAGGGGGGGGGGCTTGTATGTTCATCTGTCTTGTTGATCATAGGGGCTCACTCGTAAGATGTAGAATGGAACAGTGGGGATTGCTCGGGTCGAACGTGGTTTGAACACGAAATGAAAAGTATAAAGGGTCAAAATGGAAGAGTCCGTGGATTTTATATTGTGTTAAATGGAGCCTTCGTTACTTTTGTAACACAGCTTCCGCCGCTTCGTTCCCTCCTCTCGATATTGTACAACCTCACCACCCCAAACCACATTGATAGTCACAAGTCACAGTCCCGCCCTGTTTGTGGCCAGAATTCGGCTATCCCTAGCTATTGAAATACTTCAAATAGTGTGGGGGGGGGGAAGGCGTATGTAGAGTTAATTGCTTGGTTAGAAGCCGCTGTAGTTTGCATTGTTAAAAAAGAAAGGACGAGGTCGTCGCCACTAGCGTCAAATCGCCCCAGTTTATGCGGGCTTGCTAGAGGTCCCCGCGGTAGGCTGTCTAGTTTATTTTGTGTTAGTTATATAGCAAGTTAGGAGAATCTACTGAGAGAAGGTACCGCTTTAAGATAGACACCATCCTTTCTAACAGAGCTCACAGTGGCCAAAGTTGAACCGTTCAAGGTTGAAGGTTATTGGAATTAGCAAGTTTGTTGTAGAAGTTGTCTGAATACTAGCTGTTGAAGTCACAAGTTTCTCGTATAGGTGGGCTTGAAGCCGGGGTTGAATTCCACGGGAAGACTTGATTGGTCCTTGAGTCTTATAGTGCTCTCACCAAGAGCCTTCCTAAAATAGGTTTCCGTAAGATTGAACCCCATATCAGAAAGCACATAGTCAGTTTCCTAGTTATCGGTCCTTGATCGTTCGCTATGCTCCTGGGAGTGCTACCGTTGAAGGCCAAATTCACCCTCTTCTTCAATGGCGTTAACGCCGCGCCCTTCTTCTTCAACGATACCGTGCCGATCTACCAATACGCGAGCAGTGTGTTCGGGGTACCCTTCTGGCATTCACGGCAATGCCTTACTTAACAGGGTCGTGCCAGACCTTGTTAATATTGCCGTAGTGGCCCCCGCCGTTACCCCATAGCCGATTGGCTAATTCGTACTTCTTTGTAGCGCGGACGAAGAAGCTAGGGTAGCCCCATCCCGTGGTAGATTCCACGGTTCTGTTAGTTAGTCCCACTCGCGGACTAGTGCGGGCGCTTCAAAGTGGTTCTGCAATGCGATGAAGGTGCCTTCGATCCGTTTCTTGTCTTCTACGGAACCCCACCAGGCTCTGGCTTAATAGGTCCGAGAGAGATGTTGGTTAGGGCCAAGTTGGGGTTGGTGACTAGCGGTGCGAGGCTGACGAAACAAATTCCCATGGACTGTAGTCCCGTGTTAAGGGTCTGAGTCAGGAGGGGTACTTTTAAAACTTAAGGATCGGTGGGAAAATCTTACGTGGACCGGAATAATCATTCAATAATAATTGTAATTGCCCACATTCGCCGGTTCCTCGAATCTATTGCGGTCAGCCCGAATCCACGTAAGCGGGGCATTGGCTGCCAATCGATCGACGGTTCCCGAGATATTCTGGATAGGGTTCGATCCTGGAATTGTCAAAAACCTATGATATCTCTACTGTAATCCCCGGAATCGGGACAATGCTAAAGGAACCCTGATAGACGTCATTATATTCGCACCGTGTTGTATTATATCTGAGCGAGCTATATTAGCCTCATCGCCAGGGTGACCCGCTGATCCGCGTTCCCCTCGCCGCTCCTCCGCCGGGTTATTTCAAGGGCTCGAAAATCAGTTCTTCGCTTTCCGGATTGAATCTGTGTGCAACATGAACCCAAAGTTTCTCAAATTTTGTCTTTCTGGGCCCAAGGTCTGATGGCTGGGCGAAGTTGGCCCATTCCTAACTGTTATGGCGGCGCATGTTTGTAGCGACCCAGAATACCCTCTTCAGAACCCACTCAACCACTCTCCCTAGTGTATTCATCCAGGTTACATTGACAACATCTGAGCTATAATATTGCTAAGTAGGCGTAGCTTGGAAGGTAAAGGGCATACAATCCGGAACGGAACAGGAGGAAATGGTGTATCTAAGTAACGGGAGTCGAACACTTTCAAACCCCACTCTTTTAACCTCGTCAAAGGCGCTTTCAGTAATCGGGAAAGACTATTTGTCAAACCACCCCCCCCTGATACGTCAATTTGGCAGCGCATACCAGGAGGAACGCTTAGCCACCTTCATTGGGGATCGCGCCCAAAGTGTTCGCCAACTACAGTTTCTTTAATACTCAATGCATCGGTTAAGCGGAGTCAGGCACCTCACCTTCTACTCGAGTATCAAAAATTCATCACAGCCCGGATGCCTGTGCAGTCCACTTCCTGCACGCCCCATCAGCACCGCCACCGCCATCACAATTACATCCAAAACTTAGGCCTCACAAGGTACCAGTCCACCCCAATAGTGAGCAGTGCAGTGCCTTAAGCAACCTATTGCCAGAGTGAAGAAATTGCCCGACCCGTGAGGCACCGAAGTGCCTAGATATTGCTAACAGAGAAACAGAGCACCTTTCCACTCTTTTATACCCATCCCTTCAATTCTACATTCTTCCACCTTCATTCCATCACACCTCACCATGAACCCGTTTAATCTCAGCGCCGGAACGGCACACCGCGATATTCTGGGTTTTCCAAATGTTCGACACTAAACCTCAACTAGGAGGGGCCAAACTGAGAAGTCAAGATATCGTGAGCCTAGAAGCTATACGGGTGGCATCTGTAAGTAGTTGAGGGATTCGCCCAGTTTGCATCTAAATCGCGGGGGAGGGGGGTTGGATACTGGTATGATGAGTGATCTTGGAGACGGAGGGAAGAGGCAAACGGGATGAAAATTTTGTCCAAATTTTTTTCCCATCCAGAGTGACGAACCGAAGTGGCCGACTTCAGAGGAGGGTAAATTCGGACATGTGGCCCGCTATTTATTTCAGGAGATTAAGAACAATATATTATACATAACAGTAGGAGGAGCAGGTTGTAGCCGGATCCCCTCCTCTACTTTTTTTTCTCCCGTGTGTATCTACCCTCTCACATTTCCCTCACCGCCCTGTGATATTACGGCTTTGGCTATGGAACGGTACCGGTACCGGTAGATGGTGGGGTAGAGTGACAGCTTCTGGTGGTTGCCAGGTTTAAACTTTTGAGTGTTCCAGCAAACCACAATTTCTTGGCAATCATCAGAAAGGGTTTAAGCCGACTGTTCGCAGTGAAATGATTGGCTTTCCCCCTGCGCCTATCCATCCAGCGCCAGTATCCGTTCTTCTCCCTGATGGGATGGATACCCTACACTTTAGGCGTTGACGCCTGGCATATTGCCAAACACTCCTTCTCATCGTCCTTCTCCGCTCTCTCTGGACGGACTCCTTTCCTAATCTCTCTGGGCCGCTTGCGCCAAGCGCCCTACCGCCCTAGGCCATTACGCTATGGAGCATGGCACTGCAAGCTCTCTCATGAGCAATTTTCTAATAACTTTCGAGTTACGATACTATAAGAGGCTTGCTACCCCGACAAAAACACGGTGGTTACATATGTTGCTATTCCACGAGCGCTGTATTCGATACTTCACTGGCTGCTCGTGTGGGGCTGCTAAACGGGAAGGGGGCAGAGAGGGAAGAGCAGTATTTCTCGTACTTAGAAACCCGCCATCAGTCTCCCAGTCTGCGAACCATCCCCCATCCGGCCACCTGCTTACTTCAGCCAGGGTCCAGATAGTGTCGGGTCGCTACATATTAGTAGACTTATACGCGGAAACCCCCTACGCACGCTACATCTCATCTTGATATCACGCATTCGGGGGAAGAGAATGGATCGAGAGGCTAAGTGATTGAAGAAAATCAGCAATAACGAAATTTCAATCCACAAATTAAATGCTTACTTCCAACCTATTAACTTAATTACATTTAGACATCATCCAGTTCATATACCAATCAACACTCAAGTTGTCCCTTCTACAAAATTACGGCCCAGCGACACTTCTGACAGTTGCATTGGTAGATAAGACACTGGCAGGATCGGCAGAGGCGGCGGTCGGGGGCTTGATGGCACTAATGCCTGAGAGCCGGAGGAAGCGCACTGACGTAACGTCAGAGGGTTTGTCTTATCCTTCCGCAATAGACAGTTGACTTACAACAGTAGACCCCCTTATCAATCGATCTGAGCATCTCAAGGCACAAAACGGGATATAGGAATTAAAGCCGCCGCCATCGCCGCAATCCCCTTACGCCAACAGAAACAAAACCGATAGTAAACAAGATGCACAAGATTGCCAGTAGATTGCCTAGAGCACTCTTCAATCTTGCGTCTGGGGCGCTTCCACCCCCAGAGCCAGAGGCCATTCCATTTGAAGAATTGGGGGCAGACGAAATGGCTGAGCCAGCAGTTCCCCCAGGCCTGCCTGTTGCTAACGGAACACCTAAAAATGTTGTGGTGGGAAAGGCAGCTCTAGAAGGAATAGAAACTCCAAAGATATTTACCACATCTCTTCAGGTAGTGGGAAGTTGCAGTCAAGCGAATCACCGAAATAAAAACGGAGCGAAGAATATATAGCAATGAAAAGGATAACCTTCAAGACTACGTGAGTATTGGATTATACCGTAGGGTAGTCTCGTGGCAAAGCAACATGTGTAAACCTACCGTATCTGACTCCAGAAGATAACTGTACGGACGGGACGTCACAGTTCTGGAACGTTACACCTACCGTACTAATCGGACATGGGAAAGTAACATTATGCATGTAGTCTAACGACAGGCTTTATACCCGAGGGAAATCCCTCCAGAGATACAATCGGCCTTGTTAGCACTTAAGCTTTCTATCACTTTCATTCTCAACAGATACCTAACCCCATGCTAAGGCTTGTCACACTTCCATGGCGGTGCCGTTGCTGAGGCACTGTACGAGTATCATAGTTGTATTAGTAATCATTTCTCAAATTGGCACAATCACGCATCCAGGGATTATTCTAGGGGGAAGTTATTACCCCTTCAAAAAGGCAAGTGACGACCTCTTTTACGAAAGGCTTATCCGTGCAAGCGCAGCCTTGAAATTTTTTGAACGTATCCCCTTCCAGCCCTTCCAGCCCATTATCCGTGGCGTCCCTTGAGTCCACCCCGAAGACATCTTTGAAGCATTGCAGCCATGGAAAAGTTTGTTAAGACCAGATCATCAATACCCGTGTTCGGGTTCCTAATGAAAGCCGTGCTTGAACGCCCAAGTGTCCCCAGGGATCCTCGCATACCTCGGCCAGAGCTTCACCATTGCTACTTTCCCACTTTTTTACGTAGTCGCAATTGAGAAAGCATCCTAGAGGCTCTCTGAGTTCTACCTCATCGGACTGTACATTTACCATTGTTACGCTTAAGCTGAGAGGAAGAGGCTGCTGCAAGAACAGTAGCCAAAGAGGGTGAAAATGCGCCCAAAGACCCAAGAAAAGAATTAGAGACCATTCTATTTTTCGCGACCGACGATATCAGCTCCTTTGCAATTAAAAAGGGAGGGCGACGACGGCGATTGACCTAAGGAAGTGGCGAGGGAAGGCGAGTGAAAATGGCTGCTGGAATGAAACGGATTGAGAAGAATTAGGCTCCCTTTGTCAACCCCCCGCCCACTATCTCGCGCAATTAGGCATACTGTGAGTAGAAACTGACTCAATAAATCTAGAAAGGAGAATACTTCGAACTAATTCAATGGGATATCAATTGTCTGAACATGCACGGGACTACCGGTAGATCCAGTGGTACGGTACAAAGCTTAACAAGCACAGCAGTTATGCATATTTGAACTGACGGGATATCGGTAACTTACCCACCTTGTACCAGTATCCTCTCCTTGAATTGGGCCGCAGACTACACCTCCTTGCAATTAAGGATCAAAGCCAGATCATTGCGATGACAAGGGTACGATGCAAGTATCATAACGAGACTAGAGGATAGTTGGGCTATCATAGGAGAGGAAGTAGACTATCAGGACACAAGTAGTCTGCGCAAGGGGTTTGTCCCTCCAACCGCTTTCACCAGTACTCGAGTAAGGTGCCGTATAACCCCTGTATACAATGTGCCAGTATCATACTTGTGCTGGTAGTCTACCGATATCGTGTGCTTAGGGTGATGGGTATTGTGCTGGTGCAGTACCGGTAACACGCACCCAGTATTCTCCTAATGCATATATGCAGGCTACCCAGCCAGTCGATTGAGGACAGAGTGCGTCTTGTGAGAGGTTCTCGGTTAGATCCGAAGTACGATACCGAGTGTTCGCATTCCAGTCCCAAAGCTTTCGCTTTCATAGCCTTACATCCGCGTCTGGGGAGAACACGCTACCGTAGATGATACTCAGGTCATCTAATAGAGCTTCTATAGAGGTTTTTCTTTTTCTTTTTTGCGCCCGGGCGCTCAACCATATAACGGCTACTAGTAGCTCGCAGACATCGACACATCGATGGCGGTGGGGCTCATGGAGACTATCCTACTTGAGTCAGCGCGGTAGCATCGAGGAAAAAGAAATTAACCACCTCATTGAAATTGATGCTGCCACTTTTTATAGACTGGGATAGAAGCCTCAACGTCAGAAACCTTTGGACCGGATAGTCCAAAAGGAAAGCCCCTAGAAAAGTGACAGCAATTGGATCCATATGACTTGTAACCGAATGCAAGGATGAGAACCTGGTGAAGACTTCCATAACTATTCTTGGGACCCCAGACCGGTAGCAAGTATACGCAGATGGTACTACAAGAGTAGCAAGCAATCAAATTCCTGAGACCCATACCGTAGGGCGTGGCTTTTCTTTTCTTTTTTCTTGAAGGGGGAGAGAGGTAGAAATGGGGCTCGTGATTGATGGTCATATATGCAAAAAGTTTAGCCCGCGTACTATACTGTACTATACTATACAGTACCACATTCTCTCGGGTACGGTAGTTCAACCTCTTCCAATAAATCATTCACGTAGCACGCCTAGTCGACTATTCTACTTGTGTGGTCTTTGGTGATCACATATTGAAACAAGGCTACTGAAATCGCACGAATGGTGGTTATGACCAAGATATTGGATAGGACAACTGTGTTTTTCTTTTTTCTTTTATTTCAAACTGGCCCGCCAAAGGCGTCCCGATTCGACAAGGTCGTAGAGTCCTTCCTACTCCTACGGACTGGTCGTTGCTGCTGCAATAGCAACCAACTCTCTTCGTCGTTTCGACATCGCTATACAACATTGTTTCCTCTCATCATCTCTCCTCCCTTCCCACAATAAACTTGCTAATCTCCTCCTTTGGCTCTTCACCCTTTCACTCTTCCTTCCTCTACCCTTCACCTAGCTGTTTTTTTGGCGGCTTTTTGGTAACGGCTCAACCTGTGTTTTTCGGTACATACCGGTACAGGGGAGCTGGGTTTTGAACTCCGGTAGGGCAGCTGCACCTTGAACACCATTCTTCTCACAACACCTGCGGAGAGTAAAATCTCCCATACATCAACTTGCTGGCATCGGTCTCTTTTAAAAGGGATTTCATCTAGCTTTCTTATCTTGAACCGTGGGCTCTGGGCGAAGTATATCCCGTGGAATATTTTCGCCGGAGGAACGGGGGCTGGCCGCCAGCTGCGCGCATCGCCATTTATTGTGTACTCGCTATTCTTCCTCTCACTTCCTCTCTCTCTCTCTCTTCTTCCCACGACACTCAACACCTCATAATCACAAATCGCAAGAAACCATAGTGGTTTCTTAAATTACTTTCACTCCACCGGTATTATTCCCCTATAGCTTGATTGCTCCTGTTGCTTTTATTTTATCTCGTGAGAAAAGCCGCCTTTGCCTTATTTTTTTACCTGACCCCCAACGATTTGTTAAGTGTCATCACGCCTAATTCTTTCCCTCTTTCCTTCTTCCCTCCCTTCCCCTCCCTTTCTCTTTTCAATCAAATTACACCGCGAACTAGGCTTCTCTAAATATTTAACTCAAGCCAGCAGGGGTGGTAAAATATCAGTTTTACTGTCCTTGCGGCGTTTATCGGTTTTCACCTGCTTTTGTAGAGAAACATACCCTAACTAATCCCGCATAGAGAACTTTGGCCCAGACATTGGGAACTTTTCTTTGCAGCTGTCCATCACATCACACCCGGGTACACAACGCTAACGACAACCGTCACTTCTAAGATAATCCTGTAAGTTCACCTTCATCCAACACCATTTATTGCACCCTCCCCCCCATCCTTTGCATATAGTTTTTTTACACATACATCCCCACCACTTCCCTCCACCTTGACGTTCCTTATATTCTATTCACTCATGATCGCTTGGTTGCCCATAACCCCCTTTACTTATCTTTCAACGTCTCGTATCACATTATGCATTTTCCCTAGTTATTGATACTCCTCTAACTCCTCCACACATTAGCTAACTCGAGATATCATAGCCCCCGTTTTATCTGTAAATATCTCTTGTTTGTTTCTCTTGACCGAAAAAAATAATTATAATGAGTCGAGCGAAACAGCGAGGCGGCCAGCGTGGCCCGCGCCCCAGAGTGGGTCGCCCTCGTGGGAGGGGGAGAAAAAGTGTCGACCAAGGGAGTGCCGCTAATGGCTCAATTACTCCAACGCCCCCTCCTCAAGAGGGAGAGTCTATGGAACCCGAAGAGGCGGAGCCGGAGCATACTGTTCCCGCCCCGGCCCCTAGAACTTCCGCGCGACAGCCAACAATGCCCTTGCAAGCTACGCTCCGGCGACGAAAGGGAGCTCAAGATAACTGCATAAGCAATAAGGCTTCAAAGGAGAGCCCAGTGCACACTGAAGCTCCAAATAACCCGATAGCGGAGATACCAGGAAACCAAGATCGCCTTGGCGGCGGAGGTGAAGGCGTTGGCGGGGCCGTCAATGGTGAATTGGAGGATGGTGGTGGGGGGGATGGAGAGGACCGCGATGAGGATGAGGACGAAGGCAGAGGTGAAGAGGAGGGCGAAGGTGAAGAGGAGGATGAGCAAGAGGAGGATGAGCAAAAGGAGGACGAAGGGCCTAATAATGAGCGACCGCCCAAAAGGAGACGCACCAAGCTGGATACAGTCCAGGAGGGTCTGGTAGGTCCTTCTGCTAGTACAGATAAATCACCAACCTCTAGTGCAAAAGCTGGAGGAGCTGGATCGCGGAGTAGAGCTCCTATGGCAAAAGGCAAGGGAGGAACAGAAGCGGTAAGAGGTAGAGGACGGCCTGGGCGGGGAAAAGGCAGTCGCCAAACCCGAGGCCCGGGTTCTCGAGGGGGCAAAGGCGCGTACCGACCTCGGAAGCCAAAAGTCGTGCCTACCAATGGGGAAAACCCTGTTAAGATGGCTCCTACTGCTGCTCCCGCAAAAGAGTCCAAGACGCCCTGTGTTACTAATGACGCAACGAAATACGACTGGACTTCGGAATTGCGAAGAGATGTATCAATCGTACGTCCACATAAAAATCTTACGCTTGCGCGGTTGAGCGTAACGGTTACAAAAAAATCAGCCTCTCTTGAACAACTGAAGGAGCGTCAGTGCGCTCTCAGGGACACTGCCAAGACTTATTCCAGGACTATGGTAAACTTGAATCGCGAGCGTGCAAGCCAGGCCTTGAAAGACCTAAAAAGCGATAAAGATTACTTCCTCAAAACACCCTTTTACCAACAGGTCCAAGGACGGTTGGAAAAGAAGGTAGCGACTCGCATCTCCGATCTGGAAGGAGACCTCGATTTTAAAAAAAGGAATGCATCAAAAGTAGTGAAGGCTGACCAGTGGGCCGCCCAAGAAGCATTTGAGGTCAGTATAATTTCCTTGTGAATTCTTTTATAATATACAGACGTTGACACGCCTTTCCTGTCAAGACGAATTTTGTTGAGTTGTGTGAGCGCGCGATTCAAAGGTTTTTACGGGAAGGGCACGAGCTCTCAGAGCTGTGGGCTGTAAAGGACCCGTATCTGAACGAATATGTGTTGCGGAGATGTAAACTTGACCATATTGATCAGGTTACAATGACGGACCTGATCGAAAACTTCATGACACGTGAAGGCCGAGACCGCTCAGTTTTGGACCAACTCCAAATTGCCACCCGGTCCAATCAGGGATTATATGATCGAAAGGTCCTCGAGACCGCAGCTGAGCGACACAGGAGAGCATTTAGCACTATTATCTTAAGAGAACTTAAGGGAATGGAAATGCCCCCGGTATCGCCGCCGCCTGTGAGACCCCCGGAACCCACCCTGTGGGAGCTTTCCATGAGCAATGAAGAGAGCACCGCAGAAGATAACAGCCCTTCCGATGCCGAGGCAACTCCGCCCGACAACGATGGGGGCTCGAATGAATTGACTTGGACCAGCGGTCTCCAATTTGTGTTGGATTGTAAGAGTCTATTGCTTCTTGTTTGGTTTTATCCGTACTTTCTCTGGCTTTAACTAACAGACATGATACCAGCCCAAATTAATCGAAACGACCCTGCACAGTTTTCCCCTCCAAGGAGGGTTACGACACGCGAAGGATGGGCCATGGAAGCGCTGATACAATTCCGCAATGGAGTAACTGAATTTCCTCTAGAAGACGAACCCTCTGTCGATGACATAGAATATAGCAATCGGCAAGATCTATCGGATAGCAGGGACGAGCCAGAGCCAGGACCGCCAGTCAAAATACCACCAAGACGAAGTCTTTTCTCTCTTCATGCTGGTGGGGTATGCTCTGAGCTAGGGCCGAAAACAAGCGTCTTACAAACTAAGATACTCCCCCCCAAGAGCTCCATGGAAGGTAGCGCTACAACACACAGATCCAATGCTAGGTCCCTATCTCCATTGTCAGCAGCTGCCGGCCATTCTAGCTTCGCGCCGCCGGGAAAGGATGTTTGCAATCCTCCTCCCCCTATGGCAAACATTCCGGCTGGCGAGCCTCAAGTGGCTCAGAATGGCTTCCTTGCTGATAACAATACTAATTGTGGCGTGCATGGTTAGTCTATCCCACCCATATCCGACCCTAATCCCCGTTCTAGCATAAATAAACAAAACGTCCTCAAATCTGATGCGTTTCACTTCGACGCGATGGTATGAGGAAGGCTAACGTAGTTGGGATTCACTCTCCCACATGGTGATTTAAAGACAAAACGGGCAGCACTTTGGCACCAATTGACAGGCACATTAAGACCCCAACACCGGGTAAACATTCCGCATCATCGGCAAAACGATTGCGAGATGGCACAAGGAAGGAGTATTCAGACTCATCATACAGCACTGATGGCCCTCAGAATACTGCCAGCAGCCTCCCAGTACCTCCCAAGCCTACTCTAACAGAAGGTCCGAAGCCGCCGGCCGAACGTGAAATCTCTAGTGGGCATGTGAATCCGCTAAGGGAGTCTTCGGCAACAGATAGTGGACCCTTCGCTGGGAATATACCACCATCCAACGGGGATTCAAGTGGAGGCCGTCCTAATGGAGCCGGCAGAAAACTGCATCCTCCCTCCGCGACGAGCAAGGCTGATGGCCGAAGATTTCCCCATTCTCCACTCTCAAAAACCATTCGTAGGCAAGATGTCACAGCTAATGAAGAGGCATGTCGCATCCTACCTTACCACAACCCAAACCATACTAACTTTTTACAGAAGAGGCGGGATACCGTTAATACCAACCATCCCAAAGTTGACCCCTCAGCAAGACACACCAGGGATAAGTCTGGAGCAAGGCCGCCCCCGGGTTTGACCGAGTACTCCCAACCGGGGACTAAGTCTCCCACAGCTCCTAAAACGTATAAAGGGACTCATGCAGATTCGAGTGCGACCGTAGCCAACCCACCTATCTCTCCTAGAGGCTCACGGAACAATAATTCACCACAGGCTAGTTGGCCGAACAAAAGGACGCAGAAGGATATTTTTCACAATATCCCACAGGATCACCATCTATTCCCACCAGACGCAATTTCCGCAGCACGTATTCAGCAAAAGGCGGCTGAAAATAGTGCTAGGGTAGCCGCCAATAGCTTGAATTCATCGGGCTATCCCCATATAGTGCCGAGGCCTCCCTCAAAGATTGCACCAATGAATTACCCAAGCTACTGCCCCTCCAACGGTGGCTCATCGGTCAACATTCCGAATTTCATCCCACGCTCATCTTATCCGGCCAATAGAGGTGCCGTAGTTCCGCAGCCGTACGAATATCCCGCTCCAAACTCTTCGGCTGCTCGTGACGCCCGACCACCTCAGCCTTCTCAGCCCTCTCATCCTCCTCCTTGGACTGACGTGGGATACACGTATCCCGGCCCCCAGCCGCCTTCAGTGCAGTTCCAACCACCTAGGGACAATAACCATGACAGGGCCCCAGCGCAGCCCTCTGACAGTAGGGCCCACATCATTAACAGACCACACCCCCGGCAGCCGGCGGCCCCTCCTACGGATTACGGCAACTATATAAACAATGGTTATGCGGGCCCCAGCAACGGATCTTACACGCGGCAACAGGGCCATCAGTCGTATGTTCCCCAGTACGCCGGGACCCCCAAACAAGATCCGAACCACAATAGGCACCCCTATGAGAACCTACCGTGGCCCCCACCCGCAACCCCAACGCCTATCCCAAGCGGTGACACGTCCCATACTCATTCTGCTTCGCGCGCCCTTCGGTCACACGACAGCCTCTACTCCCACTCCCCCTTCAGTACCCCGGCAGAGAGCAAAACATCCAGCGTTAATGCCCCACAACCCATCAGATATTATATTGGTGATGGAGTCTATAAGACGGCCCCCGCCCCCATTGACAAGCCACTGATGCCGCACCGGCCGCAAGATACTGTTTTTGAAGAGGATGTCTATTCGAGGGACCTCAACTTGATGGCTAGGAACGGAACTTGGAAAGGCCAGCAGCAACATCCACCCTACATGCCTACTGAAGATGCCCGAAGGGGAGGCAGCGGGGGTAATTGATTGGTTTCGTACCCTGCCTTGACAGGTTCGTCGAGTTCGAGCCCTTTTAACCAAAACCAATAACCCCATATTTTACCCCACTTTCCAGAATTATCGTCTTGGAGAGGAGTTGGATATATGTTTACTTATTTTTTCTTTTGAGGGCGATGGCCACTTTTGGTTCCTACTGTATTTTCCTTTACCCCCTTTCTTCATCCATCACCATTCCCCCCTCTTATTATGACACTTGTACATTTTTTTTTTAGAGTTTTACCCCTCCCTTTCTCTCAATATTGAACCCCTTTCGTCTCACTTTTCTTATTTTAAAACCGGCACTATTGTATGATGCTCTCGGAATGTTTTTTTTACGCGAGGGCGGGGAAAACAAGGAAACGAAGGGGGGGAAATAGTTTCGATATTCTGTTTTTTTTTCTCTTTCCAATAGGCGTTTCTCATAGACGTTTGTTTTTGGGGGTCTTGGGTTTTTCTTCCTTTCAGACTTGCTGATAAGGTGCCAAGCATGAATGAGACAGCATTTTTCATTCAAGCTAAGTAGGACATCTTGCCTGAGAAAGAGGGCGATGGCACTACGTGCTCATCATCCTATCTAGTCCATTTTCTCTTTTTATACTTTAATGTACGTCACGGTAGTTGGTGCAATTGTTATCGGCTGGGGTGTTTTGGCTATACTCCTATAGTATACCTTGTGCGAGAAAAATGACGGTCGGATGAACAGGAACCGATTCAGGATATCCCATAGGCTAGTGCAGATAAACCGGGACGGTGTGGAGTAGGTAGTAAGTTACCCACTAGCACCATAGTAAAGACATCAGGATTAGGTTAGGTCAGGGTGGTGGTATGAGAGGGTGCCACATTCTGGATTTGGCTGAGCTAGACTTGTCCGCCTAGCAGCCCGGGCGGAAGGAGGAAGACAGGCTAGAGGTCAGTGGTCTATAAGTGAGTGATCGGCGATGACGCAACAAGATGGGAACCATTGAGGAATGAAATTTGGCGGTCATCAGCAAGAAACTTCCCCACCAGATCAGGACAACGGTAGTCCCGAATCCCCCCTCTCCAAAGCCGATATAACACTATCATAACAAAAGTCAAAATCAGAAACCCCCACCCCCCCCACTTTGGATCGATTTAGTATTATATTATTATAATCCACAAACCATAATTTCCGAAACAGGTGCGAGAGAGAGAGAGAGTATGTGTGTGAACACAGCTTCGAGGAGGAGAAAAGGGGCCCATGGTAAGAATGGAAGCGTAGAGGATAACTTGAAAGGATCGATGAACGATGTTTAAATAATAATAAAAGGCACGGGAGAGGAAAAGCAATTAACAAATAAATTTCTGGTGGGTTGGTTGGTTATGTACCGTTGCGAGTATGATATGATATAACAAGTCGAGACTCCCCGAGGGGGAACTCTCCATTGAATCTAGATAGTGAAGTATGAATAGGAGTATGGAGGGGGGGGGGGCTACTTAAAGCACTGGGGAAAAGGAGATGTACATATCATACTCCAACTATTTATTCTTCCCCCGGGTACGGCAAATCTTGCTAAATCCTTGCTAGAGGGGAAGAAGTCAGGAAGGCAGCACCCCCGCGGTCGAGGGTGAGGAAGGAAGGAAGGAAGGAAGCTTGTTGCAAGACTCCTGCTGGTGCTTCCGGAGCTTGCCTGCTTGTAGTGATTCACCGGGAAGGTCGGTTGGGCATATAGAATATGTACGTTCTTTTCTTTCCTATTACATGCGCTGGAGGTACGTGTGGGGGGGTATATAAAGATATGTGTAGGTGCTTTATCCGCTCCCGTCCTGACTGCTACCCCCGAGAGGGAAAAGATGGCGAAGTTTGTAAACATGAGGTTTCAACATACGCAGGCGAGGTCTTGGGTTGATCGTTTCATTCTACTGTACTGCTTACTCTGTTTATTGGTTGTTCGAACGGATTTTGGCGGTGGGTGCTGGGTGGGGGGTTGTTCGTGCTTTGCTAAGGTATGTAGCCTAAGACGGCATCGGGGGACCAATGTTACAGCGTTTTTTTTCTTTTTTTCTTTTTGAGGGAGGGATAGAGCGTTAAATACCTAGTAACATAGGAAGAACTCTGGGGTGTGTGCCAGATACACGCAGGCTGCCTGCCTCAATGTCCTGCCTATGGCTGCGAGCCAAGAGGAGAAATATGGACTATATGCCTGCGGGAGCGAGTGCCATCTAGACGGTTGTAGCTGGTGCTTGGGCCGATATCACCTGTACGGTCAGGAATGAGCTGCACTAGAAGTTAAATTGGAGAATCACGTTGGAGCGTAACTTGAAGGTTTTGGGCATTGGTGGAGGCGAGAATACAATTCTTAAGAATCAATTAATTAAATCTAACACAGGAATGGCAATACAAAGTAGTTCTTTTTATTCCGGGGGGGGGGGGCGGGTGCGGACGAAGCGCAGCTTGCTGACTCAGGCACTGGTGGAGATATGTCTGTCTGCTGGCGGATCAGACCACCGCGGGTGTGTGCGGATAATCGAGTTTGGTACAAAATTAGGAAGATAACTTCAGCAGAGAGGGTGGATGGGTGAAAGAGTAAGCTGAAGGAAGGATAAACTGAAGAAATCCCCCAGGTGAAGCTAGCAGATGGTAGAGGGGGGTGGCGAGGCTGGTAGTGGATGGAAATGCTAGATATGAGAAACTCCTTCAGAGCCGGATTAGGTATGATGCGAGTGACCATGCGTGAGTACTGAAATTCTCAACATATCCTCCTTGCAGGGCAATCCAGCTCTAGTCCGACTCAAATCCTGCACAGCTCACCAGAGGCCAGACGCTAGTTTCAGTCGGTTGTTAAAAAAGGGTTATTCTTCAGCGAAACGTAGTGCCTGGAACAGGTCGGCTGCAGACCAGTCAGACTTCAAGCGAGAGCCTGCTCGGCTTGCACAATACGGTAAACCGGCCCTAGCATCCCGTGGCCGGCAAGGACAGGCTCCGCCGGGCTAAATTCACCACGGGTTCATATACAATCACTCGCATATGAGGGGGAATTCTTGGTTTGTAGGCTTGGCTGAAGCACAAGCTTTCCCCCCCCTCCCAATTCTGTTAGGCTAGTATTGCAGGTTTTTTCAGACAATTCACCCTATTTCCCCCTTCTCTGACCAATGGGCTCATACCTGATTCGGCTCTTGTGTCCTTACTATTAGGTATATCTCCAAATCGATTTGTGGGGGAACTCCCACTGAAACGGTGTACCTCCGTGTTCCTGGGATATGGGCATCGACTTATCATTGCATGGCGGATCCAACAGGCTTTGTGGGTGCTCGCAGTGGTGGTCGTACCTCTCATTCTGCGATCAATGCCCATATATCTGCTACTTATGGCTCCGGAGATCTAGCCCGGGCAAAGAACTTCGCTGCTTGGAGCAAGCTGGCCCATAGCAAACGAGGATTGTGTGATTTGAGCCATCAAACAGTAGTGAAATGAGAACACTTTTTTTCGAGATTTGGCCGTCCTTGCGCGCAGGATCGTGAGGTCTAGCACTTCTAGGCTCATTGCCAACTTAGACGGGCCAGGGGCAATAACTCTCCCTGCCACTACCCTCAGACCCCTGAGTGGTCAATCCAGTAGCAAATCCAGTCGCTAGTGGTCATTGCCACCTAGGTTCAGAAACCGTGATGTTCTCCAGTCTCCCATTCCCCCTCATTTCATATTCATAGACGGTTTGAATAAACCCCACCGATTTGATACTCCACAGTTCATTGAGGAACTCACCCCCACCATCCGCCTCATCTCGTAATAATAACCCGATAGTCAAAGAAGGTAATCCACATGTCGTCCCATACGATTGATATCTTTCCCCTGACCCTGGGGGAAACTTTCTGGGGTACAGCGGAGTGGCTTTGGTTCCATCCACTGGGGTTAGATTGTCATTGAGAGATTAGGTATTCGCAGAGATATTCCGACCCCACCCCCCTGGTACTAAGCACTCTGCAGGAAATTCCGGTGTTTGATACCACAAGTATTGATCCAACCCGCCCCGTATCGCCGTTCGGGCGATAACCTACAGGAGAAGCTCAACAGTAAGGCACATATCTTATACAACACAATCCTGGGCATTTGAGGAAGAGAAATCCCTTTAAACCCTACACAGCTATGCGTGTATATGTACAAATTCCACACTACAAGCTAATTACGGTACGGTGCTCGCGGATTTCTCGGAAATCTAATCTTCAATCTGACGGCAGCCCGACCCCTGCCGGATTGACTCTTATATCACGAAGCAACCTCGGAAACGAGTTCAACTGGAGCGGTAACATACTTTACGATATAACACGGTACAGTCTGTGAGTCAATGGAAGCAAGAACTGAGGGACCGGTTTGCACTGGACTCATTTTTGTGCCATCCCCTTCGGTGTGAGATTGGCGGCTGGATGTCAAATTATTGGAGGGGGGGGCGAGGTACAGAAGGGATAGAAGGGGTGCGCACTGAGGATAAGGGGTCCTTTGAGGAAGAAAATATGAAGACTGCGTCGGGAGGAGCCACAAAGCCGTGCTCAGGGAAACTAGAACCTGTAAGCTCTTAAGCCCTAGTAAAGTGCGAGTGATAGCAGGTGAGTTCACAGGCGTCTACAAAGATCCCCCGAGAATGTCCCATCCCCTAAGGGCTAAATTTCTGCTCATGTCTGAGGGAGCGAACCAACGAATAAACGAAGGAACAAAGAAGCGTCGAAATATGAGAGAAACTCAATCACTCAGATCAATCTGTATTACATGCGCCCCCGCAAAACGGACGGGAAAGGTGTCCAGAAAGAATTTTGGACAGAGGGCTACCCGGTAAAAGAGGTGTGGCTGGAAAACAAGCATGGCATATGCCCCCCCCCCTTTTTGAGTCCCCATGTATCAGTAGGTTAACGTGTTGCACCTTTGCGACAAGACTTGGGACAAGATTAAGTGTCCGAAACTAGCAGTTTGAGGCCAAGCACCAGAATAAAAGTCGCAAACCCCCTTTCCCAGGTGTATTCGAACCTCCTCTCCTATCAAGAAATGCTTTGTCGTTGTTTCTGGTATCTTCAGAGTGGCTATTTGGCTATTTGCACTGCTAAGCTGGCGGTGGTTAGTAGTTGTTACAAACAGACATTTAATATCACCCCAAGTAGAAAGAGAAAGGACGGGGGACATAATATAACATTGTATAATTGAGTATGCCATTGCGTTTGGATCCCTTGGTGGAGAGAAGAATGGATAGAAAAAGCGGGGGGGTCAGGATGGGGAGAGAGTAAGAGGGGTATTTTGAAGAAAAAAATGGAATTATGTCTAAATTTATGCTGAACCATCATTATTTGTAAGTTCAAATATTACTAAGCAGCAAAGGCGAACCGGAAGATTAGCTTTTAGTAATACTATGATACAACAAATTCTGGGCAAACTCGACCTGCCACTATGTCCTGTATGGTAGTTACTATCCCCAGAAAAGCAAATTCGCTACAGGATTAGTCCCCAAGAGGAATAGTGGCTACCTCAAGAAGTATGGCGGCAGGTCGAGTTTACCCAGAATTTACTGTATGTGTTACTTTCCCCCCAATCAAGCGCATAAGGTCTCACCCAATTTCCGGGCCGGATGTTACATGTGGGGTTCACATGCCCGAGAACGAAAGGGAAGAGACAGCACGGGAGATACAGTAAATCCCATATTGCACCTACGGAGGGAAAAAACCGGACAGAAATTATTTCCGAAGGGAAACATTGCTAATCACTCGGCCACTCTTTACCGTAGTTCCAATACCGGTACATAGCCCATCCAATGAAGGGTTGTTTCCGGACAAACGAACGAACGAAGGGACAGACAGCGGACTAGGAAATTTCCGAATCCATAAGAGAAACACAACTCCCCAGATTCAGAAGACTGGAACCAACCCAGCAAACAAATACCGCCCAGACCTTCAGGTGAAATCGGTGGAACGTGATACCAGCGGTTTATACCATGCTCGATAAACCAATTCACTCCAAACTCTCGAGTACGGTAGGTCAAACTACACATCACTCAGGTACCAAATTTTAGGCCATCCAGCAAGACAAGCCCATTCCCAATGGTGGTAATTAACCCACTTCCCATGGCCTCCGAACACCCGGTCCTGAGAACGATATTACTTGGGCTTGAATTAGGGGGGGGGGAACGGGAGTGAACGGGAGTGAAAGAACATAGAAACCGCAGTGATGCACAAGAAATGTGAAAAATGGATCACCCAGATCCAGGCATAAAATACGAGAAACAACCCAGTGAGCATGAGAACTACCGCAGGGAAGAAATGGGACATCAACGACCCCCCCTCCACATGAAGGAGGACGTACCAGGTGCGCCACTCCGCTCCCTAGCACTCGACTAACTAATGGTTGGGTCGATCACAGGGCATACATGCAGTTGCGAAACCTCACCTACCGTAGACAAATTCATCGGCGATACTGGTCATGGTCCTCACCCACTCCATGTGCACTGGTAGCTGTACTGTGAAGTGTATGGTGCTATTACCACTGCCATCACTACTCGTACTTGAAAGAAAGAATTGACGAACGAATGAACACATGAGGGAGCCCGAAAGCCTCGGAACTAGTGAGGAAAAGGTGATGCTCCTGATCTAGGAACAACAGACCAGAAACAGCCCAGCGAATACAATAAGTCACGCTAGGATATCAGAGAGATAAATGAACAAGATACCTTACCAATAATTTTAGACACAGCGCAAGAGAGAGAACGTGCCCTATGAACCAACTCACTCCCACCAAGTAATCAAGCACCGTACACACTCACCTGCAGGTCAATTATCGGTATAGTACCCACTTTGCAACTGCAATACCCTAGAGCAACCTCCTCGTCATCAATCAATCCCCACATGGCCCATTCCGTGCAAGCCACTTACCCCACGCATCTAAACGAGGAGCCAGGGAACATGAACGAAACCCCCAAAATCGCTATTACCGGTATACAAGCAAGGAACGAAAACCCATCACGCAAATCCAACAGCAGCAGCAGCAGCAGGATACAGCAGGCCTCATCAACGAGGAGCAAAAGAACCGGCGAACAAACCGCATTTCCACCAACTAAAGATACCCCCAAAACCAATCCATTCATTCATAAAAGTCCGGAAAACCGGCACACCATGTGCAGTGGCAGCACAGCATACCCTCAGCAATATAAATCAGGGAAAAACAGAAGAAGAAAAGAAAAAAACAAGCTTCATCGTCACCCTCCCTGTACTCGAGTACCTATGTGCTAATAAGTACCGGTACGGTAGTCCAGACACGCACCGTCGCACAAATTATAAAACAAGCTTCGTACTAAGACACGCCACTCGCCTTGTGTCTAAAAAAGAAAAAGAAATGTATTAAAAATTTCGATATCCTGGTATGGTGGGGGACATCTGTAGCCGGAACAGGCGGACATTCCTTCTAGTTTGTTAACAGTAGGTTAATTTGCCAAGACTGGCTTTTTTCAAGGTTAATATCTTAGAAAATATCGATTAAATGTCATTACCAACGAAATTAACAGTAATTAACCTCTCCCGGACATTGCCCTTGCTCCTACTAAATTTTGACCCACCTTTACACCCTAATATCTCCATGAAAACTTGAGATATTTCTGTTTTCTCTCTATTAATGTGTATAGGGCCACCTACCCTACCACCTAATAGAGCCACAATTCTCATTGGACTGGTGGTTGAAAATCCTTTGGTGGTTGAAGATGGGCAATATTTGCTCGGCAAAGTACTCCGGCTACAGATGTCCCCCACCATACAGATAGCACTTCCGGCGCAACCGACACGGCTAAGGGGCGGGTACTGTACCTGGAAGTGCCCGGAAGTGCTTGCTGGATGACCGTGATGGCATGCTCTCCTTGGGCCTGGGGTGCGGAAGTAGTGGAGATATATAAGATGAATATATCAAAATCTTTGGTCCAACTTCCCCCCGTGCGTTTGTTTTTCTCACTCGCTTTTTTCCTGTCACTGAAAAGCTCCGGGGCGAGCATCATCGTCTTTTCAGAGTTCTCGAGACACCCAAAAGCATGAATGAAAGTGCTACAGTACCGGTACTAGTACTAGTACTGTAGGATAGACAATAGTACGGTAGTTAGCTCCCTTGACCCAGGCTCTCTGACACAAGGCTGCTGGGTAAAACAATAGCATTGTCTTATCTTATCATATTATTAAGCGTGTGTTTCAGTTAAAAGAGGGGGAAAGGAAAAGAAAAGAAGAGAAAAGCGCAGATTCAACCCTTGGTAAATTGGAAATTTTTCCAATAAATTAATAATAATAACAAATATGGGACTCGGGATGGGGGCTAAGGTGTTCCGCAAGCACAGTACCGGTATGATACATACAGTATGATACTATCGCAGCATCAAGCTACAATGCAAATTAGCAGCGAAGAAAGACGGAATGGAACCAAAGTCACTGGGGAGGTGCTAGAAGTTATAGTCCGCCTGTTCTTGGTTTCGAGTAAAACCAGTTTACTACAGTTGCAGAATTCCAGCATCGTGACAAGGCTTTTCTCGACCATTCAAGTGCTAGTACCCGGAACAGTAGCAGTATTTCAGGGTAACATTCTATCGAATTGTGGAACAGTGTTGCATTACTCACCCACCAAAAAGTAATCGGAAATGTGGAGATTGGGGCTAGGCACCTTTCACCAGACGGTTCCCACCCAAATTAGCGCCAAGCCAGACTCTACATTTCCGAACACTTTTTGAATGGCATGAGACCGTGTCGGTACTCGGCCATTTGCAGGGTAATCGATAAGGCGAAAAAAACAGAGTTATGGCGCCGGAAGCCGTGGAGGGGAAGTGTGTAACCTCCCAACTTCGATTTTTTTGATTGGCTGGGGGCTGTCAACTAGACTATTTTGCCACGACGGAATCAATATTTGCACGCAAGCCGATATATCGTAAG
>Ga0307509_10000135_pt1 | contig 109066 bp, 97 predicted proteins | sample 10_EM_MG_FD_202245 | JGI IMG/M metagenome (GOLD analysis project Ga0307509, IMG submission 202245) | Populus trichocarpa ectomycorrhiza microbial communities from riparian zone in the Pacific Northwest, United States - 10_EM | ecosystem: Host-associated > Plants > Roots > Unclassified | place... | reverse complement strand
GATTCTCCGTCGCGTTGGCTTGGAACGGGGCACCGAGGCCCACCCACAGGAGCCCGATCAGAATCCACGGCCCGATCAGAAGAGCGCCCGCCAAGACCGGTAGAAGCGCTGTCGTCGCGTGAGGCTCCGCGGTCGAACGGACAAGCCGCCGTGCGCAATCGAGTGCGACGATGGACAGCACGATACCGATGAATGCATGCCCAGGGAGTTCGCTCAGCGGCCGTGCTCCCGCGAGCGCAATCGACAGAAGCGGCAGCAGGCAAAGAAACCAGAAACTCCAGCGGCGCTCAGCATTCATAGATACGTCCTTATGTGCAGACCTCGTGCAGCGACGGAATGATGGCCGATAGGCGGCTTCAGAGGGACCGAGGCAACGCTGCCTCATCTAACTGAACGTCGTTCAGATGTCAAAGTGGACAGATGTCTGCCTCATACGTCTCGAATCAGGGCTGAACGAGCGGTTGAACTCTCGGGGGTCCCACTGCAGATGGCAGTGGCATCCACTACTTCATCAAGTCTGCGGCGTTTCGCCAGATGCTTCCTGCTGTCACCGCGGCGCACTTGTTCCAGCTGATTCGGACGAATACGAGCTGGAAGCGTCGCGGACCCGTAGTTGAAGGCACCGCGCCGCTGATCGATGGTGGCGGCTCTGTGCGCACCATCGTTCTCGATGGGTTCTGCAACACACACCAGGTGCTCACTTTGGGTCGGGTGGCGCGATAGGCCACCGACGTCTAGACTCCTCGAACGGCAGCTGACCGCAGGCAAGCTGGCATTCTTAACATCTAGTCGAGCAGCTGACATTGCTGCGTAGCTGCCCCTTAGATATGCTCGGGGCGACCTGCGAGCGATATCCGAACCTTTCAACAACTTCGGCGGCGGAATTTCACCTACCTGGCGCGGATGCCATCTTCTGTGGCATCCAACAGCGTCACACATCGATGTTCCCGGCCCGCAATGCATTGCTCTCGATGAAGTTCCGGCGCGGTTCGACCTCGTCACCCATCAGCATCGTGAACACGCGGTCGGCCTCGATCGCGTCGTCGATCTGCACGCGCAGCAGGCGGCGCACGGCCGGGTCCATCGTTGTCTCCCAGAGCTGCTCGGGGTTCATCTCGCCCAGGCCCTTGTAGCGCTGGCGGCCCACCGCCGATTCGGCTTGCTGGATCAGCCAGGCCATTGCCTGACGGAAGTCGGCGACGCGCATTTCCTTCTGCTTCTCGCCCTCGCCGCGCTTCACGACGGCGTCTTCGCCGACCAGGCCGCGGAAGGTCTTGCCGGCCGTGCTCAGCGCTTCGTAATCGGCGCCGTGCACGAAGTCGGCGGTGATCACGCTGCTCTTCACGTTGCCGTGGTGCATGCGGCTGATGCGCAGGATGTGCTTGTCCATGCGGGCGTCGAATTCGGCCGTCACTTCGGCGTTGTGCAAGGCCGCCTTCAGCGCTGCGGCCGATTGCTCGGCGGCTTCGAGCGTGTCGACATCGAGCGGCAGGCCGTTGGCCATCGCGCGCAGCGCTTCCACGTCCATCCAGTTCGACAGGCGCTCGACCACGTTCTTCGCCAGCACATACTGGCGCGCCAGCGCTTCGAGTGCGTCGCCCTGCAGCACCGCGGCGCCCGGCACGCCGGTGTCGAGCTTGGCGTCCTTCAGCGCCACCTTGAGCAGGTAGGCATCGAGCTCGTGGCCGTCCTTCAGGTACTGCTCTTCCTTGCCGAGCTTGACCTTGTAGAGCGGCGGTTGCGCGATGTAGATGTGGCCGCGCTCGACCAGTTCCGGCATCTGGCGGAACAGGAACGTGAGCAGCAGCGTGCGGATGTGCGCACCGTCGACGTCCGCATCGGTCATGATGATGATGCGGTGGTAGCGCAGCTTGTCGGGGTTGAAGTCGTCGCCGCCCATGCCCTTGCCGATGCCGGTGCCCAACGCGGTGATCAACGTCAGGATTTCATTGCTGGTCAGCAACTTCTCGTAGCGCGCCTTCTCGACGTTCAGGATCTTGCCGCGCAGCGGCAGAATCGCCTGGAACTTGCGGTCGCGCCCCTGCTTGGCCGAGCCACCGGCCGAGTCGCCCTCGACGATGTAGATCTCGCACAGCGCCGGGTCTTTCTCCTGGCAGTCGGCGAGCTTGCCGGGCAGGCCCATGCCGTCGAGCACGCCCTTGCGGCGCGTCATCTCGCGCGCCTTGCGGGCGGCCTCGCGCGCACGCGCCGCCTCGACGATCTTGCCGCAGATGATCTTGGCGTCGGTCGGGTTCTCGAGCAGGTAGTCGGTCAGTGCCTTGCTGACGACGTCTTCGACTGGGCCGCGCACTTCGCTCGACACGAGCTTGTCCTTGGTCTGGCTGCTGAACTTGGGCTCGGGCACCTTCACGCTCAGCACGCAGCACAGCCCTTCACGCATGTCGTCGCCGGTGACCTCGACCTTGGCTTTCTTGGCCAGCTCGTTGTCCTCGATGTACTTGTTGATCACGCGCGTCATCGCGGCACGCAGGCCGGTCAGGTGGGTACCGCCGTCGCGCTGCGGAATGTTGTTGGTGAAGCACAGCACGTTCTCGCTGTAGCCGTCGTTCCACTGCATCGCCACGTCGGTCGTGATGGTCGTGCCCTGGTCACTGACCTTCTCGCCGGTGGCCCCGAACACGGTCGGGTGCAACACCTTCTTGCCGGTGTTGATGAACTCGACGAAGCCCTTCACGCCACCCGCGTACGCGAAGGTGTCTTCTTTGTTGTTGCGCTCGTCGACGAGGCGGATCTTCACGCCGTTGTTCAGGAAGCTCAGCTCGCGCAGCTTCTTCGCGATGATGTCGTAGTGGAAGTCGATGTTCGAGAAGATCTCGAGGTCGGGCAGGAAGTGCACTTCGGTACCGCGCTTCTCGGTCTCGCCGATGATCTTCATCGGAGACACCTCGACGCCGTCGCGCTTCTCGATCAAGCGGTCCTGCGGGATGCCCTGTTTGAATTCCATGAAGTGCGTCTGACCGTCACGGCGCACCGTCAGGCGCAGCCATTTGCTCAGGCCGTTGACGCAACTCACACCCACGCCGTGCAGGCCACCCGAGACCTTGTAGCTGTTCTGGTTGAACTTGCCGCCGGCATGCAGCTCGGTCAACGCGATTTCCGACGCCGAGCGCTTCGGCTCGTGCTTGTCGTCCATCTTCACGCCGGTCGGGATGCCGCGGCCGTTGTCGGTCACGCTGATCGAGTTGTCGGTGTGGATGGTCACGACGATGTCGTCGCAGTAGCCGGCCAGCGATTCGTCGATCGAGTTGTCGACGACTTCGAACACCAGATGGTGCAGGCCGGTGCCGTCGGACGTGTCGCCGATGTACATGCCGGGCCGCTTGCGCACCGCTTCCAGGCCTTCGAGGATCTGGATGCTGCCCTCGCCGTACGCAGCGCTGTCGGCGGCGTGCTGCGTGTGGCGCACGCCGTCGGCGTTGGCCTTGTCCTGCGCCGCTTCGGCGGCCTTGGCCGCGTCGAACTTGGCCTTGTCGGCCTCGTCGCCACGCGCATCGTCGGAGGTGTTCTGGATATCGGTCATCGGGGTTTCACACTCGCATTTGAGGCCGTTCTGCACATACGCCAGCCTCTTGAAAAGCACTCAAGCGGGACGAAGCCCGCTTGATCGTTGGTCGACTGCCGTCGAGCTAGATGCGCATCGGCATCACCACGTACTTGAAGCCGGCCTGCTCGGGCACCGTGATCAGCGCGCTCGAGTTCGTGTCCTGCAACTCCAGCTTGATCATCTCGACGCTCATGTTCGACAACGCGTCGATCAGGTAGGTCACGTTGAACCCGATCTCGATGGCATCGCCGCCGTAGTCGATTTCGAGCTCTTCCTTGGCTTCTTCTTGCTCGGCGTTGCTCGACGCGATGCGCAAGGTGCCGGGTTCGATGTTGACGCGCACGCCCTTGAACTTCTCGCTCGTCAGAATCGCAGCGCGCTGCAAACTCGCCAGGAAAGGCGCGCGACCCAGGGTCACGGCGTTCTTGTGGTTCTTTGGGATCACGCGGTTGTAGTCGGGGAACTTGCCCTCGACCAGCTTGGTGACAAACTCCATGCCGCTGAAGCTGAACTTGGCCTGGTTGCCGGCGAAGCGCATCTCGATCTGGCTTTCTTCGCCTTCCTTCTCGTCGCGCAGCAGGCGCTGCAGTTCGAGCACGGTCTTGCGCGGCAGGATCACCTCTTGCTTCGGGATCTCGACGTCCAGCGTCGCCTGCGCGAGCGCGAGCCGGTGGCCGTCGGTCGCGACCAGCGTCAGGCTCTTGCCCTCGGCCACGAACAGGATGCCGTTCAGGTAGTAGCGGATGTCGTGCACCGCCATCGCAAAGTGCACCTGGTTGATCAGCCCTTTGAGGGCCTTCTGCGGCACGCTGAAGGCAGGGCCGAAGTCCGCAGCCTCCTGCACCAGCGGGAAGTCGTCGCTGGGCATGGTCTGCAGCGTGAAACGGCTCTTGCCGCCTTGCAGCGTCAGCTTGTTCTGGTTCGCCGTCAGTGTGACGATCTGATCGTTCGGCATCGAACGCAGGATGTCGATCAGCTTGCGCGCGCCCACCGTGGTCGCAAAGTTGCCGCCGTCGCCACCCAGCTCGGCGTGGGTGCGCACCTGGATCTCGAGGTCGCTGGTTGTCAGCTCGATCTGCTCGCCGGTCTTGCGGATCAGCACGTTGGCCAGGATGGGCAGGGTGTGGCGCCGTTCCACGATGCCGGCCACCGCTTGCAGTGCGCTCAAAACTTTTTCTTGCGCTGTCTTTAAGACAATCATTTCAACCTCTTAACTTGGTCGTAATAGTAGAGAACGGCGTTTTCTGTGGACAACACCATTTTCGCCTTTTCGATCAGCCACTTAGGCCTCTGAAAACCATGGGGCCCGTGCCCCTGGTTTGCTCACGCTCGCGATACAACAACTTGTCGAAAGTGCCTTGGCCTGTGGACAGGTGTCGGCTTGTTCGAAACTTGTCCCCAGGGTTGTTGTTTGACATCTCAATTTCTTGTCAGCCTTTCAGCGTCTGTTCCAGCACGTGCAGTTGCTGGTTCAGCTCGGTGTTCTTCTGCCGTTCGGCAGCGATCTTGCGCACCGCGTGCAGCACGGTTGTGTGGTCGCGCCCGCCGAACAGCTCGCCGATCTCGGGCAGGCTCTTCTGCGTCATGTCTTTGGCCAGGTACATCGCGATCTGGCGCGGCCGGGCGATGCTGGCCGGGCGCTTCTTGCTGTACATGTCGGCGACCTTGATCTTGTAGAAGTCGGCCACGGTCTTCTGGATGTTCTCGACGCCGACCTGGCGGTTCTGGATCGACAGCAGGTCCTTCAGCGCCTCGCGGGCCAGCCCGATGTTGATTTCCTTGTGGCTGAAGCGCGAGTACGCGAGGATCTTGCGCAGCGCCCCTTCGAGCTCGCGCACGTTGGCGCGCACGTTCTTGGCGACGAAGAAGGCCACGTCTTCCGGCATCGTCGTCGCTTCGAGCTCGGCCTTGCGCATCAGGATCGCGACGCGCATCTCGAGCTCCGGCGGCTCGATCGCCACCGTCAGGCCGGCGTCGAAGCGCGAGGTCAGCCGCTCGTCGATGTCCACCAACCCCTTGGGGTAGGTGTCGCTCGTCATGATGATGTGGGCCTTCTTGGCCAGCAGCGCTTCGAAGGCGTTGAAGAACTCTTCCTGCGTGCGTTCCTTGCCGGCGAAAAATTGCACGTCGTCGATCAGCAGCAGGTCGAGCTGGTGGTACTTGGCCTTCAACTCGTCGAAGGTCTTGCGCTGGTAGTTCTTCACCACGTCGGTGATGAACTGCTCGGCGTGCAGGTACAGGATGCGCGCGTCGGGTTTGTCCGCCAACAGGGCATTGCCCACAGCGTGGATCAGGTGGGTCTTGCCGAGCCCGACACCGCCATAGATGAACAGCGGGTTGTACATCTGGCCCGGCGCGCCAGCCACGTGCAGCGCGGCGGTGCGCGCCATCTGGTTGGCTCGACCAGGAACAAGGGTGTCGAAGGTCAGCGCCAGATTCAGTCGGCTGCGCGAGGGCACGACCGCCTGGGCCAACGGACGCGAGACATGCAGGGCTTGCGCTGCCACCGGAGCAGCCGCCACGGCGGCTGTCGACGCGAAGGTCGGTGTCATCGACACCTGCATGGCGTCGCGCGCCGCGAGCGTGATGTCCAGCCGCACCGGTTTGCCCGCCAGTTCGGTCAGCACCGACTCGATGCGGCCGGCGTACTGATTGCGGATCCAGTCGAGCTTGAACCGGTTGGGCACGCGCAGCAGCACCACGGCACCGGTGTCACCCTGGTCGGTGACCTCGGCCGCGGGCAAGGGGCGGATCCAGGTGTTGAATTGTTGTTCGGGCAGCTCGGCGGCGAGTCGTTCGCAGCCGCGCTGCCAAAGGTCAGCGCTCATTGTGGAAAAGTTCTTCTTGGGAGCGGGTGGATTGTACGTTGCGCGGCGCGCAAGACGACGGTTATCCACAGTTTGGCGGCGCGCGTCAATGGCCCTGCCAAGCCAGGGCCGGCGGCGTAAGTCATTGACTGGGAAGGGTGTTTTTGGTGTAATAGTGGGTTTCCCGAAGCGAAAAACGCTTGGGCAAACAGACGCTAGACCGCAGACCACAGTTGGATTGATCATGAAACGCACTTACCAAGCCTCCAAAGTTCGCCGCGCCCGCACCCACGGGTTCCTGGTCCGCATGAAGACCCGCGGCGGCCGTGCCGTGATCAACGCCCGCCGCGCCAAGGGCCGCAAGCGCCTGGCCGTCTAAGGGTCGAGCCGACCCCTCTCGAGGCCGCGAGCGCCAACCAGCGCCACGCCCCCAGCGTGATTGCCCGCCTCGTTCGTTCCGCAGATTTCGAGCGCGTGTTGCGCACGCGCAGCCGGGCCAGCAGCGCACATTTCGCCGTGCACCACCTGCCGGACAGCCCCAGTGCGCCCGCCAAGCCGGCGAAGCTGGCGGTTTTGGCAGAGTTGTCAACAGCCGGTGATGCCGATGTCAACCCCTCTGTGGATGACTGTGCCAAGTCAACCGCTGTCACGGCACGTCCCGACGCTCTTTGGCTGGGCGCCGTCGTCCCCAAGCGGCATGCCAAACGGTCGGTGACGCGAAGCTTGCTGAAGCGCCAGATTCGTGCGGTGGTCGGTGATCAAGGTGCAGCGCTGGCCACCGGGCTGTGGGTCGTGCGGCTGCGAGCGCCCTTCGACCGCACCCATTTCGTCAGTGCCGCGTCCGACCAACTCAAACGGGCTGCCCGCACCGAGCTTCAGCAGCTGCTGACCAGTGCTGCGCAGCGCGTCGGCGGTCGTTGAACGCCTTGCCCTCGGTGGCTGCGATGTGGGCTCTTCTGTTGTCGCTGCCCAAGCGTGGCCTGCTGTTGCTGGTCCGAGGCTACCGGCTGCTGCTCAGCCCGTGGCTGCAACCGAGTTGCCGCTACGAGCCCACCTGTTCGAGCTATGCACTGCAAGCCCTTGAGCGCCACGGCGCCGCCGCGGGCAGCTACCTGACCTTGCACCGCCTGGTGCGCTGCAACCCGTTCTGCGAGGGCGGCCACGACCCGGTGCCCGAGCACGCGCCGTGGCTGTTTCGCCATTTCGTCACCGGGGCGTCAGACGCCTCCGGCACCCTGTCTTCCACCCCGCTCGACAACCAGACTTCCCCATGACCGATATGCGTCGCACCCTGCTGTGGGTGGTGTTCTCCATGTCCCTGTTCCTGATCTGGGACGCCTGGAACAAGCACGAGGGCCGACCGTCCTTCTTCAGCCCGGCGCCGGTGACCAAGCCGGTTGCCGTCGGCGCGCCACCGGCTTCCGGCGGCATTCCGACGCCCACGACGGCGGTGGTCGCGGCCACGCCCGGCGCCGTGGCACCCGCTGTGGCGGCTTCGGCGCCGGCGGTCGCGGCCGAGCAGGTCACGATCAGCACCGACCTGGTCAAGGCCACGCTGGACAGCAAGGGTGGCGACCTGGTCCGTGTCGAGCTGCTGAAGCAGGTCGACAAGATCGACCCGACCAAGAACACCGTGCTGCTCGACCAGTCGGCCGAGCGCCTGTATGTCGCGCAGACCGGCCTGATCCCGGCAGCGGGCGGCGCGGGCCTGCCCAACCACCACACGGTGATGACGCTGGTGCCTGGCGAACGCACGCTGCAGCCGGGCCGGGACGCGGTGCAGGTGAAGTTCGAGTCGCCGGTCGTCGGCGGCGTCAAACTCGTCAAGACCTACACCTTCAAGCGCGGCGACTACGTGATCGACGTGAAGAACGAAGTCGTCAATGAGTCGGGCACCGCGGTGAACCCGCGCCTCTATCTGCAACTGGTGCGCGACGGCAATTCGCCGGCCGGCGAGTCGAGCTTCTACTTCACCTTCACCGGCCCGGCGATCTACGACGACGCGGCGCACTACAAGAAGATCGACTTCAAGAGCATCGAAAAGCGCAAGCCCGGCGAAAAGCCCGACCACGAGACCGAGGCCGACAACGGTTGGGTCGCGATGGTGCAGCACTACTTCACCGCCGCCTGGCTGATCGACAAGGCCGACGGCCCCAAGCAGCCGCGCGAATACTTCACCGGCAAGGTCGCGGCCAACACCTACTCGGTCGGCATGTTCGTGCCGCTGGGCGAGATCGCACCCAACGCCAGCAAGACCTTCGACGCGCGTCTGTTCGTCGGCCCGCAGGAAGAAAACAAGCTCGCCGCGCTCGCGCCCGGGCTGGAGCTGGTCAAGGACTACGGCTACTTCAAGATCCTGGCCGAGCCGCTGTTCTCGCTGCTGACATGGCTGCACAAGTTCATCGGCAATTGGGGCTGGTCCATCGTCGGCCTGGTGCTGATCCTGCGCGTCGCGTTCTTCTGGCTGAACCTGAAGGCCTACACCTCGATGGCCAAGATGAAGGCCGTGAACCCGCGCATCACCGAGCTGCGCGAGCGCATGAAGGACAAGCCGCAGCAGCTCCAGCAGGAGATGATGAAGATCTACCGCGAGGAGAAGATCAACCCGCTCGGCGGCTGCCTGCCCATGCTCGTGCAGATGCCGTTCTTCATCGCGTTGTACTGGGTGCTGTTGTCCACCGTCGAGATGCGCAACGCGCCGTGGATAGGCTGGATCACCGACCTGTCGGCGAAGGACCCGTTCTTCATCCTGCCGGTGCTGATGACCGCCACCAGCCTGCTGCAGACCTGGCTCAACCCGACGCCGGCCGACCCGGTGCAGGCCAAGATGATGTGGATCATGCCGCTCGCGTTCTCGGTGATGTTCTTCGTGTTCCCGGCCGGCCTGGTGCTGTACTGGCTCACCAACAACATCCTGTCGATCGCCCAGCAGTACGTGATCAACAAGAAGCTGGGCGTGCTCGGCAAGTAGCGCCGGCGCCGCGCGCTGCTGCCCATGCTGCCCCGCCGCCGCGACCCCATCGTCGCGATCGCCACGGCCAGCGGGCGCGGTGCGGTCGGCATCGTGCGCGTCTCGGGCGCTGACCTGTCGGCGCTGATCGCGACGCTGTTCGGGCGCCAGCTCGCGCCGCGCCATGCGACCTACCTGCCGTTCACCGACGCGGCCGGCGTGGCCATCGACCACGGCCTGGCGATCCACTTCCCGGCGCCAAACTCCTACACCGGCGAAGACGTGCTCGAGCTGCAGGCGCACGGCGGGCCCGTCGTGCTGCAGCTGCTGCTTGCGCGTTGCCTCGAGGCGAGCCCCGGCCTGCGGCTGGCGCAGCCCGGCGAATTCACCGAGCGCGCCTTCCTCAACGACAAGCTCGACCTCGCGCAGGCCGAAGCCGTCAGCGACCTGATCGAAGCCAGCACCGAAGCGGCCGCGCGCTCCGCGGGGCGTTCGCTCTCGGGCGCGTTCTCGACCGAGATCAACGCGCTGCGCGACCGACTGATCACGTTGCGCATGCTGGTCGAGGCCACGCTCGACTTTCCCGAAGAAGAGATCGACTTTCTCGAGAAGGCGAACGCGCGTGGCCGTCTGAACGAGATCACCGCGCAGCTCGACGCCGTGCTCGACCGCGCGCGCCAGGGCGCGCTGCTGCGCGAAGGCATCAGCGTCGTGCTGGCCGGCCAGCCCAACGTCGGCAAGAGCTCGCTGCTCAACGCCCTGGCCGGCGCCGAGCTCGCGATCGTCACGCCGATTGCCGGAACCACGCGCGACAAGGTCACGAGCACGATACAGATCGAGGGCGTGCCGGTGCACGTGATCGACACCGCCGGTCTGCGCGAGTCCGTCGACGAGGTCGAGCGCATCGGCGTCGCGCGCAGCTGGGACGAGATAGCACGCGCCGACGCGGTGCTGTTCATGCACGACCTCACGCGCGTCGGCGAGCCCGCCTACGACGCCGGCGAGGCGCAGATCAACGCACGGCTGCCCGACACGCTGCGCCACAGCGAGCGCCTGCTGCACGTCTTCAACAAGGTCGACGCCGCGCCGGTGACGCACGCCGCCGCGACCGGCATCGCACTGTCGGCGCGCACCGGCGACGGGATCGCCGCGCTGCGCGCCCGATTGCTGATACTGGCCGGCTGGCACGCCCAACCCGACGGCCTGTTCACCGCGCGCACGCGCCATGTGCAGGCCTTGCGCGTGACGCGCAAGCACCTGCGCAACGCGGCCGAACAAGCCGAGCGTGCCGATGCGGCGCTCGACCTGCTCGCCGAGGAGTTGCGCCTGGCGCACGACGCGCTCGGCGAGATCACCGGCGCTTTCAGCTCCGACGAATTGCTCGGGGAAATCTTCAGCCGCTTCTGCATCGGGAAATAGTCCGGCCGCCAACGAGGTGGTGGTGATGGAGTGGGGTATTGGCAGGGCGCAAAGCAACCTCCTGGGCGCGCTGAGCTAGGCGTTGGTGGGGCTCACTGTGCGAACCGTTCAGATCGCGCTCAACGGAAAGCTGTTCAGCCCCAGAGGGGATCGTTAGTATTTCCGACCCCTGTCACGCATGGAGATCCCGATGCAAAGGCTCGATTGGACCCGCTACCCGGCCCTGTTCCTGTTGGCGGCGTTGTCCGCGTTCGCACTCGCGCAATCCACCGCGCCCACCGACAACAAGGGCGCCACGACCAAGGTGCTGGGCCCGATCGAGTTGTCGACCGAATCAGAGGGAACGAACGGGCGCCAGCTGCGTGCGCGCTCCGTCACGATCGAGCCCGGTGGGCACACGGCAGTCCACAGCCACAAAGGCCGGCCTACGCTGGAGTACGTGCTCCAGGGCAACGTGATCGAGATACGCAACGGCGTCGAGGTGCCGCACGGGCCGGGCGAGGTGGTGAAGGGCACTGGCGACGTCACGCACTGGTGGGAGAACCGCGGCACCACCGCGGTGGTCCTGGTTCCTTTCGACGCCTACACGCCGTGAGCCTCGAGGCGGTTCTTCCGGGACGCAGCAGCCCCCGGAAGTCGCCGGACTGCTGCACGACCTTGCGGATCTCCTGCATCAGCGCGCGCGCGCCGGGTGACGGGAAACAACCCACGCGCTGGGTGATGCCGATGTCGCGGCGCGTCTGCTCAAGCGGGAAGTCCAGAACGACAAGACTCTTGTCCCTGATCTCGTAGCGCAGCTGGTGCGCGGAGATCGCCGTCACCATGTCGCTCTCGAGCAGCAGGCCGCGCAGGACGGCCAGATCGCCTGTCTCCACGGCGGGCACCGGCGGCGCCTGGCGCGCAGCCGAGAAGAACTGCTCGAGCAGTTCTCGCGAGGGCGAGCCCTGCCTGGAGAGCACCCACGTCGACTGGCGCAGCGCGGCAAAGTTGATGCGCGGCCCGCGCGTCAAGGGGTGACCCGCACGCGTGATCAGCGATATCCGGTCTTCGAAGAGGACCTCTTGCTGCAGGTCCTTGGTCTGCGGGCCGACGCGAAGCGCGCCGAGTATGAAGTCGATGTCGCCGCTGCGCAGCGAGGCGGCGAGCGCGTCGTACGGACTCTCCACGGTGGCCACGTGCAGGCCGGGGTGCTCGGTGAGCAGCGCTGCGATGGCCAGCGGCAGCACCTGCGTCCTGCCGAGCGGCAAGGCGCCGACATGGACGCTGCCCTGAAGCACGCCTTCGCTGGCGGCGATGTCGGGCAGGATGTGGCGCAACTCGGCCAGGACCCGCTTGAAGTGGAACGCGACGATCTCGCCCGCCAGCGTCGGCATGAGCCCGCGCGCGGAGCGTTCGAACAGCGGCACGCCGAGGCCCAGCTCGAGGTCTTTCAAGGCGACGCTGATGGCCGGCTGCGTGATACCGAACTCGCGGGCGACGGCGGGCATGTTGCGCTTCTCGGCCAGGCTCGCCACGACGGCGAGGCGCCGGCCGTTCAGGATCGAGGCGAACAGCGACTGGACGTCCGCGCGAACGCCGATGCCGCCGCGTGCGACGAGCTGTGACCGCGCCGCCTCGAACTCCTGCTCGATGCGGCGTGCGCGTGCCAGCGCCAGCTCACCGTATGCGTTGAGCGCCATGCCTCGCGCGCGGCGTTCGAACAAGGGCCGACCCAGGGCGGCTTCGAGTTCCGCAATCGATCGGGTGACGGCGGAGGAGACCCGAAACAGCCCTTCGGCCGCCACCGAGATGCTGCCCGCCGCGGCCACGGCAGACAGCGCCCGAAGGTGCCTCAGGTTGATGGCAAGCGCCGACGTGCCATTTCCATCGATAACTTTTTGACGTTGAATTGCTTCGCGCATTCAGCTGAATTTCCTATAAACAGCCCAGCGTGTCGATTCAGGGTTAACCCTAGACAATAAGAAAGTGTGATGGCAGTGAACGTCGAACTCAACCCGCGTGCGGCGTGTGCCGACCACACTTGTGATCTCAGACTGGAGACAACACGTGAACCCAAGCGCAAGAGTGGACGTCAAGGCGTTCATCGATCAACGGGGCATGACCTCGATGCAATGGCTGCTGCTCGTGCTCTGCTTCTTCGTCGTGGCGGTCGACGGCATGGACGTGGCCATCATGGGCTTTCTCGCGCCCTCGATCCTGCAGGAATGGGGGGCCTCGCGAGCGAGCTTCGGCGTGGTGATGAGCGCGGCGCCGTTCGGCCTGGTGATCGGCGCGCTGGTCGCCGGGCCGGCCTCCGACCGGCTCGGCCGCAAGACGGTGCTGACGGCCTCCGTGCTGCTGTTCGGCCTGTTCACGCTGGCCACCGCGTACTCGCACAACCTGACCGAGATGGCCGTGCTGCGCCTCCTGACCGGCGTGGGTCTGGGCGCGGCGATGCCGAACTCGACGACCCTGCTCTCGGAATACGTGCCGCAACGCTCGCGCTCGCTGCTGATCGCGGTCATGTTCACCGGCTTCAACCTCGGCTCGGGCGTCGTCGGCTTCATCGCGGCCGGGCTGATCCCGCAACAGGGCTGGCGCTCCGTGCTGATGCTGGGCGGCGCGTTGCCGCTGCTGCTGGTGCCGCTGTTGCTGGTGTGGCTGCCCGAGTCGGCGCGCTTCATGATCGTGCGGGGCCGCGCCGCCGAGCGCATCGGTGCGGTGCTCGGGCGCATCTGCCGCACGAGCTTCGCGGCCGGCACCGAATTCTTCGCGCCGGAGCCGGCTGTCGTGACCAAGAAGTCGATCGGTGTGCTGTTCTCCAAGGGCTACGGTCTGATGACCGGCGCGCTGTGGGCCACCTACTTCATGGGTCTGCTGGTGATCTACCTGCTGACCGGCTGGCTGCCCACGCTGATCAAGGACGCGGGCCTGCCGATCTCGGCCGCCGCCAACATCACGGCGATGTTCCAGATCGGCGGCACGGTCGGGGCGATCCTGGTCGGCTGGGCGATGGACCGCACCGCACCGACACGCGTGATCGGGGCAGCCTCCGCGGCTGGCGCGCTGTGCATCCTCGCGCTCGGCGCCGGCGGGGCCTTGTCGGGCTCGCTCGCGCTGCTGGTCGCTGCCGCCGGTTTCTTCATGAGCGGTGCGCAGACGGGCCTGAATGCGTTCGCGCCGAATTGCTACCCGACGATGGCCCGCGCCACCGGCGTCAGCTGGATGCTCGGCATGGGACGCTTCGGCAGCATCACCGGCTCGATGGTCGGTGGCGTGCTGCTGACCCTGGGCTGGGGCTTCAACGCCATCATCTCGCTGCTGGCCGTCCCCGCGATCATCGCGGCCCTGGCGGTGCTGATGGCGCGAAGGGTGGATGATGTCGATCGGCCGGCCGGTGGGTCGACCCTGGTAAACACCTGAGACGCCCTTCATCGGACCCCAGCATGGCCACCATCATCGGCGGGATCGCCGCCTCGCACACCCCGACCATCGGCTTCGCGCTCGATCGCCACAAGCAAGACGACCCGGTCTGGGCGCCCATCTTCGAGGCATTCGCGCCGGTGAGCGAGTGGTTGGCCCGCAAGAAGCCGGACGTGCTGCTGTTCATCTACAACGACCACGTCACGTCGTTCTTCTTCGACCATTACTCGGCGTTCACGCTCGGGGTCGGCGAACGCTGGAGCGTGGCCGATGAAGGCGGCGGCGCGCGTGACCTGCCGCCGATCGACGGCGCCCCGGCCTTCGCGGCGCACCTCGGCCGCTCGCTGATGGCCGACGAGTTCGACATGTCGTTCTTTCAGGACCGCACGCTCGACCACGGCTGCTTCTCGCCGCTGTCGGTGCTGTGCCCGCACGACGCTGACGGCTGGCCGGTGAGCCTGGTGCCGTTGCAGATCGGCGTGTTGCAGTTCCCGATTCCGACCGCGCGGCGCTGCTTCAAGCTCGGCCACGCGCTGCGGCGTGCGATCGAGAGCTGCCCGCTGCCGCTGCGCGTCGCGATCGTCGCGACCGGCGGGCTCTCGCACCAGGTGCACGGCGAACGCGCCGGCTTCAACAACACCGAGTGGGACCAGCGCTTTCTCGATCTGTTCGAGCGCGACCCCGAGACGCTGGCCGACATGACGCACGCCGAGTACGCCGAACTCGGCGGCGTCGAAGGTGCCGAGGTGATCATGTGGCTGGTGATGCGCGGCGCGCTCGCGCGCGAAGTGAAGTGCCTGCACCGCACCTACTACCTGCCGTCGATGGCGGGCATCGCGACCGCGATCTATGAAGGTGTGGAAGGTGTGGAAAAAGAGCCGGCCGCAGTCGACACGACACGCGAAGGCGCCGACCCCGACGCGCAGCTCGCCGGCATCGAGAAGCTGCCCGGCAGCTACCCCTACACGATCGAACGCAGCGTGCGCGGCTACCGCGTCAACCGCTTTCTGCACGATCTGGTCGTGCCCGAGAAGCGCGCGGCCTTCCTCGCCGACCCGGAAAGCGAGTTCGCACGCGCCGGCCTGAGCGACACCGAGTGCGACCTGATCCGCCGCCGCGACTGGCGCGGGCTGATCCACTACGGCGCGATCTTCTTCGTGCTCGAGAAGCTCGGGGCGGTCGTTGGTGTCTCCAACCTGCACATCTACGCGGCGATGCGCGGCGAGACGCTCGAGGAGTTTCAGCGCACGCGCAACGCGCCGGGTGCGCTCTATTCGGTCGCCGGCAAGGACGCTGGGGCGCTGAGCTGGGACACTGGCAAGCCGCGCGCATCGTGAACGGGCTCGAGGCGATGAACCAGGGCGTGCAGGGCATCTCGTCGATGGCGACACGGCAGTTGCTGCGTGCGCTCGGCGATGCCTGCGAACGCGCTCAGGGCGTGCCCGTTCGCTTCGAATCGGTCGGCGGCGTCGATGCCGCCAGGCGCGTGCAGGCGGGCGAGTCTTTCGACCTCGTCGTCCTCGCCGCCGAGGCGATCGACGAGCTCGCCGCCGCCGGTCATCTGGTCGCGCCGACCTGTCGCCCGATCGCCGCGTCGAGCGTCGCGATCGCGGTGCGTGCCGGCGCCGTGCGGCCCGACGTGAGCTCGGAGGCGGCGCTGCGCCAGGCCGTGCTGTCGGCCGGGCGCATCGGCTATTCGACCGGGCCCAGCGGCAGCGCGCTGCTGAAGTTGTTCGCACGCTGGGGTGTGCGCGAGACCTTGCGCGACCGGCTCGTCCAGGCGCAGGCCGGAACGCCGGTGGCGGCCTTGCTCGCAAGCGGGCGGGCGGAGCTGGGCTTCCAGCAGTTCAGCGAGTTGAAGGACGAAGACGGCATCGCCCTGCTCGGCCCGATGCCGCCCGGGCTCGAGATCGTGACGACCTTCGTCGGCGCGGTCGGTGCGGGTTCGTCCAGGGCGGCCGCCGCGCGCGCGGCGCTGGACTTCATGGCGTCGCCGGCGAGCGACGAGATCAGGCGCCACCAGGGCATGGCGTGGACCGACCCAGGCTCATCACATTCACATTCCTAGTCAACCCTTACCCGAGAAGTTCCCCATGATCATCGACGTCCACGGCCACTACACGACCGCACCGGCCGCGCTCGGCGCCTGGCGCGACCTGCAGATCGCCGGCCTGAACGACCCCGCGAAAGCGCCGAGCGCATCGAGTCTGAAGATCAGCGACGACCAGCTGCGCGAGTCGATCGAACTCAACCAATTGAAGAAGATGAACGAGCGCGGCAGCGACCTCACGATCTTCAGCCCGCGCGCCAGCTTCATGGCGCACCACATCGGCGACTTCCAGACCTCGGCGACTTGGGCCGCGATCTGCAACGAACTCTGCTATCGCGTGTCGCAGCTGTTCCCCGATCATTTCGTGCCGGCTGCGATGCTGCCGCAGTCACCGGGCGTGGACCCGTCGAGCTGCATCCCCGAACTCGAGAAGTGCGTGGAGCAGTACGGCAACGTCGGCATCAATCTGAATCCGGACCCGTCGGGCGGCCACTGGACGAGCCCGCCGTTGACCGACAGGCACTGGTACCCGATCTACGAGAAGATGGTCGAGTACGACATCCCCGCGATGATCCACGTCAGCACCTCGTGCAACGCGTGCTTCCACACCACCGGCGCGCACTACCTGAACGCCGACACCACGGCGTTCATGCAGTGCCTGGCCGGCGATCTGTTCAAGGACTTTCCGACGCTGAAGTTCCTGATCCCGCACGGCGGCGGTGCGGTGCCGTACCACTGGGGTCGTTTTCGCGGGCTCGCGCAGGAGATGAACAAGCCGCTGCTCGACGAGCACCTGTTGAACAACATCTTCTTCGACACCTGCGTCTACCACCAGCCGGGCATCGACCTGCTGACCCGCGTGATCCCGGTGAAGAACATCCTGTTCGCCTCCGAGATGATCGGCGCGGTGCGCGGCATCGACCCGGAGACAGGCCATCCGTACGACGACACCAGGCGCTACGTCGAGGCCACCGCGAACCTCGATGCCGAGCAACGCCACCTGGTCTTCGAGGGCAACGCGCGCCGCGTGTTCACGCGGCTCGACGCCGCGCTCAAGGCCCGCGGCCTGCAAATCTCACAGGAGACTCACGATGCATGAACTGGGCGTTGTCTACCGCAACATCACGCGCGCCGATCGCGCCGCCACCGACCGCCTCGCCGCATTCGGCTCCGCGACCGTGCACGAGGCGATGGGCCGCGTCGGCCTGATGCAGCCGTACCTGCGGCCGATCTACGCGGGCGCGCAGGTCTCCGGCACGGCCGTGACGGTGCTGCTGCAACCGGGCGACAACTGGATGATGCATGTCGCCGCCGAGCAGATCCAGCCGGGCGACATCGTCGTGGCGGCAGTCACCGCCGCATGCACCGACGGCTACTTCGGCGACCTGCTCGCGACCTCGTTCCAGGCGCGTGGCGCGCGCGCGCTGGTCATCGATGCCGGCGTGCGCGACGTGAAGACGCTGGCCGCGATGAACTTCCCGGTGTGGAGCAAGGCCATCTCGTCCAAGGGCACGATCAAGTCCACGCTGGGTTCGGTCAACATCCCCGTGGTCTGCGCCGGGATGATCGTGCACCCGGGCGATGCGATCGTCGCGGACGACGACGGCGTGGTCTGCGTGCCCGCGGCCATGGTCGCGCGCACCGCCGACGCGGCGGCGGCGCGCGAATCCCTCGAAGGCGAGAAGCGCGCCAAACTCGCCGCGGGCGTGCTTGGTCTCGACATGTACCAGATGCGTGAACCGCTGGCGAAAGCCGGCTTGCGCTACATCGACTGAGACTGAAGAACGTCGTCGAACGCGGCAACGCTCGACGACTGCTGCGCACGCGTGCATGGCGACATGCGGCGCCCGCCGCCAGCCACCCCTGATCCGGCGAGCCTACGCCCCGCTGCGTGGCAGCGTTCGTCCAACGGCGATAAATTAGTTGCGGCCCAACTGACCCCATCTTGTCTGCCAATGCCTAGGTGATGGAGGCCCGTGTTCGCACGGGTATACCCGTGATAGATAAGAAAGTCAGATTGCAGAGAAAGTGGAACTCAGCCCAGGCGCGCGTGGCGCGCCACACACTCGATCGCGACGAGACAAGGGCGTTGCTCGCACCCATGCGCGCCCGCTGACCCACCCAAGAAAGGCACCCCGTGAAAAGTCTTCTCACTTCTTGCGCCATCGCTGGCGCGGCCGCCGGCGCCAGCATGTCGGCCCTGGCTCAAAGCTCGGTCAGCTTCTACGGAAGTCTGGACCTCGCCGCGTACTCCAAGCAACTCAGCGGCGAGACGCGGATGAAGACGCTGACCAGCGGCATCATGAACGCGTCGCGCTATGGCTTCAGCGGCAGCGAAGACCTCGGCGACGGGTTGAAGGCGCGCTTCGACCTGAGCGGCTACGTCCGCGTCGACAGCGGCCAGACGGGCCGCTCGGACGCCGACGGCTTCTTCCAGCGCTTCTCGTGGGTCGGACTCGACGGCAACTTCGGTCTGGCACGCATGGGCCGGATGAGCACGCCGAACTTCATCAACACGATTCGGTTCAACCCGTTCGCGGACTCGTCACTGTCGCCGGTGTTCATGCACACCTACATCGCCAGCGGCGCGCAACCGATGATGACGAGCCACGGCACGAGCGATTCGGCCTGGAGCAACTCGCTGGCCTACACCACGCCGCTTCTGGGGGGCTTTCAGGTGGCCTTGCAGGCCGCCGCGAACGAGGGCAGCGGCAACGGTCGGCGACTCGGCGGCAGCGCGTACTACAGCGGCGGCCCGTTCGCGATCGGCCTGTCGGTCGAGGACCTGAGCGGGATGAGCCTGAACTTCTCGAAGCCGCCCGCGTCGGTGTTGATCAACACGGCGAGGACGGTTCAGCTCGGGTCGTCCTGGGACTTCGGTGTCGTCAAGGTGTTCGCACAAGGGCAGCGAGAAGAGCTTGAAAACGCGTCGGTCACGATCACGCTGAAGACCGGCCAACTGGGCGCCGCGGTGCCGATCGGCCTGGGCCGCCTGCTGGTCAGCTACGCCCGCACCGACAAGACCCAGACGGCTGTCGCGGACCTCAAGCGCGACACGGCCTCGGTGGGCTACGACCACTTCCTGTCGAAGCGCACCGACCTCTACGCCGTGCTCACCAGCGACAAGGTCACCGCGCTCAATCGCGGCAACGGCGTGGCGCTCGGGATTCGGCACAACTTCTGAGCGCTGATGGGCCGATGTGCGGCGGTGGCAACGCACTGCGGCCCGCAGGCCGTGCTCGTGCCCAGCGCGGCGCGGTGTGCCCGTGAGCAGCTGTGTCCATCGGTAAAACCCTGAAGCGACCCGACAAGCGGGGGTTGGGCAGCGACAAAGGGTCGCTGTCGCGCCGCCCGGGTGATGGCACGGCGTTCCGTCAGGCCGATAATCGGCGCGTGCACCGCGCACCGACGCGGCAACGGCGGAGAAGACCAAGATGGAGCTCAACGAACTCGTACAAGCCATTCAGACGCTCAACGCAGAAGACGCGTTTCGCACCCGACTGACGGCCGACCAGTGGCGCGCGATCGCGCCCTACCTCACGCGCCACGAGATCCGCGCCGGCGACCTGCTGATCAAGCAGGGCGACGCCGACCGCACGATGTACTTTCTCGCGCAGGGCAGCCTGCAGGTCTTCGTGACCGGCGGTGCGCCCGGCAGCGGCCGCATTGCCATCTTGCGCACCGGCTCGGTGGTCGGCGAGCCCGGCCTGTTCACCGACACCCCGCGCATGGCCAATGTCGAGGCCATGACGCCGTGTGTGGTGTTCGCGCTGCGCGGGCCGCGTCTCGAAGAGCTGGCGCAGCGTTTGCCCGCCCTCGCGCTCGAACTGCTGCGCACCGCCGGCGGCGTGATGGCCGCGCGCATGCGCGCGATGATCGCGAAGCAGACGCCGTTCAGCTGAGCCGCGACTCTTTCTTGCGGCCCAGCAGCCGCCCTTCGGCCAGCGCCAGCCGCTCGGGCAGGCCCGACAACACCAGCGTGTCGCCAGCGCCCAGCACCAGCGCGTCGTCGGGCTTGGTCACTGCGCCGCTGGCGCGCCGCACCGACACCACCGTGACGCCGACCGCGTGCAAGGCCTGCGCAGCCAGCGTCTGACCCACATGGCTGCCCGCCGCGGGCAGCGTCACGCTAAGCAGGCGGGCGGTCTGCAGCTCGTCGGCGGTGTCGTCGTCGGCACCATGGAAGTAGCCGCGCAGCAGGCCGTAGCGCGCGTCGCGCTGGTTCTGCACGACACGGATCACGCGCCGCATCGGCACGCCGACCAGCGCCAGCGCGTGGCTGGCGAGCATCAGAGAACCTTCGATCGCTTCGGGCACGACCTCGGTGGCACCGGCCGCCTGCAGCTTCTCGATGTCGCTGTCGTCAATGGTGCGCACGATCACCGGCACTCGGGGCGCGTGCGCCTGCACCAGGCGCAGGATCTTCAGCGCCGACGGCGTGTCGTGGTAGCTGACGACGACCGCGCTGGCGCGCGCCAGGCCCGCGGCCATCAGGCTCTGCAAGCGGGCGGCGTCGCCGAACACCACGCTCTGGCCGGCCGCGGCGGCCTGGCGCACGCGGTCGGGGTCGAGGTCCAGCGCCATGTAGGGGATCTTCTCGCCGTCGAGCAGGCGTGCCAGGTTCTGCCCGCTGCGGCCGTAGCCGGCGATGATGATGTGGGCCTCGGCGTTGATTGCGCGCTTGGCGATCGAGGTCATCGCGACCGACTGCATCAGCCAGTCGCTGGCCGACAGCTTCATCACGATGCGGTTGCTGTACATCACGATGAAGGGCGTGGCCAGCATCGACAGCACCATGCTCGCCAGCACCGGGCTTTGCAGGTCGGGCGGCAGCAGCTTGCCCTCGGTGGCGAGCGCGAGCAGCACGAAGCCGAACTCGCCGGCCTGCGCCAGGTACAGGCCGGTGCGCAAGGCCACGCCGGGCGCGGCGCCGAAGGCGCGCGCGAGCAGCGTCACGAGCACGAACTTGAACAGCACCGGCGTGACCGTCAAGGCCAGCACCAGCGGCCATTGCGCCCACACCGCCTCGGCGTCGAGCTTCATGCCGATGGTGATGAAGAACAGGCCCAGCAGCACGTCGTGAAAGGGTCGGATGTCGGTCTCGACCTGGTGCTTGTACTCGGTCTCGGCGATCAGCATGCCGGCGACGAAGGCGCCGAGCGCGAGCGACAACCCGGCATGCTCGGTGAGGTAGGCCAGGCTCAGGGTGACGAGCAGCAGGTTCAGCACGAACAGCTCTTCGCTCTTGAGCCGCGCGATGATGGTGAGCCACCAGCGCATCACGCGCTGGCCGCCGACCAGCAGCACGGTGAGCAGCGCGGTGGCTTTCAGACCGGCGACGCCAAGCTCGCGCAGCAGCTCGTTCGGCGGCGAGCCCAGCGCCGGGATCAGCACCAGCAGCGGCACCACGGCCAGATCCTGGAACAGCAGCACGCCCATCACGCGCCGACCGTGCTCGCTCTCGAGCTCGAGCCGCTCGGCCAGCAGCTTCACGACGATCGCGGTGCTGCTCATCGCGAGCGCGCCGCCCATCGCGACGGCGCTCTGCCAGCCCAGGCCCCAGTGGCGGCCCGCGGCCGTGAACAACCACCCGAGCGCGACATTGCCGCCCACCGCGATGAGCATCGTCAGCCCGACCTGGCTCAGCCCGAGGCCGAACACCAGCTGGCGCATGCTCTTGAGCTTGGGCAGGTTGAACTCGAGGCCGATCACGAACATCAGGAACACGACACCGAACTCGGCGAGGTAGCTGACGCCCGGCGTGTCTTTCGCGAGCGCGGTCGCGTTCGGGCCGATCAGCACGCCGACGGCCAGGTAGCCCAGCATCGGCGGCAGCTTGGCCAGGCGGCACAAGACGACGCCCGCGACCGCGGCGACGAGGTAGAGCAGAACCAGAGCGAGCGTGGAAGTGATCATCGGGAACTGGTTTGCAATCGCCGTGCCTCGGACCCATAGAATCGGCCGATCCTACTGGACGCCCTGTTCCGACCCGTGCCTGCAAAACCCTCATTCCCCGCCTTCGATGCCGAACGCGCGCTGCGGCTCGCACACCAGACCTTCGACATCGAGGCGCGTGCGCTGGTCGGCCTGAAGGCGCGTCAGGACGCCAGCTTCGGGCGCGTCTGCCAGGCCATGCTCGAATGCACCGGCCGTGTCGTCGTGATGGGCATGGGCAAGAGCGGCCACGTCGGCCGCAAGATCGCCGCGACGCTCGCGTCCACCGGCACGCCGGCGATGTTCGTGCACCCGGGCGAGGCCAGCCACGGCGACCTCGGCATGGTGGCGCCGGGCGACGTGGTGCTGGCGATCTCGAACTCGGGCGAGAGCGACGAGCTCGCCGCCATCATCCCGGCGCTCAAGCGCCTGGGCGTGACGCTGGTCGCGATGACCGGCCACCCCGAGTCGACGCTGGCGCAGCACGCGCACCTCACGATCAGCAGCGCCGTCGATGAAGAGGCCTGCCCGCTCAACCTCGCGCCCACCGCGAGCACGACGGCGCAGATGGCGCTGGGCGACGCGCTCGCGGTCGCGCTGCTCGACGCGCGCGGCTTTCGCGAGGAAGACTTCGCGCGCTCGCATCCCGGCGGCAGCCTGGGCCGCAAGCTGCTGATGCACGTGCGCGACCTGATGCGCGGCGGCGCCGACCTGCCGCGCGTCGGCCCGCAGACCGCGTTCACCGACATGCTGCGCGAAATGACCGGCAAGGGCCTGGGCTTCACGGCGGTGGCCGACGATGCCGGCCGTGTGTTGGGCATCTTCACCGACGGCGATCTGCGCCGCCTGATCGAGCGCGGCGCCGACCTGCGCGCGCTCACCGCGGCCGACGTGATGCACCCGGGCCCCAAGCTCGTCAGCGCCGACGCGCTTGCGGTCGACGCGGCCGACGTGATGGAGCAGCACCGCATCACCAGCGTGCTGGTGATCGACGCGCAAGGGCTGCTCGTCGGTGCGCTGAATTCGAACGACCTGATGCGGGCGAAGGTCATCTGATGAGCGCCGCCGCGCAGCGCCGCAGGGGGCTCCGGTGATCGAGCCGCGGCTGACGCACCCGCCCGAGCTGCTGCTGAAGGCGCAGGGCATACGCTGGGCCATCTTCGATGTCGACGGCGTGCTCACCGACGGCCGCATCTACATCAGTGAACGCGGCGAAGAGTTCAAGGCCTTCAACACGCTCGACGGCCACGGCCTGAAGCTGCTTGCCAAGGCCGGCATCGTGCCCGTCGTGATCACCGGGCGCGACTCGCCGGCGGTGCGTCGCCGTGTCGCCGACCTCGGCATCGCCCACGCGGTCTACGGTGCGAGCGACAAGCTGGCCGCGGCGACGCCGTTGATGTCTCAGCTCGGCTTGGGCTGGGACACGCTCGCTGCGATGGGCGACGACTGGCCCGACTTGCCGCTGCTGACGCGGGCCGCATTCGCCTGCGCGCCGGCGAATGCGCACGTCGAAGTCAAGGCGGTCGCGCACCACGTCACGCTGGCACAGGGTGGCTTCGGCGCGGCGCGCGAATGCTGCGACCTGCTGATGATGGCCGCCGGCCGCTACGCCGAGGCCTTGCGCGGTCACCTGGTCACGCTCGATGGTGGCGGCTGAAGGCACGCCGGTGAGTCCCCCGCCGAAGGCCTGGCGCGCGCCCTGGGCTTCGCGCGTGGTCGATACCGCGTCGGCCTACCTGCCGGTGTTGTTGATGGCGGTGCTCGCGCTAGGCACCTGGTGGCTGGTGAAGAACACACCGCTGTTCGAGAACGAGCGTGTGCTGGCCCCGCTGCGCCACGAGCCCGACTACACGATGACCCAGTTCATGGTGCAGCGCTTCGGGGCCGACGGCGTGCTGCGGGTGCAGATCGAGGGCGACGTGCTGCGCCACTACCCGGACACCGACACGATCGAGGTCGACAACCCGCGCATCCGCGCGTTCGGCACCGACGGCCGGGTCACGCACGCGACCGCGCGCACGGCCCTGGCCAACGGCGACGGCAGCGAGGTGCAGCTCAGCGGCAGTGCCCATGTGGTGCGCGAGGCGACCGAGAAAGACGCCGCGATCGACTTTCGCGGCGAGTTCCTGCACTGCTTTCAGAACACCGAGCGCGTGCGTTCGCACCTGCCGGTGGTCGTGACGCAGGGCAACACCGAGATGCGCGCCGACGCGATGGCCTACGACAACCTGGCGCATGTGCTGGACCTGAAAGGCCATGTGCAGGTGGTGCTGACGCCGCCGCCCCCGGCGAAGAACTGATGCCGACTCCACGCCTTCACGGGACGGTCGCGTGACCTCGCCACTGGTCTTCATCACCGGCGCGTCCAGCGGCATCGGCCAGGCGCTGGCCGAGCGCTTTCACCGCGCCGGCTACCGGCTCGCGCTGGTCGCGCGGCGTGCCGCCGAGGTGCAGGCCTGGGCGCAGGCGCAGGGCTGGGCCGCGACGACCTGGGCCGTCTACGCGGCCGACGTGCGCGACATGGCCTCGATCACCGGTGCCGGCCACGCCTGCATCGCAGCACAGGGCGTGCCCGACGTGGTGGTCGCCGCCGCCGGTCTCAGCGTCGGCTACGACACCGCGATCTTCGAGGACCTCGAGGTGATGCGCACGATCTACGAGACCAACAACCTCGGCATGGCCGCGACCTTCCAGCCCTTTGTCGCGCCCATGCGCGCACGCCGCAGCGGCAGCTTCGTCGGCATCGCCAGCGTCTCCGGCATCCGCGGCCTGCCGGGTCACGGTGCCTACTGCGCGAGCAAGGCGGCGGTGATCAGCTACTGCGAGAGCCTGCGCATCGAATTGCGCGCGGACGGTGTGAAGGTCGTGACGATCAGCCCGGGCTACATCGACACGCCGCTGACGCGCGGCAACCCGTATCGCATGCCGTTCCTGATGCCCGTCGACGACTTCGCGAACCAGGTGTTCGATGCGATCGCAGGCGGTGTGAGCTACCGCGTCATCCCGTGGCAGATGGGTGTCGTGGCCAAGTTGATGCGCCTGCTGCCGAACGCGCTGTTCGACCGACTGGCCGCGGGCCGCGGGCGCAAACCGCGCGCGAGCGGCACGCAATAAAAAAAGCGGTGGGCTTTCGCACCACCGCTTCTTGTCTTGACCGGGGAGGGATCAGTAGCCGCCGCGGCTACCGCCACCGCCCGAACGGCCACCACCGCCGCCGCCGTAGCCGCCGCCACCGCCGGAGCGGCCACCGCCACCACCGCCGTAGCCGCCACCACCGCCGCTGCCACCACCGCCGTAGCCGCCGCCACCGGAGCGGCCACCGCCGCCACCGCCGAAGCCGCCACCGCCGCCCGAACGACCACCGCCGCCGAAGCCGCCCGGACGCTCTTCGCGCGGACGGGCTTCATTGACGACGATCGCACGGCCGTCGAGGGCCTGACCGTTCATGCCGTTGATGGCCGACTGGGCCTCGGCATCCGAGCTCATTTCCACAAAGCCGAAGCCCTTGGAACGACCGGTGTCGCGGTCCATCATGACCTTGGCCGAAGAGACGCTGCCGTATTGGGCAAACGCCTGATTCAGATCGTCATCGCGGATGTTGTATGAAAGATTACCGACGTACAGTTTGTTGCCCATGGGAGAGCCCCTTTCCATTTCCTGAAGACCATGTGGAGCTTCTACCCATCGTGAACCATTCAAGCGAAGGCGCTGCTTCCATACACAGATTTGTGAATATAAGTGAATTGCCGGAAAGTATGCACAGGGCGAACGGCGAAAGTGTTGTTTTCGGGCAAGCAGTTTTCGGCCCAGCGCCCCACCGTGGCAACGTGGGCGAGCCGCCATGACGCCGAATCCATCGAATCCCCAGCCCACGACACCGCGCATCGCGAGCCTCGTGCCCAGCCTGACCGAGCTGCTCGTCGCCCTCGGCTTGGGCGACTGCCTCGTCGCGCGCACCGGCTTCTGCATCCACCCGGCCGACCTGCTGCGCGACGTGCCCAAGGTCGGCGGTACCAAGGACGTGAACCTGGCCAAGCTGCAGCGGCTCGCACCGACGCACGTCCTCGTCAATGTTGATGAGAACCGGCGCGAGACCGTGGCGGCGATGCAGGCCTGGCCGCGCCCGCCGCAGATCCTCGTGACGCACCCGCTGCGCCCCGACGACAACCTGGGCCTGATCGCGCAGATGACCGGGCACTTTGGCAGCCGGCCCGGGGTGACCGAGCGCGCCCGCGCGTTGACGCTGGCGTTGCAGCATGAACTCGACCTGACGCAGGCCGCGCCGCGGCCCGCGCGCCGGGTGCTCTACCTGATCTGGTGCGACCCCTGGATGACGGTGGCACGCGACACCTACCTCTCGGCGATGCTGGCGCGTGTCCACTGGCTCACGCTGCCCGAGCTGCACGGCGGTGTCTCGGGGGCTGCACGCTACCCGGTGGTGCGTGGCGACGAGCCCTGGCTGGCCGACGTGCAGGAGGTTCTGCTCAGTTCCGAGCCCTACCGCTTCACCGACCAGCACCTCGCCGCCGCCCGCGCGCTGTGCCCGAACGCGCGGGCCCGCCTGGTCGATGGCGAACTGCTCAGCTGGTACGGCGCCCGCGCCGTCGCGGGCCTGCGCTACCTGCGGGAAATTGCCGACGACGCGGGCGCCGAGTGACACGCCACAATCGGTCATGGATCTCTACAAGCCGCTGATCGCACTGCTGGCGATCGTCAACCCGATCGGCGTGATCCCATTCTTCATCCACTTCACCAACGGCTTCGACCGGCGCCAGCGCCAGCGCACTGCGCGGGTCGCGGCCATCGCGGCCTGCATCGTGATCGCGGTCAGCGCGCTCGCCGGGTTGAAGATCATCGAGTTCTTCGGCATCTCGCTCGCGTCGTTCCAGGTTGGTGGCGGCCTGCTGCTGCTGATGTCGTCGCTGCAGATGCTCAACGCGCAGCCGGCCGAAGCGCGCAAGGACGACCTCACCGAAGGCGGCGACAAGGCCGACGCCGGTGCCAGCATCGCGATCGTGCCGCTGACCATCCCGCTGCTGACCGGGCCGGCGACGATCTCCACGATGATCATCTACGCCGACAAGACACGCCACTGGTGGGAGCTCGGCGTGCTGGTGGTCTACGGCGTCGTCATCGGCGTGGCGGTGTGGGTCGCGCTGAGCCTGTCGGGGCGCATCGCGAAAGGCCTGGGCAAGACCGGCATCAACGTGATGACCCGGCTGATGGGGCTGCTGCTCGCGGCGCTCGCGGTCGAGGTGATGTCCGACGGCCTGGTCAAGCTCTTTCCGGTGCTGGCCGGTGGCGCCCACTGAACACAGACGTTTCGATCCCCCAGAAAAACGAATGAGCGACACCGTTTACGACTTCATCATCTGCGGTGGCGGCACGGCCGGCTGCCTGCTCGCGAACCGCCTGAGCGCCGACCCGACCAAGCACGTGCTGCTGATCGAGGCCGGCGGCAACGACGACTACCTGTGGGTGCACATCCCGGTCGGCTACCTCTACTGCATCGGCAACCCGCGCACCGACTGGCTCTACAAGACCGACGCCGACCCCGGCCTCAACGGCCGCTCGCTCATCTACCCGCGCGGCAAGGTGCTGGGCGGCTGCAGCAGCATCAACGGCATGATCTACATGCGTGGCCAGGCGCGCGACTACGACGGCTGGGGCGCCGGCGACGGCCATGGCGCGAACCCGGGCTGGAGCTGGGCCGAGTGCCTGCCCAACTTCATGAAGCATGAAGACTTCCACCGCGGCGCCGACGCCTTCCACGCCGCGCCGGGCTTCGACCCGACCGGTGCGCGCGCCGGCGGCGAATGGCGTGTCGAGAAGCAGCGCCTGCGCTGGGACGTGCTGGACGCGTTCGCGCAGGCGGCCGAGCAGGCCGGCATCCCGCGCAGCGACGACTTCAACCGCGGCGACAACGAGGGCGTGGGCTACTTCGACGTGAACCAGAAAGCCGGCGTGCGCTGGAACGCGACCAAGGCCTTTCTGCGCCCGGCCCAGCACAAGCGCCAGAACCTGCAGGTCTGGACCGGCGCGCAGATCGGCCGTGTGCTGTTCGAGCGCGGCGACGCCGGCCTGCGCGCGGTCGGTGTCGAGGCCTTGCCGGTCGACGGCGGTGCCCCGGTGCGTGCGCTGCTCGCCCCGGCCGGCGGCGAGGTGGTCCTCAGCACCGGCGCCATCGGCACGCCGCAAGTCCTGCAGCTCTCGGGCGTCGGCGACCCCGCGGCGCTGCAGGCGCTGGGCATCCCGGTGCAGCACGCGCTGCCCGGCGTCGGCGCCAACCTGCAGGACCACCTGCAGATCCGCGCGGTCTACAGCGTGCAGGGCGTGAAGACGCTGAACACCATGGCCAACTCGCCGTGGGGCAAGGCCATGATCGGCCTCGAGTACGTGTTCAAGCGCAGCGGGCCGATGAGCATGGCGCCGTCGCAGCTCGGCGCGTTCACGCGCAGCGACGCCTCAAAGCCGCACGCCAACCTGCAGTACCACGTGCAGCCGCTCTCGCTCGACGCCTTCGGCCAGCCGCTGCACCGCTACAACGCGTTCACCGCGAGCGTGTGCAACCTGAACCCGACCAGCCGCGGCAGCGTGCGCCTGCGCTCCGCCAAGCCCGAGGACGCCCCGGCGATCGCCCCGAGCTACCTCGCCACCGACGCCGACCGCCAGGTCGCCGCCGACAGCCTGCGCCTGACGCGCCGCATCGTCGCGCAGCCGGCGCTGGCGAAGTACCGGCCGCAAGAGGTCAAGCCTGGCGTGCAGTTCGAGACCGATGCCGAACTCGCGCAACTCGCCGGCGACATCGGCACCACCATCTTCCACCCGGTCGGCACCGCGAAGATGGGTCCGGCGGCCGACCCGATGGCCGTGGTCGACGCACGCCTGCGCGTGCACGGCGTCAAAGGCCTGCGCGTCGTCGACGCGAGCGTGATGCCCACCATCACCAGCGGCAACACCAACTCGCCGACGCTGATGATCGCCGAGCGCGCGGCGGGCTGGCTGCTGGCGGGCGAATGACCGTCGAGCTGCTGCTCAACGCCGCGGTCAACCTGGTCGTCGGGTTGGCGCTGGTGCTGGTGTGGCGGGCCGATCGCCAACAGGCGTTCCCGGGCTGGCTGGGCGCCTCGTTCCTGGTGCAGGCGATCAGCCCGTTCGCGTTTGTCGCCTGGCAGTCGCCGACGACGGCCTGGCATGTGCTCGGCTTCTGGGCGCTGATCGCCGCGGGCTCGACCAGCCTGACGCTGTGGCTGATTGGCGCCGCCCACCTCGCGGGCCGCCCGGTGAGCCGGCGCGTCGGCGTCGCCGGCCTGGCCGGCTTGCTCATCGTCAACGCGCTGGTGCTGGCATTCGACCCGCGCATCGCGCAGGCCTTCGGTGCCACGCTGACCACGCTGGCCGCGCTGGTGGCCCTGGTCTGGTTGATCCGGCTCGGGGCGCACGAGCGCATCGCCGCCGTCGCGATGCTGTTGCTGGGCCTGAACCAGTACGTCTGGGTCGTGTTCGGCAACGACGGCCTGCACGTCCAGGCGGCCGTCGCCACGGTGCTGCGCGTGGTGCTGGGCCTGGCGCTGCTGCACGCCGCCTTGAGCCGGCGCCGCGGCGAGACCGGCGCGGTGCGCGACCAGTTCATGCAGCTGATCGAGCGCTCGCACCAGGGCATCGCGGTGATGCAGGGCGAGACCATGAAGTTCGCCAACCCGGCGCTCAAGCGCATGTACGGCCTGGTCGCCGACGATGGCGAACGCACGCCCATCCCACAACGCTGGCGCGACACCACCATGCCGGACGCCGACCGTGCGATCGGGCGCCAGCGCCATCAGCGCATCCTCAGCGGCGAGCTGCCCGAGGCCCACTGGGAAGGCCACCGCACCGCGTTCGACGGCCGCTCGCTGCACCTGCGCTTCAGCGCCTGGCGCGTCGAGTGGGACGGCGAGCCGGCCGAGCAGGTCGTCGTCACCGACGACACCGCGCGCTTCGACGCGACCCGCACGCTGCTGCACCAGGCCACCCACGACGAGCTCACCGGCCTGCCCAACCGCAGCGCACTGCTGCAGCGCCTGCGCGGGCTGTGCGCGGTCGAGCCGCCGCAGCCGTTCGCACTGCTGCTGCTCGACGTCGACCGCTTCAAGCTCTTCAACGAGGCGCACGGGCCGTCGATCGGCGACGAGGTGCTGCGCGCCCTCGCCGCCGCGCTGCAGCGGCGCATGACCGAGGGGTCGGTGCCGCATGCCGACGTGATGCGCCTGGGCGAGGACGAGTTCGCGCTGCTGGCCCCCGCCGCCAACGCGCAGCGCGTCGCCGACGAGCTCGCGCAGGCGGTGCGCCAGCTGCTGTGGCAGCCGCTCGAGCTGCCGCAGCACCGCTTCTTTCTCGATGTGTCGATGGGCGTGGCGCTGCACCCTGTGAACGGCACCGCGCCCGAGGCGCTGCTGCGCGCCGCCAACGCGGCGATGCACGAGGCCAAGCGCACGCCGGGCACCTCGCTGCAGTTCGCCGAAGAGCGCTTCGAGCGCGGCTCGGGCGCGACGCTCGACGCCGAGCAGGCGTTGCGCGCCGGCATGAAGAGCGACGAGTTCAAGCTCGTGTTCCAGCCCAAGGTCGACGCGCACACCGGCGCGCTGGTCGGCTTCGAGGCGCTGGTGCGCTGGGACCGCCCCGGCATCGGCCGCGTCGGGCCGCACGAGTTCATTCCGCCGGCCGAGCGCACCGGGCTGATCGGGCCGCTGGGCAACCTCATCCTCACGCTCGCCTGCCACCAGATCGCCGAGTGGCGCGAAACCTTCGGCCACATGGTGCCGGTGGCCGTGAACGTGTCGCCGCTGCAGCTGCTCGATCCCGGCTTCCCCGACCTGGTGGTGCGCACGCTGCGGCACTTCAACGTGCCGACCTCGCTGCTGACGCTCGAGATCACCGAGAGCGCCGCCATCACCCACCTCGACCAGGCGCGCGGCCAGATCGCGCAGATGCGCCAGCACGGCATCGAGGTCGCGCTGGACGACTTCGGCACCGGCTTCTCGTCGCTCAACATGTTGCGCAGCCTGCCGCTGTCCACCGTCAAGATCGACCGCACGCTGATCGACCCCATGCCCGACGGCGACGCGGTCGCGGTTGTGAAGGCGATCTGCGACCTGGCCGCGGTGCTGCGCCTCGACGTCGTCGCCGAGGGCGTCGAAACCCCGGCCCACGCGAGTGCCGCGGCCGCTGCGGGCTGCAAGGTGCTGCAGGGCTTTCTGTACGCGCGGCCGCTCGAGCCTGCCGAAGCGGCGCAGTGGATGCGCGGTCGACCCGAACTCAAACGCTGACGACGATGCGCATCCACGACCTCCGCGAACGCTTGCGCGCCCATGGCGCGCTGCCGTTGCACGAGCACCGCGTGCTGCGCCTGTGGGCGAACGCGTTGCCGCAGGCCAGCGGCAAGCGCAAGCCCGAGGACTTCCTGCCGCTGAGCGTGCGCGACGCGCTGCCCGTGATCGAGGCCGATCTGCGCGGGCTTGCCGAGCTGCGCTCCGAGCACCCGGCCGACGATGGCTCGGCGCGGCTGCTGATCGCGCTCGCCGATGGCCAGACCGTCGAGAGCGTGCTGCTGCCGCGCGACGGCGTGTGCGTGTCGACGCAGGTCGGCTGTGCGGTCGGCTGCGTGTTCTGCATGACCGGCCAGAGCGGCTTGTTGCGCCAGGTCGGCAGCGCCGAGATCGTCGCCCAGGTCGTGCTGGCGCGCATGCGGCGCCCGGTGCGCAAGGTCGTGTTCATGGGCATGGGCGAGCCGGCGCACAACCTCGACAACGTCGTCGAGGCGATCCAGCTGCTCGGCACCGAAGGCGGCATCGCGCACAAGAACCTGGTGTTCTCGACCGTCGGCGACCGGCGTGTGTTCGAACGCCTGCCGCAAGGCGCGGTGAAGCCGGCGCTGGCCCTGTCGCTGCATTCGACGAAGGCGGACCTGCGCATGCAGCTGATGCCCCGCGCGCCCACGATCGCGCCCGACGAGCTGGTCGAGCTCGGCGAACGCTACGCGCGGGCGACCGGCTACCCGATCCAGTACCAGTGGACGCTGCTCGAAGGCATCAACGACGGCGACGACGAACTCGACGGCATCGTGCGGCTGCTGCGCGGCAAGTACGCGCTGCTCAACATGATCCCGTACAACACCGTCGACGGGCTGGACTTCAAGCGCCCGGCGGCTGAACGCGCCGAGCACATCGCCCGCACGCTGCACCAGCGCGGCGTGCTGACCAAGCTGCGGCAGTCGGCCGGTCAGGATGTGGAAGGTGGCTGCGGGCAGCTGCGCGCGCGGTCCGTGAAGGCGGCGGCCGAAGCACCGGTCCGCTTCGCGCGCGTCAGCGCAAGCTCTGCGTGACCTGCTCGAACACCGCGCGCGGGTCGGCGGCTTGCATGATGGAGCGCCCGATCACCACGTGCGTCGCGCCGGCCCCGATGGCCTCGGCGGGCGACGTCACCCGCGCCTGATCGTTCGCGGCCTCGCCCGGCAACTGCGTGCCCGGCGTGACGATCAGCGCGCCGGCCGGCAGCGCCGTGCGCAGCAGCGCGGCCTCGCGTGGCGACGCGACCACGCCATCGCAACCCGCCGCGGCGGCGAGACGCGCCAGGCGCAACACCTGCGCCTCGACACCGCCCGGCACGCCGACCTCCGCAAGCTCGGCGTCGCGCAGGCTGGTGATCACGGTGAGCGCGAGCACGCGCAGGTTCGGGTACGGCTGCGCGGCCTGCACCGCGGCACGCAACACCGCCGCGCCGCCGCTGGCGTGCACCGTGACCATGGAGACGCCGAGCGCGCCCGCCGCGGCCACGGCGCCGGCCACCGAGTTCGGGATCTCGTGCAGCTTGAGATCGAGAAAGACCTGCTTGCGCGCGTCGACCAGCTCGCGCACGACCGCAGGGCCGGCCGCGGTCAGCAGCTGCAGGCCGACCTTGTAGAAGGTCGCCGTCGGGCCGAGTTGCTCGACCAGCCGGGTGGCCTGCGCATGGCGCTCGACGTCGAGCGCGACGATCACGCGCCCGCTCATCAAAGCGTCAGCCGTTCTTGATCCGGCTCACCAGCGCCGCGGTGAACGCCTTGGTGCCGGCGCTGCCGCCCAGGTCACCGGTGCGCACGAGGTCGACGTTGAGCGTGTCGTGGATGGCCTTGCGCAGCCGCGTCGCCATCTCGGTGAGCTTGACGTGGTCCAGCATCATCGCGGCGGCGAGCAGCAGCGCGGTCGGGTTGGCCTTGTCTTGGCCGGCGATGTCGGGCGCCGAGCCGTGCACGGCCTCGAAGATCGCCGCGTCGGCGCCGATGTTCGCGCCCGGCGCCATGCCCAGCCCGCCGACCAGGCCGGCGACCAAGTCGGACAGGATGTCGCCGAACAGGTTGGTCGTGACCAGCATGTCGAACTGCCACGGGTTCAGCACCAGCTTCATCGCGCAGGCGTCGATGATCACGGTGTCGAGCGCGAATTGGCCTTTGTACTTGCGTTCGTACAGCTCAAGGCCGGTCTCGAGGAAGATGCCGGTCAGCGCCTTCATGATGTTGGCTTTGTGGACGATGGTGACCTTCTTGCGCCCGGTCGCGACCGCGTGCTCGAACGCGAACTCGAGCAGGCGCCGGCTGCCGGCGCGGGTGTTGATGCCGGTGGCCATCGCGACCGCGTGCGGGTCGTCGTCGATCTTCACGTAGTGCTCGTGGCCGATGTACAGGCCCTCGAGGTTCTCGCGCACGACGACCAGGTCGATCTTGTCGAAGCGACCGCCCGGTGTGATGGTCAGCGCGGGGCGCAGGTTGGCGTAGAGCTGGAATTCTTCGCGCAGCCGCACGTTGGACGAGCGGTAGCCGCCGCCCGATGGCGTCTCGAGCGGACCCTTCAAGGCCAGGCGCGTCTTGCGGATGCTCGCGAGCGTGGCCGCGGGGAGCGGGTCGCCGGCGGTCGTCACGCCTTCGAGGCCGGCGATCTGGCGGTCCCAGTCGAACGGCGCGCCGAGCGCGGCCAGCGCGGCCAGCGTCGCGTCCATGATCTCGGGGCCGATGCCGTCGCCGGGGATCAGCGTGGCGGGGATGGGGGTGGGCATGGTCGGCCTTTCGGTCAGCGCGGGTCAGTGTGGTGAGGGGGTTGACGGCGATGTTACGTCGGGCGTTGCCTCGCGCGCCGGCTTCATCAGCGGCAGCAGCAACAGCACGACCAGCCCGGCCGCCGCGTCGACCGCGAGCGTGAGGGGGTAACCCCAGCGCACGATGGCCTGGCCCTGCCACCATGCGGTGTAGGTGATGACGAGATTCGACAGCGCCATGTAGGCGGTGAACTGTGTCGCCGCGACGGCCTTCGTCGTCACGTCCATGAACAGCGCGGTGCGCACGCCGTAGTACAGGCCCTGGAAGACGCTGAACGAGAGGCTGGCCATCCAGAAGGTCGCGACCAGCATCGCCGACGGCTGCGGCCGGTTCGTCAGCTTCAGGTCGACCGGCATGATCCACTGCGCCTGCCACATCGTCCAGGCCAGCCACAGTGTCGGCAGCACGGTCAGGAAGATGAAGAGGCCCAGCATGCGGCGGCGTCCGAAGCGGTCCGACAGCCAGCCGCCGGCGACACAGGCGAACGCGAAGATCACGGTGGACGCGAGGTTGAGCTGGGCGATCTGGTTGTCGTCCAGCCCGAGTTCGACCGCCAGGTTCGACTGCAGCGCCAGGCTCAGCGCGTAGGCGCCGGCTGGCAGCAGCGCGACGACCAGACCGACCAGCGCAGGCCGCGAGCCGGTGAAGGCGCGCCACGAATCGCGCACGAAGGCGAGCAGCTCGCGGCCGATCGCGGCCGCCGCGCCGCCTTCGGGCCGGGGCTGCGGGGCGCGCGCCGGCTCCTTCAGCGGCAACACCACGAACACCGTCACGCACAAGATGGCGGCCATCACCAGCAGGTAGCTGGTGCTGAACGGCACGACACCCGACAGGAACAGCACGCCGGCGCCGCCGATGGCCTGGCCGATGGACGCGCCGGCGAACATGAAGCCGTTCGCGGTGCCGCGTTCGGACTCGGGCAGCACGCCGACCGCGAGCGCGTCGATCGCGACATCCATGGTCGCGGCGAAGGCGTTGTGCAGGAAGATGATGGCCGTGAACAGGCCGAGCTGGCTGACGAAGTCCACCGGCATCGCGATCAGCAGCGTGGCCACCATGCCCAGCTGCATCATCAGAATCCACAGCCGGCGCCGGCCGAAGCGGTCGGAGCTCAGCGTGTCGACGAACGGGCCCATGACCCACTTGAAGGCCCAGGGCAAGTACAGCGAGCCGACGAAGGCGCCGATCGCGGCCGGGCCGAGGTCTTGCCGGCGCATCTGGGTGGCGATCGCGGTGGCGGTGAAGCCGAGCGGGATGCCCTCGGTCACGTAGAGCAGGAAAAACGCCGCGAGGCGGCCGATGCGGGTGGAGAGCAGGTCTGGAAAGGGCAGGCGCATGGCCCGCGAGTCTAGAGCCAGTTCACGAAAGCAGCTGCTTGCGCGCCCGGTGCAAGCGCACGAACAAGTTGTCTTCCGTGATGCCGAGTTCACGGCACACGTCCTCTGTGCTTTGCTCTTCGAGCACGCGCAGCCGCATCACGTCGCGCAAGCCGGGCGGCAGCGCTTCGATGCGCTTGAGCGCGATCGTCAGCAGCTGCTGCTGTTCGGCGATCTCGTCGGGGCGCGGCTGCGGGCATTCGACGGCGTGGGCAGCACCGTCTTCGCCGTCGACATCGTCCAGCGAGTCCATGCCGACGTTGCGCCGCACCGAGTCGACGATCTTGTTCTTCAGCACCGCGGTCAGCCACGAGCGCAGCGCGGCGCGGCCGGCGAACACCGCGCGGCCCGACAGCACGGCCTCGAACACGTCGTGCACCGCGTCCTCGGCCATCAGCGGATCGCGCAGCTTGCGTTGGGCGAAGCGCACCAGGTAGCTGCGGTGCGAGACCATCTCGGTCCAAGAGACCGTCGGCGTGAAGCAGGAGGCGTTGGCGGCAAGGTTCATGGTGGTGCTCGGGTCCGGTTGGGCTATGCATGAACTGTGGTCGCCGCGCCTCGCGCCATCCTCACCAAACCTCACAGCCAGATCACATCGGCGTAAGAAATCGCGCGGGCGGACCGACAATCGGGCATGCTTGCCCACATCCTCGTCGCCGAAGACCAGACCGACATCCGCGACCTGCTGGTGATGAACCTGCGCACGGCCGGCTACGAGGTCTCGGCCGTCGGCGACGGCGAGCAGGCGCTGGCGCGGCAGCTGGAGAGCGCCGCCGACCTGCTGATCCTCGACCTGATGATGCCGCGCATGGACGGGCTGGAGGTCTGCAAGGCGCTGCGCGCCAAGGGCAGCGCGACGCCCATCCTGATGCTCACCGCCAAGTCCACCGAGCTCGACCGCGTCTTGGGGCTGGAACTGGGCGCGGACGACTACCTGACCAAGCCCTTCTCGCTCGCCGAGCTGCTGGCGCGCGTGAAGGCGCTGCTGCGGCGCGCCGACCTGCTGGCGGCGGCGCAGGCCAATGCGCAGGCGCCGGGTCGTGCCACGAACATCCGCAACGGCGAGCTCGAGATCCTGCCGGCCAAACGCCAGGTGCGTTGCCGCGGCGCATTGATCGAGTTCACCGCGCTCGAGTTCGATCTGCTGCTGCACTTCGCGTCGCACCCCGGCCACGTGTTCTCGCGCGCGCAGCTGCTGAACGCGGTCTGGGGCTACACCCACGACGGCTACGAACACACGGTGACGACGCACATCAACCGCCTGCGCGCCAAGCTCGAGGCCGACCCGATGCGGCCCGAGATCATCCTCACGGCGCGCGGCGCCGGCTACAAGATGCGCGACCTGGCATGACGGTCCGCTTCAAGCTGGCGCTCACCGTTTTTGCAACGGGCCTGATCACGGCCTTGCTGGTGATCGCGACGGTGGTCTACGCCTTCCAGCGCTTCGAGCACGAAGCCACCTACCGCCGCGGCACCGGCTTTCTCGGCCGGGTCGTCGCGAACAACGACTACCTGTTCGAAACCTACGAGGGCCAGCCGGAGCAGTTCCGCAGCTGGCTGCGCAACATGGTGCTGTTCGAGCCCGACACCCAGCTGTACCTGCTGGACCTCGACGGCGCGGTGCTCGCGACCAGCGGCAGCGCCAAGATCGCGCCGGGCTTCAAGGTCGCGCTGAAGCCGGTGCTGCAGGCCATCGGCCAGCCCGACGCCGCCTACGTGATGGGCGACGACCCCGAGCGCATGGACGCCAACGCCGTCGTCGCCGTGCAGCCGGTGCGGCGCGCCGTGATGAGCGCGCAGGACCCGGTCGTCGGCTACCTCTACCTCGTGCTCCACACCGGCCAGCTGCCCGAGGGCCGCTGGGCCGCATTGCGCATGGCTTTCGGGCGACCGGCGCTCGGGCTGATCCTGGCCATCGTCGCGTTCACGACGCTGGTCGCGGTGCTCATCATCGTCTCGGTGACGCGGCCGCTGCAACGCCTGACCGACGCGGTCGCGACGCTGTCGCAGCGCGGCCTGGACGACAGCCCAACGGGGTCGCCGCCGGTCGTGCTGCCCGCGGCCACGCGCGACGAGTTCGGCCAGCTCACCGGCGCCTTCGTGATGCTGATCGACATCTGCCGCAGCCAGTGGAACGAGCTACGCCGGCTCGACCACTTCCGCCGCGAAGGCGTCAGCAACCTGTCGCACGACCTGCGCTCGCCGCTGACCGCGACGGTCGCCTGCCTCGAAACGCTGGACGGCCGCTGGGGCGCCGACCCCGCGCGCGGCGAAGACCGCCGCCTGGTCGAGATCGCGCTGCGCAACACCCGCAACGCGGCACGGCTGGTGCAGTCGCTCGGCGACCTGGCCAAGCTCGACGAGCCCGAGTTCAAGCTGCACCCCGAGGTCGTCGACGCCGGCGAGCTGCTCGACGACATCGCGGTCCGCTTCGCCGAACGCGCGATGCAGCAAGGCGTGGTCTTGCAGGCCGAGCACGACGCGCTCACCGAGCCGCCGTTCGCGGCGCTCGACATCGAGCTGTTCGAGCGCGCCGTGGCCAACCTGGTCGACAACGCGCTCAAGTTCTGCGGCCCCGGCGCGAGCGTCACATTGGCCGCTCGGGTGGTGGACGGGCGCGTGCAGGTCAGCGTTGCCGACACCGGCCCGGGCATCCCGGCGGCCGATCTGCCGCATCTGTTTGACCGCTTCTACCAAAGCCGGCAGAGCGTCGCGCCGGCCACCGGCGAAGGCGGCAAGGGGCTGGGGCTGGCCATCGTCAAGCGCATCGTCGAGTTGCATGACGGCGCGGTGGCCGTGACCAGCACGGTCGGCGAAGGTACGAAAGTGGTGCTTTCTGTCCCTGCGGCCGCCCTGTGATGGCGCATCTTCATGCGGCGATGGCTCGGGAAAGTCCTAGTGCACTCGGGGCGTCGGCCCCCTAAAGTCAGCATCCTCGCAGCGGGCACCGTCATGGTGCCTCGCAGGACGGGGCCGAGGAGACAAAGCAAGCGCGCCCCGGCATGGGCCGGCAGGTCGCGCAGTACGACATCCAGGTCGCCATGGGGGACCGATGCAAAATCCGAAGGGCGTCAGGTGATCCTGACGCCCTTTCGACATTCTGGAGTTGTCTTTTTGTTCCCCGACCTTGCCATCGTCACGCTGGCCTCCTTGTTCGCCGGCTTCGTCGATGCCATCGTCGGTGGCGGTGGCCTGATCCTCATCCCGGCGCTGTTCGGCACCTTCCCGAACGCCGCGCCCGCCACGCTGCTGGGCACCAACAAGGCCACCGGCATCTGGGGCACCGGCTGGGCCACCTGGCAGTTCGCCCGGCGCGTCAAGATCGAATGGGCCGCGATGCTGCCGGCCGCTTCCGCCGCGCTGATCGGCAGCTTCGCAGGCGCCTGGACCGTCACGCTCGTCAGCGCCGGTGGGTTGCGCAAGGCGCTGCCGTTGATCCTGCTCGGCGTGCTCGTCTACACGCTCGCGCGCAAGGAGCTGGGTCGCACGCACGCGCCGCGGCTGGCCGGCCACACCCAGGCGTTGACGGCCAGCGCGATCGGGTTCGCGCTCGGCTTCTACGACGGCTTCTTCGGTCCCGGCACCGGCAGCTTCTTCGTGTTCGCGTTCGTGCGCCTGCTGGGCTACGACTTCCTGAATGCGAGCGCGAGTGCCAAGCTGCTGAACACCGCGACCAACCTCGCGGCGCTGGTGCTGTTCGCGCTGAAGGGCCACGTCTGGTGGCATGCCGCGCTGCCGATGGCCGCGGCGAACGTGGTCGGCAGCCTGCTCGGCACGCGGCTGGCGCTGAGGCACGGCGCGGGCTTCGTGCGCGTCGTGTTCATCGTCGTTGTCGCGGCGCTGATCCTGAAGACGGGGTGGGACGCGTTCCTTCGCTGACCGGCGGCGGCGTGCGCCGAAATGGCGGGGCTTCGCGGCGCTGTTTCGACTACCCGTCGACCTGTCGGCGGCTTAGCATCGGCATAACTCTTTGATCCGTCCCTGAAACATCAAACGCCATGCCCGTCGATCCGCAACTTCGCTCGCTGAGCATCGACATTCCGGCCCAGCCCGAATCGCTGGTCGAGCTCTCGATGCTGCTGGCCGACGAGAACGTCAATCTGCAGGCGGTGAGCGCGCTGATCTCGTCCGACATGGCGCTGGCCTCGGCCGTGCTGAAGGCCGTGAACTCGGCGCTCTACGGCCTGCGTGGCCGCGTGCAGTCGGTGCAGCAGGCGATCACCCACCTGGGCACGCGCGAAATCGCTTCGGTCACCTTCGCGATGGGTTTGCGCGCGGTCTTCCCGGCCGCGCCCGAGCTCGAACCGCTGTGGGAACGCGCCAGCGTGCGCAGCCTGCTGATGAGCCGCATCGGCCAGGCGCTGAACGTCGACCCGTGGGCCGCGCACTCGGCGGGCCTGTTCGAGGAGTGCGGCAAGGCCGTGCTGTTCCGCCATTCGAGCACGCGCTACCGCGCGCTGCTGCTGCAGGCCGCCGACGACGAAGAGCTGCTGATGCTCGAGCACGCCGAATTCGGTGTCAGCCACGACGCGCTCGGCGCGGCGCTGTGCGAAAGCTGGGGCCTCGCGCCTTCGGCGGTGGCGAGCGTGCGCTACCACGTGATCGTCAACACAACGCGCGAGTTGCCGATGCAGCTGCCGCGGCGAGGCATCTGCGCACTGTCGGCGCTGGCCCATGCCTTGATGACCGACCCGGCGACGCTGGACGCGGTGGCCGAGGCCGTCGCGCCGCAGGCCAACCTCGATCCGGTGCTGGTGCTGCGCGGTGCCCGCAAGGTGCAGGCCCAGATCGAGGCCGCGGTGGCGCGCGCCCAGACGGCCTGAGCGTCGCCGCGACAGGCGCACCGCCGGCCCGGGATTTCCCCCGGAGCCGCACCTCGGCGTCGATTCGGCCCTACAGTTCCGGCCTGGCCGCCAGGCCGTGAAGGAACCGACTCCATGCCCAACCGTCGAGACATGATGGCGCGCAGCGCCGCCGTCGCCGCCCTGCTGGCCGGCGCAGGCGTGCTGCCGGCGCACGCGCAAAGCGCCTGGAACAAGGCCGCGTTCGAAGGCAAGTCCGTCGACGAGGCGATCAAGGGGCTGGGCATCGCCAAGCCGGTCGAGAGCAAGGACATCGCGTTCACCGCGCCCGACATCGCCGAGAACGGCGCCGTCGTGCCGATCGCCGTGAGCACCACGCTGCCCGGCGTCAAGCGCATCGCCTTCCTGGTCGAGAAGAACCCGACCACGCTGGCCGGCGTGTTCGAGTTCACCGACGCGGTCGAGACCAGCGTGGCCACGCGCATCAAGATGGGCCAGAGCTCCAACGTGCTCGCGGTCGCGATCATGGGCGACGGCAAGGTCTTCTATGCGCAGAAGGACGTCAAGGTCACGCTCGGCGGTTGTGGCGGCTAGTCCCGAAGGAGAACGACATGTCCGACCCGATGCGCATACGCGCCCAAGTCCAAGGCAGCGGCGCCGTCGTGCGCGTGCTGATGAGCCACGAGATGGAGACCGGCCAGCGCAAGGACGCGGCCGGCAAGACCATCCCGGCCTGGCACATCACCGAGGTCACGGCCGCGCTCAACGGCAAGACCGTGATGACGGCGCAATGGGGCACCGCGATCGCGAAGAACCCGTTCACGCAGTTCACCGTGAAGGGCGCCAAGGCCGGCGACAAGATCAGCATCGCCTGGGTCGACAACCGCGGCGACTCGCGCACCGACGAGGTCGTTGTCGCATGAAGCAGCGGCACGCAGCGGCCTGGGCCGCGGGCGTGCTCGCGGTGACCGGCTGCCTGGCGTCGGCGCAGGCCCAGACCAGCACCGCCGACGGCATCGCGCAGTACCGCGCACTGCTCGCCGACGGCAACCCGGCCGAGCTCTGGGAGGCCAAGGGCGAGTTGCTGTGGACGCAGAAGCGCGGCAGCAAGAATTTGTCGTTCGAGACCTGCGACCTCGGCAAGGGCGCAGGCGTCGTGAAGGGCGCGTTCGTCGAGCTGCCGCGCTGGTTCGCCGACACGCAGCGTGTGCAAGACCTCGAGTCGCGCCTGCTCACCTGCATGGCGGCGCAGGGCTTCAACGCCGCCGAGATCGCCGCGACGCCGTTCGGGCGCGGCGAGCAGGTCAACCTCGAGGCGCTGGTCGCCTATGTCTCGGCCGCGTCGCGCGGCATGAAGTTCAACCTGCCGCAGGGCCGCACTGAGGAACGCCAGATGGCCGAGGCCGGCAAGCGGCTCTTCTATTTCCGCGCCGGGCCTTATGACTTCTCGTGTGCGTCGTGCCATGGCGAGCCCGGCAAGCGCATCCGCCTGCAGGACCTGCCCGATCTCGCGAAGAGCCCCGGCGACGGTGTCGGCTTCGCGGCCTGGCCGGCGTATCGCGTTTCCAGCGGCGAGCTGTGGAGCATGCAGCGGCGTTTGAACGACTGCTACCGGCAACAGCGCTTCCCCTTCCCCGGCTACGCGTCGGACGCGACCATCGCGCTGGGGTCCTTCATGGGCGTGCAGGCGCGCGGCGCGCTGTCGATCGCGCCGGCCATCAAGCGCTGACCGCGATGCGAGCCTTCCCGAAACTCATCGCGCTGGCCGCCGTGCTGGCAGGCTGCGCAACGGCGCCCAGCCCGCAAGAGACCGACCGGCTCGTGCAGACCATCCTGGCGTCGTCGTTCCGCGAGCAAGGCATCGCCAAGCTCGACCGGCTGACGCAGGACGAGGCGCAACAGGCGTGCTCGAACGAGACGCCGCCCAGCGACGCGGTTGCCAAGCGCATCGAAGCGGCGCAACGTGCGACCATTCAATGGCCCGCCGACGGCATCTACCTCGGCGACTGGCGCGAAGGCGAGAAGCTGGCGCAGAACGGCCGCGGCATGACCTGGAGCGACCCGGCCGGGGTGCCCGGCGGCGGCAATTGCTACAACTGCCACCAGCTCGCCAAGGCCGAGATTTCCTACGGCACCATCGGTCCCAGCCTGTACCAGTACGGCAAGCTGCGCGGCGTCGCCGACCCGGCGGCGCCCGCGTCGGCAGACATGGTCAAGTACACCTGGGGCAAGCTCTGGAACGCGAAGGCCACCAACGCGTGCTCCAACATGCCGCGCTTCGGCCATGCCGGCGTGCTGACGCCGGCGCAGATCCGCGACCTGATGGCGCTGTTGCTCGACCCGGCTTCGCCGGTCAACGCCCAGTAACCGCCGCCGCTGGCGACCGGGGATTCCGCTATAGGCGGGGCCGCTTTGATGACCTACCGTGCGCTGACGCGGCCACCCGGCCGGCGCAGCGCAGGAGTGTCGCCCCATGTCGTCGTCCCCCACCGCCCACCCCGTGGCCGCCAGCTCGCTCGCGCTGCAGCGCCTCTACCACTGGGAGGCGACCGCCCCCGACCGTGTCGTGCTGACCCAGCCGCTGGGCGGCGGCGCGCTGCGCGACTACACCTGGGCGCAGCTGATGGACGAGACCCGCCGCATGGCCGCCCACCTGCAGAGCCTGGGCTTCGAACCCGGCAGCCGCATCGCGATCCTGTCGAAGAACTCCGCGCACTGGCTGATGTGCGACTTCGCGATCTGGATGGCGGGCTTCGTGTCGGTGCCGCTGTACCCGACGTTGGCGGCCGGCACCGTCCGCCAGATCCTCGCGCACAGCGAGGCCCGGCTGCTGTTCGTCGGCAAGCTCGATGGCTGGGACGCCATGAAGTCGGGCGTGCCCGAGGGGCTGCCGTGCATCGCCACGCCGCTGGCACCGCCGACCGGCTTCCGCCGCTGGGAAGACGTGATCGCCGCGACCGCACCACTGCCGGGTCAGCCGGTGCGCCCGGGCGGCGAGCTCGCGACCATCATGTACACCTCGGGCACCACCGGCAGCCCCAAGGGCGTGATGCACAGCTTCGCGACCTTCGCGTGGTCGGTCGACGGGGCGTTGAAGCGCGTGCCACTGCGTGCGGACGCGCGCATCCTGAGCTACCTGCCGCTGGCCCACGTGGCCGAGCGCACGCTGGTCGAGCACGGGCTGCTCGCCACCGGCATGCACGTGTTCTTCGCCGAGAGCCTGGACACCTTCATGGCCGACCTGCAGCGCGCGCGGCCGAGCGTGCTGTTCTCGGTGCCGCGGCTGTGGGTCAAGTTCCAGCAGGGCGTGCACGCGAAGATGCCGGCTGACAAGCTCGCGCGGCTGCTGAGCATCCCGATCGTGCGCGGGGTCGTCGCGAAGAAGGTGCGTGCCGGCCTCGGGCTCGACCGTTGCGAGCTGGCCGCCGGCGGCGCGGCGCCGATGCCGCCGGCGCTGCTGCGCTGGTACGAGCGCATCGGCCTGCCCATCGTCGAGGTCTACGGCATGACCGAGAACTGCGGCGTCTCGCACGCCACGCTGCCCGGCGTGCAGCGGCCCGGCACGGTCGGCCAGCCCTACGAGGGCGTGCAGAGCCGGCTCGACCCGGTCACCGGCGAGATCCAGATGACCAGCCCCGGCGTGATGCTGGGCTACTACAAGGAGCCCGAGCTGACGCGCGAGGCCTTCACCGACGACGGCTGGCTGCGCACCGGCGACAAGGGCCAGCTCGACGCCGAGGGCAACCTGCGCATCACCGGCCGCGTGAAGGACTTGTTCAAGACCAGCAAGGGCAAGTACGTGTCGCCGGCCCACATCGAGGACAAGCTGGTGATGAACGGCGCGGTCGAGGCCTGCGTCGTCACCGGCGCGAGCCTGGGCCAGCCGCTGGGCATCGTGATGCTGAACGCCGAGGCCGCGAAGCGCGCCGAGGACAGCGGCGGCCGCGCCGCGATGGAGGTCTCGCTCGCCGCCCACCTGGACGCGATCAATGCGCGCCTCGACCCGCACGAGCAGCTCGACTGCCTGGTCGTCGTGAAGGAGGCGTGGACCGTGGACAACGGCTTCATCACGCCGACCTTCAAGGTCAAGCGCAACCGCATCGAGGAGGTCTACGGGCCGAACTACGAGCGCTGGGCGGGGGCGCATCAGCGGGTGGTCTGGCAGTGACGAGCGGCGCGGCCGACCGTCAGCCGCGCCGCGCAGGCTAAAGTCGTGGCGGCAACGCTCACGACACCCCGATGACTTCCACCCTGCGCTCCCCCCGCCCCGCGATCAGCTGCGTGGTGCCGGCCTATAACGAGGCCGCCAACATCGGCCTGCTGCTGACCGGCCTGACCGAGCAGCTCGCCGCGCTCACCGACCGCTGGGAAATCCTCGTCGTCGACGACGGCAGCCGCGACGCCACGCCGGCCGCGATGGCGCCCTGGCTCACGCGCCCCGGTGTGCGCTACCTGCGCTTGTCGCGCAACTTCGGCAAGGAGGCGGCGCTCACGGCCGGCATCGACCGCGCCGAGGGCGAGGTCGTGCTGCTGATGGACGCCGACCTGCAGCACCCCGCGTCGCTGGTGCCCGAGATGGTCACGGCCTGGGTCGGCGGGGCCGACATGGTGTGCGCGGCGCGCGCTTCGCGCGCGGACGAGAGTTTTCTGAAGCGCCTCGGCACCGCGATCTTCTACCGCCTCGTGAACCACAACTCGGCCGTGCCGATCCCGGTCGATGCGGGCGACTTCCGGCTGATGGACCGGCGCGTCGTCGATGCGCTGAAGTCGCTGCCCGAACGCAACCGCTTCATGAAGGGCTTGTACGCGTGGGTCGGCTTCCACAACGTCATCATTCCCTACGTGCCGGCCGAGCGCCACGCCGGGGTCAGCAGCTTCTCGCTGCGCAGCCTGTCCAAGCTCGCGTTCACCGGCGTCACCGCGTTCACCAACGCCCCGCTGCGCTTGTGGAGCGCACTCGGCGTGGTGGTGGCGCTGTGCGCGCTCGGCTTCGGGCTGTGGATCGTCGCCGAACACTTCATGTTCGGCTCCGACGTGCCCGGCTGGGCCACGCTGGTGTGCGGGATGATGTTCTTCAGCGGCGTGCAGCTGTTGTCCATCGGCATCCTCGGCGAGTACGTCGGCCGCATCTTCGACGAGGTCAAGCAGCGGCCGGTCTACCTGATCGGCAGCGAGGCCGGGCGCGGCGCGATGGGCGACCCGGCGGCATGACGCGCACGCTGGCGCTCTGCGCGGACGATTTCGGTCTGACGCCCGGCATCAGCGCCGGCATCGCCCGGCTCGCGCACGTGCAGCGGCTGACCGCGGTCTCGTGCATCACCAACAGCCCGCACTGGCCCGAGCAGGTCAAGCGCTTGCAGGGCCTGCCGGCGACGGTCGACGTCGGGCTGCACCTGAACTTCACCGAGGGCAAGCCGCTGAGTTCGCGGCTGGCCAAGCGCTGGCCGACACTGCCTTCGCTGCCGACGCTGATCGCACGCGCCCACCTCGGGCTGCTGCCGCAGGCCGAGATGCGCAACGAGGTGCACGCGCAGCTGCGCGCGTTCATCAACGCGCACGGCCGGCCGCCGCGCTTCATCGACGGCCACCAGCACATCCACCACCTGCCCGGCCTGCGCGACACCATTCTCGACATGGCCGAGCACGTGCAGCCGCTGCCCGCCGTGCGCAGCACCGCGCGCGTGCTCGGGCCGGGCTTCGGCTTCAAGCGCTGGATGATCGAACACACCGGTGGGCGCGCGCTCGCCGCCGGCCTGAGGCAGCGCGTGCTTGCGCACAACCCGACGCTGCTGGGGGCTTACGACTTCGTCGAGACCGACTACGGCGGGCTGATGCGGCGCTGGCTCCAGGTGTTGCCGGCCGAGGGTGGCCTGCTGTTCTGTCACCCCGGCGTGCGCGACCCCGACGACCCACCCGACGTGATCGCCGCCGCGCGCACGCGCGAACTGGCCTACCTGGGCAGCAACGACTTCACCGACGATCTCGCTGAAGCCGGCGTGACGCTGGGCCGCGTCTGGAGAACCGCCTGAGCGCCTGCGCAGACGTCAGCGCGCGAAGGTCCACACGCGGTTGATCGCGAAGGTCAGCACCAGGCTCAGCAGTGTCGCGACGACCTGGGCGAGCAGGTAGTGCACGCCAAGCCTTACGCCGAGCGCGACCACCGCCATGCCCAGCAAGCCGCCCAACAGCGCGGTCGCCTGGAAGCGCGGCCACGACGCGCTGACCGCGCCGGTGTGTGCGAACGTGAACCAGCGGTTGCCGGCGTACGCGACCTGCGCACCCACCACCGCGCCGACGCCCGAGCCGACGAAGGCCGGCCAGCGCAGGCCTTCGACGCAGGCGATCAGCACCAGGTAGTGCGCCGCCGTCGCGATCGCACCGACGGCGCTGTAGCGGATGAAATGGCGCATGCCGGCTTCAGGGGCAGCTGCGGCCGGGCACGCGCCACAGCTCGGCACGCTGGTCGACGAAACTGCGCGTCGCGCCGCTCAGTGCCGACACGCGCGCGGCAGCGTCCTTCGGGACGATGAACCAGACCACGCTCGCGCCGCAGCTCAGCGCGGCCAGCCGGTCCAGCGGCTGCAGCAGCGTGCGGCCCAGCGCCGGATCGAAGCGTGCCGCGTCGAAGACTTCCTTGCGCCAGTTGTCGCGCTTGGGCAGCTCCGGGTCGGCCCAGTCGCTCGCGATCACGACCGGCTTCGCGAGCCGCGCGTAGAACGGCACGTCGTAGTAGTACTCGTCGACCATCACGACGGTGTCGGTCGGCGCGATCTGCGTGGCGAGTGCGTGGCCGAGTGCCTGGCTGGACTGCGGCGCCTTCCAGGCGACGACGCCGACGATGGCCACGCAGGCCACCGCGGCCGCGCCCATCACCCAGGGCCAGAGGCGCCGGCGGCTGTTCGCGATCGCCAGGCCGAGCAGCGCACACCACGGCGCCAGCGCCGGCAGCGCATAGCCGACCAGCTTGGAACTCGGGATCGAGAAGAAGCCGATCACCGCGACCAGCCACCACACGTACAGGGCGCCGGTCGCGTTGTAACCGCCGGCGGCGCGCTTGACCGTGGCCGGCAACCAGGCGCTCCACGGCAGCGTCAGCAAGGGCATCGCGACGAGGAAGAACCACACGCCATGCACGTTGTTGAAGTTCGACTGCGCGAAGCGGCGGAAGTGCTGCTCGATGAAGAAGTAGTCGAAGAACTCCGGGAAGCGCAGCTGCATCGCGATGAACCACGGCGCGGCGACGACCGCGAACGCGAGCAGCCCGAGCGGGTGCAGCAGCCCCAGCATTTGCCGCCAGCGGCCCTGCGCGAGTAGCCAGGGGACTATCACCAGCGCCGGCAGCACGATGCCGATCAGGCCCTTGGCCAGCATCGCCAGCGCACACAGCACCCAGCCGGCGACGAGCCAGCGCAGGTTCACTTGCGGCGGTTGATCGACGGCGCGCGCGATCGCCAGCACCGCGGCGGCGATCAGGCCGCCGACCAGCATGTCGTGGTTCGCGTATTGCGCGCCGACGAAGAAGAACGGCGTTGTCGCGAGCACACCGAGCGCGATCGCCGCGGCGCGCGGCCCGTGCCAGCGCCGCATCGCGAGCAGCAGCGCCGCGCCCATCAGCCACGCACCGACGAACGACCCAAAGCGGCCGGCGAAGACGTTCTCGCCGACGACGCGCATCGCCGCGACGTCGAGCCAGTAGAACAGCGGCGGCTTGTGGAAGAACGGCAGCCCGTCGAGCACGGGCACGAGCAAGTCGCCGTGCAGCATCGCACGCGCGACCTCGGCGTAGCGGCCCTCGTCGGGCAGCAACAGCGGGCGCAGGCCCAGGGTGGCGAGCAACCACCCGGCCAGCAGCGTCAGCAGCAGGGCGGGCGAGCGTCGGGGCGCGTCGGCGGGGAGGGCGAGAGACATGGGCCCGGATTAGATCATCCGGTGGCCGCGACCCTTGTTCAGTCGACCTTTGCGCCCGAGACTTTCACGACCTTGGCCCACTTCGCCGTCTCGGCGGCGATGAAGGCCGCGAACTCGGCCGGCGATTGCCCACCGGGGATCGCGCCCTGCGACAGCAGTCGCTCCTTCAGCGCGGGCAGCTGCATCGCCTTGGCCGTCTCGTGTTGGATCCGGTTCACGATGTCGGCCGGTGTGCCTGTCGGCGCCAGCAGGCCGAACCACGAGCTGGCCTCGAACCCCTTCACCGGGCCGGCTTCGGCGATGGTCGGCAGGTCGGGCACGGCAGCGCTGCGCGTTGCGCTCGTCACCGCCAGCGCCTTGAGCTTGCCGGCCTTGATCTGCGGCAGCGCAGACGGCAGGTTGTCGAACATCAGGTCCATCGTGCCGCCGATCAGGTCGAGCAGCGCCGGGCCCGAGCCGCGGTACGGGAAGTGGACCATGTAGGTGCCGGTCATGCTCTTGAAGAGTTCGCCGGCGAGGTGGATGGACGTGCCGTTGCCGCTCGACGCCATGTTGAGCTTGCCGGGGTTGGCCCGGGCATAGCGGATCAGGTCGGCCACGTTCGCGATCTTCGCGGCCTCGGCCTTGGCGGGGTTCATCACCAGCACGTTGGGCACGCCGGCCACCAGTGTGATCGGCACGAAGTCGCGCACCGGGTCGAACGGCATCTTGGGGTACAGCGCGGCATTGATCGCCTGCGTGCCCACCGTGCCCATCAGCAGGTTGTAGCCGTCGGGCGCCGACTTGGCGATCGCGTCGGCACCGAGGTTGCCGCCGGCGCCGGGCTTGTTGTCGACGATGAAGGTCTGGCCGAACACCTTGCCGAGTTCGGGCGCGAGCGCGCGGGCCAGGATGTCGGTGGTGCCGCCGGCCGCGAAGGGCACGACGATGCGCACTGGTTTGTTGGGCCAGCCGGCCTGGGCCCAGAGGGCGGTGGGGCACAGCGCGGCGCCCGCGCTGGAGAGGATCAGGTGACGGCGACGAAGGGCGGGCATGGGGCTCCAGGTGAACGGCGGTGCAAGCGCGCAGTGTCGCGCAGCGCACCGGGCTCGGTTCAGAGGGCTTGCCCGGATCGTCTGGGAAAGAATAGAAAGAAGGGAAGCGGGACAGTGATTTGTCTGGGCTCGCTCTCGACTCCACCCGGACCTGCCCGCTCCCCTCAGGACGTTAGTTTCGTCCCTGTAACTCGTGGCGCGACCCGTCGCGCGTCATCAAAACTTCAGCGTGCGTTGCTCGGCCGCAGAAACAGTGACAGCTGTGCCGGCGCACGGCCCGACTGCAGCACGCGCACGAACTGACGCGGTTGCAATTGTTGCGCCGAAACCGGGCGCTGTGTCGTGGCCGCGTTCACCGGCGCCACGGCGCGCAGCAGTGTGGTGGGCTTGTTGCTCATCGTGCGTCCCACGAGCTGGCCAGCGGGCCCGTCACCGGCAGCATCACGCTCGCCGCCTGGCTCATCCACTCGGTCAGCGCCGGGGCGCTGGGCAGGCGGTTCGAGGCCGTTTGCGTCAGCCGCAGCAGCGACGACGCGCCGCCCCGGCAACTCGGGTTCGCGGGCCGCACGCGCTTGGGTGCGGGGTTGGCGGTGATGCGGGCAGAGCGGTTCAGCGGCATGGCAACGACGTCCTTTGATGTGCTCGCTCCGGTGCCGCTTGTGGCGGTCTCCGGATGCTGTGCCTTCATCAGCGCAACGTCTGTGCCAAGGCCTGCCGGGCAATTTGCGAGACTGTCAAGACAAAATTCGGCTCGAAACGACGAGACGCCGAGCAAAATGTGACGCAATAAGTAAGAGATGCGTTACAGGTCCGACCCGTTTGGTCAGACCAAATGGCTCGTCAGACCGCTGCTGCGCTCCTGCCTGCATAGCCGCGCGGGATCGCACCCAGCAGGCGCCGCGTGTACTCCTGTTGGGGCGCGTCCAGGATCTGCGCGACGCTCGCCTGCTCGACGACTTCGCCGTCTTTCATCACCAGCACCTCGTCGGCCATGAAGCGCACCACAGCCAGGTCGTGGCTGATGAAGATGTAGGCGAGGCCCAGCTCGTCCTGCAGGTCCTTCAGCAGGTTCAGCACCTGGGCCTGCACCGAGACGTCGAGCGCGCTGACGGCTTCGTCGAGCACCAGCACCTCGGGGTCCAGCGTGAGGCAGCGTGCGATCGCGACACGCTGGCGCTGGCCGCCCGAGAACTCGTGCGGGTACTTGTCCATCGCTTCTTCGGGCAGGCCGACCTTGACCAGCAGCGCCTTGGCCCTGGCTTCGCGCTCGTCGGGGTCCTTGCCGACGCCGTGGATGGTCATCGGTTCGATCAGCGTCTGCCCGACCGTGAAGCGTGGGTTCAACGAGGCATACGGGTTCTGGAACACGACCTGGATGCGCTTGCGCATCGGCAGCATGTCGGTCTTGCTCAACGCGAGCAGGTCGATGCCGTCGAAGGTGACCTGGCCGGTGACCGGCCCGCCGCTGGGTTCGTGCAGGCGCAGCAGCGCCAGACCCATCGTCGTCTTGCCCGAGCCCGACTCGCCGACCACGCCCAGCGTGTGACCCTGGCGCAACTTGAACGTGGCGCCCTTCACGGCCTTGAACTCCTTGCGGCCGAACACGCCGCTCTGCAGCCAGAAGCTCTTGGTCAGCGCGCTCGCCTCGATGATCACGCGCGCGTTCGGGTCCTTGGCCTGGAAGCGGGTGCCAGCGGCGCGGCCGGCCATGTGATCGTCGATCACCATCAGGCGCGTGTCGCGCTGGTCCAGCGTCGGCCGGCAAGCGAGCAAGGCTTTTGTGTAGGCGTCCTGCGGGTTCGCGAAGATGCCGGCGACGGCGCCCTGCTCGCGCACCGTGCCGCCGCGCATCACGACCACGTGGTCGGCGATCTCGCCGACCACGCCCAGGTCGTGGCTGATGAACAGCATGCTCATGCGGTGCCTGACCTTCAGCGTGGCGAGCAGCTCCATGATCTGGCGCTGGATCGTCACGTCGAGTGCGGTCGTCGGCTCGTCGGCGATCAGCAGCTTGGGTTCGCAGGCCAGCGCCATCGCGATCATCACGCGCTGCTGCTGGCCGCCCGACAGCTGGTGCGGGTAGGCCGACAGGCGACGTTTCGGCTCGGGCATGCCGACCTCGGCGAGCAGCGCCTCGGCGCGCGTCATCGCGGCGCGCGCGTTCAGGCCCAGGTGCTTCATCAGCGGCTCGCAGATCTGGTCGCCGACCGTGAACACCGGGTTCAGCGAGGTCATCGGGTCCTGGAAGACGCAGGCGATCTCCTTGCCGCGCAGCTTCTGCAGTTCGGCCATCGGCGTCGCGATCATGTCGCGGCCCAGGAAGCTGATCGTGCCGCTGCGTTCCGCGTTGTCGGGCAGCAGGTTCAGGATGGACATCGCCGTCACGCTCTTGCCCGAACCCGACTCGCCGACGAGGGCGATCGTGGTGTTCTCGGGCACATCGAAGCTGACGCCCTTGACGGCCTCGAAGCGTTGCACGACGCCGTTGATCTTGCCGGTGCGGAAGGCGACCCGCAGGTCCTTGATGGTGAGCAGCATGTTCTTATTCCAGTCCGCGCAGCTTGGGGTCGAGCGCGTCGCGCAGCGCATCGGTCATCAGCGAAAACGCGGTGACGAACACCGCCATCAGGATGGTTGCGGCAGCCAGCTGCCACCAGTGGCCGAGGATCAGCTCGCTCTGCGCGTCGGCCAGCATCGTGCCCCACGAGACCTGGTCGACGCCCACGCCCAGCCCCAGGTACGACAGGATCACCTCGGACTTGATGAAGCCCACGACGTGGATGGACAGCTGCACCAGCACCACATGGCTCACGTTCGGCAGGATGTGGCGGAACATGCGCGACGCGGTGCTTGCGCCGATGGCCTCGGCCGAGCGCACGTAGTCGCGCACCGCGTGCTTGATGAACTCGGCGCGCACCAGGCGGTAGATGCCGGTCCAGCCGGCCAGGCCGAGAATCATCACCACCGAGATCACGCCGCGCGGGAACACCGCCGCGAACGCGAAGATCAGCAGGATGCTGGGCATCGCGGTGAACACGTTGTAGACCCACTCGAGAAAGTCGCCGACCTTGCCGCCGAAGAAGCCGGCCACCGCGCCGAGCAGCGTGCCGATCAGCGTCGCGACGATGGCCGCGGCCACGCCGACCAGGATGGACACCTGCGCGCCCTTCACCGCCTTGGCCAACACGTCGCGGCCGAGCCGATCGGCGCCGAACGGCAGCGTCGTCGCCTTCACGGACTCGGTGGTCTGGTATTTCTTCGCCGCCTCGGCCCATTCTTGGTAGCGTGGCGCCAGCGGGTCGATCGCCGAGATGTCGACGTTCGGGCCGCTCGGTGCGGCGATGGCCGCCGTCTCGGTCGGCGCGGCCGGGCCCATGAAGGTGGGCGGCGCGTCGGGCACGCCGCGTTCGACCTGCCAGTCCTTCGCGACCAGCCCCAGGCTCGCCGCCAGCACCACCAGCAGGAACAGCACGACGACGACCAGCGAGGTCATGCCGACGCGGTCGGTGCGAAAGCGCACCGCCGCCGCCGACCACACGCCACGTGCGCGCGCGGCGCTCGGCGTCAGTTGAGGACTCACCAGAACCGTGCTCATTTCAGGACCACCCGCGGGTCGACCAGCTTGTAGAGGATGTCGGTCGCGAGGTTCACGACCATCGTGATCACCGCGATGTAGACCGCGAAGGCCTGGATGACCGGGTAGTCGCTGCGGTTCACCGACAGCCACAGCTCGCGGCCCAGGCCAGGGATCGAGAAGAACACCTCGATCAGGAACGCGCCGGTGAAGATGCCCGGCAGGCTCACCGCGACGTTCGTCAGGATCGGGATCATCGCGTTGCGCAGCACGTGCTTGAGCAGCACGGTGCGCTCGGTCATGCCCTTGGCGCGCGCGGTGCGCACGTAGTCGTGGCCGATCTCGTCGAGGAAGAAGGTACGGTACAGCCGCGTCGTCGGCGCCAGTGAGACCGCGACCGCCAGCAGCACCGGCAGCGGCGAGTAGACGCGCAGGTTGGTCCACAGGCTGTCGCTCCAGCCCTGCACCGGCGCCAGGCCGAGCTGGAACGCGAACACGTACTGGCCGACGATCACGTAGACCAGGAACGAGATCGACAGCGCCACGGTGGTCAGCATCATGATCGCGCGGTCGGTCAGCGAGCCGCGCACGTAGGCGACGCCGATCGCGAACGGGATCGCCAGCAGCGTCTCGAGGATCAGGATGGGCGTCATCACCGTCAGCGTCGCCGGCATGCGGGTGGCGAACAGGTGGCTCACCGATTCCTGCGTGGTCCAGCTGCGGCCCCAGTCGAAGGTGACGATCTGCTGGAGGAAGATGAGGAACTGCTTCCAGAGCGGTTCGTTCAGCCCGAGCTGCTGGCGCATCGCGTCGACTTGCGCCGCGGTGGCATTGAGGCCGCCCATCACTTCGGCGGGGTCGCCGCCAAAACCTTTGAATAACAAGAACACCAGCAACACGACCCCGAACAACGTCGGGATCATCTGCCACAGGCGTCGGATCAGATAGGCCGCCATGGCTCCACACACTCCTCATCCAGTCAAATCGGGGCACCGCCCGGGCCGCAGCCCGCTCGTGGCAGGCCGCTGCACCGGAGTGCAAACGAGCGCGAGTCTAGGGCCTGCCGGACGCGGCCCTTCCCCGCGTTTGCCCTTGCGGTGTGCGGTGGGCACGCAATTCGCGTGCCTCTGAGCACCCCCAGGGCCGGGCTTTGCCCAGCCCGCCCCCCGGTGGGGGTTCAAGCAAAGTGGCAGAGCCACATATCCTTGAGCGCCGTTGAACCATAGTGCTTGCACCGGGGTCGCAGGCCGGCCACTGCCTCTAGACTCGCGCCTTCGCCCGGCTCACCGGCCGGTGCCGCAACTCATCGTCGTGATCCCACAAGGAACGCTGTTCATGTTGTCCGCTTTACGCGCCGCCGCCTGTGGCGTCGCGCTGCTGATGGGCGCCGCCGCGCACGGCGCCGAGCCCGAGAAGGTGCTGCGCTACGCGATTCGGTCCGCCGAGACCGGGTTCGACCCGGCGCAGATCACCGACCTGTACTCGAGCCTGATGGCGTCGAACATGTTCGACGCGCTGTACCAGTACGAATTCCTGGCCCGGCCGGTGCGGCTGCGGCCGAACACGGCGGCGGCTTTGCCCGAAGCCTCGGCCGACTTCAAGACCTTCACGATCCGCGTCAAGCCGGGCATCTACTTCAGCGACGACCCGGCGTTCAAGGGCCAAAAGCGCGAGCTGGTCGCGGCCGACTACGTCTACTCGATCAAGCGCCACTTCGACCCGCGCTGGAAGAGCCCGACCTACCAGACCCTGGCCAACAACCAGATCCTCGGGCTGGACGCGCTGCGCCAGGCCGCGATCCGCGACAAGAAGCCGTTCGACTACGACGCGCCGGTCGAGGGGTTGCGCGCTGTCGACCGCTACACGATCCAGTTCAAGCTCGCGGTGCCGAACCCGCGCCTGACCGATGCGCTGAGCGATGCGGCACGCACCGGCGCGGTCGCGCGCGAGGTTGTCGAGGCCTACGACGACAAGATCATGGAGCACCCGGTGGGCACCGGCCCGTACCGGCTTGCGAGCTGGCGGCGCAGCTCGCTGGTCACGTTCGACAAGAACCCCAACTACCGCGACGAGTTCTACACCGAAGAGGCGCCGGCCGACGACCCGCTGGCGCAGGCCGCCGTCGCCAAGCTGAAAGGCCGCAAGCTGCCGATGATCGACCGCGTCGAGATCAGCGTGATCGAGCAGCCACAGCCGCGCTGGCTGTCGTTCCTGAACCGCGAGATGGACGTGATGTGGCAGGTGCCCGAGGACTTCACCGCGATCGCGATCCCCAACAACCAGGTCGCGCCCAATCTGGCGAAGCAGGGCATCTACCAGGTCCGCTACCAGCGCAACGATTCGTCGATGTCGTACTTTGCGATGGAGAACCCGGTGGTGGGCGGCTACACGCCCGAGAAGGTCGCGCTGCGGCGTGCCATCGCGCTGGCGGTCGACGTGAAGCGCGAGATCCACGAGGTGCGCCGCGACCAGGCGATCGTCGCGCAGTCGATCATGCCGCCGGGCCTGTGGGGCTACGACCCGGCGTTCAAGAGCGAGATGGGCGAATTCAGCCGTGCCAAGGCGAAGGCGCTGCTCGACCTGTACGGGTACACGGATCGCGACGGCGATGGCTGGCGCGAACAGCCCGACGGCTCGCCGCTGACGATCGAGTACGCGACCCAGCCGAACGAACTCGACCGCCAGCTGACGACGCAGTGGAAGAAGAACATGGACGCGATCGGCGTGCGCATGGTCTTCAAGGTGGCGCAGTGGCCCGAGAACCTGAAGGCCTCGCGCGCCGGCCGGCTGATGATGTGGGGCGTGGCGTGGACTGGCGGGCCCGACGGCGAGGAGTTCCTGGTGCTCGGCGACGGGCCGGAGAAAGCCCAGGCCAACCACGCGCGCTTCGACAACCCCGAATACAACCGGCTGTTCCAGCTGCAGCGCAGCCTGCCCGACGGCCCCGAGCGCATGCAGGTGATGACGCGCATGAAGGAGATCCTGGTGGCCTACATGCCGTACAAGGCGCACGTGCACCGCATCTGGACCGACCTGGCCCAGCCCTGGGTCGTGGGCTACCACCGCAACCTGTTCGTCCCCGAGTTCTGGCGCTATGTCGACGTCGACAACGCCGAGAAGGTGAGGCGCATGCGATGAGGCGCCTGCTGTTCTGTCTGCTGGCCGTGTTGCTCGCCGGCCCCGTGCACGCCCAGGCGCCGAAGAAGGTGCTGCGCTATGCGTTCGAGGTGGCCGAGACCAGCCTCGACCCGGTCAAGGTCAACGACCTGTATTCGCGCATCCTCACGCCCCACCTCTACGAGGGCCTGTACCGCTACGACCACCTCGCCCGCCCGATCAAGGTCAGGCCGCTGACGGCCGACGGCATGCCGGTGGCGTCGCCGGACTTCCGCGTCTGGACCATCAAGGTCCAGCCGGGCATCTACTTCGCCGACGACCCGGCGTTCAAGGGCAAGAAGCGCGAGCTGGTGGCGCAGGACTACGTCTACTCGTTCAAGCGCTTCGCCGACCCGGCCAACAAGAGCCCGGGGTGGTCCGCCCTAGAGACCGAACGGCTGGTCGGCCTGAACGAGCTCCGCCAGGCCGCACTCGATGCCAGAAAGCCCTTCGACTACGACCGCGAGATCGAGGGCGTGCGTGCCCTCGACCGCTACACGCTGCGGTTCACGCTCAGCGACCCGCGGCCGCGCTTTTACGAGTCGCTCGCCGGCAGCGACCTGTTCGGCGCGGTGGCGCGCGAGGTGATCGAGCTCTACGGCGACGAGGCCGAGACGCACCCGGTCGGCACCGGGCCGTTCAAGCTGGCGCAGTGGCGGCGCAGCTCGTTTCTCGCGTTCGACCGCAACCCCAACTACCGCGAGCGCTTCTACGACGCCGAACCCGCGCCCGACGATGCCGAAGGCCAGGCGGTGCTGGCGCGCTTCAAGGGCCGGCGCCTGCCGATGATCGACCGGGTCGAGATCTCCATCATCGAAGAAGAACAACCGCGCTGGCTCGCGTTCGTCAACAACGAGGCCGACCTGCAGTTCGAGATGGGCTTCCAGTTCGTCACGCAGGCGATGCCGAACGGCCACGTCGCGCCGCACCTGGCGAAGCGCGGCATCCAGGGCTACCAGTTCCTGGAGCCGACGGTCTACTGCGCGTTCTTCAACCTCGAGGACCCGGTGGTGGGCGGCTACGCACCGGTCAACGTGGCGCTGCGCCGCGCCATCGGCCTCGGCCTGGACAGCCGCACCGAGATCGCCTACGCCTTCAACGGTCAGGGCATCGTGGCGCAGACGCCGCTGCTGCCGCACACGCTGGCCTACGACCCGCACTACCGCAGCGAATTCGGCGACTACGACCCGGCGCGCGCGAAGGCCTTGCTCGACCTCTATGGGTACAAAGACCGCAACGGCGACGGCTGGCGCGAGATGCCCGACGGCGCGCCGTTGGTGCTGAAGATCAACGCCCAGTCCGACCAGCGCTCGCGCAAGATCGCCGAGATGATGGAGCGCAACCTGCGCGCGATCGGCATCCGCAGCGACTCGGTCGTCGCGCAGTGGCCCGAGAACCTGAAGGCGGCGCGCGCCGGCAGGTTCCAGATGTGGGTGGTCGGCTCGCAGGCCGATGCGCCCGACTCGATCGGCGCGCTGGCGCGCTATGACAGCCGCCAGATCGGCGGTCAGAACATGGCGCGCTTCAAGCTGGCCGAATTCGACGCCCTCTATGATCGCGCCCAGGCCCTGCCCGACGGCCCCGAGCGAGCCGCGCTGTTCGCGCAGGCGCAGAAGCTGGCGCTGGTCTACATGCCGTACAAGTACACGCTGAACCGGCTGTCCACCGACATGACGCAACCCTGGCTGATCGGCTACCGCCACCCGGTCTTCTGGACCGATTGGTGGCAGTACGTCGACATCGACACCGCCGAGCGCGATCGGCGCATCAAGTGAGACCGAGATGATTTTCCTGACGACGACCCGCTGGCTGCTGGTCTGCGGGCTGCTGGCCACCGCCGCGGCCCACGCCCAGGCGCCGCAAGCCACACCCGCCGCGGCCGCGCCCAAGAAGGTGCTGCGCTACGCCTTCCTGACCGCCGAGACCAGCCTGGACCCGGTCAAAATCAACGACCTGTACTCGCGCATGCTGACGTCGCATCTCTTCGAGTCGCTGTACCAGTACGACCCGCTGGCGCGCCCGATCAAGGTCAAGCCGCTCACCGCGGACGGCGAGCCGCAGCACACCGACGACTACCGCACCTGGACGGTCAAGGTGCGCCCCGGCATCTACTTTGCCGACGACCCGGCGTTCAAGGGCAAGAAGCGCGAGCTGGTGGCGCAGGACTACGTCTACACCTACAAGCGCTTCGCCGATCCGGCCAACAAGAGTCCCATCTGGCCGGGCATGGAGAACGAGAACTACGTGGGCCTGAACGAGCTGCGGCAAGAAGCCATCACGACGAAGCGGCCGTTCGACTACGACCGCGAGATCGAGGGCATGCGCACGCTCGACAAGTACACCGTGCAGTTCAGGGTGCGCGACCCGCGCCCGCGTTTCGCCGAGGGCCTCGCGGCGAGCGACCTGTTCGGCGCGGTCGCGCGCGAGGTCGTCGAGTTCTACGGCGACCAGATCGACGCCCACCCGGTCGGCACCGGTCCGTTCAAGCTGGCGCAGTGGCGGCGCAGCTCGTTCCTCGCGTTCGACCGCAACCCCGACTACCGCGAGCGCTACTACGACGCCGAGCCGGCGGCCGACGACGCCGAGGGCCAGGCGCTGCTCGCGCGCTTCAAGGGCCGGCGCCTGCCCATGCTCGATCGCGTCGAGGTCTCGATCATCGAACAGGGCCAGCCGCGCTGGCTGTCGTTCGTGAACGGCGAGGCCGACTTCATCGAGAAGCTCGAGCCGACCTACATCGCCACCGCGATGCCCGGAGGCAAGGTCGCGCCCAACCTCGCGAAGCGCGGCATCCGCGGCTACCAGCAGGTCGAGCCGGGCAGCACGCTGATGCTGTTCAACATGGAGAACCCCGTGGTGGGCGGCTACACGCCCGAGAAGGTGGCGCTGCGCCGTGCGATCGGGCTGGCCTACGACACGCCGCGCGAGGTCAGCCTGGTGCGCAACGGCCAGGCCACGGTCGCACAGTCGCCCAACCTGCCGTTCACCTCGGGTTACGACCCGAAGTTCAAGAGCGAGATGAGCGACCACGACCCGGCCCGCGCGAAGGCTTTGCTCGACCTGTACGGCTACGTCGATCGCGACGGTGACGGCTGGCGCGATCTGCCCGACGGCTCGCCGCTGGTGCTCGAGATGAACGGCCAGTCCGACGCACTCAACCGCTCGCTCGACGAGCTCGTCGTGAAGAGCCTGGCCGCGGTCGGCGTGCGCGTGAAGATCAAGATCGCGCAGTGGCCCGAGAACCTGAAGGCCGCGCGCACCGGCAAGTACATGTTCTGGTCGGTCGGCGGCTCGGCCGCGGGCTCCGACGGGCAGGGCGCGCTGGCGCGCTACGACAGCCGCCAGATTGGTGGCCAGAACATGGCGCGCTTCAAGCGCCCCGAGTTCGACAAGCTCTACGACCGCATGCAGCAGATCCCCGACGGCCCCGAGCGCGACGAGCTGTTCAACGAGGCCAAGCGCATGGCGGTGGCCTGGATGCCATACAAGTTCCGGGTCAACCGGCTGCTCACCGACATGTCCTACCCCTGGGTGATCGGCTACCGCCGCGTCGTCTTCTGGCAGGACTGGTGGCAGTACGTGGACATCGACACCTCGCTGATCCCGAAACGTTGAACAACGGCCCTGCGATGATCGACCGCCGCACCTTGACCGCCGCGATGCTGGGCACGCTGGCGCTGCCGCGTGCGACTCAGGCGGTGCCTGCCGTTGGTGGCAACATCCTTCGCGTTCCGCTCGAAAGCCCTGAGAGCGGCTTCGACCCAGCCCGCTTCGGCGATCTCTATTCGAACCGCGTTACTGCGCACATCTTCGAGTCGCCGTATCGATACGACCTGTTCGCTGTGCCGGTGAAGGTCCGGCCTCTGACCGCAGCGTCCTTGCCCGAGGTTTCCCACGATTTTCGCGTGTGGACAGTGCGCATTCGGCCCGGCATCTTCTTCGCCGACGACCCGGCGTTCCAAGGCCGGCCGCGTGAGCTCGTGGCGGCCGACTACGTCTACACGCTGAAGCGCTTCTACGATCCGGCGACGTTGAGTCCGGCCTACGCCGGCCTCGAAGAAGAAGGTATAGAGGGGCTCGAAGCCTTGCGGGTTGCGGCGCTGGCGGCCAAGAAACCTTTTGACTACGACGCGCCGGTTGTCGGGCTCCGTGCGCTCGACCGCTACACCCTGCAGTTCCGCCTGCGTGAGCCGCGGCCGCGCTTCGTCGACAACCTGTGCAACTCGTCGACTTTCGGCGCGGTTGCCCGCGAGGTGGTCGAGTTCTATGGCGCCGATATCCCGGCGCATCCGGTCGGTACCGGGCCTTACCGGCTGAAGAGCTGGCGCCGCAGCTCACGGATCGTCCTTGATCGCAATCCGGCGTATCGCGAAGTGCTGTATGACGGCGAGCCGAACGCCGATGACGTTGAAGCACAGGCTTTGCTTGCGCGCTTCAAGGGTCGCCGCCTGCCGCTGAACGACGGGGTCGAGATCACGGTGCTCGAAGAAGGCCAAGCCCGCTGGCTCGCGTTCCTGAACGGAGAGGTGGACATCGTGCGGGTGCCATCCGAGTTCACGCACATCGCCGGCCCCGGCGGCCACCTCGCACCGAACCTCATGAAGCGAGGCATCACGATGCGGCGCTACGTGAACTCCGACTTCACGATGACCTACTTCAACATGGAGGACCCGGTCGTCGGCGGCTACACGCCGACGCAGGTCGCGTTGCGACGCGCAATCGGCCTCTCATACAACATCGATCGCGAGATACGGATCGCGCGACGTGGCGGCGCGATCCCGGCACAAGCTCCCATGCCGCCCGGAACCTACGGCTACGACCCGCACTACCGCAGCGACAACAGCAGCCACGACCCGGCGCGGGCCAACGCGCTGCTCGACCTCTACGGCTTCATCGACCGCAACGGTGACGGCTGGCGCGAACGGCCCGATGGCTCGCCGCTGGTGTTGCAGATGGCGTCGCAGTCGTCGCAGATCGAGCGCCAATTCAACGAGATCTGGCAAAAAAGCCTCGCGGCGATCGGCATACGTGTCAACTTTGCCATCGCCCAATGGCCTGAGAACATGAAGGCCGCACGTGCCGGCAAGTTGCAGATGTGGTTTCTGGGTTCGACGATCGGTGCCGACGCGCAACCGGCGTTCGCCTACATGTACGGTCCGCAGACCGGCAGCGAAAATCTCGCACGCTTCAGGCTCCCGGCCTTTGACGCGGTCTACCAAAGCATGCTCGATCTGCCGGACGGCCCGGAACGTGCCGCGCTGTTCCTGAAGGCGAGTGAACTGGTGCTCGCGTACATGCCATACAAGATCCATTCACATCGTATCTACACTGACCTGAGCCATCCGTGGACTGTGGGCTGGCGACAGGCCTTGTTCCGCAACGAGTGCTGGCAGTTCGTCGAGGTCGACACCGCGCTGCGCGAGCGTTTGTCTCGTTGACGCCCGCGGCGGGTCTCGCACAATGGGCGGATGACGCCCCGCGAACCCCTCATCACCCGCTACACCCGCTGGCTCGCGCGCGAGCGCGGCCTGCAGTTCAACCCGACCACGACCGACGGCTATGACGCGCTGTGGCGCTGGTCGGTCACCGACCTGCGCGCGTTCTGGGGCTCGATCTGGGACCACTTCGGCCTGCAGTCGCCGACCCCGTTCACCACCGTGCTCGAAGAAGAGGTGATGCCCGGCGGGCGCTGGTTCCCCGGCGCGCAGGTCAACTACGCGCAGCACCTGTTCTCGCACGCCGACGCGGCGCATGCGGCCGGCCACCCGGCCATCGTGTTCCAGAACGAGGCGATGCGTGGTGCCGGCGCGCGCAGCGAGCTGCAGCACATCGCGTGGCCGGAACTGCGCCGCCAGGTCGCGTCGCTCGCGGCCGAGTTGCAGCGCCTGGGCGTGCAGCGCGGTGACCGCGTCGTCGCCTTCCTGCCCAACATCCCGCAGACGGTGGTGGCTTTTCTCGCGACCGCGAGCCTGGGCGCGATCTGGTCGGTGTGCTCGCCCGACATGGGCCCGGTCGCGGTGCTCGACCGCTTCCGCCAGATCGAGCCCAAGGTCTTGATCGCCTGCGACGGCTACAGCTACGGCGGCGTGGCCCACGACCGCATGGCACTGCTGCGCGGGCTGCTGGACGAACTGCCCGGCGTGCGCGACGTGGTGTTGCTGCGCTACCAGAACCCCGATGCCGACGCGACCCGTCTGGCCGCGCCGCACCGCGCGGTGCACGACTTCGCCGCTCTGACCGCACACGACGCGGTGCTGGCGCCGGTCTGGGTGCCGTTCGACCACCCGCTGTGGGTCGTCTATTCGAGCGGCACGACCGGCCTGCCCAAGCCCATCGTGCACGGCCACGGCGGCGTGATGATCGAGGCCTTGAAGGCCGGCGCGCTGCACAACGACGTCGGCGCGAGCGCCGTCACCGGCGACCGCTACCACTGGTACAGCGCGACCGGCTGGATCATGTGGAACTCGCAGGTCGCCGCGCTGCTCGGCGGCGCGACCATCTGCATCTACGACGGCAACCCCGGCGGGGCGATCCAATCACCGGATTTGACAACCTTGTGGCGTTTCGCGGCCGATGCCGGCGTGACCTTCTTCGGCGCCGGCGCGGCGTTCTTCGCGAACTGCCTGAAGGCCGGCATCGAGCCTGCCAAGGTCGCGGACTTGTCCAAGCTGCGCGCGATCGGTTCGACCGGCTCGCCCTTGTCGGTCGAGTCGTACCAATGGGTCTACGACCAGATGCCCAAGACCGAAGGTGCGCGTGGCCCGCAGCCGATCTGGCTCACGCCGATCTCTGGCGGCACCGACTTCGCCGGCGCCTTCGTCGCCGGCCTGCCGACGCTGCCGGTCGTGATCGGCGAGATGCAGTGCCGCTGCCTGGGCGCCGACGTGCACGCCTGGGACGAGCAAGGCCACGACCTGATCGACGAAGTCGGCGAACTCGTGTGCGCGAAGCCGATGCCGTCGATGCCGCTGTACTTCTGGGGCGATACCGACGGTGCGCGCTACCGTGACAGCTACTTCGACATGTACCCCGGTGTCTGGCGTCATGGTGACTGGATCAAGATCACGCCGCGTGGCGGCGCCATCATCTACGGCCGCAGCGATGCGACCATCAACCGCCACGGCATCCGCATGGGCACGGCCGAGCTGTACCGCGCGGTCGAGGCCCTCCCCGAGGTACTGGACAGCCTCGTCGTCGACCTTGAATACCTGGGCCGCGAGAGCTACATGCCGCTGTTCGTCGTGCTGCGCGAAGGGCTGGTGCTCGATGCGGCCCTGACGAAGCAGCTCAAGGACTCGATCAAGACCGCGCTGTCGGCGCGCCACGTGCCGAACGAGATCTTCCAGGTCGAGGCCGTGCCGCGCACGCTGTCGGGCAAGAAGATGGAGCTGCCGGTCAAGAAGCTGCTGATGGGCACACCGGCCGACCAGGTGTTCAAGCTCGACGCGATGGCGAACGCCGGCTGCGTCGACTGGTTCGTCGCGTTCGCGGCCAGGCGCAACGCCAGCAACGCCAACGCCTGACGCTGCCGGGCCGTTGCGCCAGCGGGCTTGACGGGTTCGCGCCAGTGTATTACTGTACTAGTACACATAGCGCAGCCGCATGAATCCCGTCGATCTTTTCTCCATCGCCACCGGTTCGTCCGAGCCCATCTACCGCCAGCTCGTCGAGCAGGTGCGGCGCTTCGTCGCCGGCGGCCAGCTGCGCGCTGGCGAAGAGCTGCCGTCGGTGCGCGAGCTGGCGCAGGCGCTCGCGGTGAATCCGATGACCGTGTCCAAGGCCTTCGGGCTGCTCGAGGCCGACGGCCTGCTCGAACGCCGCCGCGGCCTGGCGATGGTCGTCGCGCCACAGTACCGCCGCGCCCAGCCGACGGCCGAGCGCGTCGAGCTGCTGCGGCCCACGCTGGAGCGCGCTGCCCTGGAGGCACGCCAGCTCGAGCTGCCGGCGGCGCAGGCGCTGGCGCTGTTCAAGACCCTTCTTCGCGACGCAGAGGACGACGCCCCATGAACACCGTGACGACCACACCATCATCATCCGCCGGTGTCGCGCTGCACGCGACGCCACCCGACCCCGCGCCCTCGGTCACCGCGAGCGGCCTGTGCGTCGGCCACGGCACGCAGACCGTCATCGATGGGCTGGACTGGGCGCTGCTGCCCGGCCAGGTCGTCGGCCTGCTGGGCCGCAACGGCGCCGGCAAGACGACCTTGCTCGAGAGCCTGCTCGGCCTGCGCGAGCCCACGGCCGGCACGGTGCGCCTGTTCGACCAGCCGGTGGCGACGCTGGACGACGCGCTGCGCGCACGCATCGGCTACGTGCCGCAGCAGTCGGACCTGTTCGAGTGGCTGACGCCGGCGCAGATGCTGGGTTACTTCAAGAGCTTCTACCCGCGCTGGAACGAGGCCAAGGTCGAGGGCCTGCTGTCGAAGTGGGACATCGCGCGCGACAAGCGCATCGCCGAGCTCTCGGGCGGCCAGCAGCAGCGCCTGGCGATCGTGCGCGCGCTGGCGCACGAGCCCGACCTGCTCGTGCTCGACGAGCCGGTCGCGAGCCTGGACCCGGCGGGCCGGCGCGACTTCCTGCGCGAGCTGGTCGACCAGGTGCTGAACCGCGGCACGACGGTGGTGTTCTCGACCCACATCCTGTCGGACCTCGAACGCGTCGCCTTCAACGTCGCGTTCCTGAGCGCCGGCCGCATCGCGGTGCAGGCGCCGCTGGACGAGTTGCTGGAGACGACGCGCCGCCTCATCGGGCCGGCGGCCGAGGTGCAGGCGCTGGTGCAGGCGCAGCGCATGCGCGTGATCGGCCGCGCAGCGTTGGACGCCGGCCGGCTGCAGGTGCTGGCACGCGTTGCCGACGCAACGACGCCGGCGCCGCAGCGCACCGCGGCCGTCAACGTCGAGCCGGTGACGCTGGAAGACCTGTTCATGGGGCTGACGCAATGACCGCGCACGCCGGCTGGCAGCGCGTGCTGCTGGCGCCGCTGCAGCAGCGCCGCAACCAGGGCTCGCGCTGGTTCTGGCCGGCGCTGGTGGTGGTGGCACTGCTGATGCTGGTCGGTGCCGCGTTGCTGCCGCGCGTGCCGCTGGCCTGGGCCGCCGTCACGCTGCTGGCCACGCTTGCGCTCGGCCTGTGGATCGCGCTCGTCAGCAGCCTGATCGTGCAGAACGAGCCGCACGCGGCGCGGCTGGTGCCGGGCCATGCGCGCGCGCTGCGGCGCGTGCTGCTGGTGGCCGGGTTGGTGTTCCTCGCGGTGGCCGGCATTGTCGGTGCGGCCTTCGGCCACGCGCTGCCGACCCTGGGTGCCACGCTGCTGGCCTTGCTCGTCGTCGCCTGGATCGTGCGCATGCCGGCGCTCGGCATGCTGGGCTGGATCGTGCCGATGCTGGTCTCGCGGGCGTCCAAATCACCCGCGTTCGAGGCGATGGCCGGTGCGGCCTCGGACGCCATGCTGGCGCGGCCCGGGTGGGTTGCCGCCGGTGCGACGGCCGCGCTGCTCGCGGCCGTCGCGTGGTCGCTGCCCCAGCTGCTGCAGGGTGGCGACGTGCGTCACCAGCGCAGCTACCGCGCGCGAACCCGGCTGCGCGTGTTCGTGCGCCACGGCCGCGTCGACCAGACGCGCTGGGCGGCCACCGGCCGGCTCGGGTGTGTGCTGCGCGAGCTGTCGACCTGGCCCTACCAGCGCGTGCTGGCTCGCATCAGCGCGCAGCGCTCGGGCGACGTGCTGGGTCGCAGCCTGGTCGGCCTCGGCCCGGTGTTCCACTGGAGCGGCCAGCTCGGCTCCGCGCTGGTGTTCGGCGCGATCGGGTTGCTGCTGCTGAGCGTTGTCTGGGGCGTCGGCCTGCTCGGCGCACACCTGGGTGGTGCCTCGGGCGCGGTCTGGCCGCTTTCGCTGGGCCTGATGACCTTCGTGGTCAACCTCAGCGTGGCGGCGCGCACCGCGCTGTACCACTCGCGGCGCGAACAGGCGCTGCTGATGCTGCTGCCCGGCATGCCGCGCGCCGCGGCGCTGAACCGGCCGCTGGCGGTGCGCCTGCTGATCCAGTTCGTCGTGACCTGGGCGCTCGGCCTGCTCGCCTGTGCCGCCTTCGTGCCGGTCCAGGCCCGGCAGTTCGGCTGGCTCGTCACGCTCGCCTGCGTCGGCCTGCCGTGGGGTGCGCTGCTGTGGCGCGACTGGTCGCGGCTGCCGCCACCGTCGCCGATGACCGCGGCCGCGCCGGTGGTCGGCGTGATGCTCCTCGCGGCCTGTGCGGTCGGCTTGCAGCTGGTGTTCGACTGGCCGGTGTGGACGTTTGCGCTCGGCTTCGTGTGGCTCACGCTGGCATTGCTGGCCTGGCGCTGGCGCGGCGTGGCCGCCGCACCGAGTGCCTTCCCGGTCGGCCGCCGGAGCTAGCGCGGCGGGCTCGCGTCGCGCCCGCTACAGCGGCAGCTCGGTGAAGTAGCGCCCGCCGTGGAAGATCAGCGGCGTGGCGCCCATGCGCCAGCTGCAGCGCTCGACCTCGCCGACGAAGATGACGTGGTCGCCTTCTTCGTACTGGCTGCGGTTGAAGCACTCGAACACCGCCGCGGCGCCATCGAGTATCGGCGCACCGCCCGCGCCTTCGCTGAAGGCGACATCGGCGAAGCGGTCTACCGCCTTGCTCGCGAAGCGCTCGGCCAATGCACGCTGCTCGGCAGCGAGGATGTTGATCGCGTAGTGCGAGCCGCGCTCGAACGCGGGCATCGAGCCGGCACTGCGCGACAGGCTCCACAGCACCAGCGGGGGCGTCAGCGACACCGAGTTGAACGAGTTCGCCGTCAGCCCGACCGGCGCGCCGGTTGCGCCGCGTGCGGTGACGATGGTCACGCCGGTGGCGAACATGCCGAGCGCGGCGCGAAAATCCGGCGTCGAGAAACTGGGCGCCGAGGCGCGGTGCGGGGTTCGCATCGCGCGATTGTCGGGGATACGCCGGTCGGCCGCCGCAGGCCCCGCTCCTAGAATGCGTGCATGACTTCACCGGCCGGCCGCCCAGCCGCGACTTCTCGTTTCACCGCGGCGGCGCTGTACCGGCTCGTCGTCATCACCGTGCTCGGTTTTGCGTCGGGTCTGCCGCTCGCGCTCTCGGGGCAGGCGATGCAGGCCTGGCTCACGGGCTCGGGCGTCGACCTCGCCACGATCGGCTTCTTCAGCCTGGCGGGCCTGCCCTACACGTTCAAGTTCCTGTGGGCGCCGCTGATGGACCGCTTCGAGCTGCCGTGGCTCGGCCGGCGCCGGGGCTGGGTGGTGCTGACGCAGCTCTTGCTCGGGCTGGCGCTGTGGGTGATGGCGCAGACCTCGCCGACCGAGACGACGCGGCTGTTCGCGCTGATGGCGGTGGCGGTGGCCTTCGTCTCGGCCTCGCAGGACATCGTGATCAACGCCTACCAGACGAACCTGCTGCCTGTGCCTGAGCGCGGGCTGGGCTCGTCCGCCTACGTGCTCGGCTACCGGGCGGCGATGATCGTCTCGGGCGGGGTCGCCTTCATCTGGGTCGATCCGAACCAGGGCGGCGGCTGGACCTGGCCCGAGGTCTATCGCTTCATGGCGCTGCTGATGGTCGGCGTGGCCGTGTTCTCGGCGTTCGCGCTGCCCAAGCTCCCGGAGGTGAGCGCGCCCCGCAGTGAAGCACGGCGCGATCTGTTCGGCTTCGTCGCGGTGATGGCGGCGGTGGCCCTGGGCGTGTGGCTGACGAGCCGTTTTGCCCGGCCGATCGCCGATACGCTGCTCGGCGGCGCGCTCGCCGCCACCTCACTGAGCGCGCCGCTGCGCGGGAAGTGGCTCGACCTCGTCGCGCTGCTGCTCGGCGTCGCGTTCACGCTGCCGCTGGCGGCCTGGGCCGCGCGTGCCGCGAAATTCGAGACCTTGCTCGGCAGCCTGTCGAGCTACTTCTCGCAGCCCGGGGCGGCGGGCTTTCTCGGCTTTCTCGTGCTCTACAAGCTGTGCGACGCGTTCGCGCTCGCGCTCGTCACACCGTTTCTGCTGCAGGCGATGCATTTCAGCACCGCCGAAGTCGGCGTCGTCAACAAGGTGCTGGGCCTCTGGTTCACGATCGCGGGTGCGCTGCTCGGCGGTGCGCTGATGCTGCGGCTCGGCCTGTGGCGCGCGCTGATGTTGTTCGGCATCCTGCAGATGCTGGGCGTGCTGGCGTTCTGGTGGCTCGCGGTGGTCGGGCGCGGCGCGCTGCCGGGGCTGACGATCCCGGCGTTCGACTGGGGCTTCGTGAAGCTCGCGGTCCCGACGCCGATGGACGGCGGGCTGATGTTCGCCGTCGCCGCCGAGAACATCACCGGCGGCATGGGCACGGCGGCGCTGTTCGCGTTCATGATGAGCTTGTGCAACCAGCGCTTCACGGCCACCCAGTTCGCGCTGCTCTCGGCCTTCACCTCGGTCGGGCGGGTGTGGGTCGGCCCGCTCGCGGGCGTGCTGGCCGAGACGATCGGCTGGCCGGCATTTTTTCTCGTCGCCACGGCCACCGCGCTGCCGGCGTTGGTGATGCTGTGGTGGTTGCGCGGCCCGGTGCGCGCGCTGGAAGTCGACGCGAACGCGCCCATATCCGATGATTGAGGCGATGCAACCCGCGGCCATGCACCACCCGATGACCTGCCTGTGCGCGCTGCACGGGCGGCGCCTGTTCACCACCGGCCTGCTCGCCGGCGGTGCCGGCCTCGTGCTGCCGGCCTGGGCGCGCGAAGGCGTGGACGTCGGCCCGCGTTCGAGCTTCTCGAAGCTGGTCTCGGCCGAGCAGATCGAGCAGGCCTCGCTGCAGCAGTACCGCCAGATGCAGCAACAGGCGGCGCAGAAGAAGGCGCTCGCGCCGCCCGACCACCCGCAGGTTGTGCGGCTGCGTGCGATCTCGCAGCGGCTGATCCCGTACACCTACGAGTGGAACGAGCGCGCGCGCCAGTGGAAGTGGGAAGTCAACCTGATCGGCAGCAAGCAGATCAACGCCTTCTGCATGCCCGGCGGCAAGATCGCGTTCTACTACGGCATCCTCGACCAGCTCAAGCTCAACGACGACGAGGTCGCGATGATCATGGGTCACGAGATGACGCACGCGCTGCGCGAGCACGCGCGCGAACGCATGGGCAAGACGATGGCCACGCGCGGTGCGATCGAGCTCGGCGCGGCGATCTTCGGCCTGGGCGACATCGGGCGCGGCGTGGCCGGCATGGGTGGCCAGCTGCTCACGCTGCAGTTCAGCCGCAGCGACGAGTCCGAGGCCGACTTGGTCGGTCTCGAACTCGCGGCCCGCGCCGGCTATGACCCGCACGCCGGCGTGACGCTGTGGAACAAGATGGCCGCCGCGAGCAAGGGCGCGCCGCCGGAGTTCATGAGCACGCACCCGTCGGGGCCGACGCGCATCAAGGACATCGAGCGCGCGCTGCCGCAGGTCCAGCCGCTGTACGCGCGCGCGGCCCGGCCCGCGGTGCGGTACGAGCCGCCGGTGAGCAAGGGCTGAACCGGGGCTACCAGCGCGCCGGCAGGCTGCGCAGCAGCCGCCAGCCGCCCTCCGCAGTCCGGCTGACGTAGGCGCCGTCTTCCAGGCTCTTCATCAGGCGGCTGACCATCTCGCGCGAACAGCCGACCCGACTCGCCATGTCTTGATGCGTCAGCCGTTCGGCGATGAGCCGGCTCCCGTCGGGCTGCGGTGCGGCGAGCGAATTGAGCAGCAACGCGAGCCGCTCGTAGGCGTCGTTGAGCGCGAGTTGTTTGGCGCTCAGCGTGGCGGCGCGCGCGCTGCGGATGACCCTGTCGATCAGCTCCAGCGCGAACTCGGGATGCGCGGCGATGTGCAGCAGCAGCGTCTGCCGCGTCACCTGCACGCATTCGACCGCTTCGAGCGCCTCGACGCTGGCCGAGCGCGTGCCGCCGTCCAGGCTCATCTCGCCGAGGGTCTCGCCAGCCTCGTGGATGCCGTAGGTGATTTCACGGCCGTTGGCGCCGCTGCCGAACACGCGCAAGCGGCCTTTGGTGACGATGTACAGCGTGTCGCCGGGGTCGCCTTCCTCGATCAGGCGTTGGCCTTTGCGAAACTGCTTCACCACGCCACGTTCGGCCAGCGCGCGCAGCGAGGGCGTCAGGGCGCTGAACCGGTCGTCGGCAGGTTCGGTGGGGTCGCGGCTGGCCATGCAGGGTCGCGGCCGGCCCCTGAATGGGCCGGCCGCGAAGCCTGCATCGTAGCGGCGGTGGGCGGCGCGCGTCAGGCCGCGAGCAACTGCGCGTCGATGCCGCGCGCCGGTTCGGGGGCGATGGCCTGGCGCAGCACCCCCATCAGCGGCGGCAGCACCGCCACCTGCCGCACCAGCGCCCGGATGCTCTCGGCACCGGTCTTTTGCCGGATGCTGCCGATCTGCGAACGCACCGTGGCGATGCCGACGCCGAGTTCGCGCGCCACCTCGCCCGGCGGCACGCCCTGGCACAGCGCGACGAGCACGCGCGTCTCGGCCGGCGTCAGGCCGTGGCCGCGGGCGAAGCCCTGCACCGAGAGCGACTCGCACACCTGGCGCTTGCTCAGGATCAGCAGCGTCATCGCGTCGCCGAGCGGCACCACCGACGCGCTGATGCGGTGCGCGCCCGCGCCCAGCGCGAGCAGCTTGCGCAGCCCGCGCAGCGCGGCGTTCTGCAGCGCGGTGTGCAGCGGCGCCACGTCGTGCGCATGGCGGGCCCGAAGTTCGTGGCCCAGCAGTTGCAGCGGGTGGTCGCCGTCGAGCTCGATGCGTGCGGCGTGGTTGACATGGACGACCTGGCTGGTGTCGGTCAGCAGCAGCATGCCGTAGTCGACTTCGTCGAGCGTGGCGGCGAGCCAGTCGCGCTGGCTGCGCCGTTCAGGGCCGGCATACGGGGCCGAGCGGGAAACCTGGCGGTTCGTGAGGGCAGTTGCAAACATCGCATCTCTCCTGGGTGGCGTCGACCGGCGGAACGCGCGGTGACGTCAACAAGGCTAGGCAGGCCGCACCCTCAAGAGTGGTGAATATGCACACGCAACCTTGTGATTTATTCACCTCGGCGCGCCGGGTTCAGATCAGGCCAGCACCTTCAGCAGCCACCGGTTGATGTCCGCGATCTCCTGGGCGCACACCGAGTGCGGCATCGGGTAGTCGTGCCACTCGACCGGGTAGCCCAGCGCCTGCAGCGCGTCGCGCGAGGCGGTGGCGCGGGCCAGCGCGATCACCGGGTCGCTGCGGCCGTGGGCCAGGAAGATCGGCACGCCGGCGTTCGCCGCGTTGCGCTCGGCCGCGGTGGTGTCGGCCAGCGGCAGGTAGCCCGACATGCCCAGCAGGCCGGCCAGGCGCTCGCTGTGGCGCAGGCCGGCCATGAGGGTCATCGCACAGCCTTGCGAGAAGCCGCCGAGCACGATGCGCGACGCCGGGATGCCGCGCGCGCGCTCCTGCGCGATCAGCGCCTCGACCAGCGCCTGCGAGGCGCGCAGCCCGGCTTCGTCCTCGCGGCGTGCGATGTCGGTGCCGAGGATGTCGTACCAGGCGCGCATCACATGGCCGCCGTTGATCGTGACGGGCCGTGTCGGGCCGTGCGGAAAGACGAAGCGCACCGGGCCGACGTGGGTGAGATCGAGCTCGTGCGCGACCGGCACGAAGTCGTTGCCGTCGGCACCCAGGCCGTGCAGGATGATGATGCTCGCGGTCGGGTTCGGCGCGGTCTCGACGTTGATCACTTCGAGGGTCATGGTGAAGGGTCCGTTCAGAGGGGTCAGAGCGTGAAGTCGTGGTCGATGATCAAGGCGCGTGCCCCGTTCCGAGCGTCTGCAGTCCCTTGATCACGGGGTCGAGCAACCGGGCCACATTCTGACCCAGCGCATCGAGGTCGTCGGTCTGGAGCAAGCATGCCTGCTCGAGTGCCGCAGCCGCTTCCTGGACCTCGTGCACGCCGAGCGCCGCCGCCATGCTCTTGAGGTCGTGCGCCATGCGTGTCGCGGCGGCGATGTCGCCCACGGCCCGGGCGGCGTCGAAGCGGGCCTGGAAGTCGATCTGACCGTCGCGGAACCTGCGCAGCAGGCGGCGATACAGCGCGTCGTCGCCCATCATTCCGGCACGTCCTGCGCGGGTGTCGATGCCGGACAACGCAGTGAGCGGATCGGCGTTCGCGACGCCGCCCCCTGCGGACGACACCGCGGCGGGATGCACCCAGCGGGCGAGCGTGGCAAACATGTCGTCGAACCGGATCGGTTTGGCGATGTGGTCGTTCATGCCCGCCGCGAGCACCTTCTCGCGATCGCCCACCATGGCGTTGGCGGTCATTGCGATGACCGGCAGGTTCCGCAGCAGCGGCCGCTGGCGCAGCGCCCGGGTCGCCTCGTAGCCGTCCAGGACCGGCATCTGGCAGTCCATCAGCACCGCGTCGAAGGACAGGCGCTCCAGCACCTCGAGGGCCTCCCGGCCGTCGCACGCGACGGTGACGACGATGCCGGCACGTTTCAGGATCTCGAGAGCGACCTCCCGGTTGAAAGGGTTGTCCTCGACGAGCAGGATGCGCGCGCCGCTCAGGGTGGCCCGGTGGCCGAGCAGGGCCTCTTCACGCCGATCGACGCGCGTGGAGTGGCGGGCCACGCGGCCGAGCGCCGTGCTGCACGCATCGAACAGGGTCGAGGGCGTCACCGGCTTGGTCAGCAGCGCGCCGACGCTCAGCTTCTGCTCGACCAGGTGGCGAACGACCTCGTCGCGGCTGAAGGCCGTCAGCATCAGCACCGTTGGCGCCGGGTGGCGCTGTGGCTGGCGCAGGCCCAGCAGGCGCGCGCACTCCACGCCGTCCATGCCGGGCATCTTCCAGTCGAGGAGCACGAGCTCGTAGGGCGCGTCGCCCGCGTCGGCAAGTGCCACCAGGCGCAGCGCGTCCGGGCCGTTGGCGGCGGTGTCGGCTTTCAGGCCCAGCGCGCTGCTCATGTCGGCAAGCACCTCGCGGGCGCTGGCGTTGTCGTCCACGATCAGCACGCGGGTGCCGCGCAAGTCCTCGAGATGCAGCGCGTGCGACTGCGCGGCGGGACCGGTCTGCAAGTCGAAGCGCATTCCGAAGTGGAAGACGCTGCCCCGTCCCAGGGCACTGTCGACCTCGAGTTCGCCACCCATCAAACGCACCAGGTGCTGGCTGATCGCCAGACCCAGTCCGGTGCCCCCATAGCGACGGTTGGTCGACGCGTCCGCCTGCGAGAAGGGCTGGAACAGGCGTTGTTGTTGCTCCGCGCTCATGCCGATGCCGGTGTCGCGCACCTCGAACCGCAGCAACACCGACCTGTCGTCGCGCTCGGCCACGTCGATGGCCACGGCAACCTCGCCGCGTTCGGTGAACTTGACGGCGTTGTTGCCCAGGTTGAGCAACACCTGGCGCAAACGCGAGGGGTCGCCCATCAGCGCCTTCGGCAGCTGTGGCGGTTCGACGAACAGCAACTCCAGGCCCTTCTCCTCGGCGTTCATGCCGACCAGGTTGGCGAGATCGTCCATCACGTTGCCGAGGTCGAACGGAATCAGCTCCATGTCGAGCTTGCCGGCTTCGATCTTCGAGAAGTCGAGGATGTCGTTGATGATGCCCAGCAGCGACTCGGCCGATCGATGCACCTTCTGGACGTAGTTGCGCTGCTGCGGGGTCAGGTCGGTTTCAAGTGCCAGGTGCGACATGCCCAGGATCGCGTTCATCGGCGTGCGGATCTCATGGCTCATGTTGGCGAGGAACTCGCTCTTCGCCTGGTTCGCGACCTCGGCCCGTTTCGTCGCATCGACCAGTTGGGACGTGCGTTCGCGCACCGCCTCTTCCAGATGATCGCGGTGGCTGCGCAAGTCCTCCAGGGCCTGCTTGCGCGACGTGATGTCGGAGATCAGTCCGTCGAATCCGGCGGGCCCGCCGCTGTCCGGATCGGCACTGCCATGCTGGCGCGCATTGAGCTGGACCCAGATCGGGCTGCCATCAATGCGTGTCAGCTGCAGTTCCATGCCGGCGATCTCGCCGTCGCGTGCCAATGCAGCGAACTGCGCGGCGATCTGTTCCGGCGTGAACAGCGGCCGGTGGCCGGGCGGCGCGTCGGCGCGACCGTTGTTGTCGTTCACCGCCGCCATCAGCTCGGCTGGGGTGGCGTAGCCCATCAGCCGTGCCAGGGCCGGGTTCGCGTCATGCAGGCCACCCGATCGGTCCAGACGAAAGATGCCCTCGAGCGCATTTTCGAAGATCCCGCGGTACGTGGCTTCGCTCTCGCGCAAACGCCGGGCGGCATCGCGCAGCCGGTCCGCCATCGCGTTGACGCGCACCGCCAGCCGACCCAACTCGTCGCCGGACTCGACGGGGCAGCGTGCGTCCAGGTCGCCGATCGCGATTCGATCGACCATGGTCTCCAGGCGGTGGATGGGCGCGCTCACCATGCGCCTGAGCAGCACGAAGGTCGCCGCGTAGAGCACGGCCACGATCGCGGCCACCAGCGCAAGAATGGCGCGGCGAGCCGCGACGACGGCCTGCTCGACCACCGCGCGCGTCAGCACGACGCGGACTTCGCCGATCTTCTGCGGTGCGAGTCCGCCGGGCGACGCGTATTCGACCGCCTGCACGCGCACGATCGGGTCGACCAGATCCTGCGCCCTCAGCTTGATCACCTCGGACACCGTGCCGTAGCCGACCGCCGTGACGCTGAACTGGGCGACCTCGGGATTGGGTGCCAGCGCGGCGAGCTGGCCGTCGATCGCCGCACGGTCGACGTTCCAGAGGGGATAGGCCACCGACCGGCTGAACAGGTCGGCAATGCGCGTGGCACGGCCTTCCAGTTCGAGGAATCGGCGCTCGCGCTCGCGCTCGATCAGCACATAGGCCGACCCGGCCGCCACCAGCGCCACCAGGGTCGCCAGCGCCAACACCAGCTTGGTGTGCAAGCTGGTCGCCCGCGGCATCAGGCGGCTCGACATCGACATGTCAGGTGTTGCGCACGAGCGGCGCCAGGTTGAAGTCGTAGCGTCCGACCTTGGGATGGAGGACCTTGGAATAGACGCTGAAGTCCAGCGCCCCCTCTCGCTTGTAGACGGCCTGGTCGTAGCGCAAGGCGTTGTCGCGGTTGACTGTGTACATGTAGTCGAGCTTCTGCGCGGCGCCGCCCTGCGCCGCGAAGTCCAGGCCGTGGTGGTAGTCGTGCAGCAGCACCATGGCCCAGGCGCCGATGAAGAAATGGCTGCCCATAGTGGCCGCCAGGCCGCCCTCGGTCAGGCTCGTCAGCGCGTCCGGCCAGCCGCCGGTGCCGCCCACCAGCACCCGGGCACCGCGTGCCTTCACCGCGCGCATGGCGCCGAGCGCCATCGAATCGTTGGCGGCCCAGATGATGTTGGCCTGCGGGTAGCGCGACAGCAGGATGTTGGCCTTGCTCTCGGCGTCGGTCTCGCTCCAGTCGCTGAACGCCAGCTGGAGGATCTGGCCCCGCCCGGCGTGTGCGATGAAATCGCTGACGCCCTGTGCGCGCTCCATCGAGACCGGCGTGCTGCGGTCCCCGGTGATGCCGATCACCTGTGGCTCGCGGCCGCCGAGCTGGCGAGACAACTCTTCCATCAGGCGGTATTCGGAACGCGCCTCGTCGGTCGTCGCGGTGCCTATCCAGTTGCGCATCTGCTCGCGTTCGTTGCCGATCTCGCGCCGTTGCTCCGGCGTCAGGTCGTTGTGGATCAGCAGCACCTTGGCCGGCGTGCGCGCGAGCATCTGCAGCATCTGCGGAGCGGTCAGCTTCTCGTTGACGATCACGACGTAGTCCGGCGGGTTGGTGCGTTGCACCACGCTTTCGGTCTGGCGCAACATCAGCAGGTGGTCGCGCTCGGCGTACAGCACCTCGAGCTGCATCCCGAAGGTCTTGGCAGCGGCGGCCATAAAGCGTGCGGTCATGAGCCAGTGCGGCCCCTTGCCGCGCTCGACGGGTTCGCCGGGATTCAGGAAGACGACGCGCGGCGTGGGAGGCTGCGATGCCACCCGCCCCGCCGCGCACAACAGGCCGGCACCCGCAAACATGGCAGTTCGGCGATGCATGGTGGATCTTCGCAACTTGGCGCCGCCGTGGGGCAGGCCCGCCGTGCATTGAACCACGCCCGCCTGCGCCTCACAACGCGGATTCGACCTTCGCTACCCCCCGTGTTGGTGGAGACGGATCGGGTGCGAGAGGACCCCGACCGGTCACAGATCGAAGTCGTAGTCGATCACGAGCGGCGCGTGGTCCGAGAAGCGCGTCTCGAGGTGGATGTACTCGGCCCGCGCGTGCTTTGCGACGCCGGGCGTGGCGAGGTGGTAATCGAGCCGCCAGCCGACGTTCTTGGCCCAGGCCTGGCCGCGGTTGCTCCACCACGTGTACTGCTCGGGTTTGGGGTTCAGCGTGCGGAACACGTCGACCAGGCCGATCTCGTCGAGCAGGTGCGTCATCCAGGCGCGTTCTTCGGGCAGGAAGCCGCTGTTCTTCTGGTTGCCGCGCCAGTTCTTCAGGTCGATCTCTTTGTGCGCGATGTTGATGTCGCCGACCAGGATCAGCTCGCGCTCGGCGGCAAGCGCCTTCAGGTGCGGCGCCATCAGGGCGAGGAAGCGAAACTTCGCCTGCTGGCGCTCCTCGCCGCTGGAGCCGCTGGGGAAGTAGCAGCTGACGATGCTGAGCTTCTCGAGCCCGACCCGCCCGTCATCGTCGAAGCGCGCCTCGACATAACGGCCTTCGGCGTCGAACTCGGGGTTGCCGATGCCGGTGATCACGCCGGTCGGCGTCTTGCGGCTGTACAGGCCCACGCCGGAGTAGCCCTTCTTGTCAGCGTAGTGGAAGTGGCCGCTCATGCCGCCGACCTGCTCGAATCGGCCAACCACCGTGTCGGCCTGGGCCTTGAGCTCCTGCACGCCCATACAATCGGCGGCCATGCTCTGTGTCCAGGCCTCGAAGCCCTTGGTGGCGGCCGAGCGGATGCCGTTCAGATTCAACGAGACAAGACGGAACAAGACAGGACTTCCCGGATGAGCACGAACGCGACCTCTGACGCCCTCGCGCAAGACTTTGTGAAGTTTGCGGTCGACGCCGGCGTGTTGCGGTTCGGTGAGTTCAAGACCAAGGCCGGCCGGCTGTCGCCGTACTTCTTCAACTCGGCCCTGTTCGACGACGGCGCGAAACTCGCGCGCCTCGCAGAATTCTATGCGCGCCGCCTGCTCGCCTCCGACCAACGCTTCGACATGCTGTTCGGGCCGGCGTACAAGGGCATCACGCTGGCGTCGGCCACCGCCGTCGAGCTCGCGCGGCTGGGCCGCAACGTGCCGTTCGCCTTCAACCGCAAGGAGGCCAAGGCCCACGGCGAAGGCGGCACGCTGGTCGGTGCGGCGATGCGCGGCCGCGTCGTCATCGTCGACGACGTGATCACCGATGGCGCCTCCAAGCGCGAGTCGGTCGAGATGATTCGCGGTGCGGGCGCCGAGCCCGCCGCGGTGCTGATCGCGCTCGACCGCATGGAGCGTGGGGGCAGCGATGACAACCTCTCGGCACGTTCGGCCGTTGAGGACTTCGAGCGCGACTACGGTTTGCCGGTGATCGCCATCGCCACCGTGGTCGACCTGCTCGCGGTGTTGCAATCGAGTGCCGACCCGGCACTCGGCATGCATTTCGCGCGTGTGCAGGCTTACCGCGAACGCTACGGAGTGTGATGAGGATGAAAGGCTTCCCCGCTTGCCTGCCTGCCGCCTTGCTGGTGCTCGGTGCGTGGCCGCTGCTGGTCGTGGCGCAGGTGGCGCCCCCGCCTCCGATCTACACCTGCACCGATGCGTCGGGCAAAAAGCTCACGTCCGATCGGCCCATCGCCGAATGCAACAACCGCGAGCAGCGCGTGCTGAACAGCGACGGCTCGGTCAAGCGGGTGCTGGGGCCGACGCTGACGGCCGACGAGCGCAGCGAGGCCGAGGCGCGCGACCGCGAGGCCGCGGCCGAGCAGGCGCGACGGCTCGAAGCGATCCGCCGCGACCGCAACCTGCTGGCGCGCTTCCCGAACGAGGCCGCGCACCGCAAGGCGCGCGTGGCCGCGCTCGACGACATGAACAAGGCCGTGCGCACGTCCGAGGCGCGCCTCGCGGCCCTGGCGGCCGAGCGCAAGCCGCTCACCGACGAGGCCGAGTTCTACGTCGGCAAGCCGCTGCCGGCCAAGCTCAAGACCGCACTCGACGCCAACGACGCATCGGTGGACGCGCAGCGTTCGCTGGTGCAGAACCAGCGCCAGGAGGTCGTGCGCATCGACGCGCTCTACGACGCCGAGCTGGAGCGGCTCAAGAAGCTGTGGGCCGGCGCGCAGCCGGGGTCGATGGGCATGGTCGCGGGCAGCGCCTCGGCGCCACCCGCCATACCGAAGAAGAAGTAGCTCAGCCGAGCTTCTTCTTCAGCAACTCGTTGACCTGGGTCGGGTTGCCCTTGCCCTTGGTCGCCTTCATGGCCTGACCGACGAGCGCGTTGAAGGCCTTGTCCTTGCCGGCGCGGTATTCCTCGACCGACTTCGCGTTCGCCGCGAGCACCTCGTCGAGGATGCGTTCGAGTTCGCCGCTGTCGCTCATCTGCTTCAGGCCCTTGGCCGCGATGACCGCGTCCACGTCCTGGCCCTCGCCCGTCCACAACGCGTCGAACACCTGCTTCGCGCCGTTGTTCGAGATCGTGCCGTCGGCGATGCGCGCGACCATCTTTGCGAGGGCCGGTGCACGCACCGGGCTCGCGTCGAGATCGATGTCCTGCGCATTGAGCCGGCGCGCGAGCTCGCCCATCAGCCAGTTCGCGACCAGCTTGGGCTGACCGCTCGCCTTCGCGGCCTCTTCGAAGTAGGCCGCGAACGCCTTGCTCTGCGTCATCGCGACCGCGTCGTAGGCCGGCAGCCCGTACTCGGCCTGGAAGCGTGCCGCCATCAGCCGTGGCAGCTCGGGCATCTGCGCGCGAACCTGCGCGATCCACTCGGCCGCGATCACCAGCGGCGGCAGGTCGGGGTCGGGGAAGTAGCGGTAGTCGTGCGCGTCTTCCTTGGTGCGCATCGCGCGCGTCTCGCCGGTGTCGGGGTCGAACAGCACGGTCGCCTGCTGCACCTCGCCGCCGTCTTCGAGCAGGTCGATCTGCCACTGCACCTCGAAGTCGATGGCCTGCTGCATGAACTTGAAGCTGTTCAGGTTCTTGATCTCGCGCCGTGTGCCGAAGGGCGCGCCGGGGCGCCGCACCGACACGTTGGCGTCGCAGCGGAACGAGCCTTCCTGCATGTTGCCGTCGCAGATGCCGATCCAGGTGACGATCTGGTGCAGTGTCTTCGCGTACTCGACCGCCTCGCGGCTGCTGCGCATGTCAGGCTCGGTGACGATCTCGAGCAGCGGCGTGCCGGCGCGGTTCAGGTCGATGCCGCTCTGGCCTTGGTAGTCTTCGTGCAGCGACTTGCCGGCGTCTTCTTCGAGGTGGGCGCGCGTCAGGTTGACGACGTGTTTTTCATCGCCGACGAAGAACTCGACCGACCCGCCCTGCACCACCGGCGTCTCGTACTGGCTGATCTGGTAGCCCTTGGGCAGGTCGGGGTAGAAGTAGTTCTTGCGCGCGAAGATCGACAACGGCGCGACCTTGGCACCCACCGCCAGACCGAAGCGGATCGCCCGTTCGACCGCGCCGCGGTTCATCACCGGCAGCGTGCCGGGCAGCGCCAGGTCGACCGGCGAGGCCTGCGTGTTGGGCGCCGCGCCGAAGGCGGTCGACGAGCCGCTGAAGATTTTGCTCTGCGTTGAGAGTTGCGCGTGCGTCTCGATGCCGATGACGACCTCGAAGCCGCGAATCAATGCGGGTTTGCTCATGGGTTCAGTAACCTGCGGGCTTGCGGGCATGCCAATCGGTGGCCTGCTGGAACGCATGCGCCGCGTGCAGCAGCGTGCCTTCCTGGAAGTAGTTGCCGATCAGCTGCAGGCCGACCGGCATCGACGCCTCGCCGAAGCCCGCCGGCAGGCTCATGCCGGGCAGGCCGGCCAGGCTGGCGGGCAGCGTGAAGATGTCGGCGAGGTAGCTCGCGACCGGGTCGTCGCCATGGCCGCCGAGCTTCCACGCGACCGTCGGCGCGACCGGCCCGGCGATCACGTCGCATTGCGTGAAGCACGCCTGGAAATCGTCGGCGATCATGCGGCGCAGCTTCTGCGCCTGCAGGTAGTAGGCGTCGTAGTAGCCGTGGCTCAGCACGTAGGTGCCGATCATGATGCGGCGCTTGACCTCGGCGCCGAAGCCTTCGCTGCGGCTCTTCTTGTACATGTCCTCGAGGTTGCCGTACTGCGCGGCGCGGTGGCCGTAGCGCACGCCGTCGAAGCGGCTCAGGTTCGACGAAGCCTCGGCCGGCGCGATGATGTAGTACACGGGAATCGACAGCTCGGTGCGCGGCAGCGTCACGTCGACCAGTGTCGCGCCGAGCTTCTCGAACTCGGCGAGCGCGGCGCGCACGGCACCGTTGACGTCGGCAGCGAGCGCGGTCGGGAAAAATTCTTTCGGCAGGCCGATGCGCAGGCCCTTCAAGGGTTGCGCGGCGGTTGCGCCAGCGCGTGGCGCGCGCATCGCGGCGGCGTAGTCCTGCGGCGGGCGCTGCGCGCTGGTCGAGTCGCGTTCGTCGAAGCCGCTCATCGCGCCGAGCAGCAGCGCGCAGTCTTCGGCGTTGCGCGCCAGCGGGCCGGCCTGGTCGAGGCTGGACGCGAACGCGATCATGCCGAAGCGCGAGCACACGCCGTAGGTCGGCTTGATGCCGGTGATGCCGCTGAAGCTGGCCGGCTGGCGGATCGAGCCGCCGGTGTCGGTGCCGGTTGCGGCCGGCAGCAGCCGCGCGGCGACCGCGGCGGCCGAGCCGCCCGACGAGCCGCCCGGCACGCGCGTTGTGTCCCACGGGTTCTTGACCGCGCCATAGGCCGAGTTCTCGTTCGCCGAGCCCATCGCGAACTCGTCGCAGTTGAGCTTGGCCAGCGTGACCGTGCCCGCCGCGGCCAGGCGCGCCACCACGGTCGCGTCGAACGGGCTGCGATAGTCGGCGAGGATCTTCGAGCCGGCGGTGGTCGGCAGGTCGGCCGTGACGAAGATGTCCTTGTGCGCGATCGGTACCCCAAGCAGTGCGCTCGAGTCGCCGGCCGCACGGCGCGCGTCGGCGGCGCGCGCTTGCGACAGCGCAAGTGCGCTGTCGGTGCTGAGCACCGCGCCGAGTTGTTGGTGATCGGAAAGGCGTGCGAGCAGATGTGTCGTCAATTCGACGCTCGACACCTCTTTTGCGGCCATCGCCCGGCTCAGTTCGGCCACGCCCCGCTCGTGCAGTGGCGCGCTCATGAACCGATCACCTTGGGCACCAGGAACAAGCCGTCTTCGACCGCCGGCGCGCTCTGCTGATTGGCGGCGCGGTGGTCGGTCTCGGTGACGACGTCGTCGCGCAGGCGCAGCACCACTTCCTGCACGGCCGACAGCGGCGTGTAGAGCGGCTCGACGCCGCTGGTGTCGACCGCGCCCATCTGCTCGACCACGCGAAAGAAACCGTTCAATTGCGACAGCATCGCGGCCTGTTCGGCGGGTTGCAGTTCGAGCCGCGCCAGTTGCGCGATGCGGCTCACCTCTTGAGGGGTCAGGGCCATGGGATCGGTGGGGCGACGGAGGTCGGTTTTTACAGTCCAAAACGGGGCGTGGCGTGTGGAAAGCCACGGGGCATGCGGTATTATCCCCGGTTATCCACAAGCCTTTGCTGCCTGTGCAAATCGTTGGGGGATAGCCAGATCCAACGATGCGCGAGGTGCAGTTCAGGGCTTGTGCCATGAGCCGAAGGGTGAGCGCAAGCCACCGGCCGGCGCCCACAACACGACCCCACACCACGGAACCGATTCGGCCCCAACGCGCTGCGACCGCTTCATTGCCCGCAGGCCACAGACCGAACCCGCCCCACACACACCATGTTCGGATCCTTCCGTCGCTACTTCTCGACTGATCTGGCCATCGACCTCGGCACCGCCAACACGCTGATCTATGTGCGTGGCAAGGGCATCGTGCTCGATGAGCCTTCGGTCGTCGCCATCCGCCACGAAGGCGGCCCCAACGGCAAGAAAACCATCCAGGCCGTCGGCGCCGAAGCCAAGGCCATGCTGGGCAAGGTGCCGGGCAACATCGAGGCCATCCGCCCGATGAAAGACGGCGTGATCGCCGACTTCACGGTCACCGAGCAAATGCTCAAGCAGTTCATCAAGATGGTCCATCCGCGCTCGGTGCTTCGCCCGAGCCCGCGCATCATCATCTGCGTGCCCTGCGGTTCGACCCAGGTCGAGCGCCGCGCGATCCGCGAATCGGCGCTGGGCGCCGGTGCCAGCGACGTGTACCTGATCGAGGAGCCGATGGCCGCGGCGATCGGCGCCGGCCTGCCGGTCAGCGAGGCCAGCGGCTCGATGGTGGTCGACATCGGTGGCGGCACGACCGAGGTCGGCGTCATCTCGCTCGGTGGCATGGTCTACAAGGGCAGCATCCGTGTCGGCGGCGACAAGTTCGACGAGTCCATCATCAACTACATCCGCCGCAACTACGGCATGCTGATCGGCGAGCCCACCGCCGAGATGATCAAGAAGAACATCGGCAGCGCCTTCCCGGGCTCCGAAGTCAAAGAGATGGAAGTGAAGGGCCGCAACCTCTCCGAGGGTGTGCCGCGCAGCTTCACGATCAGCAGCAACGAAATCCTCGAAGCGCTGACCGACCCGTTGAACCAGATGGTCTCGGCGGTCAAGAACGCGCTCGAGCAGACCCCGCCCGAGCTCGGTGCCGACATCGCCGAGCGCGGCATGATGCTGACCGGCGGCGGCGCACTGTTGCGCGATCTCGACCGCTTGCTGTCCGAAGAAACCGGCCTGCCGGTGCTGGTCGCCGAAGACCCGCTGACCTGCGTGGTGCGCGGTTGCGGCATGGCGCTGGAGCGCATGGAGCGCCTGGGCTCGATCTTCACGTCGGAGTGAGTTGATGAACGTCGGGCCGCGTCACGAGGCGCGCCTGACCGCGGCAGCGCACTGCGCCTGAGTCCCGATGTCCATAGGCACCATTGACCGCACGCCGCCGCCCTTTTTCCGCCAGGGCCCGTCGGCGCTGACCAAGCTGATCCTGTGCTCGGCGCTGGCGCTGTTCCTGATGGTGGCCGACAACCGCTTCATGGTCACCCGCCAGCTGCGCGCGGTGGTCGCGACGGTGCTGTACTACCCGCAGCAGGCATTGCTGGTGCCGGTGCAGGCCATCACGGGTGGCGGCGACTACCTGCTGGGCCTGAAGCACGCGCTCGCGAACGAAGAGACCGCCAAGCGCGACCTGGCGCGCCAGGCCGAGCGCGCGCTGCGCGTCGAACAGCTGCTGAACGAGAACACGCGCCTGCGTGCCCTGCTCGAGCTGCGCCCCAACCTGAACGTGAAGTCGCAGGCGGCACAGGTGTTGTACGAGGCGTCTGATCCGTACTCGCGCAAGGTCATCATCGACCGCGGCGCGACCAACGGCATCGTCGTCGCGTCGCCGGTCATCAACGAGACCGGCGTGCTCGGCCAGGTCACGCGCGTCTATCCGCTGTCCAGCGAGGTCACGCTGCTGACCGACAAGGACGCCGCCATCCCTGTGCTCAACACCCGCACGCAGGCGCGCAGCGCCGCATTCGGCAGCGCGGCCGTGGTCGGCGGCGGCATGGAGATGCGCTTCATGGCCGGCAACGCCGACGTGCAGGTCGGCGACGCGCTGTCGACCTCGGGTGTCGACGGCGTCTATCCGCCGGGGTTGCCGGTCGCCAAGGTCGCCAGCGTCGACCGCAAGCTCGACTCGGGCTTTGCCCGCATCGTGTTGACGCCCAGCGCGCAGCCCGATGGCGTGCGCCACGTGTTCGTGCTCGAGCCGGTGGGCCTGCAGCTGCCGCCGCGGCCCGACGAGGCGGCCGGGCCGGACGGCAAGGCCTCGGCGCCGAAAGGCAGGGGGCGCCGATGATCATGCCCCGCTCGTCCGACCAGCTCCTGCTGCCAGTCAACCCGCTGTTCGTCGCGTTCACGCTGTTGTTCGCGTTCGCGCTCAACCTGGTGCCGCTGGGCCGCGCGCCGCTGACGCCTGACTTCGTCGCGCTGGTGCTGGTGTTCTGGAACGTCCACCAGTCGCGCCGTGTCGGCGTCGGCCTGGCCTTCGTGTTCGGCCTGATGATGGACGTGCACGCGGGTTCGGTGCTGGGCCAGCACGCGCTCGCCTACACGCTGCTGAGCTTCTTCGCGATCACCATCCACCGCCGGCTGCTGTGGTTCACGGTGCCGTCGCAGGCGGTGCAGATCCTGCCGCTGTTCTTCGCCGCGCACGCGGTGTCGCTGATCGTGCGCATGATCGCCGGCGGCATGTTCCCGGGCTGGCAGGTGCTGCTCGCGCCGGTGTTCGAGGCGCTGCTGTGGCCGATCGCGACATGGTTGTTGCTCGCTCCGCAGCGCCGCGCGCCCGATCGGGATGAAAATCGGCCGCTGTGAGGGCGTAAGTGACAGAACTCAAGAACGTTGAACAAGAAGTCGGGCGTTTTCGCATGCGCCTGGCGGCTGCGGCTGCGTTCGTGCTGTTCGCGTTCGGGTTGCTGGGCGCGCGCCTGGTCTACCTGCAGATCTACAAGCACGACGAGCTGTCGACGCAGGCCGAGAACAACCGCATCAGCGTCGTGCCCATCGTGCCCAACCGCGGACTCATCCTCGACCGCAACGGCATCGTGCTGGCCAACAACTACTCGGCCTACACGCTAGAGATCTCGCCGAGCAAGGTCGATGACCTCGAAGGCACGATCGACCGACTCGCGGCCATCGTCGACATCCAGCCGCGCGACCGCAAGCGTTTCAAGCGGCTGATGGACGAGAACAGCAAGACCTTCGAGTCGCTGCCGATCCGCACCAAACTCAGCGACGACGAGGTCGCGCGTTTCACCGCGCAGCGCTTCAGCTTCAACGGGGTCGACATCAAGGCGCGGCTGTTCCGCAACTACCCGCTGGGCGAGGTCGGCAGCCATTTGATCGGCTACATCGGCCGCATCAACGAGGCCGAGAAGGAGAAGATCGACGACTCCGACGACGAGGCCAACTACCGCGGCACGCAATACATCGGCAAGCTCGGTGTCGAGCAGAGCTACGAGGCCGAGCTGCACGGCACGACCGGCTTCGAGGAGATGGAAACCAGCGCCGGCGGCCACCCGGTGCGGCGCCTGAAGAGCAACCCGGCGACGCCCGGCAACGCGCTCGTGATGTCGATCGACATCCGCCTGCAGGCCTTGGTCGAGGAGCTGTTCGGCGAGCGCCGCGGCGCGCTGGTCGCGATCGACCCGCGCAACGGCGAGATCCTCGCGTTCGTCAGCAAGCCCAACTTCGACCCCAACTTGTTCGTCGACGGCATCGACGCGGACAGCTGGAAGGCGCTGAACGAGTCACCCGACAAGCCGTTGCTGAACCGGGCGCTGCGCGGCACCTATCCGCCGGGCTCGACCTACAAGCCCTTCATGGCGCTGGCCGCATTGACGCTGGGCAAGCGCACGCCGCAGCAGATCACCAACGACCCCGGCTACTTCTGGTTCGGCAACCACAAGTTCCGCGACGACAAGGAAGGCGGCCACGGCGCGGTCGACATGTACAAGTCCATCGTGCAGTCCTGCGACACCTACTACTACACGCTGGCCAACGACCTGGGCGTCGACGCGATGCACGACTTCATGGCGCCGCTCGGCCTGGGCCAGCTCACCGGCATCGACATGCAGGGCGAGCTGCGCGGCACGCTGCCGTCGACCGAGTGGAAGCGCAACGCCTACAAGAAGAAAGAACAGCAGAAGTGGTACGCCGGCGAGACGATCTCGCTGGGCATCGGCCAGGGCTACAACTCGTTCACGATGCTGCAGCTGGCGCAGGCCACGGCCGCGCTCGCGTCGGGCGGCGAGCGCTTCAAGCCGCACCTGGTGAAGCTGGTCGAGAATTTCGAGACGCGCAAGCAGACGCGGGCCGTCGGCGAGGCCTTGCCGGCGCTGGGCTGGAAGGCGGACGACGTCGCGGTGATCCGCCACGCGATGTACGGCGTGACGCAAGAGGGCACGTCGCGCGGGTCGTTCGTGAACGCCCCCTACCAGTCCGGAGGCAAGACCGGCACCGCGCAGGTGATCGCGATCGGCAAGGACGAGAAGTACAACGCCAGCAAGGTCGACGAGCGCCACCGCGACCACGCGCTCTACACCGCGTTCGCGCCGCTGGAGGCGCCGCAGATCGCGCTCGCGCTGGTGGTCGAGAACGCCGGCTTCGGCGCCGGCGCCGCCGCGCCGATCGCGCGCCGCGTGTTCGACTTCGTGCTCAGCGGCCAATACCCAAGCGAGGCCGACATCGCGGCGACGCGGCTCGGTCAGTCGACGACGCCCGTCGGTCAGCCGCGCCCCATCGCCTCGGTGCCGTTGCCGGGCACGACGGTCGATGGCGCGGTGGGCCTGACGAGCCCTGCCGCAAGTGCGCCCGCGGCCGCGGTGGCCGCCTCGGCGCCGCAGCGCGTCGCGCTCGCCGCCAAGCCGCGATGAGCGCCGTCTTCGACAAGCCCTCGGTGTGGCAGCGGCTGCGGCCCGTCGTCACCGGCTTCGACGGCCCGCTGCTGGTCGCGATGCTGCTGCTCGGCGCGGCGGGCTTGCTGACGATGTACTCGGCCGGCTTCGACAGTGGCACGCGCTTCGTCGACCATGGCCGCAACATGCTGCTCGCGCTCGTCGTGGTCTTCGTGGTCGCCCAGGTCTCGCCGCAGACCTTGATGAAGGCCGCGCCGCCGCTCTATGCGATCGGTGTCGCGCTGCTGGTGGCCGTGGCGGTGATGGGCGTGACGAAGAAGGGCGCGACGCGCTGGCTCAATGTCGGCGTCGTGATCCAGCCGAGCGAAATCCTGAAGATCGCGATGCCGCTGATGCTGGCCTGGTGGTTCCAGCGCCGCGAGGGCCAGCTGCGCGCGCCAGATTTTCTGATCGCGCTGCTGCTGCTGGGCGTGCCGCTCGGGCTGATCGTCAAGCAGCCCGACTTGGGCACGGCGATCCTGGTGCTGTCGGCCGGCATGTACGTGATCTTCTTCGCCGGGCTGTCGTGGAAGCTGATCATCCCGGTGCTGGTGATCGGTGCGGTGGCGATCACTGCGGTCGTTGTCTCGGAAGACCACATCTGCCAGCCTGAGGTGAAGTGGCCGCTGCTGCGCGACTACCAGAAGAACCGCGTCTGCACGCTGCTCGACCCGACGACCGACCCGCTGGGCAAGGGCTTTCACATCATCCAGGGGATGATCGCGATCGGCTCCGGCGGCGTCGAGGGCAAGGGCTTCATGAAGGGCACGCAGACCCACTTGGAGTTCATTCCGGAGCGCACCACCGATTTCATCTTCGCCGCGTTCTCGGAAGAGTTCGGCCTGGTCGGCTGCGCGTGCCTAGTGCTCGGCTTCATCTTCCTGATCTTCCGCGGCCTGATGATCGCGGCCGATGCGCCCACGGTGTTCACGCGGCTGCTCGCCGGCGCCATCTCGCTGAGCTGGTTCACCTACGCCTTCGTCAACATGGGCATGGTCAGCGGCATCCTGCCGGTGGTGGGCGTGCCCTTGCCCTTCATCAGCTATGGCGGCACCGCGATGGTCACGCTGGGGCTGGGGCTGGGGATGCTGATGTCGATCTCGAAGAACCGGCGCCTGATCCAGAGCTAGGTGCCCCCGTAGCAGGCCAGCACCTCGTAGCGCGCCAGCGGACCGGGCTGCGACCAAACGAGCGCGAACTCGCTGATGGTCCAGGTCAGCGGCCTCATCGACTCCGGCGGCGCGGCGTTCGGCGCTGCGCGCGCCAGCGTCACATGTGGGGTGAAGGCCAGGCGCTGCGACGCGATGCCCGCCCGCAACAGGCGACCGGACAATCGGGCGTGCAGGTCCATCAGGGCCGGGTGTTCGTCGGGGCGCAACACGGCGATGCCGCCGGACCAGCATTCCGGCGTGCGCAGCACGAGCTCGAACGGTGCCACGTCTTCGCCGGTCAGCACATCGCGCAGCGCCCCTTCGCGCGTCGCGTCGAGCTCGCCCAGGAAGTGCAGCGTCAGGTGCAGCCGCTCGCGACGCGTCGGCAGCCCGGTGCCCCAATACCAGTGACGCTGATGGTCGGCGAGGGCTTCGCGCACGGCGCCGTCCGGCAGCAGGCCGATGAACAGACGTCGTGTCGGGCCGTTCACGCGGCCGCCTCGCCGTCCGGCACGCCGCTGCGCGGTGCCGCGGGTAGACGCAGCGTGAAGCGCGCGCCCGGACCGTGCGGCGCCTCGGCGTGTTCGCTCAGGCCCGGGCGGCGCCGCAGGTTCGCGTCTTCCAGCGTGACCTCGGCGTGGTGTTGCTGGGCGATCTCGCGCACGATCGCCAGGCCCAGGCCGGAGCCGTCGACATCGGTGCCGAGCGAGCGGTAGAACGGCTGGAACACCTTCTCGCGTTCGGCGGGCGCGATGCCCGGCCCCGAGTCCTCGACCTGCAGCACGACGACCTGACCGAACGGGTCGTCGATCACCCGCACGGTGGCCGTGCCGCCGGGCGGCGTGTACTGCAGCGCGTTGTCGACCAGGTTGCGGATCAGCTCGCGCAGCAGCAGCGGGTGGCCGAGCACGATGGGGCCTACTGTGTGACGCAGTGCGGCGGTTTCGCTCGGGCCTTCGTAGCCGAGGTCGATGCGCTTTTCGATGGCGCGCGGCACGAAGTCGCGCACCGTCTCGGTCGCCAGCCGCGCCAGGTTCACCGGCTGCTGATGAGGGGCGTGTTCCTGGTTCTCGGCGCGTGCCATCGCGAGCAGCTGGTTCACCATGTGGGCCGCGCTCTGGCTGGAGCGTGCGATCTGCTGCAGCGACTTCTTCAGCGCCTGCGGGTCGTGCTGACCGGCGTCGATCTGCCGCTGCGCCAGCTCGGCCTGGGTGCGCAGACCGGCCAGCGGCGTCTTCAACTGATGCGCCGCGTCGGCGAGAAAGTGCTTTTGCGCGCCCATGGACTGGTCGAGCCGGGTCAGCAGGTCGTTGATCGCGCGCACCAGCGGCGCCACCTCCTCGGGCGCCTGGCGCTCGTCGATCGGGCTCAGGTCGCTGCTGTCGCGCTTGCGGATGCGCTGCTGCAGTTCGTTCAGCGGCGCGATGCCGCGGGCCAGTGCCAGCCACACCAGCAACACCGCCAGCGGCAGGATCACGAACTGCGGCAGGATCACGCCCTTGATGATCTCGGTCGCGAGCCGCGAACGCTTGCCCAGCGTTTCGGCGACCTGCACCAGCGGCGTGTCGGTGCCGGCGCGCGCCGGGCTGCCGTCGGGCGCCCGCTCCTGCACGTTCACCCACATGTAGGCGACGCGCACGGTGTCGTTGTTCAGCGTTTCGTCGCGAAAGCGCAGTTCGCCGGGCGGCGCGCGGTCGTCGTCGGCGGGCACCGGCAAGCCGCTGTCGCCGCTGATGAACTCGCCGCGCAGGCCCAGCACCTGGTAGTAGATATCGTCGGTCTCGTCGGTGCGCAGGATCTCCGACGCCGCGGCCGGCAGCTTGAACACCGCCTGCGACCGGCCGTCGGCCACGGCCCGCACCGAGACCTCTTTCGACAGCACGCGCACCATCTCGCCGAGTTCGCGGTCGAAGGGCTTGTTGGCAATGCCTTGCGCCACCAGCCAGGTCAGCACCACGCTCATCGGCCACAGCAGCAGCAGCGGCGCGAGCATCCAGTCGAGGATCTCGCCGAACAGCGAGCGTTGCTCGCGCTGGCGCGTCTCGGTCAACTCGTTCAAGCCGCGATCTTTTCCAGGCAGTAGCCCAGCCCGCGCACGGTGGCGATGCGCACCGGGCCCTGCTCGATCTTCTTGCGCAGGCGGTGGATGTAGACCTCGATCGCGTTGTTGCTGACCTCTTCGCCCCAGGCGCACAGCAGCTCGACCAACTGCTCCTTGCTGACGAGGCGGCCGGCGCGCTGCAACAGCACTTCGAGCAGGCTCAGCTCGCGTGCCGAGAGCTCCACCATCTGGTCGTTCAGGTAGGCGACACGCCCGGTCGCGTCGAAGCTCAGCGGCCCGTGCTTGATGATGGCAGAGGCCGACCCCAGCCCGCGCCGCGTGAGTGCACGCACCCGCGCCTCGAGCTCCTGGAGCGAGAACGGCTTGGCCATGTAGTCGTCGGCGCCGAGGTCCAGGCCCTTGACGCGCTGCTCGACACTGTCGGCCGCGGTCAAAATCAGTACCGGCACCGCCGAGCCGCGCGCGCGCAGCTTGCGCAGCACCTCAAGCCCGTGCAGCTTGGGCAGGCCCAGGTCCAGGATCACCAGATCGAATTCGTGCGACGCCAACGCCGCATCGGCCTCGGTGCCGCTGCCGACCTGGTCCGCCGAATAGCCGGCGTTGCGCAACGAGCGCAGCAGGCCGTCGGCCAGCACTTGATCATCTTCCGCGATCAGGATGCGCATCGTGGTGTCTCCTGCTTTGATTGTAGGGATGGGCCGAAAAGTCGCGCACGGCTACTGTACAAACATCCAGCTTTTGAGATAATGCCCCCAACCTTTCAGGAGAACGCCTTGGACGCCACCGCAAAAGTCTCGCCCCCCGCCACCCCGATCAACACCGAAAAGGCCAAGGCACTGCAAGCCGCGCTGGCCCAGATCGAAAAGCAGTTCGGCAAGGGCACCATCATGCGCCTGGGCGAGGGCGAGGTGATCGAAGACATCGAGGTCGTTTCAACCGGCTCACTGGGCCTCGACATGGCGCTGGGCGTCGGCGGCCTGCCACGCGGCCGGGTCGTCGAGATCTACGGCCCCGAGTCGAGCGGCAAGACCACGCTGACGCTGCAGGTCATCGCCGAAATGCAACGTGTCGGCGGCACCTGCGCCTTCATCGACGCCGAGCACGCGCTCGACATCGCCTACGCCCAGAAGCTCGGCGTCAACCTGCAAGACCTGCTGATCAGCCAGCCCGACACCGGCGAACAGGCGCTCGAGATCGTCGACGCGCTGGTGCGTTCCGCCTCGGTCGACCTGGTTGTTGTCGACTCGGTCGCCGCGCTCACGCCCAAGGCCGAAATCGAAGGCGAAATGGGCGACTCGCTGCCGGGCTTGCAGGCTCGGTTGATGAGCCAGGCGTTGCGCAAGCTCACCGGCAGCATCAAGCGCACCAACACCATGGTGATCTTCATCAACCAGATCCGCATGAAGATCGGCGTGATGTTCGGCTCGCCCGAAACCACCACCGGCGGCAACGCGCTGAAGTTCTACGCCTCGGTCCGGCTCGACATCCGCCGCATCGGCAGCATCAAGAAGGGCGAGGAAGTCATCGGCAACGAAACCAAGGTCAAGGTCGTCAAGAACAAGGTCTCGCCGCCGTTCAAGACCGCCGAGTTCGACATCCTCTACGGTGCAGGCATCAGCCGCGAAGGCGAGGTCATCGACATGGGCGTCGAGCAGAAGGTGCTCGAGAAGAGCGGTTCCTGGTACGCCTACAACGGCGAGAAGATCGGCCAGGGCAAAGACAACGCCCGCGAGTTCCTGAAAGAAAACCCCGAACTCGCGTTCGAGATCGAGAACAAGGTGCGCGAAGCGGCCGGCATCCGCTTGCTGCCTTCGGCCGATGCGGCCGGTGCCAAGCCGACCAAGCTGAAGGTCGTCAAGGAATAAGGCGAGCAAGTGAAGGCGCAGCGCTCACTGAAGGGGCGTGCGCTGCAGTGGTTGTCGCAGCGCGAGCAGAGCCGCAGCGAGTTGCGGCGCAAGCTGCTGCCGCATGCGGTCGCTGAAGCCGAGGCGGCCGCGGAGGCAGGCGCCGCGACGCCGGCCGAGTCAGGTCCAGAGGCCCGCGTCGAGGTCTTGCTCGATTGGCTCGAGGCGCACAAATACCTGTCACAGGAACGCTTTGTCGAGTCGCGGGTGCATGCGCGGGCCTCGCGCTTCGGCAATCTGCGCATCCGCCAGGAGCTTCAGCAGCACCAGGTGAGCCTCTCTCCCGAGGCGGCGCAGGTGCTCAAGGACAGCGAACTGGAGCGTGCCCGCACCGTGCTGGCCCGCAAGTTCAGCGCGCCGCCTGCCGGTCTGGCCGAGCGCGCGAAGCAGGCGCGCTTTCTGGCCGGCCGCGGCTTCTCCCCAGAGGTGATCGCACGGGCCCTGCGTCGGGATGGTGCAGAGCAACATGCTACATTCGATGGCTGACTTGCGAGCTCGGCGGGCGCTGTCCGCCTCACGCCGGCTTGCAGCGCTTCACCACCGATTCACGCAGCCGACCCTTCCACACCAATGGCCTTGCCGACCGCCGCGCCCGAGCGTCAGCTCAAGCACCGTCGCAGCATCGACGTGCAAATCTATGCGCGTGGTAATGGGTTATGGGAAGTGGATGCCCACATCACCGATGTGCGATCGCGCGAAACCCTCATGGCCACCGGCCTGCTGCCAGCCGGCTCGCCCATCCACGACATGTTGCTGCGCCTCGTCGTCGACGAGCAGTTCAATGTGGTGGAGGCGGGAGCCGCGACCGCGGCGATGCCCTACCCCGGCGAATGCAACTCGTATGGCGATGTTTACGCCCGCCTCGTCGGCCTGAATCTGATGCGCGGCTTCCGCCACGCCGTGAAGGAACGGCTGGGGGGCATCCAGGGCTGCACCCATATCACCGAGCTGACCCAGGTGCTGCCGACCGCGGTGGTGCAGGCCTTCGCCGGCGAGGTGCTGGACACCCGCGGCGATGCCGAAGACAGCGTTCAACCCTTCCAGATCGACCGCTGCCACGCGCTGCGCGCCGATGGCCTTGCCGTGAAGACGCACTACCCGCGTTGGTATCGCGCAGCCCCCCGCAGCGCGCCGAATCACGGCGCCACCCCCCTCATTCCCGAAAACTGACAGCCAGAGAAGGCCCACCATGAAGATTCACGAGTACCAAGGCAAAGAAATCCTGCGCCAGTTCGGCGTGCCCGTGCCGCGCGGCTACCCCGCATTCAGCGTGCTCGAAGCGTCCGAAGCCGCCCAGAAACTGGGTGGCCCGGTCTGGGTCGTGAAGGCGCAGATCCACGCCGGTGGCCGCGGCAAAGGCGGCGGCGTCAAGCTGGCGCGCTCCCTCGACGACGTCAAGACGCTGTCCAGCGAGATCCTCGGCATGCAGCTCAAGACCCACCAGACCGGCCCCGAAGGTCAGAAGGTGCGCCGCCTGCTGATCGAAGAGGGCGCGGACATCAAGAAGGAGTACTACGTCGCCGCCGTCACCGACCGCGCGACGCAGAAGGTCGCGATCATGGCCAGCTCCGAAGGCGGCATGGACATCGAAGAGGTGGCTCACGCCACGCCCGAGAAGATCCTGAAGGTCTTCGTCGACCCGGCCACCGGCCTGACCGACGCGCAAGGCGCCGAGCTCGCGAACGGCATCGGCGTGCCGGCGGGTAGCCAAGCGCAGGCGATCGACGTGTTCAAGAAGCTCTACCAGTGCTACATGGACACCGACTGCTCGCTGGCCGAAATCAACCCGCTGATCCTGGAAGGCAACGGCAACATCAAAGCGCTGGACGCGAAGTTCAACTTCGACAGCAACGCGCTCTTCCGTCACCCCGAGATCGTTGCCTACCGTGACCTCGACGAAGAAGACCCGGCCGAGATCGAAGCCAGCAAGTTCGACCTGGCCTACATCCAGCTCGATGGCAACATCGGCTGCCTGGTCAACGGCGCCGGCCTCGCGATGGCGACCATGGACACGATCAAACTGTTCGGCGGCGAGCCGGCGAACTTCCTCGACGTGGGCGGTGGCGCCACCGCCGAGAAGGTCACCGAGGCCTTCAAGATCATGCTGGGCAACCCCAAGGTCAAGGCGATTCTCGTCAACATCTTCGGCGGCATCATGCGCTGCGACACCATTGCCGAAGGCGTGATCGCCGCGTGCAAGGCCGTCAACCTGAACGTGCCGCTGGTCGTGCGCATGAAGGGCACCAACGAAGACCTCGGCAAGAAGATGCTGAAGGACTCGGGCCTGCCCATCATCACCGCCGAATCGATGGCCGACGCCGCGAAGGCCGTGATGGCCGCGCTCGCCAAGTAAGCGCCCGCGCCGCACACAAGGAATCCACATGAGCATCCTGATCAACAAAGACACCAAGGTCATCACCCAGGGCATCACCGGCAAGACGGGGCAGTTCCACACCCGCATGTGCCGCGACTACGCGAACGGCAAGGCCGCGTTCGTCGCCGGCGTGAACCCGAAGAAAGCCGGCGAAGACTTCGAAGGCATCCCGATCTACGCGAACGTGACCGAAGCGGCCAAGGCCACCGGCGCGACCGTCAGCGTGATCTACGTGCCGCCCGCGGGCGCTGCCGCGGCGATCTGGGAAGCGGTCGAGGCCGACCTCGACCTGGCGATCTGCATCACCGAAGGCATCCCGGTCAAGGACATGCTGCTGGTGCGCAACCGCATGAAGGAAAAGGAAGCCAAGGGCGGCAAGAAGACCTTGCTGCTCGGGCCGAACTGCCCCGGCCTGATCACGCCGGACGAGATCAAGATCGGCATCATGCCGGGCCACATCCACAAGGCCGGGCGCGTCGGCGTCGTGTCGCGTTCCGGCACGCTGACGTACGAAGCGGTCGCGCAGCTGACCGAGCTGGGCATCGGCCAGTCGAGCGCGGTCGGCATCGGCGGCGACCCGATCAACGGGCTGAAGCACATCGACATCATGAAGCTGTTCAACGACGATCCGAACACCGACGCGGTGATCATGATCGGCGAGATCGGCGGCCCCGATGAAGCCGATGCGGCGCGCTGGTGCCAGGCCAACATGAAGAAGCCCATCGTCGGCTTCATCGCCGGCGTGACGGCGCCCGCGGGCAAGCGCATGGGCCACGCCGGCGCGCTGATCTCGGGCGGCGCCGACACGGCCGATGCCAAGCTCGAAGTGATGGAAGCCTGTGGCTTCACCGTCACGCGCAACCCGTCGGAAATGGGCAAGCTGCTCAAGGGTTTGCTGTAAGCCGCGTCCGGGCTTGCCCGGGGAGACGGACGGGCGCGACTGCCTAAAATCGCGCCCGACTTGCTTGTGGCGGCGCCGCACCGCGCTGCCACGCCGCCACTTCAATCGCTGGGCCCCACCATGGACTTCACTTCGGCCGCCTTCTGGACGGCACTCGGTTCGATCATTCTGGCCAACATCGTGCTGTCGGGCGACAACGCGGTGGTGATCGCCATGGCGGCGCGTTCGTTGCCGCCGCATCAGCAGAAAAAGGCGATCTTCTGGGGCAGCGCCGCGGCGATCGTGATGCGGATCATCCTGACCTTGATCGCGGTCGAGATGCTGAAGTGGCCCTACCTGAAGATCGTCGGTGCGCTGCTGTTGCTCTACATCGGCATTTCGCTGCTCAGTGAAGACGGCGAGGGTGAAGACGGTCACAAAGAGGTGGGTTCGATGGCCGCGGCGATCCGCACCATCCTCGTCGCCGATCTGGTGATGAGCCTGGACAACGTGCTCGCGGTGGCGGCTGCTGCCAAAGGCAACACCCCGCTGCTGGTGATCGGTCTGGCCGTGAGCATTCCGCTGATCATCTTCGGCAGCACGCTGCTGCTCAAGGTGATGGATCGCTTCCCGATCATCATCACGCTCGGGGCCGCGCTGCTCGGCTTCCTGGCCGGCGAGATGCTGCTGACCGACCCGGCCGTGACCGCGCGTTTCGGCGAACTCTCGCACAGCGTGGTGAACGTCGCAGGCGCGATCGGCGCCGTGCTGGTGGTCGCGGTCGGCCTGTGGATGCAGCGGCGCGCCAAGTCGCAGTCGGCCCCCGCGGCTTGACAGGGCATCGCAATGCCGGCCTAATCCTTCGCACAGAAGGGGAGTAGCTCAACTCTCGAATCGGCCCACGCCTCGCGCAGGTCGAAACAGGAGTTCAGGCAAGCCGTCAGTACGAACCGCACTCGCTGCGGCTCCGGTTTGCCAGGCCACAACATTCACTCCATGCCGAGCAAGACCTTCGATGCAAGCCGCATGAGCGGCAGGCTCGAAGTCGGCATCCGCGCTCATTCGCGGCACTGGCTCCAACCTGCAGGGCTCATGTGGTTTGCACCGTTCGTCGTGCAACTCAACATGGAGCTTCTATGGAATTCTTCTCTGCCCCCTGGCTGTCGGCGCTGCTCGCCATCGTCCTGATCGACCTCGTCCTCGCGGGCGACAACGCCATCGTCATCGCGCTGGCCGCGCGCCAGCTGCCGCAACACCTGCAGAAAAAAGCCATCGTCTGGGGCACCGTCGGGGCCATCGTCGTTCGCAGCGCGATGACCGTCGGCGTGGTCTGGCTGCTCAAGATCCCGGGCCTGATGCTGGTGGGCGGCCTGGGCCTGGTCTGGGTCGCCTACAAGCTGCTCGTGCCGCAGAACGGCGGTGAGGGCGGCCACCAGCCCGTCGCATCGACCTTCTGGGGTGCGATGAAGACCATCGTCATCGCCGATGCACTGATGGGCATCGACAACGTGCTCGGTGTCGCCGGCGCCGCCAAGGGCAGTTTCGACCTGGTGATCATCGGGTTGCTGATCAGCGTGCCCATCGTGGTGTGGGGCAGCACGCTGGTGCTCAGGCTGGTCGAGCGCTTCCCGGTCATCACCTACGTGGGCGCCGGCGTGCTGGCTTACACCGCCGCGCACATGGTCGTCAGTGAGCCGCTGCTCGATGCGGTCTTCGACCCCAGCATGCTGAACCGGGTGCTGGCCCATGCGGTGTTGATCGTTGGCGTGCTCGGTGCTGGGTGGTGGACGGCGCGTCGCATGCAACAACGTGCTGAACCGCTCTCGCAGTGACACACCCCAGGAGAACTGTCATGGAAAAGATTGCTGTCTTCGTCAACGACGCCGCCCATGCGCGCCACCTGTTGCAACCCATGCTGGCTGCCGCCGACTCGGCGCACTGGATCCTGGTCGCCTGCCCGCCGACCCTGACGCGGCACGTCGGCCGTTGGGTGACCAGGCAGGCGCGGCAGGCGTGGCGCCAGCGCTGGGGCGACGAGTTGTTCGCGCAGATCGAACCCGACCTGAGGGCCCAGACCGGCAGCCAGGTCGAAAGGCTGCTGGCGGGCAAGCCGCTGATCGAGGTCTCGGCCCGCTTGAAGGCGCGCCTGCCCGGCGTGCGCCTGCTCGATGCCCGGCGCCCGGCTCTCGGCCGGCAGGACGAGCCGCTGACCGCCGCCCAACCGGCCGACCCGACCCACCGGTGGACTGGCACCTTGGCCGCAGCGACCGGCCTGACGGCCGTGCTGGCCCTCGCCGACTGACGCTGCTGTGCTAACGTGCCTGCGATGCGCAGGTACGCGAGGTTTTCAGAGGGCGCAGCGATGCGTCGGGACACTTGATGTTGCTGGGCTTGTCGCTCGGCGGCTGGGCGGTGGTCGCACTGATCGGCATTGCGGCCTATTTGTTGGGGCGGCGCGCCGGGGCGCTTCGTTCATCGAAAGATCTGCCGACGCCGGCAGGTTCGTCCGCCATGCCGCGCGCGATGGCCGACCCGGCCCCGCTGCCGATGACGGCCGAGACCTTCGCCCGCCCCGAAACGACCGAACCTCAGCTGCGCCCTGATCGCGCGATGCTCGGGCGCTACCGGCTCGAGCGCGAACTCGGCCGCGGCTCGATGGGCAAGGTCTACCTGGCCCACGACCCGCAGATCGGCCGGCAGGTCGCCCTCAAGACCATGGGCTTGAGCCGCGAGTTCGAGGGCCACGAACTCGCCGAGGCGCGCGCCCGCTTCTTTCGCGAGGCCGAGATGGCCGGGCGGCTGCGCCACCCCGACATCGTCGCCATCTTCGACGCCAGCGAAGAGGCCGGCCTGGCCTTCATCGCGATGGAATACGTGCAGGGCCACGACCTGCTGCGCTACACGCTGCCGGGCAGGCTGTTGCCGGTGCCGGTGGTGCTGGAGACGCTCGCGCGCGTCGCGCTGGCGCTGCATTACGCACACACCCAGGGCGTGGTGCACCGCGACATCAAGCCGGCCAACGTGATGATCGACACCGAGACCGGCGCGATCAAGGTCACCGACTTCGGCATCGCCAGCATCACCAACTCCTGCCGCACCCGGACCGGGCTGGTGCTGGGCACACCGTCGTTCATGTCGCCGGAGCAGATGGCAGGGCGGCGCGTCGACGGCCGCACCGATCTCTACTCGCTCGGGGTGATGCTGTTCCAGTTGCTGACCGGCACGCTGCCGCACGCGTCCGAGTCGATGTCGCAGCTGATGTACCAGATCGCCAACGAGCCCGCCCCCGACGTGCGAACGCTGCGGCCCGAACTGCCCGAGGAGCTCGCCAACGTCATCGCACTGGCGCTCGAAAAGCGCCCCGAGGTGCGCTACGCCGACGGCGGCCAGATCGCGACCGATCTGCGCGCGGTCGCGGCGCTGATGGCCTCGGCGCGGGCCGGCGACGACGTGACCAACCCCGCGGAAACCCCCAGATTGGCGGCCGGCGCCGGCAAAACGCCCGCCGATCCGAGGCACAATGCCGACCACTGACCAGCGCTCGCATGCTTGCACGTGCCCCGTCCATGACCCTTGAGTTCTTCAGCGCCACCGACACCGGGCGGGCGCGCAACAACAACGAAGACTCGGTTGCGGTGGACGAAGCCACCGCGCTGGTCGTGCTGGCCGACGGCATGGGCGGTTACAACGCCGGCGAGGTCGCCAGCGGCATGGCCACCTCGTTCATCAAGTCCGAACTCGGGCGCTGGCTGTCCGAAGCCTCCGAGAGCGCCACCGACACCGATGTGCGCCGCGCCATGGACATCTGCGTCGACAACGCCAACCGCGCGATCTTCAACGCCGCCAACTCCAACCCGCAGTACGCCGGCATGGGCACGACGCTGGTGGTGGGCGTGTTCCGCGACGCGCGGCTGCTGATGGGCCATGTGGGCGACTCGCGCGCCTACCGGCTGCGCGCTTCGCGCCTGACCCAGATCACCCATGACCACTCGCTGCTGCAGGAGCAGATCGACTCCGGGCTGATCACGCCCGAGCAGGCGGCGTTCTCGGCCAACAAGAACCTCGTCACCCGTGCGGTCGGCGTCGAGGACACGGTGTTGCTCGAAACGCACTTGCACGATGTGCTGCCTGGCGACACCTACCTGCTATGCTCCGACGGATTGTCGGACATGCTCGACGACGAGAGCATCGCGCAGCTGCTGATGGGCGCCGAAACCTTGCCGGAAGCGGCTGGCGCGCTGATCGACGCGGCCAACGATGCCGGCGGCAAGGATAATATTTCGGTGGTCCTCGCGCGCCTCAGCGGAGCGGCTGGCGCGGCGAAGTCCTGGTGGCCGTTCCGGCGTTGAGGCCGCTGAATCCGACGATCGAAGACTTAGACACAAGAGGTCAAAAAGCATGGGCAAACTGGTCGTATCGCTCGATGGTGTGGTGATCAAGGAAGTGCAGATCACCAAGGACAAGACCACGCTCGGCCGCCGGCCCTACAACGACATCGTGATCGACAACCTGGCCGTCAGCGGCGAACACGCCGTGCTGCAAATGGTCGGCGCCGACGTTTTCATCGAAGACCTGAACAGCACCAACGGCACCTACATCAACGGCAAGGCCGTCAAGAAGCAGTTGCTCAGCCACAACGACACGGTCGAGATCGGCAAGTACAAGATCAAGTTCATGGTCGAGGACGGCACCGATTACGAGAAGACCATGATCATGAAGCCGGGCGTGCGTCCGCCCGCGACGGGTGCGCAGGCGCCCAACTCCGGTTTCGGCGGCTCCGGCTTCGGCGCCCTCGGTGGCTCGACGACGCCGGCCGCGATCCGCGTGCTCAACGGCGCGGCGGCGGGCCGCGAGGTCGCGCTCACCAAGGTCGTCACCACGGTCGGCAAGCCGGGCGTGCAGGTGGCCTCCATCACCAAGCGCCCGGGTGGCTATGTGTTGGCCCACGTCGAGGGCACGCTGCAGCCCACCGTCAACGGCAACCCGGTCCTCGGCGAAACCGTGCACCTGAAGAACGGCGACGTGATCGAGCTCGCCGGCACGCAGATGCAGTTCGTGCAGGCCTGATCCGGCCGCCGCGCGCCGTGCGCGGCTGAATTCGCACCGCTTCCGAGATGACGTCCCGTGGCCGCCCGTGGCGCGCGCTCAGGGCGCTGCTGCTGCTCGCGGTGTTGGGCGCCGCGCTGGCGCACGCGAGCGGGGTCTGGCCGCTGCGCTTCGTCACCAGCCTGGACCTGGCCATCGCCGACGCGCGCCAGCGCGCGCTGATGCCGCGCACGCTGGACCCGCGCATCGTCATCGTCGACATCGACGAGAAGAGCCTGGCCGAGGTCGGCCGCTGGCCCTGGAGCCGCGACCGCCTGGCCGCCCTGGCCGACGAACTGTTCGGGCGGCAGCAGGCCGCAGTCGTCGGCTTCGACGTGGTGTTTGCCGAGCCCGACACCAGCTCGGGCCTGGCAACACTGGACCGGCTCGCTGGCCGCTCGACCGAACTCGCCGCGCAGCTGGCGTCGCTGCGCGCCACGCTCGATTTCGACGCCCGTTTTGCACATGCGCTGCAGGGCCGCAACGTCGTGCTGGGCTGCTACCTCACGAACGCGCGCGGCGCCCGCCAGGTCGGCGTGTTGCCTGCGCCGGTGTTCGACGCGAGCGCGTTGCAAGGCCGGCCGATCGCGTTCACGCGGTGGGACGGCTACGCCGCCAACATCGAACCGCTCGCGCGTGCCGCGCCGCTGGCGGGCTGCTTCAACAACGTGCCCGACCCGGACGGGGTGGTGCGCAGCGTGCCGCTGATCTCCGAGGTCGCGCAGCGCCACTACGAGGCGCTGTCGCTGGCGATGTTCCGGGCCTTCACCGGCGCGCCTGCCGTGCTGCCGGGTTTTCCGGCCGAGCGCTGGCTGGCGCGCGACTACAACGCGCTGCAAAGCGTGCGGCTGAAGCAGGGGGCCGACGAGATCGCGATCCCCGTCGATGCGAACGTGCAGGTGCGCGTGCCGTACCGCGGCCCGGGCGGGCCGCGCGGCGGCTCGTTTGAGTACGTGTCGGCCAGCGATCTGCTGCAGGGCCGCGTCGCGGCAGACCACCTGAAGGGCAAGCTGGTGTTCGTCGGCAGCGACGCACCCGGCCTCTACGACCAGCGCGCCACGCCGGTGGCCGACGTCTATCCGGGTGTCGAGGTGCACGCCAGCCTGCTGTCCGGCCTGCTGGATGGCCGCTTGCCGGTGCAGCCCGACTGGGCCAGCAGCTTCGAGGTGCTGCAACTGCTGCTGGTCGCAGCCGTGCTCGCTGCCGTGCTGCCGCGGCTGCGGGCATCGCGCGCTGTGCTGTCCGCACTCGCGCTTGGCGCGGTGCTCGTCGGGGTCAACTTCTGGGCGGCGTGGACGCACGCGTTGCTGCTGCCGCTGGCCGCGTCACTGCTGCTGGCGGCATCTCTCTACGTTGGCCTGACGGTCTGGGCCTACATCGTCGAAGGCCGTCGCCGGCGTTCGCTGGCGCGCCTGTTCGGCAGCTATGTGCCGCCCGAACTCGTCGCCGAGATGGCGCGTGACCCCGCCCGCTACGACATGCGCGCCGAGAACCGCGTGCTGACGGTGATGTTCTGCGACATGCGCAACTTCACGCGCGTGTCGGAACTGCTGTCGCCCGAGCACCTGCGCGCGTTGATCAACGGCTTCTTCTCGAGCATGACGACCGCGATCCGCGCGCACCGCGGCACGCTCGACAAGTACATCGGCGATGCGATCATGGCCTTCTGGGGCGCGCCGGTTCATGACGCCGCGCACGCCGCGAACGCGGTGCGTGCCGCGCTCGAGATGACGACGCGGCTGCAGCAACTCAACGCCGACCTGCGCGCGCGCCGACTGCCCGACATCGGCGTCGGCATCGGGCTGAACACCGGCCTCGTCTGCGTCGGCGACATGGGCTCGAGCATGCGCCGCAGCTACACCGTGATGGGCGACGCGGTGAACCTCGCGTCGCGCGTCGAGGGCCTGACCCGCCACTACGGGGTCGACGTGCTGGTCGGCGAAGCGACGCGCAGCGAGGCCGACAGCACCGAGTGGCGCTGGGTCGAGGTCGACCGGGTGCGGGTGAAGGGCAAACAGCAGCCTGTGACGCTTTTCACGCCGCTCGCCGGCGTGGCCAACCGCAACCCGAGGATTGACGAGGAATTGCGACTTTGGCAGCTTGCGCTGGCCTCCTACCGGCTGCAACATTGGGACGACACGCAGGCCGGGCTGCACCGGCTGCACACCGAGTTCGCTGACTCACCGCTTCAGGGCCTCTATCAGCAGCTTCAGCAGCGCACGACCCATTACCGCAGCACGCCCCCGGTACCCGACTGGGACGGTGCCCACACCTTCGATACCAAATGATCCTCAACGTGCTCGGATGCTCCGGGTCCATCGCCGCGGGCTGCAAGACCACGGCCTTCCTGCTCGACGGCGACGTGCTGATCGACGCAGGCACCGGCGTCGGCGACCTCACGCTTGAGGCGCTCGCCCGCATCGACCACATCGTCATCAGCCACTCGCACCTGGACCACGTGCTGTCCATCGGCCTGCTCGCCGACAGCGTGATGCGCGTGCGCAGCGCCGAAGGCCGCGGACCGATCCGCGTGCACGCGCTCCCCGAGACACTGGCCGCGCTGCGCGCCCACATCTTCAACGGCGCGATCTGGCCCGACTTCACGCGCTTACCGAGCGCCGAGCACCCGGTGCTCGAACTCGTGTCGTTCGAGGTCGGCGAGGTGCTGGTGCTCAACGGGAAGCGCATCGAGGTGCTGAGCGCTTCGCACACCGTGCCGGCGGTCGGGTTTGCGGTCGAGTGCGCCGGCCCGGTGGGGTCGACCGAGCCCCGCGGCTGGTGGGTCTACACCGGCGACACCGGCCCGAATCCGTTGTTGTGGGAGCGGCTGCGCACGATGCGCGTTGCGCATCTGATCATCGAGACGGCGTTCAGCGACGAAGAGCGGCAGGTGGCGCGCATCAGCCGGCATTTGTGCCCGGCCGCGCTGGGGCATGAGCTGGCCCAGTTGGACGGCAGTGTCGATGTCCATATCACTCACATCAAGCCGGGTGAGGTCGAGGCGGTGATGGAAGAGATCGGCCGGCTCGGTACGCCGCATCGCATCCATGCGCTGGCGGCGGGGCAGGTAATCGATCTTTACGACGATCAGAGCGTGCCAAACCGACAGTGACCATTTGTGTCAGGTCTGACGGAGGTCGTAAGTGATGTCGCGAAGCGCGTGACCCTTTACGTCAGGTTTGGGGCGGGATTTCACGGTTTTCCCGCCATGGCGCAGTGGCACAGGGCCTGCATCTAACCCCCCGTCTTCCACCCCACCCGAATTTCTAGGAGTCAATGACCATGAAGCGTTCCATCCAAGCCGCTCAAAAGGGTTTCACCCTCATCGAATTGATGATCGTTGTCGCGATTATCGGCATCCTAGCCGCGGTTGCGCTGCCGGCGTATCAGGACTACACGATCCGCGCCCGGGTCACTGAAGGCCTGAATTTGGGTTCTGGCATGAAGCCGACCGTGGCTGAGAATATCGCCGGCCTCGGCGGTACGCCTGCGGCGGGTTCGTGCAAAGGCGTTGATGACATCGGCGCTGTCGGGGCGGTTACCTCGGTCGCGTGTGCCGACACGACCGGCGTCATCACGATCACCATGGACGGTACCAAAGCGGCCGGCGTGGTTTTGGCTCTGACCCCCGCGACCGGCACTGCCGGCGCAATCAAGTTCAACTGCACAACCGCCGCGCTCGCCAAGTACAAGTACGTTCCGGGCGAGTGCCGCAACGGCGGAGCCTAAGCCCTTTATTGCCGCGGCGAAGCTGCGGTGGAGAACGGGACCTTCGGGTCCCTTTTTTCATGTTCGCGCCACACTTGCCTTGATCGACGTGTCAACGCAAGCGGCCGGTGGATCTCGGTGCGACGGTCATCCGTGCGCTTTGAATCGGATTGCTCGTCGCCGGCATCCTCTGCATTGGCCAAGTACTAGCGCAACCTGCCGGTGTGGGCCGTCGTCGCGATGAACTGGTTCCGTGCGTGGGAGTGACCCGGCGCTTGTCGAGGGTGCCGACTTCTCGTCGCAAGTTTTTGTGAGTCCAATCTGCTTCAATCTGACGCAGTCCGAGGTTTCGATCACCACTCACCAATTCCCACCAGCGCCTGAGCAATGAGAAGGCGGGCGAACCGTGCCGCCCGAGTTGAGCGAAACCGGTTGCGCGAACGGCATAAACAGGGAGTTCGATGAACCCGTTAGCGTCGATGGCCGCAGCCACGTTCAGTCGTGCCCGTATCGATTTCCCCCAGCTGGCCTTAATCGCAGTCATCGGGATTGGAGGCATATAGGCCTGCTCCGCCGCTTCGATGGTACGGCACACTGTCGCTTTCAGTAGCGGCGACTCGGAAACCTCCCACAGGAAGCCTACGTGCCCAGCAGTAGCCGCGCCAGTCAATCTCGCGCTGACCTCGCCTGCCAAGGCGAGTTGCTATCCGGTCCCTCTACACTTGCGCGCCATGCTGGAATCCCCTGAGTCCTCAACGAGCAACCCCATGTGGCCGGCATGCGCCGCGCTGGCGATGGTCGCGCCCGCGCTGTTGGCTTTCAACCTGCCGCCCTCCGCCACCTTCTTCAACCAGGCGGCGGCGCTGCTCGGGTGGGGTGGTTTTTTGGCCGTGGTCGCCGATGCAGTGCCGCTGCGACGGCGTCTTGGTGGCCCGGAGCTCAGAACGTTGCTGACCGCGCTCGCACTCTTGCTGGCGACCTCGCTCGTATCGCCCCTGTGCTCCGCGTTGCCGTGGTCGCTGTCCTTGTCGGGTACCGGGATGATCCTGGCGGCCATCCTGGCCGTGCTGGTCGGTGCGTCAGCGCAAGCGGCGGGCCAAGGCATCCCTGCCTTCCGCGCCCTCTGCATCGGCCTACTCATCGCCGGCATCCTCAGCAGCGCCATCGGCATCGTCCAGGTCTTCGCCCCGTCGTGGCCCGACGGCGACTGGGTCGCGCGCACCTACATCGTCGGCCGCGCGGTCGGCAACATGCGGCAGCCCAACCACCTGAGCAGCCTGCTCGTGTGGGCGGTCATCGCGGCGGTCTGGCTGGGTGAAGCCGGTGTCATCAAACGCTGGGCCCGCACCGCGCTGACCCTGCTGTTCATCTTCGTCATCGTGCTGAGTGCCTCCCGCACCGGCACCGTCAGCGTCGGCCTGCTCGCGGTCTGGGCCTTGCTCGACCGGCGCCTGTCGCGGGCTGCACGCGCGTTGCTGTTGCTCGCGCCGGTGGCTTACGCGGTGTTCTGGTTCGGCACCTCGGCCTGGGCCGACTACAGCCACCATGTGTTCGGTGGCGAGACACGTTTTTCGACCAAGGGCGACATCTCCAGCTCGCGCTGGGGCATCTGGGCCAACACGCTGGCGCTGATCCGCATGCACCCGTGGGCCGGTGTCGGCTTCGGCGAGTTCAACTTCGCGTGGACACTGACGCCCTTCCCGGGCCGGCCGGTGGCTTTCTTCGACCACACCCACAACCTGGTGCTGCAACTCGCGGTCGAGCTCGGCCTGCCGCTGGCGGCGCTCGTGCTCGGGCTGCTGGGCTGGGCGCTGTATGCCGCGTTGCAGAAGGCCCTGCGCGCGCGCGACGATGCCGACCCGCGCCAGGCGCCGCTGCGCCGTGCCGCGTTCATGATGGTGTTGCTGATCCTGCTTCACAGCCTGCTCGAATACCCGCTCTGGTACGCCTACTTCCTGCTGCCCGCGGCGTTCGCGTTCGGGCTGTGCCTGGGTGAGGTGGGCGAGGCGCCCAGCGATGCCGCGCCGGCCGTTGCCAGCAGGATGCGGTCGCTGCTCGTGGCCAGCATGCTGCTGATGCTCGGCGGCGTCTTGTCGGTGGTCGACTACAGCCGCGTCGTCACGATCTTCGCGCCGGCCGAGGGCGCGCCGCCGCTGGCCGAGCGCATCGCCAACGGCCAGCGCAGCGTGCTCTTCGCCTACCAGGCCGACTACGCCGCGGCGACGACGGCCGAGAACCCGGTCGATGCCCTGTCTGCGTTCAAACGCGCACCGCACAACCTGCTCGATGCACGGCTGATGATCGCGTGGGCCAAGGCGCTGGCGGCGTCCGGCGACACCGAGCGCGCGCGCTATGTCGCGCAGCGGCTGCAGGAATTCCACAACGAGGGGGCGGACGAGTTCTTCGCGCCCTGCGCCGACAAGACCACGCCCGCGGCGGCGCTGCCGTTCCAGTGCGTCGCGCCGACGCGGTCGTTCAGCTACGAGGACTTCCGCTAGCCGCGTCGGCGGTCAGGCCGGTGCGACCCAGTCGCCCGACTTGCCGCCGTGCTTCTCGAGCACCCTGATCTCGCCCATCACCATGCCGCGGTCGGCGGCCTTGCACATGTCGTAGACGGTCAGCAGGCCGATCTGCACGGCGGTCAGCGCCTCCATCTCGACGCCGGTGCGGCCCAGCGTCTCGACCTGCGCGGTGCAGCGCACGCTGTTGTTCGCGGCGTCGATTTCGAACTCGACCGCGACCCGCGTGATCGGCAGCGGGTGGCACAGCGGGATCAGCTCGGCCGTGCGCTTGGCCGCCTGGATCGCCGCGATGCGGGCAACGCCGAGCACGTCGCCCTTCTTCGCACTGCCCGTCGCGATCAGCGCCAGCGTCGCCGGCAGCATGCGGATCACGCCGCTGGCGCGGGCGATGCGGTGGGTTTCGCTCTTGGCCGACACGTCGACCATGTGCGCCTGGCCTTGCGCGTCGAAATGGGTGAGCGGCGAAGCGGGCGTTGAACTCATGGCTCGAAACAGTCTCGAAACGTTTGTGCGGCATGATAGCCACGCCGCTCTCACGACCCCACACCTTGCCGAACGTCCCCACCCACCGACCCTCATGGCGTCTGCGCGCCGGGGCTGCCGTGTGTGCCGCGGCCCAGCTGTTCGCGCCGGTGTATGCGCAGAACCAGCTGCCGTCGCTCGGCGACCCGGCCTCCGAAGACCTCAGCATCGCCACCGAGCACAAGCTCGGCGAAGAGATCATGCGCGAGATCCGCGCCGACCCCGACTACCTCGACGACCCGGTGCTGCTCGAATACGTGGACTCGGTGTGGCAGCCGCTGGTGGCGCAGGCCCGCGCGCGCGGCAACATCAGCGCCGACATCGACCAACGCCTCGCGTGGGAGCCGTTCCTCATTCGCGACAAGCAGGTCAACGCCTTCGCGTTGCCGGGCGGCTATGTCGGCGTCTACCTCGGCATGGTGGCGCTGACGGGCACGCGCGACGAGCTCGCCTCGGTGCTCGCGCACGAGATGTCGCACATCACGCAGCGCCACATCGCGCGCAGCATCGCCAACAGCAAGCGCCAGTCCATGCTCGGCCTGGCGGCGCTGCTGGCCGGCATCGTCGTGGCCAGCCGCGCCGGCAGCAGCAGCATCGACGCGGCCAACGCCACCATCGTCGGCAGCCAGGCGCTGGCGGTGCAAGGCATGCTCAACTTCTCGCGCGACATGGAGCGCGAGGCCGACCGGGTCGGCTTTCAGGTGCTGGCCGGCGCCGGCTTCGCGCCCGGCGGCATGGCGGCGATGTTCGAGAAGCTCGACCAGTCCTCGCGCCTGAACGACGCGGGCGGCTACCCCTATCTGCGCAGCCACCCGCTCACCAGCGAGCGCATCGGCGAGGCGCGCTCGCGCATGGGCACGGCCGCGCCGGTGGCGCCGGTGAATGCGCTCGAGCACACGGCGGCGCAGGCGCGCGCACGCGTGCTGATGGACTCGCGCTTCGACGCGTTGCGCCGCTGGCAGGCGCTCGACGGCGACCGCGTCGCGACGACCACCGTCGACAAGCTGCTGAACGCCTACGAAAGCGGGTTCGCGTCCACGCTGCTGCGCGATTGGGCGCGCGCCGATGCAGCCATCGCGACGGCCGCGGCGCTGGTGCGTGACGCCGGCGACAAGCGCGCGCAACGCGCCGTCGCCTTGCTCGACGTGCAGTCGCTGCTCGCGCGCGGCGACATCTCGCGCGCCAATGCCGCGCTCGCACCCTATGCCGCCGACAACTCGCGCCCGGTGCTGCTGCTCGCGGCCCAGGCCACGCTGGCGGCCGCGCCGGGGGCGCCGTCGCCCGACCACCCGGCGCTCAGGCAGCGTGCCGAACAGCTGCAGACCTGGGTCGCGGTCCACCCGCGCGACTCGCTCGCGTGGACCGCGCTGAGCCAGGTCCAGGAGCGCCTCGGGCAGCCCTTGCGCGCGGTGCGCTCAGACGCCGAGTCGCGCTTCGCACTCGGCGACCTGAACGGCGCCGCCGACCGCCTGCAGGCCGGCCAGCGCCGCGCGCGCAGCGGCGGGCCGGTGGACTTCATCGACGTGTCGGTGATCGACGCGCGCCTGCGCGACATCGAGCTGCTGCGCCGGCAGCGCAAGGCTGACGAGAAGGAACTGAGGTAGGTCGCCGACTCAGCTCTTAGACTCGCGAGCAACAAGAAGCGAATCGAGGAGCACACCATGCGGTCCATCTTCCAGGCGATCGCCAGCGTTGTCGTCACGCTGATCGCCGCCACGGCCGCGCACGCCGCCACCATCGTCAGCGTCAGCCCGCAAGGCGAGGTCGCGCAGGTGCGGCAGGTCAGCGTGAAATTCTCGGAAGCCGTCGTGACCTTCGGCGACCTGCGCCAGCCCGACCCCGTGGCCGTGAGCTGCCAGGGCGCGGCACCCGCCGGCAGCGGACGCTGGGCCAACGACCGGGTGTGGCTCTACGATTTTCGCGAGGCGCTGCCGCCCGGCACGCGTTGCACGCTGAAGGCTCGCGTGGAGTGGAAGCCGCTCAACGGGACACTCACCGGTGCCACCGAATTCGCCTTCGGCACCGGCGGCCCGGCCATCGTGTCGTCTCAGCCCTACGACGGCGCGACCATCGAGGAAGACCAGTACGTCATGCTGCGCCTGTCAGGCGCGGCGGTCGAGGCCACGGTCACCGCCAACGCCTGGTGCGAGGTCGAAGGCATCGGCGAGCGCATCGGCGTGCGCGTGATCGGTGGCGACGCGCGCGCCGAGCTGTTGAAGGCGCGCGGCA
>Ga0307509_10000134_pt1 | contig 109845 bp, 125 predicted proteins | sample 10_EM_MG_FD_202245 | JGI IMG/M metagenome (GOLD analysis project Ga0307509, IMG submission 202245) | Populus trichocarpa ectomycorrhiza microbial communities from riparian zone in the Pacific Northwest, United States - 10_EM | ecosystem: Host-associated > Plants > Roots > Unclassified... | reverse complement strand
CAGGGTCAGGGTTGTTGCGAGAAGAGGCCTATATAAAGGATCACGACGGGCCGTAGATATAGGATCTTCACGCAACCATCTAAGTACTTTTCTGTACGAACGATATTGCAATATAACTTTATATTCTCCAAAAGAACACTTTATACGTTACGACTTATATCCCTCTTAAGAGAAGAGGGAATACGAGATAATATTGGATGAAGGCTAAGTTCCGACAGAACTTAAAGAAGTTCTATCGAGAGGCTACATACGATAGATTATAAGCTAGTCTATCGGATCGAAGAAAAGGAAATTACGAAGCAAGATAAGTTGTTACCCGTTGCATAATAATCTCACAGGCTAGAATTGTTACAGAAAGCCTATTCCATTAGGCTATAAGGTTTTAGCTCCTGCAGAAAGATGATATACTTTTGGTTTTATTTTCACTTCTCGAGTCGAGTCTTTTTCTGATCAAAACACAATACCGAGTCATTATAGAACTATCAAATTAAGCCCTACATGACAGGCAGTCCTTCACCTATGCCTACAACTACCCCACCAAGAAAACCGCTTCACCTTGTACTGTGACAACTATTTTTCTAATATTCTGCTTTTTCAAGTTCTACATACCTATGGGATTAGCCCTTATGGTACAGCACGAATCAACTCAGCTGAGTTTCCTAAAGTCCTTAAGGTTGATAAGAAAAAGATTACACTACCTTGGAACACCATATTAGCAGTATATGTTTGGGATGTCCTTGCAGTACTCTGGCAGGACAATAACCTAGTTCGACTCTTAACAACTGCCCATCCTTGTCAAGCCAATGATCGAAAAGCACAGTACCGCCGACGACCACGCGAAACAGCACGGAATCAGATTGCTGTCCATGATGTATGGGGACCACACGCCCGCCAAAGTCTTTCTGAACCGGCACTAACAGCTGATTACAATGACAAGATGGGTGGAGTGGACATTGTGGATCAACGTCGAACATATTATGCAACTCAACTCCGAGTTGCCCGAAACTGGATGCCTTTATTCTTTTGGCTCCTTGATACAACTATAAATAATACCTACATTATTGCCCATGAACAGCATCCAACCCATCCCGCATACAAAAAGAATCTTCGCTGGAGATGGCATGAGAGTCTTGCCTGGGAATTAGTCTTAGAAAGCTTTTCTGAGTTAAATCCGCAACGTGCACAGCACCAAGCACCTGGCTCCGAGATCATATCAAATCCTTCCTCCGATCCTGGTTCCGGCCCTCTCTTCTCTCCTGGTTCCAGTCACCCCTTCTCTCCGGGTTCTCGTATTCTACCTACTGGAAACGCGAAGGCTAGCCGACAGAAAGGATATGTATCAAAGTATTACAAACTTCCTACATGCAGAAAACAGCCCGGCAACCATACCTTGAAGCATGCCGGAAAAGAAAGACTTTGTGTCTTCTACTGCTATCTTAGTGGCAAATCTCTGCTCCTGTCCTCCCAAGTGCGCACCACTCTTCTCAGTCATCCTCAAGCCCCACAGCACAACAAAGTACGACAATCCTCTTACCAATGTTCTCACTGTCAGTTATATCTTTGTAAAGAGTTTTGTTTTTCACGCTTTCATGATCTATAACTTTTTTCTTTTTTTCTTTTATCTTCCGAGGAGGGGTACCAATGGAGAATAGTTTACTCTTATGGTGGGTGGTTAAACTTTCACTACTTTATTAGTCCGCGCACTAAAATAATGTGAAATTCGGCAACAGGGCAAGGGATGATAACTTGAATACGGTATTGAATACTGCACCGATAGACAGATAGCATACCCTACGGAACGCTTCACCAGCGATTATCTCGGTATAATACCTCAAATATAATAAATCAAGGCCTATGTAGTTCCCGCTCATTGGCTTTCCATCATAGCTGACAGACAAGTTTATCATACAGGAGGTATCATATATAAAAGAGCTGGGGGAAGGGAAGGCGAAAGCATGTAAAAAGCAGGAAAAAACGCATCAGCAAGCAGCGAAACTGATACCAAAAAAAACCTCCCAATATGATGATAAAAACTTAATTTACTTAACTTGTGCACGAACTCCTCCTCCTCCTCCTCCAGTCCATTATAGTCCAATCCAGCCCAGTCACAATGGCTTTTTTTCCTCCCTTTCCCTTACCGGCACTCCCACCCCAATCATAAATACAAATAGCATAATATATTATACCATACAATAATACCATACAGAAAATCCTCACCACCACCATCACCACCACCCTATAATAGAAACTCCTATCTAAGCCCGGGCCCTTTTAAACAACATGTACATAAGGTACTGTAGGTAAGCGGTACTGCACAGTACTGCACTACCGCACTCAACTGTGGACGCTTTTCGCTGCCAATTACCGGTAGGGTGCAGTACTATGTATGATACATACCGTAGGCTAACAGTCACTGCCCCTAACCCAGTTCCATTTGCGGAGTTGCTTGTTGCTGTGGTTGTCATGTGCACTGTATTGTACCACATCGCATCGTACTGCACTTTCCATGCCCTGTTATGATGGGGCGGGGCGCCATGAATTACGCTGTTATCAGAGCGTGGGGTGAGGATATAATAGATAGGTTGAAGGGGGGGAAGTGCGGTATGGGGATGATAACACTATACGGTGCTCGAGTATTACAGTGCAGCAGTTAATTATTGTATGGCTCTAGACAAAAAGAAAAAGAAAAAAAGGATCGGTACCGGTAGTAAGGGCTATATCCGGTGATTTCTTGATTTTTTTTCTTCTTGCTGGGCGCGTTCTAGGTGTGTTCAGTGGGTTTCATCCTATCGGACTACAGCTGGCAGCCACAGCGCGTTGCAGCAAGCCACTTATTACTTTACTTGCTCCATTGGTAGAGTACCCGCCCAGAGGAAGGAAGGGGGGGAAGGGAGGTGAGGTGATGGGTATCCTGCACTTGGGCAGCTTTTCTCCTATGATATTCTCATTGATCGCGGCTGTTGACTTTTCACTCCTCCGTAGATTTCATGTCACGTCTTCACAGGCAAACCAGTCGTCCGCGCGGTGGCATGTGTACCGGGACTGCATGTCTGACCTTTTTCCCAAATTATCTTCACCGGCCCCCATCATCACAATCTGAACCGCAGACATAAACCTCACCATTTCCGGGGGAAGCAGCAGAGAGACCTTACATGCCGAAAAAATGAAACAAATGTCGATGAAGCACGCGGGGGTTAGCAGGGGTAGTTGCAAGAAAAGAAAGGGAAATTATTAGTGTTTTCTGTAGATTTTTTTTTAAAAAAAAAAACCAAAATGACCTCCCTCCCTAGACGTCGCTGACCAAAAAAAACACCTTTTTCCAAATATTTCAGTCCATATGCAGAAGCAAGACCCATTATTCATTTCTCGGACACTGCGCCATCCTGACCCACCAACACAGCCGTGAGTTCCCTTACACCCCCCGCAGGGTAAATATTGCAGAAAGAAAGGAAATATAGAAAATAAGTCTATTACGTCTCATGTAGCCCATCACTAGCAGGGCTGGCCTCTGCCCGCCTCCTCTCTGCATCCACCTCACTTTCAGTTTCTGCATCTACTCGTGGGGGCAATCCACTCTCTAATGGCTCCACTTTTGGTGTCTCAGGGTTTGCCCCGTCAACCAATGGCCCCGCGACCCCGCTGCCCTCAGCTGGAACCTCATTACCAGCTTCATCAAGCAATCTAGTTTTAGTCTCATATCGAGTGTGAAACTCAACCTTTCCCTCAAGAGCCTTTACCTGCTCTTCGTTAAGAATGTTGCCATCCTGATCTCTGTATTCAATCCGTTCCTCGTGCGCAACAACCTTCTGGCGTTCGGGCATACCAGCAGCAGGGATTTGGTGGGCCTCCCTCAGTTCCTCGGCCAGAGGGGTAGTATTCGGTTGCTGCACTTCACCTTCTCTCCCCTGGGGATTGTGGGGGTCGGCAACAGGGACCGGTGTTGAGGTCAGACCTTCCGACGGGGCAGCGACAACATTGTCGTATTCGGACAACTGAAGCCAGAATTAGTACCGCAAGAGAACATCCTTTGGGTGTAAGGATCATACCGAATTGTGGAAAGTATTACAATCCCAATCCCAAGCTTCGAAGAGCTTAACCCTGGCGCACTGGGCCTTTGTCCAGGGACTCCCGTAGGCAAGAGGGGCATAAAGCGTAAAAGCGGCAATACTGAGCCCAAGGAACACGGTTGCAGCTGTCCAGCCAATGGCGGGTTTGCGGTTCAGCCCAAGAGCTCCAATCCTTGCTGTGACGAAATCAAAGACTTGACAAAGTGCGATTATGGCGAAATAAAGAGCGGGGAAGTAGTGATGGAGGAAAAGCTGCCTCTCCATCAGGTAAAATGGAAAGTAGTGCAAGCCCCAACCCAGTACAGCAATGCCAACTTCGAAATCGAACCTGCGAAAGTTCGTCAAAGAGTAATCGGTATATCCACGTTGCCATCTAAGGACTGCGAATACTTTGAAGGCAAGATACATCGCGATAGCTGCGGTCGATGACCACCAAATGATTGGATTGCCGATGAGGTAGATTTGTCTGTTATCCTTGCCCCAGAAATTGATACCCCTACGAAGAACCGGCCATGACGAAGGACGGGAGTCCCATGCATGAGATTCAACCAGACCGGCGTTTGTACGCCACATTACCTTCTGAAGCTCCCAGAATTTGCCAAAGAAACCAGGGTTCTTATAATTAACAAGCTCAGCGCCTTCCTGGACTACAAAGGCGGGTTAGAACGGAACTATATACCCTGGCATGATTGCTTACGCTGTGGGTGTTCATTGTTTTCAATGTACCAAACGCTATTCGGAAGAGTAGCACCCTTGGCACACGTGACCTCTTGTTGCTCAAAACCCCAATCCGGAAGCTTGACTTTGTGTGAAAACAATACGCACCCGGTCATTATATGGACAAGCTTGAATTTGGTCTGAATGGTTCTAAGACGTTTCTTGGCATCAGACCCACTGGAAAGATGCTTCACAATTTCGACGCGGAAAATGTCATTGGCATCCCCCTCAAATCCCTTGTACCCATAAGCGCTGCATAGATGGTCAGCACGGAACCCTTGTGGCCTTGATTTCACGACTTACGAAGCCTCATTTTGCCATTCCTCCTCCGTAACGGGTGGCCGAACATCATGTGAATGCAATCTCCTGTCAGTGCTTATGTGGTAAAGTTTGACGGTAGCGCCATCAAAAACCAAGTTAGGTGGCGTGATCGCATCGTATCCTTCGATGCCAGTTTCTGGGTTGGTCTCGTTCTCTAGAAGCCATTGATTGTTTTCGTCCTTGTGTGGATAAAGTGTGATTTGCTGCTGTTTCGATCCAGTTGGATACATATGGTTGTGAGAGTGAAGGTACCCCCCTTGTGTGTTGTGGTGCCTTATGGAGATGCGAGAACCAAACGCAACATCAGCGGGAACACTGTGCATTCCCTTAGAATTGAGGGTAGCTTGGAACTCGGAAGACATAAAGCCGTCACCATCGCCGGGGTTTACTAGACACAGGAAGTGAATAGCAAACATGAACATATAAAACCCGACCGGTATGATGATAAGGCAGAAAACACGAGCAAGAAAATGTTTGAACCACAAACGCTAATGTTTGCCGTTAGCAGGCAAACCCAGAAGTCCACCATTCCGAATGAGGGACTTACCGGAGTAACATTTTTAGCATCTCCAAGCAAGAACCACAATTGCAGGACAGTTAGGCTCCCAACCCAAGCGATGGTGAATAAACCAACCCACTTGACACTGACTGTGGCACCAAGACCGAGCCCTGTCATTGCTAACCAGAGCCACCAATTGGGTCCAAACGCTCTCGAAGCACCTTGTTCATGGATGTTTAAAAAGGAAGTCCAGGCCAAAGCTGTGAAGGCAGTGAAGGCAACTAGAGGGGAATCTAACAGAATCAACCGAGACTGAGTAATAAGACCGTTTTCTACAGCACATCCATCCCCGTCAGCTCGATTAGGAAGTTCATGGGTGACAGGGAGCACTGACCAAAGATGACAAGCCCGGCGCCGAGAGAGGCAGTTGCCGTTGAGTTACCAGCGGCTTTAAGAGTCAGGAAGATGATGGGGACGACCAAGATCCCTAACACCGCTGGCAACATTCTCATGGCTACATAAGGCACACTAGTTGCAAGGTAATCCTTTCCAATTTCCTTGAAATCGAAGCTCCCGTCGAATCCTGCCAACCATCCCGCAAGTGTAATCAGGAGTTTGGCAAGAGGTGGATGAACGTCCATAAAGAACTTTCCCTTGATATACTTGGTAGCGAACCCCCCGAAGCTTCATGACACGTTACGTTAGCCCCTGCAATGTGGAGAACTACCTTTCACCTTCCATTACAAGCTCGCCATACCGCCGTGATAGCATCTTCGCTCGCCATTGTCACAGGAGCATATCTCACACCATGCGCCGCCGCCGTTTGGAGAGGTGGACTTACTGCACTTCGTCGAATACCACACTCGAAGGTTGATAGATCTTGAACAGCCGAATGCAGACACCAATTAGCGTCAAGACGCCAAGTATTTGATAGTCACTTGATGGTAGCAAGAAGATATCATTATCTTTGGATTTCCGCCGCTCCAGGGTTTGTTCTCCGGAATTGGTCTCTGGCTTCTCGGAACCAGAATCGGCCTTGCTAAGGGGACTATCCTCCTGCTTCTTCGACTTGATTGCCTTTTTTCTGCGGGATGGCGAGGGGCTTCTCGAATGGGCACGGCCGTATCCTTTCTCGTCGACGGCTAACCGAGCGGGTGGTTTAGCCGACATGATTGTTTCGTGCTGGATAGTTGTGCGAAAGGAGCGCGGGATCAAGGTGGTGAAGTTTGAGGAGGCTCAGGAGAGCCTTGCTGGTGAAAAATTGCCAAGTGGAAAAAGAGTGCGGGTTAGACAATACGGGTAGGAAGTTTAGCGTATAGAAAGGGGTCCCATAAGATATGTTCCAGTGTGATGAAAGGGAGAATTATATGGTGTTTGCGCGATGGGGAAGGGGAGGGGATCCAAAAGAAGAAGAAAGAAAATAAAAAGGGATGACGAACAGGCCAGATGTCAGGTCTCGCAGGTTCTCGCGTTTAGGGGAGTTCTCAGCTTTGCTGCTGGCTGGCCAATCGCGTAGCACAGAAGGGCAGGCAGGCAGCGGGGGGGGGCATGCGCCAACCTTTGCCCAGAGAATGCTGCCAAGGGGATGACTTTCGGGCTCCAGGTGCAAGTACCGGTACAGTAGACATTACCCCCCTTTCTCCTATGATACCGTACCGGTACTCATGTAGCACGCCTCAATTGGCGGACACCAGACCGGTGCGGCCAGACAATATATCAGATAGAACTCATTTCCGTGCACTTCTCGCTTACGATACCGATACCGGTATTGGTACTACTCGAGCCCTCTCACGGTCGCTCCAGCTCCATTCCCCAGGGAGTGACAGAAAGTGATGGGTATGCGTGGCGGTGCGCTCTCATACAATACCGGTAAAGCTGGCAGTGCACCGCCACAAAGCGCTTGACACTTTCCGTCACCCCCGCTATTGTGTTGAAAGAAGGACCATAAGTTATGGCACGATGCTTATGCGCCATGGGCCAGTACCGGTACTGTATGATACTGTACGTCCCTTTGGTCTTTTCTGACCTTTGCGAACACAGCTGCTATTGCGCACCATATGGGCAAAAAAATGGGCCAGAGTCGCATAAATTCAATATATTTATACTAGTTAAACCTAACCGGCGTCCACTAGTCAAAACAAAACTAAAGTCGCAGGAGTTTAGTTGTACTTGTATGTAATGGCGGTCATGTTCGCAAACGTCAGAAAATTAGAGTGTTATGAGCACTTAAGTTAGCAGGTACAGTACGGTGCAATCAATGTACTCGTACAGTACAGTACCAGTACTGGTAATCGAGTGCATTAGATGCCGGTGTTGCGCTGGTAATATTTCAACTCTTCCATACCAGCACTCGAGCACAAGCCATGGTAGGACATAACGTTAGTAGCTTGCTCAAGATGCAATGCTGTATTATACTCGAGTAGTCCCGTTAGACTGAAGGCTTAAAGTCTGTACTACGCCACGGCACACCGTGCTCGAGCACAGGCACAGCACCAGACACTCTAATGCCACACCGGCAAGTCGCCCCCACCTCTGTTCTCCTCTGTGCAGCGCAAGCAACCCGACAATATTATACCAAAAACTACATTTCATAGCATCTGTACACGTACTGTACGATACCACGATACCGGTAGCATGGCACCTTCCGCCTCAGACCGTTGCGCTGCTGCTGCTCAGGCCCCTTCAGTCAGGCCAAAACTCCTCCCCCTCACCTTCTACCCGTAGAGACATCAATACCAGGACGGTGCACTATCGATACCTCTCCTACCCTACCCTACCCTCACTGCAGACCAAAGCTTCTTTAGAACTTCTTAGGAGAAAATAAGATCAAATTTTCTTTCCCCACTTGTACAGTGTTTGTCCCTTGCTTGCTCCCGCTATCCCTTTCCATGACATTCGCTCCCTCCCGCACCGCCTCTTTGTAGACTCTTCTTTGTATGACAGCTTCCCGTGAGGCTCTGACGCTCCCTTGGAGAAGTGACGTGATAACTCCCGATAACCAATTTCATCGACTTGTTAACGTTGCAGTTACCGTACCGTACGTAGCTGTCAGTTTAAATTTTATTATTCATGTCTCGTTCCCTCCAAATTTGGCCTTCCAAATGCAATTTTCCGCAGCTGCACTCAAGCGCAATCCTACTTTCTCCCTCTCTCCCTCAAAACAAAAAGCCCAACCAGCTCCCATTTTCTCCTCAATAACTGAGAATCACATCACTCATGTTGGGAGGCTAATAGTATAAGTCAACTTGTTTACCCACATTGAGTTAAACCCCAAGCCCCTCCTTCGCTCTGCTTCTCCCTCCCTACCGTACCAGTAGTTTACAAAAACCTTAGCCGAAAAGTCTTGCTTATTAACGGTTGTGCTACATCAACCCAATCCACTTCATCCTCCCCCTTGCCATCCTCCTTGATCCTCTCCACCTTTTTTCTCTTTTAACCCTTTTCAAACTGTCGCTCCTTTCGCCATGGCCTCCCCGAGAGGCTCGCCTTTGTCCGCTGTATTTCTCAATTCCCCAACACACGGCGGCCTCCCCCTCTCCTTACACGAAATCAATGAGGACCAACCCGATGGGGGTGCTTACAGTGTAATCTCTTCTCGGATGACCGATGTTAGCGACAGTGCCTCCGACATAATGGGTCTCGCTGAGGCGCAATTATCGCAGAATGCCTCTTCTCCCCGCTCTTCACTTCAACCCGGTCTGGGCCGTGCCAATACCCGGGTCTCCGTAAGCGATCCGCAGCCCGACGCCTTCTCAACACGACCCAGTACGGCCGTGTCGACATCTACGGCTGCGAGAGGGTGGTCAAATCCTCCGCCTTCTCGCAGAGGCTTATCGTCCGTTGGGGGAAGTCAAAGGGGTAGGCCGTCGTCTTCTGCGTCGAGAACTCATGCTCCATCGTTGACAAGTCACGCATTTTACCGACCAATGAGCTCTACGAAGCTGCAAGCGCAACGGGGGAAAGTCACGGAGGAAGATGAGGCGGAGCAAAATCGCATACGGGGTTTTGCGCAGGCTGCACGGGGGGTTTCCGACAGGCCTCCGGTATTGGGGTTATCAATGCATGAACCGATCATACATCAGCACCGAGCTAGCGATGATCGGGCTCAATACTCAGGCTCCGGATCTCCAACCGGTCACACCATGCATACAGCCCAGTCAATAACGTCCGTTTCACCCCTCAACACCTCCCTTGAGTCCTCCCTCGATAATCGGCAACCTGTCGGTAATGATCATAGGGTTGTTGTGAATGGTTCAAATGGTAACCAACTGCCAAAGATAGATAATTCAAGTCGGGGCTCAAGTGTAGCCAAGCCGAAACAGCAGCCGCAATCCTTCGAGAGAAGGAACTGGGAATACTTTCCCGGGAAGACTGCTTTCTGTCTTGGAGGAAGGTTCCAAACAGCTCGAGACGCACCCATGAACCTTCTGACTGCGGTATTAGTAACACTGCCGGCATGTCTATTTTGTGTCTACTCGTGAGCATCCCTAACTTCGAGTGAGATTATGTGAAACTAATACATGCACTTAGTGCGAGATGGCTATGGAAACATGTCTCTCCAGCACTGCCAGTGACATTCGGCTACTTGTATCTTTTATGTATGATGTCATTTCTCAAGGCATCTGTATCAGATCCTGGTGTTGGTTCCGCCTATCATATAATCTGATTGATGTTTACTAACATCAGATAGGTATACCCGCGAAATGTTCATCCTCTCGAAGCAGATGATACGGATGACGCTCTGGCTGTACCTCCACCGAATGGTTGGGCATTAATTAAACCGTTAAAGCCAAGCCAAGTACACCTAGAAGTCCCTATCAAATATTGCCGAACCTGTCGGATTTGGCGTCCGCCCCGCTGTCATCATTGCCGTATATGCGATAACTGCATAGAGACTCAAGATCACCACTGTGTCTGGCTTAACAACTGTGTTGGACGCCGTAACTACCGGTACTTTTTTGCATTCGTCTCAACTGCTACCTTATTGGCATTTTATCTTTTAGCGTTGTCGCTCGTACATCTCAACGAGTGGAAAAAACAAACAAACCATTCATTCTCTGATGCAATAAGAGAGTGGCAAGTTCCTTTTGGGATGGTTATATACGGCGCTCTCGCGGCACCTTATCCTTTAGCATTGCTCGGATACCATATATTTCTGATGGCAAGAGGAGAGACAACAAGAGAGTATCTCCACGGCCACAAGTTCGTTAGAAGTGAGCGGCATAGACCATTTGCACAAATAAACGCATTTTACAACCTTGTTGTGGTTTTATGCAGGCCTCGACCTCCAACGTATGCTACTCACCCCCCTCCGAAGATGAGAGATAAAGTAACTAATGAGAGGTAGATACGTTGAGCTTAAGAATAATTACCAAATTGGTGATCAGCGTTTCGAGCGCCAACAACCACGGGGGTCAAGCACAAACGGAGGCGAGGCAGGAGAAGGGCAGATGAATCAGTTCCAGTAATAGAACGGCGGGTACTGGCTTCTCACATTCAATACCTACACTCGCTTTATCCAAGCTTTTTTCTTCTTTTCCTAATGGCACGATTTTAGCATCGTAATGGCTTTAGTTTCCCTTACATCTATATTACATTTGTAGCTTACGCTTTTTCTACTTTTCTACTTTACACTTCTTACTGCTGGATATCTTTGAACGGCTTGATACTACGTCACTTTTTCTTCCTTTTTTTTATTTTTTTATTTTTTTCTTCTACTTTCGCATCATTGTATTGAGAGGTTGGCGGCTGGAGGGATGGATCGAGGGATGGGACGGGGAAGTGAATATGTGAGGTTCTATCTGTATTTGTATAACTAGGCTTGAAGTGTAGTATATTACATCTGTAGCGGGAATACTAGCTAAAGTATTCAACTCGTTTTATCTACTATGCGGCAGGTCTCCGCAAAAAAGAGCAAATATGGCGTGACCCCGGCTGTTGGAAAAACGGCTTCAATGTGATGGAAGTATGTCCGGCGAGGAATAGTGGAACTCGGATCGTTGGCCCTGTATATAGATACCTCTTATGGGTACAAGTACTATGCCTAGCACCCAAGTAGTAATGTATAAGATACATCGGGCATTTCTGATCCTTCTTCTAAAAACCATACTGCTCTCACAGGCAACCAGAATCTTTACTTTCACTTCAATCCCCCATCCCGCACCCAGAATTTCCGACCCCGGCCAGATGCGGGTAGTCGAGTGAGGTTTTGTGATACCATGAATTTTACTCGAGCGATCGCCAATTCTATTTCGGTGAATGGCCCTATGCTCTGTCTTGTGGTGTTTGTTATGGTTGTGGTTTGTTGGAGAGTTGTGAATGTAGAGTACAGCACTGACGATATCGGATTGGATTAGTTTGGTTAGGTTTACTTTCGTATGCTTGGCTACCTGCCTGTCTGCCCGGAGCTTCAACGAACACAGTAGGCTAAGGCGCATGAGCTGGATATGCCGGATATGCCGCAGGGAGCTTTGATGGAAAGGTACAGTACTCGAGTATAGTCGCACCCCGCTGCTGTATCCTGATAGCCAAGCCCCAGGAACTCCATCCGGCACTGCGGGGGGGGGGACTTCACATTATCTAGAGGGACATAGCTGAGATACCCCCTATTCATCGTCATCAGTTGTTCCTTGGTGAACATTCATGGGCGGTATCAGCACCTCTGGCAGTCGATTCAGTTGGGCATACGAAAATGGGACATGTTCTCTTCATAACTACGGCACTTGGGTAAGTTCGTATGCTCGGAGCCTATAGTCTAATTTGCGGTTCTGGACAGGACTATTGAGATTTAAGCTCTGTTTGACACGCAAGGAAGAAGAAAAATGTCATTTTTCTGATATTTATGGCATTTTTGTTGCAAAAGACATATTGCAACATTGCGCCTTTTTGGTTGTAGCTCGACTTACAGGCCTCATTTTGGCTGCCGTAGACTATTATTGCAGGTGGCTTGATGTATAATATCATATACCGGTACGTCAGGCGCTGTTGGAGGGGAAGAGGGGGTGCAACTGTGGCGGTATTCCCCTATGTGGGGAGGAGGGAGAGAGGGAGGGGGGAAAGGGATCATGTAGAATTGTTGGAAGGGCTTGCCTTTTGCATGCTTTCTTTTCCAACAGGCTTCATGATTTCCTCCTTTCTTCGAATCCTCTCACGCCTCTTCCCCGGTTCTTTCATTTATCTATCACCTTCAACGTGAGAATAACCTGATTGATAACTTCTTTTTTTTTCCCTGGCTCAGATACAATCATGTATCGTTATTTTTCAAGTTTCACAAGAGTTCCCTTCCTGGAATTCTCATTGTACCACCCTTGTTGTTGTCCAAGAGGTTTCGACACCCTCTCACATAACTTGTGGTGGTGGTGGGGGGGGGGGGAGGAGGTCTCACTCACTTTGGGAAACTTTTTTTTGAGGGGGGGGAAAGGGTGGGGATCGAGGAATTCCCCAGACTTTCCGTATTCTGCTCGGTTGATTGATTGGAAGCTTTTTGCGATCAGGGGGGCACGGGAGGGAATAGAAAGTTCCCTTTTTCTATTTTTTTTATTTTTTTACTTGTGAGTATGTTCGATATGACCGGCAAATGGGCGGCGGGGAAAGGCAACAATGCCATCAAGCCTCCCCTTTCAGCGCAGTTGGGAAGGTATGAAAAGAGGAGGGCTATGCGTGAGATTGGTCCGCAGCGTTATAAATATTGGCTTTCCACTTGGTGGGCTGTCTGTGATGTTGATATAGTCCTGGTATCGAAGGATTCAGTGATTCCTCTTCTTCATCCCACTTGAACTTGGGCAGGAAGGCTTGCTGGAATGCTAGAATAAATATCAAGAAAGGTCCATTTTACGCTTAACCCCCCTCGGGGCCAATACCGTGGAAAGAGGAGGAGGAGGTGGTGGTGGAGGAAGGTTTATACTGCTTATCTGTCGTTTACATAGGAGTCTTGGACGAATGAGGTATCTGATTTACAGGTTAGGATAGAGAGGAAGACGGGTTTGGCTAGGGACCGTACGGTGATTCGCCTTCTGAGGCACTTGTATGAAAGCCTGCTTTAAAACTGGAACCAATCTTCACGGTCGTTACCATAGAGTAGTCTACGGCACCGTAACATGCACGCATAGTAGGTACTGTACTGCACCGTACTTCTCCTCCTCTTGCTGCCCAGCCTCTCTCTCCCTCCTCTCCCTCTTCTCATCAATCAGTCTCTTTCTTTTCTCTTTCCCCCTCCTCTCTCCTTTCTTCTTTCCACCTGCGGATCGCAGCTGAAGCTCACTCAACGGGGGAGGAGATCTCTTTCGTGTTTCCTTTTTCCTTTTTGCGTTCCTGTGGTTGTCTTGGTTGATTTTTTCGCTCTCCTTCGTTCTGTTTTCCTCCGCTCTCTTGCTCCTGCTCCCTCGCTCATCCCTTCCTCCCTTCGGCCACACAACACCACCGCCTCCCGTCATCCTCTCAACTTTCCTTGCACCCCCGTCCCACCGCTTCACCCAATTGGGTTCCCCACAAACCTCGCCCTGTCTCACTCACTACTTGTAACTTTTTTTATATTTATATCTATCCCGCCATTTCACATCTCACCCCCATTCTCCCCAACACTGTTCTCGCCTACAGTGCTCGCGTTGTAGTACCTTCTCAGAAAAAATGTGGACAAATTCACCTCTCCGTTCTCCCTCACCGGACCGAGCAAGCGACTCGATCCCACCGCAACCGTCGTCTTCAGCTTCTTCCATTGTTTCTACTTCGGTCACCAATCAGTCGACAGTCGCGACTAGTATGTCGATTACTCCAGACAGAGAAACCGTTGTTTTACCAAACGATACTATAATTCCCAAACCCATTGATTCCGGTAAAGATTTACTCCCAATCAACGCGGAGCAATCGGATGTCGGAGCAACCGAGGAACCAGAAGCTGGGCCAATAGAGGTCGACGAAGCTGAAAATGTTACCGAAGACGTCAAAGAAGAGCACGGTGGCAGCAGTGATGGAGCGCAGGAGCAAACGCGCACTACGCGTAATCTGAGGAGTCGCTCCCGTACTGTCGGAGATAGCACCCCCTCAACCCCAGCCCCCACTAAATCTACAAAGGAATCGAAGACGGTACCAGATGCGGCTCGCAGAAGGAGCCTCAGATCAGCAGACAAACCTAAAACCCCGAATACTCCTGATGTCCATGAAGCCAACCCAAATGCGACGCGTCGCCATAGTCAACGCATACAGGTTGCAGCCGCAACTTCTGCGAAGCCTACTGCGACCACCACACCGGCTCCACCGCGCGGAAAGAGGTCTCACGAGGTAATGGCTGCTGGATCCAAGAGCGCCGGCCCTAAATTACAGAATTCTACCCCGGCTACTACTTCTGCTGTCTCCTTAAAAGAGTCGGGTGAAGATGGTGCCCCAAGATCTAGCAAAAGAGCTAGGAAGGTTTTGTCTTATGATGAGGACAAGCACGATGAGCAGTTGGCCCTATCCCTGACGCATAGCACATCCGGAGCTCTGGCTATGAACCCAAGGAAGAGGAAGAAGATCTGGTTGAACCAAGGCCTATATTTGGGCCAAGAGCAAGACATAGATGTTACAAGGCGTCCATCTGGGGGATGGAGAAAACGTGGAAAAACTACGGAGAAAAAGAAGCCGTCTATCTTACCTATGCCTATGTTTACCGGATCGAGGATTATGGAAACCGAAAGGGACTTCAAGCTCCCATTTAACGTGTTTGCGCCCAGTCCGTGGAAGTGTGGGCCCATTCCGGACTGGCGGAAACTGAATCATAGTACACCACCCTCTTTTGAATTTTCACATTTCCGTAGATTCATGGATGCAATCCAAATGAAGATAAATAAGATAGTACAATTGACTAACGACGCCTGCGTGTGATTGTGTAATATACAGATGTTTTGATTGGCGACGCCGCCTCCCATTGGAAAAGAGAGAAGGCTTCTACAGCCAAGTGCGTTTGCGCTGAGGACGTCGGCTGTGACGAGAACTGCCTCAATATGTGTACCTGGGTAGAATGTGATGAAGGCAACTGCAATGTCGGAGTCGAGCGCTGCACGAACAGAGCCTTTGCAGACCTCAAGGAGAGAGTGAAGTCAGGAACAAAGTTTGCGGAAGGAGTTGAAGTTGTCAAGGTACACTTTTGTTTCCATTGGGTGGTGGAATTTTAGTGTGCTGATTTCACGATGCGGCCAGACTGCCAATTGCGGCCACGGCCTGAGGGCAACAAGGGGCTTTATGCCTAATCAGATCATCGTGGAGTATACTGGTGAAATAATTACCCAGGAAGAGAGTGAGCGTAGGATGGTTGAGGTTTACAAGGATAATAAGGTATGTTGCCTGTCTATCATATACACTTATTCCATTTACTTACTTACTGGATCAGAACTACTACCTTATGTTGTTTCATCAAAACATGATACTCGACGCAACTAGAGGCTCGGTCGCTCGATTTGTCAATCGTGAGTTATGATTCTTGTTGGGTTGAAAGATAGGTTGCGTATCACGGTCGGCTTGGCAGAAAAACCGTCCCGAACCAATGCTCAGGTTTGGTTCGGTTTTTCCGTCAAACCGGAGCCGGATAGCTGAATACACTGGATATCGAACATATTGGCTAATATATTTTGATGCATAGATTCGTGCGATCCTAATTGTCGAATGGAGAAGTGGTGAGTTGGGCCGAAACCCGGTGGCTTTTTACGATGAGCTAATTACCCCATAGGCTAGTCGAAGGTAGGCCTAGAATGGCACTGTTTGCCGGAGACGATGGGATCGAGGCTGGAGAGGAGCTCACATACGATTACAATTTCAATTGGTTTACTGGTGTTAGCCAACAAACCTGTCATTGCGGAGCCGACAACTGCCGTGGGGCCTTGGGGAAGAAAGCTGATGGCTTTCAGAGAGCGTCTCCGCCCGTCAAAGGCAAGGACAACGCCAAAGGAAAGACCCGGGCTACCCCGAAGGGTAAACAGGCTGCGGCTAAAGCTAGAACTAAAGTTGCGCCCAAGAGTAAAGTGACGGTCAAAAGCAAAGCCACTGTTAAGAGCAAGGTGACGGCCAAGACTAGAGTTGTGGCAAAGACTACGAAGATCACCGGACCCACCAAAACCGAAACTACGATGGCGGCTAAAGGAAAGGGTGCTATCAGGGCTACTGTCAAGAAAACAGCAGTCGGAACCCAGAGATCGGTAAAGGCTAGCTCGAGTCGTGTTCGTAGGGTAGCTCGCAAGGCTGCTCCCCCACCCCCCGAAGAATCAACTTCGGAGGAAGAGGAGGAAGAAGAGGGGGAGGAGGAGGAGGCGGAGGAGGCGGAGGAGGCGGAGGAGGAGGAGGAAGATAACGAACAGGCGGGGAATCTTGAAGAGGGCCAAGAGGAAGTTGGAGAGGTTGAGAAGGTTGAGGCGATCGAAAAGGGTCGTGAGCAGAGCGATACGGAGGGATTAGAATCAATACGTGTGGCGTCTTCTCCTGGCCAAGCAGTTTTATCCGACTTCGCTCGCCAGAGGATCCGCAATCGTGGTGGGAAGCCCCGTGTTACCAAGACCTATAAGGTTGGAAAGACGATTCGTGCCAAGTATTATAAGGGGAAATTGGGCCCCAGAAAGAAGGCTATCCAGGATGCAATTACCCCACTATTAGCGTCTCGGAGCTCCTCTGAATCTGCTACTATTACTTTAACTACAGCCACTGGGCCATATAGAGAAATCGCACCGAAACCGCTTTCTGATGCAGGGGCTTCAAGTTCAATGAGCAGCACCAGTGGTACTTCTGTTTCTGGAAGAGTAGGTGTTAGGAGATCGGTCAGGAGGAGTGCTGCCCCCAATGCAGCACAGAATACGGTCCAAACTTTCGAAGCACTAGTTGCAGGACATCCAGCTACGGCACAATCTCTCGGTCAAGCGTTGAATACAGTTCTTGTTACGAGCGTCGAGCCGGAGGGGGCTCTCCCAACTGCCATCGGACTATTAAACAGTGTCGAATGCACTGTCTAAGTTTCACCACTTGATATTTGCTCTTCTATTTCATGTTTACAGGATAAAAAGGTCCTATGTTGGTTTTTTCGATGGCTTGTATATTCTTATTTATTTATTTTCTCTTTCACCCTTTGATTACTTCTCATGACCCTTACTACATAGCTCACTTTTAGATCTCCTTTGGGTTTATCTTTTGTTCCGTCCTTTTATTCTGAATGCGCTCATATTCGGTGTAGCAGCCCAGTCGATACTGATTCGGATGAAGGGAAAATGGGTGAGGGATGCAGGGAGGGAGGTGGAGTACTGTTTTTCTATGGTTTTCATACGGTTTTTTATTGCTTTCTTCAACTATTACCTTTTTCTGAATGGGATTTCTTTTCTTTTCTTTTTTCACTTTCTCTTACAGGAGAATCCGTGTATTTTTCTTCTTATCTTTTTCTCATCACTTTTTTGCCTTTTCTAAAATGTAGTACAAAATGGGGGATTCCAATTTTTTTCCGTACAGTAAAGAGAATATTTGGAGGGGAGAGGAAGTATCTTGTTTACGTTTGTCTACCGATAAAGCGATGCACGATACAGGATAATTGCTGGATTGGTGGTCTCTTTTTTTTTGGGGGGGGGTTTTCTTTTTTCCTTTCTTTAACTATCGTGCGTCCCGTGTATGAATTAAGTCACGTTATCTATGATACGCGGAACAAACATCAAAAAACTCACCTGCATTGAAGCCTTTGCCTTTAACCTGCCTGTGAGATCTTGTGTGGGTGTTATATGCGTGTGCGCCTGGGATGCCATGAACAAGAAAAAAAAAGAATCCCCTCCCTAAGCGTGCTCATGCGGAATCACTCGACCGGAAACAAACCAGCGAAAAGTCGTCCAGATGGGGGGGGGAGGAGTGATTCTATATGATTGGGCTGCGAGCCTCGCCTACAATAGTAACAGTTGCGAACATGGTAATTTAAGTTACAGTGATATTTATGCCGAGATCATCCGTATCACAAATCATCCCATCCCCCATCCCATCGCCCATCTACGATACGAGTACCGGTATCAATTTCTTTCCATCGATCATCACCATTATCATCATCATCATCTCCTTCCTTCCATCCTTCCATCCATGCATCCATGCATCCATTGAACGTCCTACTTATGTTATGATACTGGAATCCATCCATTCAACCAACCCAGGGGAAAAGAAAAGAAAAAGAAGAAAAGAAAAGAAAAGAAGAAAGACCACATGTGCTGTAACTTACCCCACAATGCAGGAGATCACGAGGGTTATATATAATAAAAAAGAATTTTTTTTTTCCTCTTCTCTTCTCTTCGCGCCCCCTCTCCCCCCCCCATTTTTTTCCTGGCCTACCTGCACAGCAACAGCACGGGAAACTATTAAATATCATAAAGTGGCGTGAAAAATCTTGGCAGTCCCCGTCCGTCCGTCCCTCCATCCGTCTGTCGCAAAAGTTTCGTTCTCCGGGCGAATCATTGATTGTGGGTTGGTTTGGTTTGGTTGGTGGTTGCCTCGTTCGCCCGGGCGCCTAACCTTCCGGTAAAGGTACGAGTAGTGTGGGAGGGAGGGAGGGAGGGAGGGAGGGGGAGGTGCCGTGAGGGGAGCGTCGGTTACCGGTGTGTAGTATAAAAGTAACTATTGCATTGTGTTTTTTTTGCGAAAGGGGTTCGAGTTAGTTGGACAACCCTTGTTCGCGCTTAAGAGGTTTTGTTGTTATTGCGACAGTTTGTGATATCATATTTGGTGTGGGGAAGGGATCCACTTCGAGGCTTATTCGTGATGGGGGTATGGAGTACGGTACGGGAGGGGAAGGTCTTGGATTGCGGGGATGGATTGTTTTTCCTGGAGATCATTCTTTGTCGGACTTTCTGGTACTTTTGTCTATCCGTTGTTTTTTTGCGTTTTGATTGTAGTGTTTTTGGTATGGTTGAGCAGGTTTGTAGTATGTACTCGTACTTCTCGTGCTATATGTTTTGCCCTGGTTGGTTACTGGAGGGTACCAGTATTTCTAAAAGGAGGAGAGGAAACCTGTGATACTGGTGGAGCCTTCCTCTTTCTTACCTCAGACACCACGTTTCAGGACTTCTTTCTTACCTTCTTCAGCTTTCTGTGTGGAAGTCTTTTGTTTGGGGTGTGCTGAAAGTGTACCTATATATTTTAGATTAGTTATTACTGGTCTGACCGGAATGAAGTATTTCAATAATAGTGTTTTTGGCAACTGTCATGCAACGTGATGTGCATAGCTAGATTACTCTAGATTTTCTACCATACGATGGGGTTGTGAGATAATCCTTGGACTGTATTAAATATATCCTATTTGAATTGTAGCTATTTGTATTAGTACGACCGATCCCTCAACCTCGATTACAAGACAGGCAGCTGGCACATTCCAGACACGCTGCTGGATGGATAGACGAGCCTCTATGAACGGAGTTGCTTCTACCCAGCAGGAATCAGTCCCTTGAAGTTCAGTATCTTACTAACTCCCCGACAGCCCACCTGTCCCATCACTCACCCACCCCCCAAAAAGTCCAGCTCACATTCACCAAGTCCGCAACCTTGATATCAATCAATCACAGAAACCAAACCAAACCCCTCTCCTCCTTCTCCATCATCCATCTTGCAAGCCAGAGAGGAAGAGAACTCCCAAGAGTTGAGGATTTGAAGTTGTGTGGCTTAGCTACTAACTTTACTACCGTATAGGAAAAACGAATTTCGACGATGGGGTGTGAAAGGGTCACTCACGCCTTTGACTTAAACTCCTTCTCGCATCATGCAAATGCAGGCATCTATGATATCTCCTGGAGGCTTTTTTTTCTTTACTTTTTTTTCGATCCTGGCAAATCAGATGTAGACAGACAGAAGGTTCCGGAGAAGAAGGAGAAGGAATACCGGTATTGTACGAGTACGAGTACATACAGTAGCGCTTCTCTGCAACCGAAATGCATTGACATTGGTTATCTTGGGCTAGGCGAGTTTTCTAGATATTGTATGATATCGTTGAAATTATCATAATTAATCAATTCTTCTTCTGCTAAAACCTGGTTGTGAGTGATGGAGCTCGATCGATATAGGAGAAGAGAATCTACACCCCTCACTCCCTAAGAACAAACAGAACTCGCTATAACGGACCAACCAGAAAGACCCCGAACACTTAGTGTCTGTCCCTTATGGGAAGCCCTATCATACCTATGCCAAAAACCACCGGTCCGCTAATACGGTGGTGGAATTTAACAAGATTTTACGGTGCTTGTACTAGCATGATACTAGTATGATACTAGAATGCCGTAGGAAGGTAATATGCGCAAGAAGCCTTCCTTCCTTCCTTCCTTCCCCTTCCCGCTTACGCGAGGGTGGAAAAAAAAAAACACCGTAACCTTAGCTCCTCAAGTTGAGACAGGCGCTTTTTAGACTAAAGTTACTGGGAGAGGCAACTACGACGTGCTATTACGGCATGAGCAGGAGAGAGAGGAAGAGGGGGGGAATGCTTCTTTACTTTTTTTTTTTTTGTGGCGGTGGTTGTTGGGAAGGGCCTATCATAATTTATTACTTGTGGTGGATGGTGTTTTTATTTTTTATTTTTTAAATGCTGGCTTGCTTCCTTTGGGGATCGGGGAAGGAGTTTGCTTTTTTTTTTTTTTTTTTTTGAGAGGGGTTCGGTTGTGTTTGTCGATGGGCGGGCGGGCGGGTAACAGGGTAGTCTAATTGACTGGTGAGTGAGTGGGCTTTTAAAGGCGTTGCTGTGACGGATGGGCTCATCACGCATTCCCATCTGCGCCAAGAATTGCCTTCGTACTGTAAGTAACTTTACCGGATATACCGTGCCGGTATTTGGTGAGGGAGGGAGAGCTCCCTGGAAAGAAGAATAAAAAGAAGTCAGGCGTTCGTGTGAAAAAGGCACTGATCACTCGAGTTTTCCTGGGATCTTTTTGGTGGTCGTTTGTTGTCGGTCGGTTTGTGTACTGGACTGTAGGGGGAAGTACGAGTGCGGTACGAGCAGAAAGGGCTATGGATATGCGGGTATTCGCCTGGATGGGGAGGTGTTTGACATTTCACGAGAAAAACAGTGGAGAGGAACAGACGGATCGGGGAGGGCGGAAAGGAGAAGGGGAAAAGGGGGGGAGGGAGATGGCGGGAAAAAGGCTTGAAGGGGAGAGGAGTCCGATTGGAAGTGGGTATATTGATGTCTATGATGGTTCTAATGGTTTGGTTGATGGATTGATTACACAATTTGTGTTTGATCGGTGGCGGTGGCTGCGGCGGGGGCGGCAATGCTGCTATTTACGGCGACGGGTGATGCGCCATTGCGAGATTGGCGAATGCGTCGTGGTGGTGGGTGATTTATGAGAGCCTTCTTTTTTTTTCCTTTCTTGAAATTATTCTCTGTAGGCACTGGGGATGAATGTTTGCGCTCCGGGGGATTTTGTGGGATGGGTGTGATGGTCGGGGTGGTAAGTTCGGGGGGGGGCCGCGGATCCAGAGCACTGTGCTCACTTAGTGGTATGTCTTAGTGGCGACTGGGGAGCACCTGATGCTAATGCAAGAACTACGTTTTCCTATAGGGTGAATTGACAGGCTTTCTTGTAATGTGGTTCTATTGGAGGGATTGGTGTTGGTTTGTTCCACAAGAGGCGGGTTGGAAATGGGTGCGAGTGATATTCCATGAACAAGTGTGTTTATTTCTATGATACCTATATTCTCTAAATGAGCTGAGGAAAAGCAATGCGAACTACTTTGGAGTAGCTGCTCATGAGCTCGCCCTAAATAACAGGCCTTAGGCAAACAAAAGAGGCTCGGCTCCCTTGAAATACCTCCCTCCCAAGACCTGGGTGCTCCCGACTATCTCCTCAAGCTCCCTGTACTCCTCCTCCGTGAGACCAACCTCCTCACAATTCTCCTCAACCCTCTCCACAGTAGTCGCGCCGGGGATCGGCACCAAATCCGGCATCCCATCCCTCCCGCTCTGGTACCGCACCCACTCCATCGCCAACTGCGCGGGCGTGCATCCCTTCTTCTTAGCAAGACCTTGGACCTTATTCACCAGCTCGATGTTGACCTTAAAGTTCTCCGGCTTGAACCTGTCGAAGTGCCTCCTGACGTCATCCTTGGGGAGGTCATCCAGCGACTGTATATCCCCCGTCAGGAAGCCTCTCCCAAGGGGGCTATACGCGACAATCGGGATCCCGAGTTCGGCGCAAACACTCGCCACGCCATTCGTGCGTATTTCCAACGCCCAGAGCGAGTACTCGATCTCAACCGCCGCAATCGGGTGCACGGCGTGGGCCCTGCGGATCGTCGCGGCGCCGGCCTCGCTGAGACCTATGCCCCCGATTTTCCCTTCCTTGACGCACTCCGCCAGCGCGCCGACGGTCTCCTCGATGGGGGTCTTGGGGTCTACCCGTGCGCACTCGAAGATGTCGATCTTGACACCGTCGAGGATGCGTAGGATGTTGTCTATGGACTTGCGGACGGCGGCGGGGGATCCTAGGGGTGTGCGGGTGGCAGTGTCCACGCTGCCCTTGATGCTCAGGATGACTTTGGAAGCGTCCTCGGGGTACTTTTTGAAGTAGCGGTGCAGAAGCTGCAGGCCTAGAGTGGGTTCCGGGGTGCCGTAGAATTCACCAGAGTTCCAACAAGTAGCGCCCTTCTCGATCGCTTTCTATGGCTGTATTTTAGTGGGATTGGTGAGGGTTGGATGGGTAGGGGAGGTAATTGGGGGATGTACCTTCATTGCCGCAAAGGCCTGTTCATCGGGTGTCAGGCGGGGCCTCCAAGTGAATCCCATTAACCCGTATCCAGTCTTGCCGACAGGTGTATTATTGATGGTAATCATTGCGTTTTTGAGAATTCTGTTCTTGTGGATATATATTTTTCTCTGAGGTTGTTGCTCTGTTATGATAATCAAATGGCTTCTTGAGGTTTTCGGTTTCGAGTCGGGGGATTCGGCTCGTTATATATATCGTCATTGATCTCTAGCGCGGATGGGAACGAAGTTCCACAGACGGTTCTTGCCTGACGGCGGAGTTAGAGGGAGATAAGCAACCCCCCCCCTTCCCGGCCGAAGCACCAGGGTCCAGGGTACCACCCCCGCGGGATTAATTAATTAATTCCATCCCAACCCACCTTTGTCTACATTTTCCTCCCCGGATTTTGAGCCAAGTTGAAATAATACCACTTGGAGATAATTTGGCTTTGGATCCGGCCAACCTGTGGGGGTGCTTGCTTATTGAGAGGTTTTTTAAGGTCAAAAGAGGCTTTAATTAACTTGAGCTACCGGATCCAAATTGCACGGCTGACAGGAATGCGAAAGGCAAGAAAGTCTACCGGTATTAAATTGATCCCCCGAGAGGTCTTCGAGCTGGGTGACAAGGCGCATCCTTTACAAGCGATACCGTGGAAACACCTCGGAATATGTTCACTGACTCTTCGCACTCGATCAATGGACCGTGGACGTCGCTATCCCGACATATCCGCCTCGTATTCGGCCCTATGGAGTTAAAATCACTAAACCCGGGTGTGAGCAGGACTTGGGAAAGGTGGTAAAGCGTAACTATTTTGTTCCCGGGGGGGGTCTGTGATCAGACACGGCCTATTCTCACTTCCTTACTGCCAGATATAACCTAAGGTGTGACAAGGTTCTTACTACCGCTACCCCGGAGTTAGGATACTACGAGCTCTCAATATCCCTGGGACGCCGTCAAGGGTTTAGCGCTCCCTGTTCTGCAGTCTTTCGTATTGTGTCGGCTGCAAGGGGAACAAAATGTGGGGTTGGTCCTGGAGGGAAGAGGGGAAGTGATGGGGTTTGTGGAGAATCCGGTGAGAAGGAAGAGGGGAAGTGATGGGGTTTGCGGAGAATCCGGTGAGAGATATAGGAGGATGTCCGGAGTTAGTAGCCTACAGACCGGGAGTGGGAGAAGTATTGGGATTGGGTGGGTAGAAGGTGGGGGGTAGTTTGTGCTGGACTTGAGTTCACTTTTCCATTTAACGAGACTGCAAGGGATGTGGGGGTAAGTTTGAGCCCTATTATGTCAATTGAAAATGGTCTGGAATTTTATGATATGTTCGCTCACGATGCTTGGGTAGAGCTGATTTCACGCTACTATAGGGAGCGACCAGGTTTCATATTGACCGCTTCTTGTTGCAATGTGGGAGGGTCTGCCGGTTCTTGCAAGATAATGTAGTAAAGTTTCTGGGTTTGAAGTAGTGTGGCCCATTGCTCGATTATTCCACAGAGGCATCTTGTTTTTGGTTTTTGGTTTTTGGTTCACTAATCGTGGAAATCAGGTATCTATTCTAGTTCTTGGTTTGGTTTTCAAGTCGGGCTGAATTAGTGCTGTTTATGTGTGCGGAAATATTTTCTTTATGTTTGGAGAGGCTCAGACTTTTATCCAGGTACTTTATTGAGCTTTAGGTAGGGTAGAATTAAAACTATTCTGTCTACCCCATTAGATCCTGTATTCTTAATTCTGAGTCTATCTATCTTGTAGGTATTCTCGACAAATTGAGAGCATCATGACTTTAAATCTCTATAGTTCAAAAATGACAGCTTCGATCGTGCTTTATGCCCCTGCGAGGTTCTTTCCAAGAGTGGCGGTCTTTGATTCAGGTTTGCAGTGTTTGTATTAATATTCATTCACTCAAGCAGTTCCTATTACTCCTTCATGCCACTGTTAGGCTGTTTCCAAGAGTGGAGATCCTTGATTCAGGTTTGCAGTGTTTGGATTAATATCCATCCACTCAAGCAGTGCATATTTTATCTTCTGAAATTATATTGAATTCATTACTGCCAAGATAGTTGTAAGAAGAAATCTAAAATTAATTGTCAGATGCTTGAATAACCAGTGGGCATTCAGAGTTGACATCTGGTTAGTTTGCCTTCCATTGATCTTGCTTGTCTTGAGCCTACCCAAGAGTGAGTTTGGAGGCCTCATAGGGTGACTGTCTAGAAACTCAGATAGCTTGTAGAGCTAAGGACCAGATATTTTCATTTCTGGTACTATATTGCCTACTTTATCCAGGGCTGATAGTATCATACTATAGAAACTTGAATAATTGAACTGTGTGCTATGTTATTAGACTTTCTTCTCTAAGTAAGGTCAATAAATCTTGGTTTATTTTTCCTGTCATAATAGGGAGGAAAAAGTGGTATTTTTTCTGTGTTTTGTGCTCTCATTCTAGAGAAGGGAATTTTGGACTTCATAGCACTTAGTTCAATTATTCAAATTTTTACTATAGTTAGACAGTAGTCAGATCTGGATGTCCATAGAGAGAACGTATAAAACCTCTCTACTATTATCTAACTAGTATGATGGAAGAAATCTGAATTCTTATGTTCCACTTTGTTGTATAATTGTCAGGAAAGTTTGTGCAGAGCTATGTTGGAGAGTGTTTGAACGCATGATGGTGGTGGAAGAATAACTTACTCAATTATATTTTCTGGCTATGACTGAAATTTATATAGAGAGATACATGGCAGCCAAGCCCCACAGAGGGATTACTCAACCCTACAATACAACCCCAATGCATATGAGGATAGTCACTTGTACTAATGAGTAACCTAAAACCTAACAGAAATATTTGCACTCTAAGGCCACAGTGGTGTGAGTATGCACTAGTAAAGGAGCATGCAGACTATAAAAGCTTTTCTCCTATGATACTTCTTTTCCATCCCTGCTGTATTTCTTTCCCCTTATCCCTCCCTTCTTGTTCTCAATCACTCTGATAGCCTCCCTGCTCCTGCTCCTCTCTAACCCCTAACACAATCAATCAATTGTGAATATCTTCACCGCTTAATACAAACTCTGTGTCTTCACTTGGGCCATTCCACTCCGCCAACTAACCCTTATCGCTAATTATTCCCTCTGTATCAATTATTTTCAATCAGTATAACAGTTGGTAACACAAATGATATATTATAAACTTTGCCGATGCAGATTTCTTGGCAGGGTAGAACCCTGTCTTAATTTAGCTTACAAGTCAGGGTTCAGGAAATCTTGTGTTCCTCTCACTATATGCATTTCTCTGTAAGTAAGCAGATCAAGGTTCAAATTCTCTTTGTTCCATCAAGCACTTGAGCACTGTAGTTACTGTAAAATATTGTTAAATCTGCTGTCAGAATACAAGTATGATACAAAGTGAGATGTTATTGCATGATATAGGTGTTATTTTGGTGGCTAACTATTCTTATCCTCTACGAAAAGATCTTCCTGAGACTTGTGCGCATGGGAAGCCACTTTACCAAATAAGGATAAGCTGAGTACAGTAAAGTTCATAAATTATGTCTACTCACCAATGCTTAAAGTATTAGCAGAAAGAGAAAATAACTTGAGACTAAGAGAGCTTTATTATCTAATACAGGTATAGTAGTATCTGGAAAGTTGAAAGATTGGATGGAACTATTCTTCTCTTCTTTAGTCACCATTAAAGACTGAAGAAAAGTTAATAAAATAAATCAAAAAAAGGATCAGTAAATACAGTCAATGTCTGATGTTTGTTTTCTACCCTTTGAATAGTTTTCTGTGGGATCGTATTTTAAGCTAAAAATCTCTAAAAAAAAATAAAAAAGTGCAGGAAAATTCTAGAAAATTTCTAGAAGGGTTATATAAAATAATAATCATAATTTTTGTGTTATTTCTCGATTTCTTTGCTTTGTTTAAAGGATAAAAAGAGATACCAGTAGGTAAAGACTTTGTTGTTTTTTTTTTTGCAATATAAGCTGTCACAGTAAATGTTTTATTTTTTCAATAGTATATTTCTCAGTCAATTGTATAAAATTCCAATTTGTATAACAATACAAGAAGCATCCCAACCTAGTCCTCTTTTCTACCCAATTACACCTTCAATATAAGTCAACTTACTCACAACCTTCTTTTACAGGACAAATCCTCCTTCCTTCACTGATAAATCTCTAGTTTTGGTAACGCATACAGCCCTATACGCTACCCTAACAGCCCTTCTTCATATAAGAAAAGCTAAAATATCTGCCGACTTCTTTCCCACAAAACTCCCAGCTCTACCAGCCTTCTACCATATCAATATCCTTTTTTCCAATTTCCAATACTCGGCCTAACCTACCAGTATAACTTTTCCATTTCCCATTAATCATTCTGATAGTATTTCCCTTGAAGTCCTTACCATTTATTTCTTCTTCCCTCTTTTCTTCAGCTTCCTGCCTAGCAGCAGCTCTAGACTTCCACTTCTTCCTAATATTCTTATTCTCTATCTTCTGGGAGATACAGCTGACTACCCTCACATCTCCTATTACAACGTCCTTCTGCTAAGAAGAACCAAGTCCTCTGACTTCCTTCTCCTTGTCTATTTTCTTCAGCAATATATCCTCTGGAGCCTGTATTGACTCTTTCTCATATGATACTAGGTCTATTATATGCCTGTTATATTCTTCCACAACATTCATATCCTCAGCCACTAGCGGCTGTTTCTCTACTGTCACAATTACTATATTAGTTGTGGTGGGCTCAACCTTCTTCTCATCATCAGCCACCTCCCAACAGGCCAGCCTAACTTATTCCTGGCTGACGGCTACCTCCTCACTAGCAGCCTTAATTCTTACCTCTTTAACCACTACATTCTCTGATAACTCTCCACCTTCTGGTATCTCTACTTCATGACATTTCTTATTTAGCATCAACTGGAGTAACCTTCTCTCCAGTATTACTAAATGTAACCTCTTGGAGAAGACTGAAACATGGTGCTATAATTGGGAAACTTCTGCCTCACGGGTCAAATTTTCCATGGCTCCTTTGAATAATACCATTGACCTTCTAGCCACCCAGGTGGCGGAAAGCTTAGTTGCTCTATTCTTAACCATATCAACTGAAAGGGTAATGATCATATAAATATTGAGAAGCTCAAAAAAGAGAAAACTACTTTATAATCAACAATTAAGATGAGAGAAATGATCTCTGGGGTTAAAGACTTAAAGCTATTGTCACAAAGAATCAAGAGTGCTTATGTGAAAGATGCAGGAATGGGATGAGTTATAAGAGCTGCTATAGTCGTTGATGGTGTCTGAAAGGGTTGACCATCAAGCCCATATTCTGCTATGGTATAATACTTGAGTAAAGGTTATTTCTCTTCAGGTACTCCTTAAGCACTATTGTCTTACAAGTTACTGGTAAGAAGAACCTGAACACAAGAATAAAGTATTTGTATGGAGGATTGTCTGTGTGCTAGAAGATTGTTAAGGAACTTAGACTTACACAGATAATCCTCTATAAAGAATTTTAATCTATGGGTTAGGGTGCTTCTTGTTAGTAATAGGTAGGTCTTATAAATTGTGATATAGCTGTTCCGATCGTATGCGTGGAGAAGAATAAAGTGAATTTAAAAAAGACAGACAAATGTTAGGTGACTTGCACTTCAATAATTGAATGTAAAATGAAACTCTAATGTACACAAAATCATAGCAACTCATACACGAGTATCACGCCATTTTCTTCTCTTCTCATGCCATCCTCCCCCCCCTTTCCTTCACCGCTTTCCTGCATATTCTACCCCACTTCTTGGATGCTTCACCGGGTTCCAGACCAACGGTAAAGCCACCGACATTCTTCTAGCATGTTCTAACATTAGGGATAAATACAAATGCCTTATGGTAAGGTACGATGATGAATCTGAAGTGAGTACCAGTGATTAACAAGAGTAGGTTGCTGCGCCTATTATCCTAGTTGAGTGGGTTTTAGGTATGTACCCAAGAAGTACTATTGAGTTTGATACTTATAAAGGGAAAGATTCTGTAACTCATGATATCAAAATGCCCCAACTAGCCTGCCTTTTTTCTCAGGTTTTAATTATAAAACTGGTAGTATCCTTTCCCTCTCAGCCATAGGATGTTGCTGGTATAAGCTGTTGGAGTTGCATGTCAGTCAAAGAATGAACTGAGCTTATAGAAATGACCAAAGTTGAGTCAAATTGTAAGGCCTTGCACCTATTATACTAATCTGATTTCGCTTTGATGCAATTCACTACCTAGTTATTCTCATCGAAAGAATTGAAACCTACTTTGTGTTGAATTCGATTGGCGAAAGGAGGCTTACTATCTATCATTGGACCTTGGCCAAGGAGTCTGAATTTGTTGATCCTCTCAAGACTATACTGAATGTAGGTCAATCAGGAATTTGAGCTACATTATTAATCAAACTAATTTGGCAAATAGGATCTAGAAGTCTTAAAGAGGCAGGAGTTGGGGGAGAAGGGTTTGGATCTAACTGGAAGTAGCATTCTGATCAGTCAGAGGGACATAGGCTTGCTAATGGTTGATTTAATTTATACCATGGTACACAGGGCATCACTTCGTGGTAGAGATTTTCGTTCAAACTAGGAGCAATATTTGAATAAAATTATCCTTGGATGTCTAGCTGCAGTGTATGCTGAAGGCTTGGAGGATCATGATAGTGTCCTCCCATTGGAGATTGATCAAATGTAGGTAGATTAAAGTAGAGGGGTAAAAAGTTATGGTCCCTTCTTTCTCCAGCCCGCTTTATTATCCAACCGTGCTAAAGTGCGGATTCTTGCCGCTGCTGGGAATGAAACAATAAGTGATATTTTGGAATCGGTTCCCTACGGGCTACGGGTGCACAAGTCTACCGTAAGAACTCGAATAAACGATCCTTGTGCTAGGGCGTTGGAGTTGCCCCTCTTAGGAGGGTCTGATACTTTTTTCTTTTTCCTTTGACACGGGGGGCAGAGTTTTGGTGTCCCCCCCCTTTTCCAGTGGAGGAAATTTTGGACTATCTAGCACAAGGATCGTTTATTCGAGTTCTTACAGTATACTTCCCGGAGCGTACTTGCGCAAGTAGTGGCCGGTTGGGGCCCAGGACCATCAAACTTGCTCGTCCCAGACGCAAGTACGGGGGAAGATGTTTCATAAGAAGCAGTGATCGTTTCTCTGGGCAATCTTAATTAACAGTCGTATTAAATTTATTGTGGGTGTAAGTGTTGTGGGACACCTTCTCACACAAGTAATGGAGGACTTCGTGTAGGAATCCAGGAAAATCTGGATCGTGGACACTTCTTACGGGAGTAACTATCCGATAACTCTAGATCATAATCGTTGTAGTAAAATGAAAGTATACTGTACTTGCGAGCCCCGGGAAATGCAAGGGGAAATGACTACTCATTTGACTGTGTTCCAAGTAATATGAACGGCGAGGATGGGAGGATGGAGGATAGGCGCAAGAATTGAAAGCTCGATGTTGATTACAAAGGGAGGGCTGTTCCTGACCAACATTGGCAGGGAAACCATTTTTCTCCCGATGGTGACAGTGATCATGAAGTCTGGAAATTGATTTGGTTAGCTTTGGACATCCACATCAGGGATGAATATTTGTACAACACTTGGCTTGTACCACCTGGCCTAGACCAACCACCGCACCGGAGCAGTTTCAACTGACTGGCCCACCGGTTAGCAACTAGCAAACTACATCCTATGTAGCATGACCTACCCTTGTAGAATCACCAACCAAGGTCGCTAAATTGAACTCTTGAACAGGCAGCTTCTCGAAATAGTTCGATAGCGCGGCTGCAAGATACTATTGCCCTATTCTAGAAGCGGCATGAATCAACATCCCAACACAGAAAACTCGAGCCTGATCAAAATTTGAAGTGGAAAATTAGCTAATATGACCTCCTTGTGTCCAACCAGATACCGACCCTGTATCATATTTTCCCTTGAAAAGCTACCATCCGAATCCTTGTCATCCTCGTACATAGCTCTTTTCAACACATTCAATTGCTACGCTCAGGAAGGATACCCTCCATGCACTTTTTCAATTCCTCAAGGGGCCCAGTCAACAAGGGCTCAATAAATGATGACAGTGGATCTCTTCCAGAAGATGAAGACCCTTGCGAAGCCGGAACCACTTTTCCCATCTCGAGGATGAGGTGGCAGGCCGTGATATGAATGGATGTAGGGTCAAGTGCGAGCTTGTCATTTGTCATATAGATCTGCGGATATGTTTGTTGGGCAGCGTTTAGCGCGGCTTGGGTATACAGTGGGTGTTCTAAGTCTTAAAGGGCATGATAGGCTAATGTTGCTGACGGGATAATTTGGCATCTCTAGAAAGGTTAAGCGTATTAATAAGTAAACAGGATTTAATCCGGATGGTCGCAAGAAAATTTCCCATGAGTGACATTGTCCGGTTGGCAAAATTGAACTGTACTGTCATGCTCTTTAACTTCTTTGTTCGGCTTGTTTCTTTTAATCCTTAATCTATATGAGATTTCAGAGATTCCGATCCTGAAGCGGTAGCATAGGTATGACATAACTGAACGAAGAAAGTGTAAGGTTTCAACATATGGCGCCAGAAGCCGTGGAGGGGAAGTGTGTAACCTCCCATTCCCACCACTTAAAAAGCAGCTAGTATTGTGGTATTCACCGCCAGTTTTTTTCTTCTCCCGGCTTTCATTGAGCAGTAGCACCCACTAGGGGTCATACTAAGAATTTCGTGTCTGAAGAATTAGATATAGAATTTCCATGGGTGGTATGATATGTGGGATATAGACTACACGTAATAGATTCTTAGATCACAGCTCGTGGCACTTGATATATGGATAGCCCCCCGGAGCCTCCCGAACAGTGCCCAATTTGAATATATTTAAATCTTGAAACAAATCCTACAAAAATTGGAAATGGTTAATTATTTTTCTGGCCTACCGGAGAGCGCCTTAATTTCATAGATTTTCTATATGGTTTGTAAACATGACTGTTCTTCAAAGCCGTTGGTAGGGACAGTTGTCCTAGAAAGTTATACAATGCCTTTCCTGCCCTCCTCTGCAGCACCCGGCTTTTACCATCAAAACCACGGCGCAGACTTACACCTCTGAGAACACGACAGCCGCATTTATAGATTGCTTTCTCGCATCCCTCTTTTATAATTTCTACCTCAGCAACAATCAAGCTCGTTATTTTCAGTTTCCCCGAAGACCTCGATTAACTACTTCTCCTTCTAGCGAGTCATTTTTCTTCCGTTTTCCGGCCCGTTTCGCCCTTTAACCACGCCAACTGCTGCCGGAAGAGGAGGAATGCTCGAACACCACTATGGCTAACAATTGTAAACGGACCCCCCTCTCGTGGGCTGCCGGCGAAGGGCACGAGGCTGTTGTGAATCTACTCCTAGCACAAAAAAATGTCAACCCCAATATGGCAGACAATGGAGGTCGAACACCGCTCTCATGGGCTGCCTCTTCTGGGCGTGATGGAGTAGTTAAGCAACTATTGGGACGGAAGGACGTCAACCCGAATCTCGCGGACAATTTCGGTAAAACACCGGTCTTCTGGGCTACCATGCCGTTTCACTATAGGACACTGAAGCTACTGGTGGAATGTAAGGATGTTAACCCCAATATTACCGATAATGGTGGCCGAACACCGCTCTTCTGGGCTGTCGGTTGTTGCTGTTATCAAGCAGCAGAGCTACTGTTGGAACGGGAAGACGTTGCCCCTAATATCGCGAGTCCTTTTGGCGAGACACCGCTATCGATTGCTGTCAAGTATAATTCAGATAGACTAGTGAAGCTAATGTTGAGAAGGGAAGATGTCAACCCCAATATTACCGATCATTTTGGCTATACCCCTCTCCACCGCGCCGCCCAGGGTGGGGATCATCGAGTAGTAAAGCTACTGTTAGAACGGGCAGATATCACACCGGGTATCCCGAGCAATTGTGGCCAAACGCCTCTCACGAGTGCTGCCAGGCATGGGCGTGATAGAGTAGTCGAGCTACTGTTAGGATGGCAAAATGTCAACCCAAATATTACCGATAAAGAGGGCCGAACGCCCCTCTCATGGGCTGCCGCGAGTGGCTATAATGGAGTGGTGCAACTGCTGCTTCGGCGGCAAGATGTCAACCCCAATATCCCAGACAATGGGGGACGAACACCACTTTGGTGGGCTTCTTTCTCAGGGTATCAGGGAACAGTGAATCTACTGCAAGCCCGCATATCTGGGAACCCTATGGAGGTTTGACTCCCACACAACAAAATCTCTACTACTGCTCTTAAAAACCAAATATAAGGTAAGTTACTTCTTAAGTCCATATGTTTGGCCAGCCTCTTCCCTTTCCTCTAAACCGCCATTAAGTTCCTGCTGGGGCCTTCAACAAGTCATCGACAACCCTGTTTTTGTTTGTCTTCCTTCTCTTTCCTTTCCGGATTTCACTTTGAATTCTCTCTTCCAAATCATCATCGATCGAAGCTGGGAGTCTGGCATGCGCATCCTTGTATTAACCTTTATAGGTATTAAAGGTTGTTTGGGTTGGGATTGCTAACTTCGTCTGCGAGGGCAATGGTCATGTGGGGGGAATATACGATTCTTGTAATTGTTATCGGAACTTTGGGGCTTTGTTTTTAGCTATATTTATGACATCGCTACTGTATTACAACCCGGAATTCTGATTTAGATCGGTCCTTGTTTCCTAGTTACGGATTCTGGCTTTTTTCAGTTTTTGGTTGTCCCTCAGCTACCATTCAGTCGCTTGGCTTGTCTATTCCATAAGTTGAGAAATAGGAGGTAGAGTCGAGAATATTCTAGATTTTACTGCAGGAAAAAAAAAAAAGACCACTTCTAAATACGGCCTAGAACCCTGCAGAAAGCCCTTCAATGGCTATTTTGTGGATTAACCTAAATTAACAGTTGACAAACTTTGCTGTGAGTATTATTGTGCTCGCATGATTGACTTAGTCGCGACAACAAGGACTCGTAACTTCTTGAGAGATATCGTATAATACCTTTCTTGGAAGTTTATGAGCGCGGTATCTTTGCTGTAAGGCCTCGCGTAAGACGAAAGCCATAGTCGAAGACAGGAAAGCCATTGTTGGATTTCATATAGGGCACGCGGTTAGATAGCTGTGTGGTTGTGTGGTTAAGCGGATAGGCTGCATATGCGGTAGCACTGATATGAGGAGATGCAGATAGGCGAATTTGTGGTTATGGGACATACGGTTATAGGGCATCTGGCTTTGCGATGCACGGTGGTTAGGCACTCAACACATCCTATGCCGTTCGGCATAGGGTACTTGTCATTGGCTTTGTTGACATAAAAATTTACCCACTGCTATTGAGTTTGATATCCGGTATCATACTGTATGTGTGATGCTCGGGCGCAGATTGAAGATCTGGAAAGAGTGACTTTCATATCTATGTTGCAACCATATATTTTGTTTGTCACTCTTTCCCCATCTTTAATTTGCTCCGGAGCAATATTATTATCATATTTGGTTTCGTGATATTTCTTTCATGTCCTTTATCCTCAGCCATAAGGGAGTTGGCATACCCGCAAGGCATAGGTTTTAGGAATCACGAAGGATGACGGAATGCTGGGGTTGTTCTAGAGATTGCTAGGGGTTTAGGCTTTGTTAGTTTAGCGGAGAGAGTACGGTAGCAAACTATGATAGTTCACACTCGTTCTTCCACATCCCGCTGTGCTGAGCCTCCTTCTCCATTTCCATCGTGCTTTCCTTAGGCTCCATCGACCGTTTGAGGCGAAAACTCTTGTGGTTTTGACTCCCGCAACTCAACCCCTCAACATCCCAATCTAAGCTCTTACTCCAACCCTCTCCACCCAACTCTCTTCAATGACGGATATTCAGGAAGACCCCCAGGCTCCAAATCAGCAGGCGGCTGATTGGGGAAGTATTTCGCAAAGTTTCCAGGACATTGCGGCTCAAACCGCTCTTATCGCAAATGCCCCTGCCTTCAACCGGGCGGTTGAAACTCTGCTGGAACAACTCCAAGTGCGCGTGGCTGCCATTGAGAGACAACTGGGCGATAATACTGAACGACTGCGCAACCTTGAAGGAAAACAGACTGCCTTGCGGCCAGACCTCCGGAGTGAGATTTCACGCCAGTAAGTCCTTAGTATATTTTTTTTTGTCCTTTAAATGACGAATATTAAAACTGGATCTAGGGAGACCCATAGTATCGCTAGAGCCGTCGACAGTAGTACGGCTCGTGATTCCTTAGCCCTCCAACCACTCTACCTCGCGGATGGGTGCTTGGTTCCCGGCTTTCCGGAAACCCTTGGAGATGCAAGGAGACTTACCCGTGAGTGCTTCGGCTTGTAGGAAGAGAAATTTAATCTGAACTGGGCTGTATAGGTTCCCAGCTTGTTGATCTCCTTTTGGCCTTGGACTTGAGAACGGATGGGTCGGAGCAAATCCTGAGGGCCCGCTTCTTCGAGTACATCGGAATGCTTTATGAAGGATAAGGAATCGGGACACCACGGCGTTAATTGGTGCTGTGTTCGCAATAGTGTCTTTGCATGCCTTATGTGTGACTTACGCTTCTGATACCATGTGCTCTCTTAAGTCGGTTCATAGGTGTTTCTGGGGGCCTACTTTTTTCATAAAGTCTACCAATTCTGTCAAATGTTTTTTTCTTTCTTCTTTTTCTTAATGGGATTCATAAGCAAGCAATCATTCTGCGCACCCTGGGCTCACGCCTCAGCAAGTTTTTCTAACTATCATATCCGGCGATTTTTCTCACCAGCAGTGCGGGGGCCCCTGGAGTGAAAAAGTGCTTTTACGGCAGGGGTAGGAGTATTGCGAAGCCCGGCGATGTCTTAGAAAAATGCAAGAGAGAGGGCAACAGCGGGGGAATCCTGAGTGATTCTTCGTGATTTGAGCTTTGTCTATATTTGTTTCGTGGTCCTGTAAAAAAAGAAATCATAGCAACAATATATCACTCACCATTGGACAAGAATCTTCTGGCTATGTCTGTTTGACCTCCCCCCCAAGTTATATGTGAATCCTTTTCACAACTTATCGGCACGCATTTCTTTTCTCCGGATTCAATCAGGAGTCTGCTTCCTATGAGCACAATCATGAAGCGCAATGTGCCAGGAGGAGGAGACAAGTAGTGCTTTTCGGGTCAACATAAGACATCGGTGAATTGGTATTATTGTGGGTATATAAGTATTGGGGGAAGATATTTTCCAACAAGGCGATAGACGACTTTGGAAGGGATTTAGGAAAATGTCGAGTCTGGAACTGGATAAAAAGCGGGATCACGGGGATTTCCTGCAGAAATGATGATTTTCCGACATTCCAAATTGTGATGATTTCAGTATAATGAAAGTATATACATAGCTCTAATAAACTGGAGTAGTAAATAGATATCTACTGGCTTGTGCCAGAGAGTATGATAGCTTATTAGTTCTCTATTTTATGCCATACGTGAGGAAATAAGAGCTAAAGCATCATAAATATGGAGGATTCCGGGGAGGGTTAACGAATTAGGTATGATACCTATCTATAGATATTAGTTTAGGAATAATATCAGACGGCGGCGCCCAAACCCCTGCGATAGACCCTTCAGTGATTTATTTGCTGGTTAACATAATTTAACCCTTCACTATGTATCATAGCTTTAATATGTGACTTGTATTTGTATAAGGTAGGGTGACTAGCAAGGCGAGATTTGGTCTATACCCGCGTTAGAATGCTATGACTATAGTCTGTTTGATTTAGAGTTTCGCACACAAGCAAATCCACACAGAGGCAGAAAGCCATTTAAGAAACCCAGAGTCTTGAATTTGACTTGTTCCACCCAACCGCTCAACTTCCGGATCCTCTCCTTACCCAACTCTCCTGACCCGGTTCTCTTTACCGAACTCTCTTTCAACCCTTTTTATCCAACTATCTTCTATGGCATATGCCCAGGAACAACACACAGTTTCGATCCCCCAGCAGTCTAATTTGCAAATTGTTGGGCAAGGTTCCTTCATGACTACTGCCCGAACCACTGGTATCAGAAGGGATCCAGCCTTTGGTCCAGGAGGTCAAGTTGCAATCATGTTGCTTGATATCCAAGGGGACATAGACTGCAACTGGGGCGAACTGCAGGCCTGTGAGAAACAAGGGGCTAACCTTGTAGAGAAAGAGGAAACCCTTCAGGAACAAAAGGTCACCCTTATGTTAAAACAGAGGGCCCTTTATAAACAAGAGTTCTCCCTTTGGCAAAAGAGCAACAACCTTCTTTGGCAACGAACAACGGCCTCCAGGCAGCGAGAAGACTCCCTTCTGCAAGAAAAGGCCAAGGTTAGTCAAAGAATCGATAACCTCTCATACGCAATAAGTGTTCTCAGCGATAGAGGCGATCACCTCAGCCATACAATTGATCGCCTTCGAAATAGGAGGAATCGCCTCAAGCGAGAAATCTACACTCTGCCCCAGGGGGTGCACGGCCCCCGAGATACTATTCCCCGCAGGTAAGCACACCTCATATTTTTGTTTCTGTTTGAAGTAACTAACAATGCAATTGGTCCCAGCACGAGAAACAGGCTTGCCAGACGCACGAACAGGCTTGCCAAATCCGATACGATGACCCTAATAAAATTCTGGGGTGTCAATGGACAATTGGTCCCTGGCTTTCCAAGAACTCTTGGAGACGCTAAGAGACTCAATGGTAAGTGTCTAAACTTTTGAGAAGGAAACATTTATTATAGGTGCCGATAGACTTTACGGAAACGATATGACCTAGCAATAGCTATAAATGCACCCGGAGACCCTATAGTACAAGAACCAACTAAAACCAGGGTATGATATCTCAGTACTTTTTATGCCCGATAGACTAATCCGATATGGTCGAAGAATCTGGTCGATCGAACTTCCTCTGACCCAGACACCGGCAAGCCCAAAGCCAAGAGGAGTGGTGTGACAGTGTTCCCTATAGCGCTTGATTTAGACTAGATCACCCCTTGTGCTCCTTTATCTTGCCGGTGTCTGGGTCGGTGGTGGCAGCTCGGAAGGCCCGCTTCATCAACTATGTCAGACTTGTTTGTCAGAGATAAAAAGTATTGGGACACCTTGGCCCTGGTTGGCTGTGTATTTACACCAATATGATAGTGCGCTTTCTTAACTGGCCAATATTGCCACTTATTCCTCTTATTTTACTAGCTCCCCGGAGTTCGTTTATAGATATAGATGCTTCTCGGATGTATTGGTTTTGAAAAAGTCTATCAACAGCCTTTTATAAATGGTTTCTTACGTGGCTCAAATCTAATTCCATTGTGCCCCTTTGTGGCGGTACTCTGATGATACTTCTTTTGTTGTTTGAATAGCTTCCGGAAGCGCGCTTGTTTGTGGTTCGGAAGTGCGCTGGGGATTCGGGCATATGTTTTCGGATTCGGGCGTGTTTGTGGGGGGCATTTCGAATGCGGGGATGCGCGATAGTTTTAGGATGGTGCAGCTCTCGGGGAGCCAGGAGAAAAGCCGGGGGATAAGCGGAAGCGCGGTAAGGCCAGGATGAGGGAGCTGGAAGCCCGGTGGCAATGGGAGAGCTTGGTTTCCTTTAGTTAGCCCGGGAGTGATCACGGGGGAAGGGGAGGCTCACATGGGGTAACTATGGACGGATACGATCTCTTTGTTGATGATATATACTCCTATAATCGCCCTTAGTTGTTAGATAGAGCATCGATCGGGTGCCGTGGAGCCATTGTTGAGCGAGAGTGTGTGATTGTTGAATGAAGATTTTCCCCGTACTTAAGTGTTCGATGTTGAGTTGCTTGGCGTTTCGTTTCGTTTCACCGCTTGTGACTCGTTGTGTTTCCTTGTCGGTATCGTTGTCGATCCGCGTTCATTAATGACTAAGTGAGTTCGGTTGGCACTTTCCATCTTTTCTTTACTTTATTAGAACAAATACCCGCTATCAGATTACTGAACATTATGGTCCCTTCTTTCTCCGGTCCGCTTTATTATCCAACCGTGCTACATCATGCAGATTCTTGCTGCTACTAGGAACGAAGCAATAAGCGATATTTTAAAATGGGCTCCCTACAGGCTGTGGGTGCACTATACCGCCCGGAGCGTAGTTGCCGTTTGGGGCCTGGGATTTAGGATGCAGCATCGAACTTGCTCATCCCGGGCACAGGCAGGGGGAAGATGTTCCCATAGGAAGCAGTGATTGTTTTTCTGGGCAATCTTAGTTAATTGTCATTGGATTTACTGTGGATGTAAGTGTTGTGGGACGTCTTCTCACACAAGTAATGGAGGACTTCGTGTAGGAATCTAAGAAGGTCTGGATCGCTAATACTCCTTGCAGAAATAAGTATTTTATATCTCAACCCCCTAGATTCTAATCGTTGTGGTAAAATGAAAGTGTATTGTACTTGCGAACACAAACCTGCTCATTTGGCTGTGTTCTATAGTCGCTTGTCTTGTCTATTTCATGTGTTGAGATATAGGAGGTAAACTAGGGGATATTCTAGATTTTACTGGAAAAAAAAAGACCACTTCTAAATCCCGCCCAGACCCCGGCTGAAAGCCCTTCAATGGCTATTTTGTGGATTAACGTAAATTAACAGTTGGCCGCCTTTGCTGTGAGTACTGTAGTTGCATGCCAACAAGGGTAGGGACTGAGTAACCGCAACAGCCGGGGCTCATAACTTATTGACAGACATCGCACCATTCTTGGAAGCTTATGAGAGTGGTGTCTTTGCTATAAGGCAAAAAAAACACACAAGACGGCACCCACACCCAAAGACAGCAAACTATTGTTGGATTGCCTGTGGGCACGGATATGCGGGTATCATATGCAGGTAGGCAGATTTGTGGCTAGGAGACATACTGCTAGAGGACATCTGTCTTTGGGACGCACGGTGGTTAGAACTCAGCGGTGGGTTGTTGTTTTCATTTCCTATTCCGCTAGGCAAAAGGTACTGGTCATTGGCTTTGTTGATACATACGAACTATCATTGAGTATGATATCCGGTATTTGGCTTGGTGGTGTTTCTTTCATACCCTTTATCCTCAACGATACGGAAGTTGGCATACGGGCAAGGCATTGGTTTTGGAGATCACGAAGGATCATGGGATACTGGGGTCGTCCTAGATTGTTTGAGATTGTTAGAGGTTTAGGCTTTGTCAGTTTAGAGGAGAGAGTAACGAACTAGTTCAAACCCGTTCTTCAACATTCCACTGTGGTCTGAGCATATCGAGAATTATTTTTTTGTTCTTTCCTTCTTTCGTGCTTTCCTTTGGCTCCACTAACTATTTGAGAGGCGAAAGCTCTTCTGGTTTTGACACCCGCGACCCACCCGCTCAACTCCCCAACCTAAGCTCCTATTCCAATCCCCTTCACCCAACTTTCTTCAATGGCAGATAATCAGGAGGGTCCCCAGGCTCCGAATCAGCTGCGGGATGTTTGGGGAAGACTTTCGCAAAATTACAAGAACCTTGCAACTCAAATGGCTCTTATTCCTGACTTCGACAAAGAGGTTAGAACTCTGCTGGGTGAACTCCGAGTGCGGGTGGATGCCCTTGAGGGGGCACCGGCTCTCTTAGAGCAAAGACAGGAGAGGTTTGAGGGGAAACAGAAGTGCCTTGAGGGAAAACAGGATGATTTGGAGCTAAAACAGAAGAGGCTTGGGGAAAAACAGGCTCGCTTGAAGCAAAAACAGGTTGAGTTGGAGCAACGACTGGGCGACGGTGATAAGGAACAAGCTGCCCTGTGGGGAGAGTTCCGAAGTGAAATTGAACGCCGGTAAGTCCACAGTATATATTTTGCTTGACCGTTAAATGACTAATAGTAAAACTCGACCTAGGGAAGAGCGTTGTATCGCCAGAGTCGTCAACAATAGTACGACTCGCCATTTATCAGCCTTAGAACCATTTTATCTCGTGAATGGGGGCTTTGATGATCGCTTTCCGGTAACCCTGGGAGCTGCAAGGAAACTTACTTGTAAGTGCTTAAGGTTATAGGAAAAGAATTTTAATCTGAATCGGGCGGTATAGGTGACCAGCTTTTTAATCTCCTTTTGGCTTTCAACTTGAGAACGGATGGGGAAGAGGAAACCCTTCGGGCCCGGTTTTTCAAGTACATCGGAGTCAATCATGAGGGATAAGGGATTAGGACACCTCGGTGTTAGTTGGTGCTGCTGTGTTCGCAATAGTGCCATGCGTGTTATGACTTGGCCAGTAGTGCCACTTATGCCTCTGATTCCATGCTCTCTTGAGTCAGTTCGGAGGTGTTTCTGGGGACATATTTTTTGCTTTAAGTCTATGAATTCCGTTGATAAATGTTTTTTCTCTTTTTCTTCATGTGGTTCATAAGCAATCATTCTGTGCCCTTGGCCTCACCCTTAGCAAGTGCTTATGACTGTCAGGCCCCTCCGTCTCGGAGGTAGAGTTAGACAGACCATAGGCCAGGGTCAGTCATGTTTTGGATGAGTGGGTGCCCTATACTCACCAGCGGGAGAGCCGGATAAACTGTCGGCACAGGCGTCCAGTACGCTGTAAACTCCACTTCATTTTAGACCCTCATTCCCCGGCCGCCCTCCTTTATATTATGCTACAAAAATGTACCTCCCACGGTCGCACACCACTTCATTAATCCATCACTTGTAAACCAATTTATATGGGTATCTTGTATCTGTTGAGGTTGTAGGGTATGGTAAATCAGTTGAAAATCACCGGTGATCTCTCCTCACAGAAAAATCTTCGCACCGCTTCCTATCCCGGCAGTCTGTAGTTACTCCAGTAAAAACTTGAATAATTGGACGGTGTGCTATGTCGTTGGACTTTCCTCTCCTAGTATGGTTAATAAATCTTTTTTTTTTGTCTCAGAGGGGGGAAAGGGGCCGTGTTTTTGCTGTGTTTTTTTGTCCCCTTTCCAGAGAAGGGAATTCTGGACTACATAGCACACCGTCCAATTACTCAAGTTTTTACTGTAGTTCCCCATCCAGTCATTATCAATCAAAGATGAGGACTTGGTCAACATGGTTAGCATACTGTAAAAGGTTCGCAGATATGGTCGGAAAGGATGGGGGTAACGAGGTGGATGGATCCGAACTCTGTTGTATGCACGTCTCCGGAAGGCTCGGCGTGAGCAATGAAGTATAGTAAAGATCTTTCAATTCTCTATTTAAACCCTCTGCTCCGCTATATATAGAACAAGCAAGGAAGAGACAAATCCGCAAAATATACAGCAACTTCCTCCTTGACAATAATATCTTTCTCTCTTGGCTTCATCTGTCTTTCCGCAATCAGCACCTCATAACAGCAAAATCACCCTACTTGTTTTGTGGAAAGAGTGTGACTGTGTTGATAGTAAAACAATTGTTGCTCACACATGATTGTTAATCCTGTTTAGTTAGAAGGCGGGCGCCTGAGAATGAACAAGGTCCTCCTCTCTCGTGCCCACTACCTCCACCGCATCCAAAAATATCGATGGGTGCTCCGCCGTCTCATCGAGCTGAGGAAGTATGACTGCCAGCCCCGGAATGCTCCTTCGGACAGTGGAATGAGTGTAAACCGATTATTAGTAGTAGGGTAGGAGATAAAACCTAAGGCTTATTCCAGAGCGGAAAGCATATGCACAAATTAGACTCGGAGATTCCACCCGGGCCGTTGATTCCACCTTTTTTGATCAGATTTCAGAGTAAAGAAAGAGAGAACAGAAATAATGAAATATCACTCATTCAGCCCCCGACTGTCCTAGATCTCTAGGGTTGTTCTTTGGAATGGCTTGCAGCCCCCCTGCATGATCCCAGTGTTCTCAACCGGCCAGGCAGGTCAGGCTTTAGTAAATGGGACTTAATTTATCGGAGGTTATGGGGAGGGTGGTTGACTAATTTGGTACCTGTCTCTAGATATCTGTTGGAGAATATATCCGACATCCATGCTAAAACCCCTGTGGGAAGAAGCCCTTCAGTGGTTGATTTGGTGGTTGATTTAATTTGACTGTTTATTAGCTTTATTCTGTGACTGGTATTTGAGCAAGATTAGAAGCTAGGTAGCCGGACCGGAATGGCTTTACCACATCTTCCTACACTTGGTACCCTCATTAGAATGCTATGACTGCGGTATTTTGGTCTTGAAGGCTCGGGCACAACAAAATTCACACAGAAGCAGAAAGCCATTTAAGAAACTCAGAGTCTTGAATTTGACTTTCTCCACCCATCCCCTCAACCTCCGAATCCTCTGGCACAACTCTCCGGACCAAAAGCTGTTTACTGAACTCTCATCATCCAGGACTTTTTATCCAACTATCTTCAATGGCATATTTGCAGTCACAACCCGTAGTTCTGATTCCTCGGCAGTCTGTTGGGCAAGGTTCCCACAGCAGTACGACCCACATCACGGATCTTAGAAGGGATCAGGCCTTTGGCCCTGGAGGTAAAGTCGCAATGGTGTTGCTTGATATCCAAGAGGACATAGAATGCTACAGGAAGGAAGATTGGACCTGTATTGAACAACGGGGGATGATATTGAAAAGGGAGAAAACCCTTATGGATCAACTGGGCTCCCTTGACAAACAATTACTTGCCATTCGGCAACAGCAGATGGCTAGTCCGGTGTGGTCGAAGGTCCTTTCGCAAAGAAAAGACTTCGTTTTACAAGAAGAGAAGAGGGTTGAGCAAAGACTTTATAACCTTGAAGATTCAAGGCATTGTGTCGCGCATAGAGGGATTCACTCCACTCGTGCGAGGATTCGCCTCGAGCATAGAAAAGATCGTCTCAGAGAAGAAATGTACACGTTCCCCCATGGTGTGTACAGGCCCCAAGATAATATTCCTCTCAGGTAAGTATGGCTCATATTTTATTTCTGTTTGAAGTAACTAACAGTGCAAACAGTGGAAAAGGTCTCAGTATGAGAAACAGGCTTGCCAGGCGTGCGAACAAGCGTGCCGATCTTGATACGACGCCCCTAATAGGATTCTTTGGTGTCAATGGACAATTTGTCCCCGGCTTTCCCAGAACTCTTGGAGAAGCTAAGAGACTCAATGGTAAGTGTCTAAACCTTTGAGAAGGGTGATCCAGTCTAAATTAAGCGCTATAGGGAACACTGTCACTCCGCTCCTCTTGTCTCTGGGCCTGCCAGTGTCTGGGTCAGAGGCAGTTCGCTTGACAAGCTTCTTCCACTATATCGGATTGGTTTATCGGACATAGGGTGTTGAGATACATTCGTTTTGGTTGGTTATGTCTTTGGAACAAAATGTTCACATACTTGCCTAATTGGCTGGTGGGGCTACTTGTAGCTCTCGAATTATGAGCTCCCAGAGTCCGTTATGGATGATGCTAGGCCCTATTGTCTTCGTAAAGTCTATCAACATCATTAATAAACGTTTTCCTAGCAGCTCAAAACCAATTATCTTGTACCTTGTAGTGATGAACACTATTTCTGAATGATTTCCTAGCCTGTTCATTGAGCCATTGGAGACTTTCACTTCAGACTAAAGTGAGAACAGAATTGATTCTTGTCTTAAATAGCGGAGGAGCCTCGAGAGTGAGAAAGTGATTTTATGGCCGGGGTAGGAGTATGGGGAAGCTCGAGGACCTGGAAAAATGCAGGTGAGTGTGGAACAGCGGCGGAAGCCAGAGTAGTGATGGCCACGATCAGATCATGATCGAGTTTTGCTCGACTATAGTCTGCTCGATCAGCCTCGATCATAGGGGTCCCTCGATCAGATCATGATCGAGCAGAGCATCCATGATCTGATCGATTTGCTCGATCATGGGTACTACTCGATCATGCTCGACTATCATCGAGTATACTCGAGCATCTAGAATCATGACCAATCACTCTTGTTACCTGTTGGAAATACTACGAACACAAGAAGAGGTCCGCATTAAAACACAGGTGCAAATACTCGTAATCCATATTGAGCGGACTTCCTAACTTACCTAATAGACACAAAGTCGATCATACTCGAGCATAGTCGACGATAATCGACTATACTCGATGATGCTCGAGCAGTGGCCATGATCGATCACTCGATCAGGATCTACTCATTTGATCGATCATTCGATCATGGGGTCCCCTCGATCAGATCATGATCGAGCATACCCTCTGTGATCTGCTCGATCATGATCGTGGCCATCACTAAGCCAGAGTGATTCTTCATGATTTGAGCTTTACATGTATTTGTTTCTGCGTGTCGCATAAAAAGAAATCATGACCATTTATTAGCTTTGTTCTGTGACTTGCATCTGAACAAGGTTAGGGGCCAGGTAGCCCGGAATGGCCTTATAATATCTTCCTATACTTGGTGCCTTCATTGAAACGCTATGATTGCCCTATGTTTGGTCTGAAGCTTCGCGCACAACAAAATTCACACAGAAGCAGAAAGCCATTTAAGAAACTCAGAGTCTTAAATATGACTTGCTCCACCCAACCGCTCAACCTCCGAATCCTCCCCTGGCATAACTCTCCTGACCCAATTCTCCTTACTTAACTCTCTTCATTCAAGACTTTGCATCCAGCTATCTTCAATGGAATATTTCCAGTCACAACCCATAGTTCCGATTCCCCAGCAGTCCGACTTGCCAACTTTTAGGCAAGGTTCCCATAGCACTACTACCCAAATCAGTGGTCTTAGAAGGGATCCGGCCTTTGGCCCCGGAGGTGAAGTTGCAACGTGTTGCTTGATATCGAAGAGGCCATAGAATGTCACTCGAAGGAACATTGGGCCTGTTTTGAACAAGAGGGCATCCTATTGGAGAAGGAGACAACTGTTGAGGAACAACTGAGCACCCTTATAAAATAACGTGCTACTCATTTGCAACAACAGCGCGCAAGACGGCGACAAGAGGAGGCCTTTTGGCGAGGAGAAAACTCCCTTCGAGGAGAAATAACCAACGCTTATCAAAGAATTCATAACCTCGGAGACTCAAGGCATTCTCTCACTGATAGAATGGGTCACTCCTCACGTGCGAAATTTCGCCTGCAAGATAGAGGGAATCGCCTCGGACGAGAAGTGTACACTCTGCCCCAGGGCGGGCACAGGCCCCAAGATAATATTCCTCTCAGGTAAGTATCACTCATACTTTGTTCCTGTTTGAAGTAACTAACAGTGCGACTGGTCCCAGTACGAGGAACAGACTTGCCAGAAGCGCGAACAGCAGTGCCGATCTCGTGGGAACACTGTCACTCTGCTCCTCCAGTCCTTGGGCTTGCCTGTGTTTGAGTCAGAGGCAGTTGGCTTGACAAGCTTCTTCCACTATATCGAATTGGTTTATCGGACATAAGGTATTGAGATATCTTGGTTTTAGTTGGTTATGTAATTCCCTTTACCCCTTTGCGCTGCCTTGTGGCTATGAGTACTATTTGGAAATAATCTCATACTCTTAGAACGATTCTCCAACCCTTGGGTTCTTCCATTTCAAGCTACCGTAAGAACGAGAACAGCCAGTGTTCCCAACGTTCCGATGGCTCTACCGGCGACCGCCATGACCCTCTGATGGGGCCGGACTCCCTTGAGTAGTCTGCCGAGGGCGGCAAGATCCCGGCAGTCCTTGACTTGTAACTTACGGTTAGCCCTCTGGAGGGAGGTGGCGCTTTTGAGGGGGCTAGGACTGGCTATAGGCTAAGCTAGGGGATAGCCTTAGGAGATGTGGAGGAGCTGGGGAAGGCGATTGGTCCAGGAGTGATTCTTTAAGCTTCGAGGTTGGCCTATATCAGTTCACGGGTCCGGTTAAACGAGTGGAATAAATGGGCCGAGTAGGGATCCGAGGTGTTGAACTTGTGTATTTGCGTTCTGTTCTATAGTGAGTCTTTGGATTTTGTCTTCCTCAATTAGAGGCAAGAGGCAAGCGAAGGCGCATTTCACAATTCGAGGGCAGTATTGACAGGCAAGTATCTCAGAAACTCTACCACATGGTAAACCAAACCCATCGTCAGGGGCATGATACGGGGAGTCCGTCCTAGTTAGGTAGGTTTATAGAAGTGTTCCCAATAGGCTAGCCCATTTATCTTGAGTCGGGACGAGGACGGATCATATTTTGTCTTTCTGTTCTCCGGAAGAAATTCCTGACTTTGGAATGGAGGTCGCTGGCCTTCACTGTCCCCTGCTATAATATTACCCCTCCTCATGTCTCAGTTTGGCTTTTTGACCAAGAATCCGAGCTTTCAAATCACTCGATCTGCCTTCTTCCAGTGGTAATTCAATGACATGGTAGTTATCGGAGTGAAAAATACAGCACTCGATCGTATCCGTGGTAGATGCTGTACAACTTTATTCCCTATTATTTCATTTTTTCGACTATTAGCGAAAACAGCAGTTTATTTTTTTTTAAAAAAAAAATACCAGTGCTATCCTAATATTTTTATGATTTCATGATTCAGAACCTCTTTCCTCCAAAAATGTGCTCCCTCGCTTGCCTACTATAGTATCGTACCGGTGATCCCTAGCAGAATGTCCCTCTGGCTTTGAGCAAGGCCGGATAGGTCAGGCGTTTTTTTTTATAGAGATAGCCGAGTCGGGCTATAGGAAAGTTGCTTTCTAAAACCAAATGCCCGGCCCGGCCTGGGTCGCCCTCAGGCTTCGGGTCATGAGTGAGAGCGTGGTCAGGGTTTGAATCATGTTGTCACTCATAACCCTCTGTTGACTTTCTGCGCTATGGTTCAATATTTTAATTTAACTATTGTAAGGACTGCACCCATCCAGGCTTATCGATTGCTATGGAAGAATATCTGGATCTTAATTCTATCCTCGCACTTGTAGGGAAACGGGATCCTTATGTGATAATATCAGACACGAGTCGGGGGAGGTACAAATTTTGTGAAGAGGAGGCTAGAGCAAGTGTAATATCTCGGTTAATATTAATCTATCATACCGGTACTAGAAGAGGTGGAAGGGTCATCAAAGGATTGTGCAAAGAGCCTACCTCGTAGAGGTAGGATGATGGTGGCCTACGGTAGTGTGGAGATGAAGGTCATGGTTCCTGAGAAGTCGACGGTATTGATGTGCTTAAGCGAAGTCGAAAGTAAAGTTGTCGAATTTTTCTTTTTTTTCTTTTTTTTTTCCTTACTCCCGCGCAAAATAAGTTATGGTGCACTCCCTGGTCGGGCACGACATCCGGTACTCCGCACCAAAAATTCCCGAACAACCACCTTCAACCAATTTTACAATAAAAACCATGCTATCATATGATGATATCGAGGTTAAGCACCAGCGTGCGTTCTTATTTTTTTGCTTTTTTATATGCCATGAGCTCAGGATGAAGGAAGCGAGGTTAAGGACAACCGTGTGTTCTTATGGTCGCTTTTGAAGGTAGTGGAGAATTCTAGTACAAATAGGGTATTAGTTGTTTTTCCTCTCTCTAAAACCTGATCTCAAACCAATTATGCTTTGTTTATGCCTCATATCATAAGCACGAACAAGTTTTTTTTCTTCCGTTCTTTATATGCAAGGAGAGAAGGTCGTTGCAGTGCTTATGTCTCCAAAAATGGTTTAGCGGGTAAGGTTTAGTGTGATTGCCGTGGTGGTTTGGGAAGGCAGGGCTGTGCTTATCCTCGATAATAATGACACGAGCGATTGCAAAGAGGATGGGGGGGGAGAAGGTAGGGCAACTAGATTTGGAGCTTGGGAAGCATGAGCTATTGTGGATGGTGATATCTAGTTTACTGCAGTCTTGTGGGATGGAGGGAGGATGTTTGGCTGGGGGTCTGCGTTGCCAGCCCCAACCGGGAATTCCACCATAACTTATTTTGCGCGGGGGGGTATTCTGATACAAGTATGGATACGGTACTTATGATATATACCCGCATTAACTGGTTAAGCTGGAAATGCCGATCATCAGTACCTAACCCTGGTGGGTAGCTCTCTTGCAAATCTCACCTCCTCTCTTGCGGTAAAATTTTCATGACAGCCCTCGCCCCCATTTCCAGTGTTCTGAGTGATCAACGATGAAAAGCCTGCAGGGCTTGCCCAGATACCGTACTTGAGTGCTCGAGCAGGGCAGTCCCCCACAGTCCCCTGACGTCTCATATGATCTCGCATTATTCCCAGCCGTTCCGAGTATCATACGGTAAACCTTGAGAATACCATGCGCTTGGCGGTAAACCCTTTCGGATTCCATCTAAGGTAATAATTAGTCAGCACGATCAATCGCCAGTAGGTCCTCTCACGTGCTGTATGACCTTCTCGCTTGGTGCCAAGAGACTTTGTCTACGGTAGCTCTGGATAAATTACGAGTTAGCGAGCAGGTTAGCAAAATACAAACTAAAGTTACTACGGTAGTGAATGAGATCTCTCATCGGAAGCCGACCGCTCAGTAGCTATACTATGATATATCTGGAAGACGCTATTCCTCCTCCTCAGGCCATTTTGTCTCTGATTACGAAGGCTCCAGACCTTCGGGCGAAAATGGGGCAATTCTTTTTTTGGTTGTAGTGTACTGTACTTGTACTTGTACTCTATGGTACGGTACTTACGCGGTCGCCCGTTTCAATTGGTCCAGCAAAACCTCTTGACTCAACTGCAGTCACCTCGAGTACGAGTACCGGCACCGTACTCATGCGTATTTCCGCACATGTTGCGGCGTGTTCCCATTGGCCGAGGAGCCGTGCGCAAATTTCTATTTGACAGCGCATGTGGAGCCGTTTGTTGTCAATTCGTCCCAACGTTTCCGACAATAATTGGCTTGTTCCTGTAGTGGGAGGGGAGTGCAAAGTAAGGGAGAAGCTCGAGCAGCTGTTGGTATATATTGCTCGAGAGGGAGATATCCCTCTTTGTTGGAGTAGTCAGAGCCTTCCCATTCACTATCATCACTCCTTTACTTTTTTGTTTGAGAAAAATACATCGAAGATGCAGGTCCTCTTCACCCACAAGTCAGTCCAGGATTCCGGGGTTGTTGGAGAGAATGTGCTGGGCATTAAAATTTCCAATGATCTCTCTACTTCATTGACGCTGAGCATCCAGCCGTTTGCGGTTAATTGCGATATCAAAATTCCTGCCTCGACGCCTCCTGCTCTTTCTGCCCCGCCGTCACCAATACTGCCACCCTCACCCTCACCCTCGCTTCCGGCACCGGACACCGTGGTTAAAGCGGAGGAGCCTGAGTCGGCGGCATCCCCTCCGGCAGCGTCTGCCACTTCGACCGCAACTCAAACCAGCCTTCCGGTGCTCATAGTTACATCGACGCCTCCTCCCGCCTCGCTACTCGATTCGTATAAAGTCCACCAACTCGACCGGATATTTACCACCGATAAGTTCTACAAGTACCTTTTATCAGCACCTTCCACATTCGCATATATTACTACCGACGACGAGTTCTTGTCGGCATTGCACGGAATCACCGGCGCGGAGGACTGCAACACAGATTTGGTGGTTGAGGCATACGATGGAATGAACGAGCTGGGGAGAGGTATGATGGCGGAGGTGATCAAAGTCGTCGAAGAGGGACTGGGGAGGGACGAAAACGAGAGGCTGGATGAATGGATTAAGATCGAGGTGCCCAAGATTTCAGATGAGTTTATGTAAAGTGTTATCCTCGAGTGGAGTGAGGTGGGAGGGGAATTGTTTTTTATTATTATTTTTTATTGGAGTTTTTTGGTCAGCACGGGGCGTTACTATTGGGTTTTCTCTCCTTCCATTGTGACTATAGACGATGGCTTAGAATAAATGAGCTACTTTTCACTGATTTGGGGATTTTGTTGGTCCCTGAGCCTGCGAGATATGATGGGGTCAAGGAGCCATATGTTCCATGAGCTCTCGTCCGGGAGGATGTTCGGGGCTAATACAATGCATTATACTCTCTCATAGATTTTAGGCAGAACTACAAAGGTCTACAGTCTAAGGGATTTCGGCTACCACTTATCGACACATTTTTTATCCGCTCAATGGGGTTTTAAGATCCTCTGGGTTTATAAATATACCTAGCCATTAAGTCAGACACCAGCAGTTTCAAAAAGCGTCAAAGAATCGTCTCTCCTAAGGGGATGCGCTCTTACCGAGTTGTCCTGTGTGGTGCCGAAGGTTCTCCAGTGTGTTTCCCCGTGAGTGAGAGAGAATCCTGTAGAAATACCTGCCCGTGCCCAAAGTAGCCACGAATTATCGCCAGAAATAATGGATTTCTGCCCCACCGTGCACTTAACCTACATATATAGAGCCGTGCCTTTCCCTTACTCGTGTAATATCCATCGTAGGCTCAGGAAGGATGGATCAGGTCGGGTGTTCACAACATGTCACTCGGAACACGATGTAAAAAGACGAGTGTTTGCTAGGAATAGTGCTCTTAAGTCGACATACCGCCTTTGAATTAATCCCCATCATTCTGGCGTTGCGCAGCGGTTTGGCGCTTGGGATGTAGGTGCAAACCCCTGACCAATTGCTGTGGGATTATGTTTAATATTATGGTATCATACTTGTGTCGCTCCATCTCCGGGTTATCGTAATTACGAGAAAGTTCTTGGAATTCACTGGGCTACGAGAGGACACGCTCGTGAATCTTGGAGTGGATTTTTGTTGTAATAGTGGTTGGCAATCAGCCCTGGTTGGTCCTAGATTTCCATCTGTTTCGGACGAAGCATCTCAGTCCGTTTAGCGGAGGGGCTGGATAGGTTCCCTGGGGGTGAAGGAATCGCTCAGAGGTGTAGAGAGGGCCGGAGTTGTTGCGCGATGTGCGTTGTGTATTGGAGATTGGTTGCTGGCTAACGGTTTCTAGACAAGAGGGAACTTCTACATATATAGCTCTATGCGCCTACATAAGCCCGCACTTCTGTGCTCCTCTATATGTGGGGTTGATATCTGCGCTCTTTCGGCGATTTTTAGTGCTGCGGTGTTCTACTCCAGGGATTATACACTATCGGGATATTCATTACTATATAGGGGGTATATGATGAGTTCGACAGAGTTGCTATTCTTTGTGTTGGGAGGGAGGGAGGGGGAATTTAAAGGTTGCTACTTTTGAGCAGAAAGGGGCGTTCACTAGTTAAGTATCTGGGTTTTCCGCATCGGTACGCTCATTCCACTGGTTTAGTGTTCGTAATCGATATTGATGGGACTGGTTTGATGAGATATCACTTGTGCTGTTCGACGGCATTTGCAGTTCTTTACCGTAAGGCATGGTCCCCCGCTACTGTTAAAATCTACACTTTTGATTTACCCCCCATATTGACGTAGAGGGAGAGGCTGTGGAATATCATCGCCGGAGGTTGTTTCACCCCCGCGCCTAGTCCTGTGGGTCCGCTAGGCGATGCGGGAACTGTGGGGGATTCTTATTTGAATAGTGGAAGGAAAAAACACCTGATTATATTAACGGATGGTCCATGGCGTTAGCTATTCGGTGAAGGAAACCGACCTGTCCTTGGCCGGGTTTAGGAGGCTTGCTTTCGAAGCCACGGCAGTGTGATCTACCGGTGAGACTCCAAGGACCAAACTCCCCAACCGATCACATCCGCTGGGCCAGGGAGTGTCTGCACAATGTCTCCTCGAAGGACTTATCTCCCTGCTGGCTTCCTCACCCACTTCATTCATCCATCCCGCTTGTTTGACTGAGCACTAGAACAAATATAAGCAGATCTGGAATCATGAAGAATCACTTAGACTTCCCCGGCCATTTCCACGCTCTCTCCCGCATCTTTGCTAGGTCGCCCCCGGGCTCCGTCATGCTCCTACCCCCGGCCTTAAAAGCACTGCCTCACTCACTCCAGGGAACCCCAGCACTTATTGGCGACACGGGTCATTCCTGTTTCTCACAATGGTCTAAAATGTAAGTCTCTTGGGCCCCAATAATCAAGCCAGGAAATCAACTCACAAATCGTGTTCGTCACAGTAAGGTAAGCCAAAGGGGCGTAGGGGGAATTAGTTTTGAACCACTGATTCATTACAGCTCATGTATGCACTTTTATTATACTGAAATGATCGCAATTTGGAATGTTGGGAAAATCACTATTTCTGCCGGAAATCCCCGCGATGCCGATATCTATCCAGCTCCAAACAACACATTTTCCTAAATCTACAATGGGAAGTCTTCTATCACCTCATGGGAAAAAAATATTTTCCCAGTATTTACACTCACAACACAGTAATATCAATTAACCGATATCTTATATTGACCTTGAAAACACCCCTTGTCTCCTGCCGGGACGTCGCGCTTCATGCTTGTACGCACAAGAAGCAGGGCTCATGATTGAATCTGGAAAAAATAAAATTTTGTCGATAAGTCGTGAAAAGGATTCTGATATAATGGAGAGACCAAGTTGGAATAACAAGGGGATGCTGTCTGATGGCGGGTGGTGTGATATACCGTTGCTATGATTTCTTTGTATGCCGGACTCCGAAAATATATAGGCAAAGATCGAATCATGATGAATCACTCTAACTTCCCTCGCGGTTCAGCATGTTTCTAGGTCGTCCCCAGGCTTTGGCTGCACTCCTACTCCTGCCTCAAAAGGCTTGTATGGCTCCACGTCCCCCCCCCCGGTACTATTGGGTACACTGTTTATTCCTATTCTCACAATTGTCTGAAATGTAAGTCTCCAATGGCCTGATCATCGGGCAAGGGACTCATTCACAAATTGTGTTCATCACTACAAGATAAGACAAAGGGCATATCTTTTAGCTTTTTGTTAGGACAAAAAAGAAAAATGCCACAGACCTTACCTGGAGAGGCAACCCCGGCGTCCTGGCGAGATTCTCCGTGACCCCTGTGAGTATTGTAGTTTAGAATGTAAAGGTTTGAAGGATAATCAGATATGGGGAATCGTTCACTTGAGGCACTCAGCACTATAATATAAGGAGTGTTCTCAAGAGTCCGGGGATCCTACGGGACTGCAGGCGATGCCAAAAGACGGCCCGGGGGGTCTGGGATAGTGGGGGACAAAATGAGTGATGTTTCATGATCTGGGTTCTGGCTGTCTTTGCTCTGAAATTTGATCAAAAAGGGTGGGATCAATGGCCCGGGTGGAATCTCCGAGTCTCGTTTGTGGATATGCCTTCCGGTCGGGAATAGACCTTCGGGTTTTATCTGCTGCCCTACTGCTAATCGCAGGTTTACACTCATTCCACGGCCCAATGGAACATTCCGGGGCTGGCGTCCATATATTCAACCCGATAGGATGGCAAAGTACCAATCGAGACTGTTGGATGTGGTGGGCATGGTAGACGTGAGAGAGGAGGATCTTGTTCATTCTCAAGCACCCGCCTGTTAACTAAACAGGACTAGCAAACATGTGTGAGCAACAATTGTTTTACCATCAACCCAGTCATACGCTCTCCACAACACAACTAGGGTGGTTTACCGTACCCTATACAACCCCAACAGATATGAGATACCCATATAAATTGGTTTACGAGTGACAGATTAATGAAGTGATGTGCGACCGCGGGAGGTAGGGGCTTCTGGGCCGATAGTTTATCCGGGTCTTCCGCTGGCAAGCATAGGGCGCCCGCTCATCCAAAACATGACTGACACTGGCCCATAGTCCGTCCAATTTTCCCTGCGAGACGGAAGGACTGGACAGTTGGAAACATTTTCTAAGGGGTGAACCCAAGGGACACACAATGACTGCTTGCTGATGAATCACATGAAGGAAAAGAGAAAAAAACATTTATTAACGGAATTGATAGACTTTATGAAAGCAGTATGCCCTTAGAAACACCCACGAACTGACTTAGGAGAGCGCATGGAACAAGAAGCATAAGTGGCACATGGGGCATACAAAGAGACTATTGCGAACACAGCACCAATTAACTCGGAGGTGTCCCAATGCCTTATTCCTCGTGGTGCACTCCGATGTACTTGAAGAAGCGGGCCCTAAGGATTTCCTCCGACCCATCCGTTCTCAAGTCCAAGGCCGAAAGGAGATCAGCAATCTGGAAACCTATACCGTCCAGTTCAGATTAAATTTCTCTTTCTACAAGCTGAAGCACTCACCAGTAAGTCTCCTTGCAGCTCCTAGGGTTTCTGGAAAGTCAGGAATTAAGCCCCCATCTGCGAGGTAGAATGGTTCTAAGGGTGAGGGATGGCGAGTCGTACTACTGTTGAAGACTCTGGTGATGCTATGGGTCTCCCTAAGTCCAGTTTTACTATTCGTCATTTAAGGTACAAGCAAAATATACTGGGGACTTACTGGCGTGAAATCTCGCTTCGGAGGTTCTAGCCGTAGGCAAGTCTGTTTTCCTTTAAGGTGACGCAGTCGTTGGGCATTGTCAGCCCCTTGTCTCTCAAGGGCATCCACCTGCAGTTGGAGTTGATCAAGTTGAATTTCGGCTTCTTGGTTGAGGACGGGGGCATTTGGTGTAAGAGCGGTTTGAGCCGCAATGTTCTCGAAACTTTGCGAAATACTTCCCCAATCAGCGGGCTGCTGATTTGGAGCCTGGGGGTTCTTGCGGAATATTCGCCATTGAAGAGAGTTGGGTGAGGAGGATTGGAATAAGAGCTTAGATTGGGAAGTTGAGCGGCGGAGTTGCGGGTGTCAAAACCGGGGGAATTTTCGCCTCTTAAATAGTTGGTGGGGCATGAGGAAAGCACGAAAGGAGGGAAGAGCAAAAAATAAAATAGCAATAGGCCCAGAGCACAGCGGAATGTGGAAGAACGAGTGTGAACTGGTTCGCTACTCTCTCCGCCAAACTGACAAAGCCTAAACCTCCTGCAATCTAGATCAACCTACAACAATCACAGCATCCCGTGACCCTTCGCGATACCTAGAACTGATACCCTGCCCGGATGCCAAACTCCGGTATCGCTGAGGATAAAGGGCATGAAAGAAAAATCAGGGAACCAAATACCGGATAATATCCTGCTCAATGGCAATGGGTGTCAACAAAACCAATGACCGGTACCCTATGCCTAGCGGCGTATGGTGCGAAAACAACAACCCACTGCTGAGTGCCTAACCGCCGTGCATTATAAAGCCAGATGTCGTGTAGCCGTATATCTCCTGGCAACAAATCCGCCTATAGGGATACCCGCATAACCATAAAACCACACAACTACCTAACCGTATGCCCTATAGGCAATCTAACAATATTTCCCTGTCTTTGGGTGCGGTCTTGTGCGAGGCCCGGCCGAACTGCGGATATATGCAGGCTTTCGAGTGATAAGACGTGATTATGAAACGAAACGCCAAGACTAATGCCGGTTGTAAACAATGGCCTGGTGCTTGTTGAGTGTAGTAGGGTACGTGCAACCATCCTAGTTGTGTTGTGTTTCACTTGCGGGAAAGAGACGTTTTTCTTAGAATTACAGAAAATTTTGTCAAAATCTCTAGTAATTAACTTATCTTTGTTTAAAGTATTTGAAAATATAAAAAATATTATAAAACTTTATTTACAGACGACAATTGGAAATTAAATGAGTGAGACCCAACCATTAGAAGATATATTGTGCATGGACAAAATTAATTGAAGACCACAGGCAGCTTGACAACGACCGCTTGCGGACAACTTTGCACAACAAACCTCACCACAAAAATCATTGCCACCCAACTCATACCCCATGATACCTTCTCTTTTTTTATGCTAAGAAATAATAGCTCCTATTCTTCGCAGTCATGCCAAAAAATCTATTTCTTCTAAGCATCGCAGTTAATGGACAAGAGTGAGGGTGTATGGTTTGTATGAAAGGGGCATGCCCTTGACAGAAATTTCCCATCACCTCAACATCCCGCTTACTACTATTCATAGCACAGTAGTAAGAGGAGATCAAGACAGGAAGGAGAAGGAAGGTAGAGGCAGATATCCTAAAACTTCTAAGGCTCAGGATGAAGCTATGGTTGAGGAAGCCCGCAAAAATCGCCATACCAGCCATCAAGACATTGACAAGAAAATTGCCCCAGATGTCTCTAATAAGACTATAAAGCGCAGACGCTTAGGAAAAAGTCTTGAAAAATGGGTGGCACAGGAGAGGGTACATCTTGATGAAGAAGCTCTTGCTAGGAAGAGATTGAAATGAGCATTTGCTTATAGACATTGGAGAAAGAATATGTAGAGGAGGAAGGCAATGTGGGGAGAAGAAGTGACTTGTAACCGCTTCCTGTGGGGTAGTGGTCTTGCAAAGGAGTATCGGTATTGACTCTAACTGTCACAAATCGTGACTAAGCAAGGCAGATTTTACATGACGCACACTTGTGTGTCATAAGGTATGTTTCTATGACTCACAATTGTGAGTCATAATTATGTTTCACGCTATACAGTCAGTTGACTTATAGTTCTCACATGACTCGCACTTGCGTGTCATCGTTATGTTATGATTGGTTGATGTTTTTAGGACTCACGATTGTGAGTCATAATGATGTAATGATTTTTGCGCGTGACTCACATTATGAGTCACGAGTTTCACGCAGGTGGCGCGCTTTGCACACCTGACATGTTTTATGTTTTATGATTGGTTTATGGCATGTTGCGCAGTGACTCATAGGAGTCATCTGATGGATTTCGGGTATGACTCATTATGAGTCATGATCGTGTGACTCATAGGTATGAGTCACCAGGGTCAGGGTTGTTGCGGGAAGAGGCCTATATAAAGGCTCGCGACGGGATGTAGATATAGGATCTTCACGCGACCATCTAAGTACTTTCTTACAATATACCTTTACCTTTACCTTTACCTTTACCTTTATCTCTCGCTTGTATGCAAGCACTCGAGCTCTTAGCGTCAGAGCAACAAAGACTTTATTAAGATACGAAGAAGTTCCCTCTACACCTCTCCCCAATAAGACATTGGTGTGAGATACGAAGAAGTTCCCTCTACACCTCTCCCCAATAAGATATTGGTGGGAGATACGAAAACTATAAGTTAATCTCGGAAAGAAGAACACTCTCCCGAATAGATAAGAAAGACCAAAGACTATAAAGATAGTCTAATTCAACTACGTAAGTAATTCGTTACCTGTTGCATAAATAACCGCATCTGTGTAGGATTGTTACACTAACCAAACCGGTGGTATAAACGAGATCAAGTACCGGAGACACCAACAAGTAATTGAATAGACTCTATTACTTTATCGAAAGTACTAACAGAAGGCCAAGTACTGTAGGCCTGTGCGAGGCTCAAAGATTCTCGAATTGAACTGAATAGAAGATACCTGTTAAACCAAGTATATTGAAAACACTGTCTGTCAAAGTCTGATCTCTCTAAGTCTGGAGAGATACAGGTCTTTAAATACACTTGTGATAATCCATCTCGCATCAATCATATCCAAATCCTAAGGCATCAAATGATACCTAACCCATAAACAATCAAAACAATAAACAAGGCTTACGACCTTCTGGAGTTCGTATCCTGAAACAATACAAGTAACAACTAACAAGGCTTACAAGTCTCCTGAACTCGTATCCTAAAACAAAACATAACACAAACTAACAAGGCATACAAGTCTCATAAACTCGTATCCTAAAAAAATACATAAAACAAATCCAAACCTCAACTGGTAACCTGTACCGGTTACATAACTATTGAGAGAGGTGATGGAAGAAGGAGAAAGTGGATATTTAGACATCCTAAAGAGAAGTGGAATAAGGACTGTATTGAGGAACTCCTAGGAGGGGAGAGAGGAAGGTTAGCCAGGTGATGACTGAGTTTTTTTATGGCCAAAAGTATGGTGGTTTCCTTCATGTTTTTCCTGATCCTTCTTCGGCTGATGGTCATATTACTGGAAAGTCAATTATTGAGGTTTATAATTGAAAATAGGTCAAATATACGTCACCGAATAACACTGGGATGACATAGATAGTGCACAAAAGTCTTCTTGTCGTGGTTGCTTGCTAAACTAGTGGTAAGGACAGAAGTATATATCAAAAAACAAAACCATCGTTTGACCCTTCTATCGATCACCTCATATCTCCACTTTCTCTCCTCCATGCTCCATGACAAAAGAAATAAACATTCTGCGTAATCTCTGAACAAAAGGGATTCATCTCAAAGACTTCCTTTCTCATCCTCCTTTGATCTAATACCTTAGCTCTTTTTCTTCCTTCATCTCCTTCCATCATCGTGCTTTTCTTTGACCGTGTATGATCTTTCTCATCCAACAACAAAAACATATTTCCCGTGCTTCTGCCTTGCATATGACAAAAGAAACTAAAAGTATGACGAACAGGATTAACTGATTTCTAACAGTTTATGATCAATATGACTTTGTAGACATATGGGAGGATATTCAGAAAGAGTCTGGACAAGAGAAGGTCTTTTTAATCATTCACAATGCTAAAACTCACTCGCCCTTCATGAATTAGCTCAGAAAGCATGAAATTTCACTTCTGGAAATTCCTCCCTACTTACCAGATCTCAATCCAATTGAGAATATCTGGTCTCTGATTAAGGATAAGCTTTCTAAGCACTATCCTGATCTTCATCTCATGAAGGGCCCTGAGGATTTGGTTAAAAAGGCAATTGAAGAGGCAATCACTCATTGTTGGGAACTTCTTGATTCAAAGGTTTTTGATACTCTGGCAGGATCTATGGTGGATAGGGTAGAAGCAATTATTAAGGCTGATGGATGGTATACTAAGTACTAATTACTGCTATGTATTTATATTATTTTTTATTATTTTTTTTCATTGATGTTGAGGTGGTTGAATGTATGGAGGTTGTTATCACCAGGAAAATTGGGCGTTCGCTGCAGTTGTCATTCTTCCGTTAATTTTGTCCACGCATAATATTTTAAGATAGAGATAACATCTACTCGCGGCGAGAATAAGTCCTGAGACAACGGATGTCATTACAATTCCCCACAACCCCCAACCATCGCAATACCACAATCGCTTAACTCAATGCAACAGCCAAAATGAAAGATCCTACCAAATATTTGGCTCCTAAAGTGAGGGCGGGACTCTAACAATAGGCATTTGGTATTATAGACATTGCAGTTGTGGTTTCCATTGTAATAGTTATCGTCATGGTTGAATTTAGGGGGGTTTTGTGGTGTCGCCCGTTGTCTTAGGACTCATTCTCGGCGCGAGTATATCCTGTGATAAAGGATGGATTATCCCAAAACCTCATGGTGAGTAATCTCTCACATCCACCACTTCTACCCATCCAACAGTGCTCAGCATGCTCTCATGATAGTTCCTTTGTTGTTCGGATAGCTTCTGGAAACGTGCTTTGGCTTCGAGCATGCGTTTGTGATTCGGGAAAGCATTTCGAATGCAGGAGCGTACTAGAGTTTTGGAATCGTGCAGGGGCCGGGAGTGTTGGGGATGATGCTGCTCGCCATACTCTCACGATAGTTCCTTTGCCGTTTGGGTAGCTTCTGGGAGCGCTCTTGTTTGTGGTTTCGGAAATGCGCTGGGGATTCGGGCATTGACCCCGGCTTCGGGCATGGGCTTGTCTTCGAGGACTCGCCTTAGCTTCGAGCATATGTTTCGGCTTCGAGCGTGTGTCTATAGAAAGCATTTCGAATGCAGGAATGAGTGATGGTTTTGGAGCCGCGCAACTTTCGGGAAAGTCGGGAGAAAAGCGGAAGCACTGTACGGCCAGCGTGAAGGAGGTGGAAGACCGGAGGTAGAAGAGTGTTGTCTTATCTTCATAGTTTCTACTCCTCTGCCCTTCCTCTTAATTGGTTTACCTTGACTAATTATACAATCATGCGCATTCTAATTAATATTCACTTCCGCAATCCGAATATATCGCGATGCTTTTGTTGACTAGGATGTTAGAAGAACTTGCATTCTTTAGGGAGTTGGGACTCCAAACACTCCACAGTAGTCAATGAGCCATCAAGCATATCTTCGATGGAATCTACAATCTGCACATCGCTGTATAGCGGATGGAGGTGTCTGGCGGTGATGGTTACGCGATCCCGGTTGTTGAGTATTTTGGTGGCAAACAGATCACTTCGCTAGATGACGTTGAGAGGGTCGATTGGTCGACTGTTCCTGAGGAAGGTGGAAAGGCTACATTTAGAGACTCGGCGTCCGGCTCCGTGGGTGCCCTTCCCCGCGCTGACCTGTAGCTGTGGGTGCTTGCCGGTGAAACCTACTCGTGGAGAGATGAGTTATTTACCAGCAATGTTTTCTTTCAAGGGAATAAATTCCACTACTACGGATTTGTCTCTTTCTGGGCCGGGTCTGGACGGTTTATTTTGTCGAACCCCACATAGCCAGGATTGTGCAAAATCTATAGAAACTGATTCACTCCTGCGTCTGATCCTTCCCGGCCCGGTGCTGTAGTGTACAATAAATTGAACTAACAAAGACATGATGAAGTTTCCTCTTCATAGGCACCTAAGAGAACACCGGTTCTAGGTATAGCGGGCATAGGGCTACAAGGACATGTAGGACAGAATTATTTGAACTACATCTTAACTGACCAGTGATGAGCAAACGAACCATGGGCTGCTATCTAAGTCGGGGGCCTGCATGTAAGAATTATCCCCGCGCTGTTGTGTACAAATGCCCGAAATGTGGGTCTGGGGTGTTGCCTTAGCTAGCGGACTTCATAAAACCGTGATAACTGGGGGGAATGTGTACTGGTGTGCATGTGAAATATGGGCGTAGTCACATAGTACGGGTTCTGTGAAGTTCGCATCGGGAGTCTTTCATTAGGTTCTTTCCAGCAGCAAACAGAGTCCCTGTCCACAATAAAAGAAAAGAAAAGAAAAGAAAAGCAAGCATACTACGCCAGCGTGACCCCCCCCTCCGAAGTCTTTGCATTGATCCCAGACTCCCGAGACGACGCAAGAGATTGGGTCGGCCGGGGCGATCATGCTTAAAAAATAGCATTAGTTGGTTTCTCGCGTAATGCTCAACCTTTAAGACCCCATACTCTCTGCAGAAATTGGTCCCGAGGATATTTCACAAGGGTGTGGTGGACGTGGTGAGGACATTGGCGAATTATTAGGGAGCGTCCGCCGATGGCTACAGAGGCCCCTTCTGGTTGTTCAATCTCAAGAGGGCAGTGCACCTAGATTGATTAGAACTACTAGCATCATTGATGAAGGGTGGACTCACCTCGGGGGAGGGATAAGTTACCGGAGCACCGCTGTTGGCCAGAAAGAGAAACCCGACGGCTGTTCTTACATGATACGGACGAAGCAATCTTCCTTCTCTTTCTACCGTGGATGAACCCAATAACCTCAATCGCAGCGGTTTCGGCCTCCGCGTCCCTAGCCGGTGGGGCATGGGGGATACTAACCTTTTAGCTATCTCCCTTTTGTAAATTCTTCCTGTGATGTCCATCAACTGGACATCACCGGGCGAAAGGAGGAGGTGGGAAGAGAACGGAGGAGGGAGTAGGAGTAGCGTGGAAGTGGGAGGAGAATCGAGGAGGCGGAAGGAGAAGGGTGGAGAAGGTGGAGTCTGTCAACTGGGACTCTTCTTATACGGGGGAGTGGGTGGTTTGCTATTTTTTTTAAGTCTACCAATTCCTTTAACAAATGTTTTATTTTTTTTTATGCGACTCACAATCAATTCTTTTACACTCCTTGGGCATAAGTGTTTCCGGTGGATTACTATTTTTATGAAGTCTATCAATTCCCTCAATAAATGTTTTCCTTTTGTCACTTATAATCAATTGTCTTACGCTCCTTGGGCTTACCCCTATTTAGTGTTCCTAATTGTCCAGCCATTCCTACTTGGAGGTGGAATGGGACGGATCGTGGGCCACTGTCAGTCACTTTTTTTTAGTTAGGTGGAAGGTGAGGATGTCCTACGCTCGGCAGTCCAAGAGCCGGATCGACTGCAAGCCCGGGAGTCTCGCACGTCGCGAACTCTGATAATTATCATTAGGCCCTCGCGCCCCCCCGTCCTCTATATTGCGCGCCGAAAAGCGCCTCAAACGGCTGTATACAACTTCATTAACCCACCACCTGTAAACCCATTTAACTTAGGCATCCCGTAGGTTCAGAGGTGGGGTTACCAGCCCCGGAATGCTCCATCAGGCCGTAGAATGCTCCTAATCATGTCATTAACAGAAGAGCAGCAGATAAAACCCCCAGATTCACTCCGGAGAAGAAGACATATCCACAACCTAGATTTGGCGATTCTACTAGGGCTATTTATTCCACTTCCCCGATCACATTTCAGGGTAAAAACATTTAAGTTCGTAATCACAAAATATCGCTCATCCAGTCCCCCGCTGTCCTGGATCTCCGCCGGCCATCCTTAGCATTGCCTGCAGTCCTATCCCTACACCGTTCCACCCTATAGGGCCTGCGGCCAGAGTCGAAGATGGATATCCTGGGGTTCTTTTGCCCGGGACGGGTTGCAAGTAGCAACCCGATCTTGTTCTGTGCCCTTAGCAGTCTCCCGCATGAGCCCGGAGGGCCTCCGGACAGTTGAGAACACTGCTTTTAGTGCTGAGTACCTTTTGTGAACGACCTCCCATATTTGATTATCTGTCACGTGAAGGCTTACATTCTAAACTACTATACCTACTGAGATTATGGAGAATCTCACTAGTGTTGTTAATCACCGGGGATCACTCCAGCTACCCTACGGGACTTTACCCCTACGCTGTGAGTGCTCTCCTCCTTTGCTAGAATATGCTAGAAGGATAACGGAGGATTCGCCGTCGAGTGTGGCACTCAGTGAAAGATCGGAGAAGCGGGGTAGAGGACCTGGTAAAGCGGTGAAAATAATGCTGGGATGAGAGGCAAGAAGATTTTGTGAGATGTGGCGTGATATTGTCCAGAGTACTCTTAGAAGGGTAGTTCTTGTTTTCGTATTTAAGGGTCCTTCTCACGGACAATCGTCGAAGAAAGTTAGCGAGTATATAACCCATCTTTTATACACCTCAATCTCTCTCCTTAAAAAGAGCATCCAGATCTACGATCGGTATCCATCGACAATTTTAAGAATTAGGACGTTGGAGTTGCCTTTTCGAGCAAGCTCTGGCTTTTTTCCTTCTCCGAGTCCAAACAAAGGCTCAAAAGAGAACCCTCTCCCTGTGTTTCCACCACTTAATCTAGAGGGGTTGGGGGGGGAAAGCCAAAGCTCCAGTCTCAATTATTCCAGCTTTTACTATATTTAACCCTATCCCCCCCTACTTAGCCGCCTTTCAAACCAAGCTCTGCCGACCCCTTAGGTTTACTGGAATATCCAAGTTATGCTGCTTGGGTTACGTTTGTTCCGATTTGGCTTCGCTAAACACGGCTTCGACCCGGGGAGGGAGGAAGTGGGCACTAGGGGAATTGAAACTTTGTGGGGTTGCCCAAGGGACCCGGAGCAGTGTCACAGAGGGGCGGTTGGTTTCGCTCGTTCGGTGGGTCCTGCGGATGCTCTGGAAGGTATCACAGGGTCGTGGCTTTGCCTGCATGTGCTTTTGAGTTGAAGCGGTGGCCGGGTGTAGCATATACCCGCCCTGCTCTGCGTTGCCTTGGAAATTCGTATGGAGTTGTGTGGGGTGAAGTTGAAGCAGACGAGTGAGTGGTGGTGATTCATTTTGGACTGTGGTGCGAGGATTGATTAATGTCAGCTGGATTGATTTACAGGGTATGTAATATAGCATGACTTGCCGTCCCCAGTGCTGGTAAATTTAATAAAGCTGTCCTGAAGAGACTCTAGTATGCGAAACCAGCTTCGCTTATTGTAATACAAGGAGGAGGTAGAGCAAAATTTGGAGAAATGGCCCGGGGCGGACCAGTGTGATGCTGTTGGAGGAGGGGGGCGCACATTCAGAAGAGATGCCATAGCGTAATAGTAATGGGGATGGTGACATGGCTGAGGGGTAAGCTGGTGATGTGGAGGAAAAGGCGTCATTCATAGCCTCATAGCCACGGGTGTAGAGTAAGGAGAAATGAATAAAGTCTCTCCAATTCCTTCGAATATTATAATATCTCCGTGATAAAGTAAAGCTTCCACTTTGGGTCCAGGGGGGGGGGAGAACCCCGGAGGGGGCGGACTCTGGAGTGGGGGGGTCTTTCCGGATTTTGAGTTATCACGCTGTACATATAATAGCACTCTTCATTATAAATTTGTGATCTCCTATACACTCTCAAGTCTTCCCTTCCTACCCCTCCATTTATGTATATCAGCGCCCTCCCCTCCCCCTCCACCCCGCTCAGATCGCGCTACCAAGACACCCTCCGGGCCGCCAACCCAATCTCCCCTCCAACTCCCTTTTGACGGTCAAGTCCGATAGTAGGAAGATTCCTTTAGCGTATACCGGAGCCACTCCATCCATAGTTTCCCGATGCGTTTCCATAATGATCCACTTCCCTCGCGGACATTCTGATGTCTGCCGACTTTTCCATTTGGTCTTCCTAGGTAAGAGCTCTTCGGAGACGATGGGGTGGCCGGTACTATTTGGCTTACTGTTATCCCTAGGCACGCTAGAGCGAGAGAAGCGCTTATGAGTGGTCTGTCATGAAGCACCTCACCTATTAGGACCCTCCTAAGTAGGTAGCCCTTTGGTCTTCCCCGGGATAGATTGTTTGCCGAAAGACATGTAAATTTATTTGCGTGGCTATTCACAGTTGAGCCCTCCTCCTTCTCAGCAAGTAGAATTAAGGTGGGGGGAACAAGAGGTGGCCACCAGAAATCCATCAACCAAGTCCTGTTCAGAACCTTTAATCACGTCTCGAATACCCCTAGTGATTCCTATGTGCTTGGAAGTTACCCCCTCCCCCTCTCTAGCCCAGCAACAGGAGAGCAATATACGGTCCAATATGGCCCGAGAGCTGAAGAGTTTCAGCCGGGTGGTGATGATTCCTTCAGTCAGACATGGTCGCAATCGTGTATAGCGGTTTACTCAGGAAAAGGGGTTTTTTTTCGGGGATGTTGATGTTAAAGTAATGGCGAACACCCGGTAGTAGAGAAGAAGAAAGACCGTGGGGTGCAGTGGAGAGAGGAGATGTGTTTGATGTCTGGTCTTTGATGGATTTGGTTCTAACTAAATACTCGAGTACAGGAAAGTACTGCGGACGACTGCTGCCCACAGAGTGGTGGATTTTGGACTACCGTAAGCACAGGAAGCGGGGGGGAAAGACGCACCAGGGACATTCTAAATATAGCCTTCCGCAGAGGTATCCCATCGGTCACCGGGAAATTCCTATAGGTGACTGAAATTAAAGATATCGAAAGTACTCTAAAAGCTCTTGAATTTCGTAGCCTTACGCGAACCTAAATGTATTTTCTTCGTAATTGACTAGGGTGCCCAAAGGTATCAGGTCGGGGGAAAGATGTGTTATGGTTAACAAAGTCTCTTCTAATTTTCCTTGATCATATTTCTTCGAGCTCTGTTTCCCTTTTACTCTTCCCCAGAAATCCGAGTCAATTAGCCTATCCGAGTATTAAAGCAATCTGCAATAAAACACCCCCTCGGTATTGGCCAAGCGATATATTGTAGCAATGCGATCTTAGTCCTTAAAGTTCAAGTTATAGGGAGGCAGTCCACAGTCCGTCTAGTCCTCGCATTCCCGGGTGTAGTTCGTCCTAGCACCTTTAAAAAGACGTGCTATTAGCTATAACCCGTCCCCTCCTTCCCCGAAGACGGATGGACTGGCTAGCTGGGAAAACTGCTGTTTGAAACCCTACTAATCCCATACTGACATTAAAACACACCAACCCGCCAGGCATGGGCCAAGAACAACCCTTCCAAAACCTCAGTATCATTCATTAATACACCCTGTAGCCTTGATATCCAAGCCAGCGGCGAATGAGATACAGTTAACTCACATCCCAGAAAAGGGCAATTCCAACAAGATCCCAACCCCAACCCCATAATATAACATAGGCCTCAACAGGAAAACAAGGGCAAATCGAAAGTCACACTCACACCCAACCACCCATGGGTCGTCACCACTTTCCGACCTCAATTACTTTCTGTTACTAGCAGCCTGTCGCTCCTCAGAACCCCAGCTTCAAGATCACTGGCCTGCTCAATACCCCGGGGTAGCGCAGGATCGGTGCTCAGAGCATCGCTGAAGCCCGCCTCGATAGTAGTGCCATGGGGGCACCTGACAGAATAAGTACCAACGTAAGCACCACCAGCAGACTTGATGTGGAGGAGTTCCATGGAATGTACTTACTCAGATTTGCTCGCCCTGAGATCCTGAGCGCTAGACCCCTCGAGGGCCTGGTGCCGCTCGTGTCCGCCGTGCCGCCACCACCGCCCTAGGAGAACCTGGAGAACTCTATGCGCCAGAGGCTCTCCATAATTGACCATGAGAGGCTTGAGGGCTGCTGAGGAGGCACCGATGATGGCCATATTGGACTCGAGGAGGGAGGGAACCCAATATGTCCAGCCGTAGCGGTCGAATTGGGGTGGGATGACCCCGCTGAGGGGGTGGGCGGACCCTGAAGGTTTATGTGTTAGTATGTCTCCCGTGAGAGAGAGACCACGAGGAGGTGATAAGACCTACATCTCGGGTCGATGTATGGGTATCTCTTCATTTCGAGGATCCAGAGAGCAAGTCTGTAAGCGATCCCGACACACGCCCTGTAGTAATCATCCCTCCTTAGCCCTTAATCCTTCCCACTCCTAGTGCCCAAGAGCGAACATACGAAGCACCGAACCCGATCAGAATACAGACCAAAATCTTCTGGCGCCACGGCATCTTCAACTCCCAGATAGCCTTTATGGGCAACACCAAGATGAGCACATCAAATGCCAAGCTGACAGAGTACAGAGTTATATGTAGCTTGTAGTAGTAAACGTCACCACAATCCGAGTTGCGCCGGAATGGCTTCCAGAAGGAGGATGGGGGTTTGCACATAAAGCCTAAGAGCAGCTCATAAGTGACCACGTAGGGGATTGTGAGGAGGATGAGCCCCTTGATGCAGGACTGGAGGAACGGGTGGGTGGGGCCAATGAGCCGGCGATAGAAAAGAAGCACAGAGATTCGGACTGTGCTCATCATCGCTGGGTAGAGGAAACTACTGGCGAGGGTGCACTGGATTATGTGATGTCACTCGTTAGCCAGCGTCTCTCGACCTTTATATCTAGAGATGCTGTCATCAAACCTTGAACCAAAGCGCAAACTCCTCTTCCGAAACTGCCCACAAAGGCCTGCCAATACCTGCGTTCAAGTCCGCATAACACGCCAGGATGGTATTCGCCGTTACGAGTAACTAGGCATATCAAAACCTTTCCACAACCCTTCAAAGGCCCTCCCTCCGCCAAAGCCCCCGGATATGGGATATATACGATATTGGCAACTTCAAAAAGGGGAGGGAGGAGGGAGCAATTATTCACCGTTGCAGGAATCACCATCCAGTCGTCCGCGCCGAGAGCCCAGAACTTCCTACGAGCAAATAACCTCCCACCAACAGCCACCCACGCCAAGCCTGTGGCAACCAAGGCAAAAATAGTAACATAATCCGATTCCTGCCCATCCCAAGGAGGAAGCTCATAGACATCCGTCGCAGCCTCTAATGTAGGCATTTTTTGTTTTCATCAAGTGGATTTCGAGTGAGAGAAAAAAAGGAGGACACGCTCGGTTCCAGGATTGAAAGGCTATATCATTGTTATCACTGGGATAGATATATTCTGTTAAATTTGTTTCAATGGATTCTGCCCCATACATGCTCTTTTCGTTTTAACATTCTACAGGTTCTTGGACTGCTGATCCCCAGGGGAGTTTTCTAACTTTTGCCGTCTTCTGTTCAACCTCACATGAAGAGGGTCTTAATCTTTCCAATTTTTAGTGCCACCCCCGAGTACGGAGATTGATCCATAAGATTTCTATCGTGATTGGGCAAAATAGACGAGTTCTCAATAATGTGAGTCAGTCTAAATTGGCAGTTTAAGATACTTTGCTCATTACTGCTGATCGCAACACTACTGCGACGCTAACAAGTCCCGACATCCGGCATTAAACGAAGAAGCATCTCTATCTAACTGACAGCAGCTCCAAACTCCCGAAAGCCGATGAGCTCTAAATTAAGGAAGCATACCGTATTTACTCGAATACAAGAGAATTACGCTAGAGTTGAGGTGAGGTTGTCCGGTGGAAAAACGGAATAGCCTTAGCCTTCTTATAGCCTTAGTGTGGTCTTGGTGGGGAAAGATCACATCCTAGCGCCATTCTCTTATATTCGAGTAAATACGGTACTAAGCTGACATACTGAGTCCTATCGATATCAAGCAATCTAGGACCATCTCGATATCCTATCCCTTCGTTCGTTTTCAGACACTCGCGCTAAGTACGGGCACAGCTGGTAGTGGAAGCGATAGGTAGTGAAGTAACTAAAGAGAGCAAAGTTAGGGATAATTGTGACAACTATGATGTAAGAAGCATATGATGAACATGAAGGGTGGTCCGGCAACCCCTTCACTGCTGAGATAGCTTATTTGGGTAATCGTGATATGAAAAACATGGTGCTTCAGAGGTGGTGTAGTGTTCAGAATAGTGCTATGTGAGTACCGTATTAACTTGAATAAGAGAACGGTGTGCTATGTCGTTGGAGTTGCCCCCTCCGGTAAGGTCTGCCAGTTTTTGTTTTTTCACGTCTCTTATTTTGCTGTGCTTTTCGCCCCTTTTCCAAGGTAGGGAATTCTTGACTACATAGCACACCGTTCTCTTATTCAAGTTAATACGGTACTTCTCAGTATTGTCATGATGGAAACTAGGTTTTCTGCGTAGATTTGCTCCCGACTATGGTATGAGTACGAGTACTTTGCCTGATTTTGATTTATCTCAGTGTGTTGTCTATCGTTACCTTTCGGGCACACAACACATACATTAGCTTCGCCCTAAACGCGAACTAAAATTGATGTGCTGGGCTTGAAAAACGGGAACGAACGAAGGGATGATCCACTGTGATCCTTAAAGCCTATTTACACTAAATTTTTCTTATCAGACCCACGTGAATGTTATATTTATCGGCCGCGCTCGTAGTAAGTGCCTAGTCGCTGTGCGCCACGAAGCTATGCCCTGTAGCCGTGTATATCCGCCTATCCGCATACCAGCAGGATATCAGCGTATCAGTATGATATCATACAAATGAATATCCGCATAACCATAGCAATACCGTACTCCCCCAACCACAAAGTCCGCATCCACCCTAAACCTGATAAACCATCCTGCAACAATTTGACTCCAACTCAATGAATTTTAAAAGAACAAGTAATAGAAAAAAAGAGAAGGGTCTATTTTACAAACATATAGATTAGGAGGGGGGTCAACGAACACGGGGGCTCAGCGAACAATACACTAAAAGTGCCTTGGCTAACAGTGATTTTGCTTGGCATGTTCGTTGACCCCCCTCCTAGTCTACCCTTTACGTTCATGATAATACTGACATCATAGTTGTCACAATTATTCCTAACTTTGCTTTCTTCAGTTACTTCACCACCGATCGCTTCCACAACCAGGTGTATCCGCACTTAGTGCGAGTGCTTGAAAACTGTTTAAGGGATAGGTCTGGAGAGGTTATTCTAAAACAGGTGCCTAATCTTGGCGCAGACACACGGGTAAAGGATCGTGGAAGTTGGCACTTACAGCTCTTGATTCCAGATCCGATTTCACAGCTTTCACACCTCGTCCAGGTGGAACCAGATCGCCCACCCTTGGCACTACCTTATTTTAACACCACCTACCGGTAAGTCTCTCCGGCCGAGCCCCGCCATCCCTTCGTTCGTTTTCAAGCACTCGCACTAAGTTCGGGCACAGCTGGTAGTGGAAGCGATCGGTGATGAAGTAACTAATGAGATCAAAGTTGGGGATAATTGTGACAACTATGATGTAAGAAGCATATGATGAACATGAAGGGTGGTACCGGTATCCCCTTCACTGCTGAGATAGCTTATTTGGGTAATCGTGATATGAAATACCTGGTGCTTCAGAGGTGATGTAGTGCTCAGAATAGCGCTAAGTGAGTATGATACTGCTCAGTATTGTCGTGATGGAAACCAGGTTTTCTGCGTAGATTTGCTCCCGACTATGGTATGAGTGCGAGTACTTTGCCTGATTTTGATTTATCTCAGTGTGTTGTCTATCGTTACCTTTCGGGCACACAACCATACTTTAACTTCGCCCTAAACGCGAACTAAAATTGATGTTCCTTGGCTTGAAAAACGGGAACGAACGAAGGGATGTTCCGAGGGATGAAATTTTGGTCAACATCACTCGTGGTGCCGTTTATCCGAGTTCTCGTGGCACATACACAAGCCCGCATTACTCGAGTACTACCGGATTAACTCGACAAATTGAGTAGCGCCTTGGCAAGAGTTTGATCGCCTATAACAGGTGAATTTGGAGAAGATCGCAGATCAGCAGAGGATAGAGGCTGCTTGACAGCAGTTAAAGCGATCTTCCTATTCTCACTTTGACTACTAGACTTTCTGGGTTCTTTTGTTTCTAAACAGTAATGAGGTTAGAACCGCACAGAAATAGTCTACTCAAGTTATCGGGTCAATACGGTATTTGTCTATGAGCGAGATTCCTACTAGCACACGGCGGTACTGAAAAAACAGAAATACCGGGTATGGTAGGATCTACTTTACGGACCGGAGAAGTATGGACCAGACACAATCACTTTCAAGAAACCCTAGTACGAAGTATAAGAACACAAAGTCACAATCAATTCTAGCTTGCTAAACTACTTCACGGAACTAATGCACAAATCCACACAAAAGAGAAAAAAATCCCCACAGAAGAAAGTCCAATCAAACTGACTCTCCGACTAACTAAATACAGGTCCGATTTTCCTCCCTTAAACCACAGTTACACAGTTCCCCTGTTATGCTGTGTTCCTTCCTCACAATCCTTGGCTGTTGTTGCACGTTGTCCTGCTATGTGGGAAGAAAAGAAAAAAGAAAAGGAGAAGGTGGGAGAAACAGCTCCCTCATGTAAACTCAGTCCCCTGTCAGCCAAGCCTCTCCCCCTAGTAACCTTCTAATGAGGAAAACTTTTCAGTACCATGCTCTTGGCGAAAACCCTCTCGGATACCATCCACTGAGAAATATACCATTCAGAAAATGAAACCTTGACTAAGATACAGAAAGGAGACTTAAGAGAGAACTACAGATCCCATTCATAGGCTGGCTTTCGTCATCAGTGGTGAAAAGGAAAAATTCTAGCGGGGAATGTTTTCAAGATCATCCCCTTAATGACTTGTAACGACCCTACAATAGGTAGCTACAATCACTATCACCGTAGCCCAAATGGTATACCAAGTGGTAATCAGAGGTGGTATGGTCTGGTATACTTAGTATATACATAGCTGGTAAACCTAGGATAAGATCTAGGGAATAGTTGAGTAGCCTTGAGGTACTCTATTAGGCAGGGTAACCTTACGGCAAAACATTCGCATAAGATCAAGAGAATTATGGGGATGTTACACGGACCTCCGAGACGACTTCTGTGGTCGACTGGAGGACTTCCTGAGCGGTTAAAGGCATAAGGGGGCAAAGTTACCCTACCTTGGGAATTTGGTTATTATGGCCATGGGTCCCAGTTACCCCACTGAGGAACCCAAGTTACCCTACCTTCACCGGCAAAGTCATCCTAGAACTTAGAGGTCGATTGCCTCACATTCTATGGGCTCTTAGATGTTGTTGGGCGCACACGCATCTGCGTGGGGAGGCCCCACGCATCTGTAAGGGTGGCCTGAACATACTATTGAACTTGGGCGGGTTTTGCTAACACCCCCCTCTGGCCCCAGCGTTGGGACAGCGCGTCATAGGCCGACGGCTGTGTAGTTGCTCGTTTGCTAGTTAAAAGAGGTCATTGGAGCAGCTGCCGTAACACCGTATAAGTCGTCGCCGTCCGTCTGACTGAATGTCGTTCGCAGGATATATAAGGGGAGTATGGGTAACCGCCAAAATGGGGGTCACCGATATATGGTCACTCGGGCATCTAGGAGTCAATTCTAGCCTACGGGTTGTAGAGTAGTCTTCCTAGTGGTACTCAGGTAGTCTCAGAAGGCCAGGGTGCTTTCGAGACAAATACCTCAGTAACCAGCCCGAAACTTCTCCCCTTGATTTGTAGCATTACTATGGTTGTTATTGGACTCTAGAGGTATGAGTCTTATCGCGGTAGAGCATGTCCCGAGAGGATGGCTATGGGTAGCGCCCACTTAGCCAACCATCGGCTACATCTCACCTGGGGAGCTTGCATGTCAATTTATCACATTGGATATACGCGTAGATTAAATGATGGACTGCATAGCTTGTATAGACGAAACTACCACTGGGCCAGTGAGTCCACCACCTAGGTATTGACTCCGGTTGTTGGCATAACAGTTACCCACTGGTATGACTCCGATAACAAGAGGTTTTCCACCTGCGGTTGTGATAGAGATGCATTGCAGAAACTCATATTCTATTGATGGAGTTAAGAGTACACGAGTTGGTCCGACACTTCCGGCTGGATAGATCCTGATGGAGGGTAGACCGCAGACAAACCCTGAGCAGGACAGGGTGCTCGCACAAAGGTCGGAAGTAGTGGTGAATGTCAAAGGCTTAAATCTGAGATCTACTTAAGTTTAAGCGCTTGGCATTCGACTTCGACAACCAACTTTTCCTTGAGAGAACTAAATTGAGAGAAGCTTTGAGCTTAACTATATTAAGTTTTACTGGTAATTCTTCGGAATTATTTTACCTCATCTTTATCTTCTACTTTGAGTGTTTGGTGCTGTTGCAACCTTAGAGTTCACCTCTCTACAGCATCAGCAAAAAAACTAGCTTGCGTCCTCTGCGTCGTGTGTGTCTGACGCACCTGATGCACAGAGCGTCAATCGCGATTCAGGAGGACACTTTGATCTGACGTTGCGTCCTGATTTGCCTTTGTTTCCACCTGAATCCTGACCCACCCGGGCACAGACCTCTTCGCCCTGTGCATCCTGCCAGCGTCTGGTGCCCTGCCACTGCATCGTGACAGCCTCTGGTGCCCTGCCGCCATGTCGTGACAGCCTCGGGTGCCCTGCCGCCGCGTCCTGACACCATCTGGTGCCCTGCCGCCGCGTCATGACAGGCTCTGGTGCCCTGCCGCTGCGTCCTGACATGGTCTGGTGCCCTGCCGCCGCGTCGTGACAGCCTCTGGTGCCCTGCCGCCGCGTCGTGACAGCCTCTGGTGCCCTGCCGCCGCGTCCTGAGACGGGCTGGTGCCCTGCCGCCGCGTCGTGACAGCCTCTGGTGCCCTGCCGCCGCGTCGTGACACCGTCTGGTGCCCTGCCGCCGTGTGCTGACACCGTCTGGTGCCCTGCCGCCGCGTGCTGACACCATCTGGTGCTCAGGGCTCTCATTCTGGCGACCCATGATCACCCCTACGTAATTCCCATGTCGTCTGATACTGTCAGCTTGCGTCCTGACGCGGGATCTCTCTCCCCTGTAGTTAGGGCTTCTTTCATCTGGCCACGTCCCGTCCCGATATTTCTACTCTGTGGTCCTGCATCAGGATCTTACGATCCTGATCCATCATCTCCAGAAGCGCGATGACTTGTTCCAGATTTTACTCCAAATTCGGTGCCTCCCCTGATTCTTACACATGACATGTTCACACTCTCTGCGCTGCGATATCCTAACTCTGGTATGGGTATAGTGATCTGGCGCCTGATAAACTACTTGTGACGATATTGCAACCTCTCCCGGAATGCATTTTCTTTCGCACCTCACGCCCTGGCGATGAGCTCTACTATTTCCACTTTTGGTTCTGTCCTCTTAGGAATACGAAATAATTATTACTATATCTTACTCTACAAACACACCATTTCCTATGTACCCTCTCATATGTTTGCCCCATTTCCCTCCTCCTCCGTTCCCGGGTCACTATGAACAGTTTCCTTGAGTTCGGGTTCCAAGATCTCAAGACTCAGAGATAGCTGACACAACGGAGTTGGGCTCACTGCGGCATCCAACATTAGCCCCATGGTCTCCTCTGGTGAAGAGTCCGGACTCACAGGATGCGAATCTAGATATCTGAGAAGCCCCGCTGCTGACCTGCCTCCAAAATCGAAAGACGCTTCTGCCATCTGGGAACTGTTTTGGCTCTCCGGCAGAGGCCCAAGATGCAGGTTATTCGGAGTTTGACTCCATGGTGCTGTCCATCGCTGCAGGATGGTCGAACTTTGACCCTTTAGTTCTGGTACCACAGCAGCCCAATCGTCCGTGAAGCCTTCCTGGCGATCTTGTCGGACTCCATGCTCTCGCTTCATCTTTCCACCGATGGTCCCACGAATTTTGTCCTGAAACAGAGTTTGAACCGCTTCGGGGCATGATGCCGACGTTTGCCTTTGGCGCGCATAAAGATCTTAAATGGTTGCCGTTAGGTTAGTCTTCTCGGGAAAGAGAGGGGTCAGGGTTCTGGCTCACCTCCGGCGGCTTCAGGCTTGAAGTCTCCCTGATCCTTAAATACTCCTGTCTGCCATGCACTACGAGCATGCCAGATTATGGCACCCGTTAAGCAAATCATGGTACCGTTGATGCGCCCAAGAAATGCCGGATCAATAATCCCACGCATTCTCCTCCCCTCGAAGTACTTTCCCCATCTGGCCTCGGGAATCTGGGGCGCCAGGAATCGATTTGTTATTTTCTGCGTCATGTTCACTCTGATTAGTTGCAAGAGGATAGGTCGCATTGTTAATAAGAGCAAAAACGCACCTTATATCCTCTCGGGGAGCACATAAATCTATCCATTTCCAGCAGGTAGTCCACCTGGCGCGCAATTGCCGTTGTGTCTTCCGAGATATCGTACAATTTTACGATCACATGCTTTACGTGGTAGACAAACTGGGATCTTACCCCCGAGTGTTTTTGGCATATCTCGAAAGGTTTGTACTAGTCCAGACGTCTAAAAGATTCTTCTAAAATTGGTTGATGTCTACTCACCACTTTTACGCGTTCCTCAGATGCTTCTATATTCCCTGCATTGGATATGTGATTGAGCGCCTGAAGCCAAACACGGTGCACCAGAGTGGTCAATGCAACTGGTCCCGGGAGTGGTTCATCAAAAAGGGTATATAGGAGAATAAGTCCCTTGGCCCGCGAGACAGCGGCTCCCTCTGCTCCCATAGCTGTATTGCGCCGTGAGTTAGTCTCAGGCCATATGTGCTCATGGCCTGGAATGCCTTTTTCGCCCCGAGGACTTGAGCGTTGGACTGCTGACGTTCTGGCTCTGTGTGTAGCCATTGATGAATAACGCGATACACCGGATGTCGAGATCGTCGGTGGAGTGTACGCACTACTTCGTATTATACGTGCTCGTGCAGCAGGGGTACGCCTGACAATCGCGGCTTCCTGCAATCCGGAGGTGGTCGAAATTCGGACAGGCGATACCCTGTTGTTGGTTTGTTTCTCCCCGGCTCGTGATTGATGAAGTGTTATTGATCTAGTGCCATCCGCATTATGATTCTCATCTGTGTCTGGCTCTGTGTCCAATTCGGTTTGATCAGATATGTGGGAGTTTTGGTACTCATCGCTGCTATCATATCTGAGATGAAAGATTTCTGTTATTTGTTGTCCATCCTCATCCTGATCGGCCTCGTGATCGTTATACGCCACTGTGTGTAAAGTGTCCGTTCGGGGGCGCTTGGCTGGTCGTGCCAGAAGACGTCTTACGATGTGTGGTGGGGAAGATTTCCGAGCCCGCGAATGTGCACTGTGAGTGCTGCCTGATTCGGTCGGCTGCGTTCCTGATCTGGCTGTCTTATCGACTGGAACGACGTCACGCCTATGTCGGTTCTGATTGGCTACCCATGCGGTGGGTTGGCTGCGTGAATTGGCTTGTGGTTGTTTATGCATGTTTGAATGCCGGACGTTTGATAAAGGTATAGGATAGGAATTAGGACGTATGAAAAAGCGATATATTGTGTGGTAAAGATGAAGAGTGTGTTGTTTTGTTGAGTAGGACACGTCTGGTCTTATACGCTAGGACTTAGGGGGCGGGTGGGGGGGGTTGAGCATCACATACGATCACTCGTTAATGAAAAAGACTATTTGGCTGCAAAAAGGGGTTTTTCTGCTTGTTCATCATTAAGTTAATACTCTGGACGAGCTCATGTATGATGTTCGTCTAGACTCTGGTATGAACCAGTTCGACGGAATGCGGGCGTCGCTAATGTACGAGGCGTCGTCGATGTCTGAGCCTAAGCAAAAACTAGCCACAATGAGTATCGCTTAGCGACACCAATTCTAGCAAGACACACGCCACGCTAAAAGCAGTTTAGATTTATCGATCTTAATCTCCGGACGTTGATTCAACACCATTGAACTTCGAGATATCAGTTTTCACGTCATGCATCCTCGCTAATTGTCTAGTTCTATTGGCCATCGCCTGCCGCGTTATGGACAGACTATGCGGGGCGCGCCCAATCGGGAAAAAAATATTAGACGTTAGCTCAAGGGGAAGTAAGGTCAAGAAGCTGATGCAAGGGCGCGCACAGGTATCATTAATTGTATTCTATCTGATACTAGCTACGAACAAGAAGCAGAAAAGAAATTCAATGACACTAAAGGGAAAACAACATCTAGTAAATGGTAAGGTTGTTTGGGTAAAAATGAAAAAATAATTTCTCAAAAAAGTAGTGAATCTCGTTTTATTGGTGCCCGTGCTGCGTCTTGCTGAACGGCACACCTGAGGAGTAGATAGAGGGTTGTTTGGGGCTAGCGGAGAACTACGGTTTTGAGATCCGCGTGCCGGGTATGTCACTGGAGCTTGTGGCTGGGTCGGGGACTCATTGATTGTGGCTGGCGGGTGTTCAGGTGGGGGAGAGGGATGGTTTATTGGTCTCTCCAGAGTCGTGAGATCGAGCCAAGCATGTGGAGCTGTGGGAGGCGAGAGTGGAAGTGCGTCGCAAATCATAGATAGACTGGCAGGAGGTGTGTCCTCGGCGCCATCGTGTCCTTGATACCTCACAGATACAGCTCCTGGGTTTGCCAGCCAATCAAGCATCCACAGGTGCTCCTTCGCCATTTCGCGAAGCGCTCGAAGTTTCGCCTACTCTTCAGGCCCAGAAGGGCCTGAAGAGTGCAACCCCGACGCCGTCGCAATTGGATTAGAGCTTGCCGGTACTTCGATTTGTGATGGAATATTCCGCCGGCATGTTGCAGGGCCCGGATCTCCAAGTGCCTGGAGATCTTTCTGTAATTAGCTATTCCATTTTAATGTGAAGGATAAAGATAGATGAATGATGGTGCGGATTAGATACTTATATCGCCGTCGTCTACATAGATCGCCCCAGCACCATGAGGCGCCCGAGTTTCCCCATCTGGCTCGGCATCTAGCCATTCCTCGTCGTCAACAGACTCTTCATCCCGCATTTCCCTCACAGAGTCTTCTTCTCCAGCCCACTCATCCCAGACCTCGCAGTCAAAAAATTGATACCTCCCATTGGAAGGCTTGGCGGTTTCGTCCAGGTCCTCTCCATCTTCGTGACGTGACTAGAGAACCATTAGGTCCAGGGGATCGTGGCCTTTGTTAAAGAGGAACTACGCACGAATGTCATCATTTCTATTGAGAAATATGAGCTGGCGTAGCCGGAGTGGATCATCTGGCTTCTGACGTAGCATAGCCGCACCTTCTCCTGTCGCACCAATTAGATAGCGGGGGCATCAAATTTCCTCTTCCACGTCTTGCCCACTTACTACCCGGAGGAAATCCATGATGCTCGGTGTAGTCAGAACCCCCCAGGCGATTCCCCTGTTGGAGTCTTTTACAAACCATCCGTGGCCGAGGAATGGATGCACGGTCGGCAGCGCACCAGTCCTTCGAATAATATGCATTCCCAATGCACGCGGGAAAATGGGGAGTGCCAATCCGAGTAAGGAACTGGGATCTGCTGTCAGTCAAGGGCTAATGGAATAAATATTGGTAATACTTACCTGGAGGTTCCGCAACGTCGCCACGAAGATCCCGCCCAGCTTTGTGGCGCTCATTCGACGTCTGCAGTTTCTTGGCCAAATCTTTGACCAGAATTTTCAGATGACGGATGAACTATCCAACATCATCCGGGTAGTGCTGGCTTTTGATGAGCTCAATACGCTCCTTGACTGGCGAAAGGCTGCGAGCAAACGAAACAATTGAGGCAACTTGCGATTCAGTTAGGCGACCGGGTTCAAGAAGGCGAGCTATAATATAGGCCTTGATTTGCTCGCGCCATGTAGCATAGACGGAAGATGCGCCACGCGGACTCTTGAATCCACACGACGATTTCGCATACGCAATGTCGCCATATACAGTCCTGGTTTGAGTTAAACAGTCAGTATAACCAATTCAGACAACTCGATACTTTGGATCTACATACCCGGAATTCCCGACGGCTGGCTGGAAGTGTGCGCCTTCAACAGGCTCCGGTTCTCTGTTGATTTGAAAAAATGAAAGATGTGTCAGTTCGCTATTCTATTCATGCACAGCAGGGGGGAGAATGATTGCTCACAATGCGTCTTCCACGGGGCAACGGCCTGCCGAACGTGTGAGAGTTCTTCTTCGTATTCCGCTCTGAACTTCTGGTGTGTGAGGCTGATCTGCGGGACGTCTGAGAAGCAGAAAGTTAACGTTGATCTCTAAAGTTAGGTGTGGATGTTTGCTTACTTTCCCTTGCATAATTGACGTCTCGCTCTGCCTGGGGGCGCCATTTGTGCATGGATGAATGAATTGGATCAAGCCGGCAGGGCAAATAAAATGGTTGGCCGACCAATGCTATTGATACGATGTCAAGTAAGCCTTAGAGGGTATGGATTGTAGTTGAGGAAAATATCTCTCCCGACGATGGCCGTCGGGGCCCTTTCGAAAAGCGCCATGGCAAGTGTGGTGTGTCTGGAGGTAACAGGAAGAGGTGCATATGGTGCATGAGAGGACCTCTTATAGGCGTCAAGAGCAAGAGCGTTGAGTCTGCTCTTGCTCTTCCTTGTTTGTCGCCCCTAGGGTCCGGCATGTAGTGTAGGTGCCTGGGGTAGGGTTTGGTGTAGAAGACACTTTCGTGGTAAAGTATCACGGGCGTGACTAACAATGATCGTCAATAGAAGAACGAATTGCAAAGGGAGCATATACCAAACGTAGAGAATTGATCGATGGCTTAGTCTCCCATCGCGTGTCGTCATAGACCTTTTTAAGCCTTATGTGAGTTTGACGCCACGAGACCTCGCGTACTGTGATGCATCTTGGTGTCCCTTGGCGTCCACAAAGGGCTAAGGCTGGGAATAAGACGTCAACCCAACCCTGCTGTGCATCACACACCGAACACAACCCCAGGGCATCATGACGTTCGGCTGACGAAGATGAACACCTCCGACTTGATTGACGTACTATCAGAAATTGAATCTATTCTAAGTCTAATTATGATACTCTATTAAAACTATCAATATCAAATGCTAATATACTCAGTGTCTCTGTAGACGTAGCCTCAATCTACGCGCCATAATATGGATTATACTCTCGGGGGCAAACATAGTCTCTTAACCTGAAGCTCGTCCTTACCACCGTCTTTGAAAACCATTGGGCGCTTCTGAAGCTGGTCCTCTTTCAAAAATTCTTTAGCAGAAGCGACAAGACACTCCATTTTGGACCTGCGCTCATCCCAATTATCGACGTCAAACTGCGCCTTACGCTTCTGTGGCTTATCGTCATACGTGGGACTCCATAGCTATTTCATGATGCGATGTGTGTTCAGCATTCACTGCGGTTTGATTGAGAGAGGTATCTGACGTCATGTGGAATCGCCGCCCTGGTCAACACGAGATGTCATACTGTCAACCTTACTACGGTGCGAATCAAAGTCGTCTGAAACATGTGATGATGAGCTGGACCATCTCGGAAGAAAAAGGGGAGAATCTAGTTGGTTTTGTGATCCACTGGCCTTAGTACTGTTCATGGGAATAGCTTTTCTCTTCGGTTGAGCGGCCGGGTTGACATTCCGTCTGGCTAAGGCATTTGCCCAATTAGAGACAGCATGTGGTGTGAGGTATCTGGGTCTCGGCTCCGGTAGTGTAGCTGCTGTAGCTGGTGTTGATGGGCGATGATAATAAACGAGCACGTCAAGCGGGTCCTCATTCGGTTGATGTGACAAGAGCCAGGTACGTACGTCCACATCACTCTGGATGAAAATATAATTTGAAGAATATAATGCGTATGTAGGGTCTTTACAAAGCTGGCGCCGGCCTTCACCTGTGGCGCCGAATATGTAGCGAATGCTGTCCGAGCGTACACATCTTAAAATTGCCGATGACAAGACCCCAATGTCATATGAATTTAACTCTGCAAAATCCACACCATTGATATGAGTATAGCGCCGATAGAGGATGCGATAATTGGGTCGCGGTGTGTTGTTATGAACCGGATGTCGTTGCCAAACAATGCGCAGGGCCCGTCGGTGACCAAGTAGAGCCCTCCAGTCTGTATCTCATTTGTTAGTAAGTCACCACACAAATCATTGGGGTAATTTCGAAAAACACTCACTTATTTGCCTTACATCAGATAGATCTGGCGTGTTTTGCCTTATATTAGGCTGATCTAGCGCATGGCGAATTATCTGGGCCTCATAATTGGCCGGCGCAGGCGTACCAAGGATAGTTAAGGGGGCAGCTGGTTGGATTTGCGGAGGGTTATTCACCAGGAGAGCACCCATTTTGTGGATTCTGACTCCCGACGAGCACAATCTTAATATCGCAGGGGCAATCACCGGGAGAGGATTATTCTGCGTTGCACTTCCTGATGGACCAGGACCGGTAGAAGCCATAGAGGGAGGTTGGTGTGCCCCTTGGGGATTTGCCGGGAGAGGCTGGATTTGGTTTCCTGACGGACCAGCATTTGCAGACGCTGTCCAGGGAGGTTGGTTTGGCCCTTGGGGATTCGGCAGGGGAGCCTGGATTTGGTTTCCTGACGGACCAGCATTTACAGACACTGTCGAGGGAGGTTGGTTTGGCACTTGGGGATTTGGCGGGAGAGGCTGGATTTGGTTTCCTGACGGACCAGCATTTGCGGACGCTGTCGAGGGAGGTTGGTTTGGCCCTTGGGGATTCAGCGGGGGAGCCTGGATTTGGTTTGCACCACCGGCTGTCTGAGGAGGATTGTTTAGTGGCTGGTTATTCACCACCACCTGAGGAAATATTTGTTGTGGGTTATTCGCCGATGCAGCACCTGATATTTTGAGTGTGCTAGCAGACGAGCACAACCGCAATTTGAGAGGGTGCATCGCCGGAGGAGGCATATTCTGTCCAGCGCTTCCTGACGGACCAGGATTTCCAGACGCTGGCAAAGGAAGTTGGATTGGCCCTTGGGGATTCGGCGGGGAGGAGGGATTTGGTATGGACCAGCAGCCTGGGCAGGTTGGATTGAGCTGGCCCGGGTGCATTGGCTGTGGAAGCATTTGGGGTGCCAGCGCCTGCATTCTGTACAGCTGTTGCAAGACCCCACTGGCTCCCAGGGGGGGCATTCGCAGGGAGTAATATGTTTGGGACAATCACCTGCGCCGGAGGGACTCCCGGCACCTGCGGAAACGGCTTATTCTTCAAGTTGATTGTATTAGTCAACTACTTCCCAAAGTCCTTAACCAGTTGGACCACTGCCTCGTCCACCTCCTGCATATCAGGTATGTCGTTCGCTGCAGATGCAGTGGCGAGTTCATCGCAGGCGGGTCTCAATTGCCGGAAGCCGGCCACAATTTGCAGGAATTCTGCATCAGGGAAGTGGTGAAGATCCGTCTCATAACCCCTGGCTAACATTTGATCCTTAACAGCGTCCCGCCATGCACCGTATATGGCGTCACCTTGGAGACCAACCGTGATGCCCATTGACCAGTTATGCTCAGTGATCTTTCTTTGGTTTGAGCGTCGAAATGAGATTTCTCCAATGAGAGAATTAGCAGGAAGCTGATATGTCTGACCTGCTGGTGCCAGCTGTGGCCCGCCGGGTGGCATCAGTGCGTATTGAATGATGTTGATATTCTGCGCCATATCGACTATGTTTTCGAGTATATTGATTTCATAAATATGAGAGGCTAGATATGTGCGTCTTGTGGATCTTATGGAAGTTCTGAATAGCAGGTGATTCTTGGTATGAGGTCCTCCTGTGTTGATCTGTTCCCATTATATATAAAACACTATGATCTTTTAGGCGGGTTGCAAGATTCAAGTATTTTTAACAATTTATTAGGAAACCGGGATATGACACTCTACCACAGGGCACCCCCATAATCTGATTCAACTTGAACAAATGAAACGGAATAAAGACGCTTGCGTTCGAATAGGAAATATGCTCGGTCTACTATCAAGATCCTGAAACAAACAATCTAAGGCTGCGCCACGTGACCTTTACGCTAAGCAATTCAAAATACTTGATCCAGTTTAGATCATTCGGGCAGCTTGACCCTAGGTGCGATCCACATGCGTTGTTGACATCACCCCGATAGCCTTAGACTCAAAACTATACAAGGCCGAGATAATCTGAGAAATCTCGCTCCATGCCTAACTAATGTCCATTCAGCCGACGGATATACAGCCGGTCTGGTGCATATGAGAAGCACCTGCGAAATGCGCACGCAAATCTTGATATCGTCTTAGCGTCTGCAATATAATAAGCATCCTCACCGACTACTAAAGATAACAAAGGAAGCAACATATTGCCCCACGAGGGGCATCTCCGCCTGGATTCCCACTATGAATCAGATCCAGATCCCACCGGACATGCGTACGGCGCATTCGATGACATCAGTCACGAGTCTGATACAGAGATACTCAACGAAACTGCGAGTCCATTACCCAGTAAACCGATGCTTTATGAAGGGGGCGGTGAATCTATACGACATGTCAAGGGTATTGAGCAAGAAAAAAGCAATCTGTGTCAGCACCCATGGTCCCCATTTAGTAGTGTGCACAGTTTCAAGCTAGGGTCTTGGTTCATTGAGGGTAAAGTACCTAAGTCACGAATCAATGAATACTTCTGGAGTGGTCTCGGTAATGCTTCATCCGCCGGGTATAGTTCCATGCATACGCTGGAGAACCTCCTCCAGGCATTGGATCCTCACAGTGCATATCTTCAATGGAACGAAGAACAGGTTGAAGATGGCAAGCGAACATTGCCATTCTTCTATCGCAACGTTCTAGATTGCGTCAGATATCTCCTGCGCCAGATCGCCTACAGAGATGACTTTGTCTACGCGCCGCGCAAGGAATACGACACCAATGGACAAGGGATATACGCAGAAATGCACACGGCGGACTGGTGGTGGGATCTTCAAGTACAGCCTCATAACCCTTTTTTAAGTAAACAATCGCTTACTGAAACCAGGAGACACTTCTGCCAGGTGCGACGTTTGTTCCCATCTTAGGGATGTCGGATCACACGCATCTCACAAACATCTCCGGTGACAAGAAAGCATGGCCTGTCTATCACGCTTGGAAATCTTCCGTCCGGCCGGCGCAACAGCCCCACATCTATGGCAGTTCTGCTTCTTGCATTATTCCCCATTCCCCAAAACTATCAAAGTCCTCCAAAGCAGATCAACACCAAGACAAATCAACGCTGACACCCTACGGGACGTATTCACACTCATCTTTGCGCCTCTACAAGATCTGGCGCATGACGGCGTACCAATTGACTGCACTGATGGTAAGGTTTGGAGGTGCTTCCCAATCTTGACCGCGTGGATTGCGGACCACATGGAAAACGTTGCACTGTATGGAATAATATCCAACGTCTGTCCTAGATGCGAGGTGCCTGCGGTCGAATTATGCACCAACATTAAAGTCTATCCAGTAAGAGATTACGCAATATATCACTATTAAGACTATGAAAATTGGATCGGAGAAACCGACCACGCCGACATCACGGCTGAGAGTCTTGGTATTAGATTAAGTTAAAATGTTTTTTACGGGGTCAACCGGGTTTCGCCGTCAGATTTACACAAACCAGACATGCTGCATACAGTTTGTCTTGGGTTATTCAAGCACATGATGGACTGGATCCAGGGCTTTCTGAAAAAGCACGGACGACTTGAGGCATTTGACGAAGTTTGGAAGGCATTACCGCTTTACCCAGGATTCCTTGTACCCAAAAAAGCCTACTGCGAGGTTACGCAGTGGCAAGGGAAAGAGATGCGGAACCTTGGGCAGTGTGTTCTAGGCGTTCTGGCTCTCGCAATGCGTCAGCCTGGGAGTGCCCAACTCATACCGTTCAAGCGTGCTTTCGGATGCGTCAGGGCGCTGGTTGATTTCAATATGATGGCGCAATACCGAAGCCACACAGCGGAAACAATCACCTATATGGAAGACTATCTGGACACATTTCACAAGATGAAGGATATCTTTTTAGAGTTTCGAGTAACTAAACGCATACGCGCGAAGATGGATGAGCAATGAAGGGACCTGCGACATGATAGGCCTAAGGCAAGGGAGCGCATCGCACCCTCGAAACGGCTCCGGATGCGCGACGCAGAAAGTGAAGAAGAAACAGAGCGACGTATGGACCTGAACTTTTGTGAATCGCATTTCAAATTCATCAAAATGCATTTGCTCAGTCACTTTTGTGATCATATACGCCAGTTTGGCAATATTCCGATATATTCAACCGAGTTCGGCAAGCTAGCGCATAAGACCCAAATCAAGGCTGGATGGCGGCAGTCGAATAAAAACGATGCCTCACGGCAAATTGTGCACAGCTATAGTGGACAGCATGGCATCCGAATGAGACTATTGAATCTGGAATCTCTGCGACGTTGCAGTGCAGATCTCTCTCCCGACGTGGTGGAACAGTTGGACACAACTAGCACCACAACAGCGCCTGGCATTCGTAGGAGGATGCTCAAGGAACGCCGGGACAATGTTTTCAACATGGCCGATTTTAGTCTGGTTTTGGGGGTTTCCATTCAAATTATATGTCATGGATTGATCCGATACAGCAGGCATAATCTGCCGCCAGAGCGCCGTCTCCCGCAGGACCCTGAGATACTCAAATCACTTGCAGTGGAGCTACTGACACAACTAGAAATTCCAGTGCTTGCGTTCCAAGAAACGGAAATATACGACATCCACCGTGCGCGATGCATGGGGGCTCTCAACTTTAGGAACCACGGGAGTCGCAATGATTGGGTTTGGGTGTGGGCCAAAACGGAAGACATGTATGGTGCGCTCCGGGGCGGTCTTCCAGCCAAGCTCATTGCACTCTTCAAAATCAGAGACTACAGATGCGAGGATCGAGTGCGCCGCCGCGCTGGCATTCAGTTTATGAGCGCAGTGAACTCAGGGCTGATATCAAACATACATAGCCTTGTTACTGTCCAAATGTAGAAGGATGCTCGGGAGTTTACTGTAGTTGACATAGGGAGAATTCTCGGCCTGGCGCACCTTATCCCAAAGGGGGATCGGCGCTGGATTGTCAATAGCCGTATCGATTTGAGAACATTTAACCAGGTATATTAAGGGATCCGGATATCAGAAGGCATCTGCGATGCTATTTTGTGTCGGGGATTGATTGAGGGAGGAACCTAGTGCTAGTATAGTAGTATAAAATCTACCGATGAATAAACAAGCTATACAGTAGAATCACCAGATCTTTAAACTCCAAGGGCGGATGATCAGTAGTATATGACCCGCGTGTGTCAGACATAATTTAAAAAAAAAGGTGCTACTACTCCCGATGCCAGCCGACGCAACGAAGACGCAATAACAGGCTGCATCCATTAGCAGATTGAAGTAACTTGAACGGGCGGGCGCCCGGAGGTATTCAGGATGCTGCTATGAGGCAACCTCCTATCCTGACACAAAGAAGCTCGCACCGCGGCCTGGGTGGCCTGGGATGTGAGCCAGCGTTGCGAGGAAACTCAGGACTCACGGAATTTGAGTGGGCGTTGCCAGGCAACTCAGGACGCACAGGGCGCAGAGGACGCAGAGGACGCAACTCATGACGCATAGGACGCACGGGACGCAACTCAGGACGGACAGGACACAGGGGACGCAGATTCAACGTCGTGTGCGTCAGGACGCAATGGCGCCGTATCTGACGCAGGGTAATTTTTTGCTGATGAGGGTGCCCCCGTTACATGTCTTACGGGGCTTTCTCCCTACCCCATCAGCAACACCCACCCCACCTCTACCCAGGCTTTCCCCTGACGACAATAAGGATCCCCAGATCACCAGATGAATAGTTAATTGTCAGGTTCTTCTTTTGTCAATGGTAAAAAAAACACCAGTCCACAAGTTCTTGAGTACTTTCTTTCCACTAACAAATAACTTAGAGCTTCTGCATAGTAATCCACTAGCCATCGCCTTCAGCTATCTTCTCCGACAGTTTCCAACCTTCTGCTATGAATCTGCTATTACTTACCAAAATTCTCGCTTTTCCTCTTCTCCAATTGTTTCAAGTTATCAGCTGCCCTACTGCCTTCCTACTTTTGATGAGATCCCTTCCTATATTGTTCCTCCAACGGAATCACCCGTTATGCCAGAGGTTGTGTTATCAGACAATTTAGATGCCGAGTGACAGGATGATAATACAAATCCTGCTTGTGCCAATACTGCAACCTACCTGCAGCACATGAGGAGTTCTATGTCTCCAGTTGGGGATTCTACCTCTGTTAATAATCTGGTGTACCGGTCTACACTACTGTGTTCTTCCAACTATTATGGCATGGGTTGCTTGTACAATTAGGAATGTTAATACAATGTTCTACTACTGGGATGATTATACCATTACAAGAAAGAGTAGGAGAACCTTGTAAATACAGCTGGATGTATCATGCATCACACAACATCTTATTGATCGCAATGGGGCAGTTTGTCCGTCCTGAGCCGGGACGAGGATGGACAGTGGTTTGTTGTCCTGTCTGGTTATTTTTGAAAGTTGCCCCACAAGTAGGATTGGAAGACGAGGACAGACAACATTTTGTCTTCTCTGCCAGTGATTCTCTAAAGTTGCCCGACAAGTAAGAATCCACGACGGAAACGGACGGCATTCTCTTGTCCAGTGTGCTCTTTTCTAGAACTTGCCCCACACATCCGAGTGAAGGGCTGTCCCCCACCGTCCCCCACCATCCGCCACAGTCCCCGGCTGTTGCATGCTATCGCCCGCTGTCTTCCGCTGTTTTCCACTATATCTCGCTGTTTTCCACTGTCTCCGGCTATCCCCTGCTATCCCTCACCACCCACTGACATCCCCTACCATCCCCTACCGGAATATGTCTCAAATCGTAGGGTTTGTCGTTCTTTCTAATCACAGCTGTCCTGGAAATGGAAGGACAAGGAAGTACGGCATTTTGTTGTCCGATCCAGTCATTTTGTGAAGTTGTCCGACAAGTAGGAATGAAAGACCAGGATGGAGTCCGTTTTGCCATTACTCCCATTCTTGGCTCTTGGCAGTCCCCAGCCGGGCCCTACGGGAGCTTCAGAAGGCTGCAAAAACTGCAACATGGCGCTCGGTACCAGGATGACCTCTGGTCTGTTCATGATTCTTGGCGGTTTTTGCTTGTTATAATTGGTAAAGTATGATTATCGCCGGTCACTGGATATCTACAATGTTTTAAATTTTTGATCTTGCTCCAACTAACTAAGTTACGGAGTAGTAGTAATTGGTACCAACAATTTACAATATAAAGTCATCCTGACAAGTCTTCCGGTTATGTCCCCACTGCGCACATCAGCAACATTGCTGGCTCCTCCATCCTCGTTCTGGTGGTTCCTCCTCAAGATTCAACACTGCTTAGGCACGAATTGTCTGCTTTCGCTGTGTGCCCCGAATGAGTCATTGATTGCATGGTCTCCCCTGGCCTGAGCATACTTTTTGTACTGGATGGCATAGCAGATTCTGGTTTGGAAGATTTTCGAAATCAAGTTCGTCAATTTCAGCAAGGCTTATGGGCTGAATGTTGTAAGTATAAGTATTCTTCCTAGTTGTTACTGAAAATACTGTTGGCATGTAATCGTGTGGGGCAGAATTGAGTGCAATAAGAAAACTATAGGCATGGCCACAGGGAATATCATTTTGATGATAGTATCGACAGGTACAAATGTGTTGTGCAAGATCTACAGTATAGGTTTTGCCATTACCTTGTATGACCTTGGCCTGTGTGTGACTTGCAATCCAAACCATATTTCGCTTCGACCACTCGTGACTATCAAGCATCCTTTTCATTGCACATTCAGTGCATCGTTGGTCTGGGTTGGTAAGGCAAGCTGCGTTATATCATTGAAACCGTGAGTTCATCCTTTTATGCCAAATTTTAGTAAGCATATCAAGAATTGACATTTCTCGCTCTAACATAAGGCAATTATTCATCGATTCGACTATCTTTGAGGTTTTATACCCGTATGCTTTACCTCTTGCAAAGGTATCAACCCACATTGTATGATCAATTTTCTCAAGGTAATTTGGTGCATCAGGAGATGCTTGCCGTACTTGATCCATTTGAGTATGGAAGTTGGCTTCGGTTTTTGCTTTGGCTAATGGCCAAAATAAGTGTTCAATGTTTTGAAAACTTTTTAAAATTTTGATGCAAGTGATAGCAGCAGCAAAGGAATCGGTTGACCGCATTTCCTAATACATGATCTGCTACCATTAGGCCTTTATCTGAATCGCTAATAACCGTAGCTTGTAGAACTTGTGGAATTGCTCGCTTTAATTGCTGGAGAAACCAGGTCCAGGACTCCGTATTTTTGCTTTCGACGACACTCCAGGCAAGTATTCGGCTCTGGCCATTACCATCGATGCCTACCACGAGTAGAAGTGTCTGAACAAATTTGGCCTTAAGGAAGGTCCCATGGAGAGCAATAATGGGACATATTTGAGTAAAGGAAAGGTGAGATTCTGCAGGGCAGATAAAAACTCTTTGAAAATCACTAGTGGGTGGGTTGCCTTTGCTGGGAACTGTATAAAGAGAGGTATGAATCTAAGGATTCGGATGCCGTAATAATTCTAAATAAGCAGAAACTTTTTAAAAACTGTTCTTGCTGATATTCGATATGATGATTGACTAGAGATGCTCATGCCAATCGTGCAGCTTCGGTATTTACTGTAAGGCCATAATGAAGCTGGGGGATATTGATAATTTCCGGGGTCGTGGTTTCGCAGTTAACAACGAGATGTTCTAAAACTGTTGGCCGAAGGCATGATTGGTATTATGAACCTCTCGAATAGTGGAAGCTCTACCAATACATGTGTACTGGGGGTTCAAGATTTTCAATTGAATCTCAAGATTTCGATTATGGCTGGCAAACACTCTTCAAAGACACTCGTGAGTTCAACAGATGTAATTGGCTTGATGGGTATCTTTAATTCGTACTTTAAATGCAAAGTGATCTCATATCCCTTATTCTTCGATCTGGTACCGTAGGACTGACCAATCACAAAACAAATCATGGACTTGGAAGGGAGGAACTGAGTTCATTTTGAAAGAAAGAATTGTGGAGAGGGAGGTGTAACGACCCTGCGATAGGTAGCTACAATAACTACGACCTTAGCCCAAATGGTATACAGAGTGGTAACCAGAGGTGGTATGGTCTCGTATACAAATAGCTGGTTAACCTAGGACAAAGTCTAGGGAATGGTTGAGTAGCCTTGGGTACTCTATTAGGCAGGGTAACCTTTCAGGAGAACATTCACATAAGATCAAGAGAATTATGTGAATGTTACACGGATCTCCAAGATGACTTTTGTGGTCAACTGGAGGACTTCCGGAGTGGTTAATGGCATAAGAGGGCAAAGTTACCCTACCTTGGGAATTTGGTCATTATGCCCATGGACCCCAGTTACCCTACTGAGGAGTCCAAGTTACCTATACCTTCACTGGCAAAGTCATCCTAGAACTTAGAAGTCAATTGCCGCACATTCTATGGGCTCTTAGATGTTGTTGAGCACAGAGGCATCTGCACGGGGAGGCCCCATGCCTGTGTAAGGGTAGCCCGAGCATACTATTGCACTTGGGCGGGTTTAGCTAACACCCCCCTCTGGCCCCAGCGTTAGGACGGCGCGTCATAGGCAGACGGCTGCATAGTTGCTTGTTTTGTAAGCGATAGAGGTTAATAGTTTAGGATTGTATTTGTTTTATGTATTTGTTTCAGGATACGAGTTCAGGAGACTTGTATGCCTTGTTAGTTTGATTATGTTTTGTTTTAGGATACGAGCTCAGGAGACTCGTAAGCCTTGTTATTTAATATTTGTATTGTTTCAGGATACGATCTCCGGAAGTTGGTAAGCCTTGGTTATTGTTTATGGGTTAGGTATCGTTTAATGCGTTAGGATTTTGATATGATTGATGCGAGATAGATTATCGCACATGTATTTAAAGATCTGTATCTCTCCGGAATTCGAGAGATCAGACTTCGACAGCCAGTGTTTTCACTATACTTGGTTGAATAGTTATCTTCTATTCCGTTCGATTCCAGAATCTTTGAGCTTCGCATAGGCCTACGGTACTTGGCCTTCTCTTAGTAGTTTCGATAAAGTAATAGAGTCTATTCAATTACTTGTTGGCATCTTCGGTACTTGACCTCGTTTATACTACCGGTTTGGTTAGAGTTAATACCGATATCCCTTCGCAAGACCGCTCCCCGTACAGGAAGCCGTTACATTTTTTTAACTTCAGCAAGTCAACGAAGACACTGTTTCGAACCTAAAGACAAGGACAGGCAAGGAGATCTCTCGAGAGGAGCTCACCAAGCAAACTGAGAAGTCCTTGAGAGAAAAGGCTCGAAGAGAGCAGAAGAGAGTGAGCAAGCAGTTCGAAATTGACGAGGCAGCTTGACAGCTATCCAGAGACGAAGCACCGGTAGTGCTAACAGAGTCAGCAAAAGCATTTGAGAAAGAGACAGACACCAGACCGGGAGAGTTCCGATCGACACCCGAGAAGAAAGGGGAAATGGCACCACCTCCAGACACAGACAGTTCAAGCAGTGATAGTGATAGCGATAGTAACGACAACATGTCAGAAGCAGGACCGGCAGATCCTCCTGCACCACCTCCAGACAAGGCACTTGAAAGAACGACCAGGTTCGCAGCAAAGCTACACCAGCCTCCAACCTTCAGTGGTGAAGGAGACGATCTCAAAGAAGAAGCCTTTGAGACATGGTACACTTCTGTTTGATTAAACCAGAACCTAACAGGAGTCATATCAAACGCTCCAGGATCTGGAAGCTACTGGATACTCTATACCACCAAACAAGCACTAAAAGCTAGTCACCAAGCACTTAGAGAGTTCAGCGATGATATCACTAGAGATCAACTAGTCGGACACCTAAGGGACCTATTCGTCTCCACCCGCCAAAAGGATAACCTATTCGAGAAGTTTAATGCGGTATAGCAGGTCACCAAAGAAGGAAAAGTACGAAGGATAACAGAAGTTATTGTCGATCTCAAGATGTATCAGAACCAACTATCAGAAGAGGTGGTAACCGATTATATATTCTGTCAGAAACTGTACAACAGCATGTATCCGAAGTTGAGACAACAAGCTGAGTTGATTTACAATGAAGACGACACTTTCAAACAACTCATTAAGGATGTCGAACGAATAGACACAGTTTTTAGAGACACAGCAGTCTATAAGAACGAGAAGAGGGATTACTCTTCAAGCAACTCGAAACCAAAGGACCGCCCCAAATCAAAAGGCAAATCAGCCAAAAGGTACAAGAAACAGGATAGGGACGACAGGAAAGCTGGACCAACCTGTAATGCTGGCGGCGGAAAGGGCCATATGTCCAAAGAATCTCCTTCTAAGAAGGATGACAAGAAAGGCAAAGGAAAAGCGATCAAGAAGGAAGCAAGATCGAATAATGTCGAATATGAGCAGGGCTCCATGGATGAAGAGTACATCCACACTACCGGAATCGAATGTTAGGCCACAGGTCAGACTCCCAGGCCAGCAAACCTCAAGCCCTATAGCGCTCTAGAAGGAACCATACACCTAAATGGAAAGGAAGCCAAGGTTCTCTTTGATACTAGAACGATTAGAGCCAATATTGTCAGCGCTCACTTGGTCACCACGCATGGGATACCATGTATCGAGATGGCGAAACCCACCAAAAGTCATATGGCTATGAAAGGATCGAGATCCGAAAGCCAGAAGGAATGTTGAGTGGAGATTTCAGTTGGGAAAATGAAGGTCTCCAATACCAAAATGATAATTGGAAACCTAGCGAAATACGATGCCCTAATTGGAATGCCCTTCCTCATGCAACAACAAGAGTCAATAGACTGCCAGAAGCTTACTCTCGAATTTCCGAAACACAGAGTCAGGGTAAACTGTACCACCACCAGCGAGTATGTCAGAGCAGCAGTAGTATCTACAGAAGAGATCATAGATCAACATGCAGATGTATTTGCGGAATCAATACCGGAAGGACTACTCCCTAGAAGAAAGATCAATCACTGAATCATGCTGTAACCGGGTGTTGAAGTCTGGACATTGCCAACATATTCTGTTCCTGAACGACATACGGCAGCTTTGAGTCTGTGGATCAGAGAGAAGGAAAGACAAGGAGTCATCAGACGCCAGCCAGTGCATGGAGCGGCACCTATGTTTGTTCAATATAAGAAAGATGGCAAAAGGGCCCGACCGCTAGTGGACCTAACAGAGAGGAATAAAATCATGCTAAAGGATGATGAACCGATACCCAATCAAACGACGATTCTGAATGATATGGCAAGAGCCAGATACCGCAGTAAAATAGACTTAAGCGATGCTTATTTCCAGACCAGGGTTGAGCCTGAGGACGTTTGGAAGAACAGTTTCAAATCACCCTTCGGGGGATTTGTTAGCGAGGTTATGCTGCCAGGAGATATGAATGTGCCAGGAACCTTCATGCGCATCATATCGGACCTGATGGTGGACTTCCTAGGGAAGTTTATCCGGGTATACATTGACGATATCCTCATACTTTCCGATACAGAAGAAGAATATTTGAAACACATTGCGGCCATTTGTGCCAAGCTAAAGGGAGCACAGTTTTACGCAAGGAGAAATAAGTTTGAGTTTTTCGCACCTAGAATCGAAGTACTAGGACACATCATCGATGATGAGGGGTTGAAACCAGACCCTGAAAAGATTGCGAAAATCGAGGCATGGACTACCCCCACCACCAAATGCCAACTACAAGAATGCCTAGGGGTAGTCAACTATATTAGCAAGTTTTTACCGCATATCCCAACACTTACAGCACCGCTGACGGCGCTTCCTGGAACAGCAGAGTTTGTCTGGATAGCGCTGCATGATGCAGCCATGACAAATATTAAGAGACTAATAGCAGGAGCGCGTATTATGAAACCTGTGGACTACAAATCGGGAGTCCCGATATCATTGATCACCGATGCATCACTTTCAGGATGTGAAGCATGGGTAGGACAAGGAGACACACCTGAAACAGCAAGACCTGCAGCACTCCATAGTAGGAAGTGCACTGATGCCCAACACAACTATGGAACAACAGATAAGGAAGCGCTAGCAATAATTGACTCACTATCTGCATTAAATCATATACTCAGGGATGCTGAGTTTACGATTGTTACAGATCACCAACCCCGAACGCGCCTTGGAGGAGCAAATGAACTAAGCGGAACAAGAATCCGCTGGGGGAACCTTATCAGTACATATACAGCGATGATAGTCCATCATCTACGGCTGTGGAACTATTTAGCTGACGCTTTATCCCGCCTTCATGAGAAACCAGACAACAACCCTCATTACGCTAAAGATCCTACAGAAGAAGACCAAGACCGTACAACACCTATCTACGATTTATTCTCTAGACCTCAAGACCTTCAAGTCATGTCACACTAGGAACCTTTACCAGTTTTCGGGCACTCAGAATCTGGATCTGACAGTAGCCTGAACGAAGCAACTGAACGAGATGATATCGAACTTGAAGAAGACCTCACATGAGGACTACCACCTATTACAGAAGCCCCAAGAGTACCAACCACCACGGGACCTGTCAGTACTATTGGATGGAAGGACAACGACAGATACCACTCTGGATGATCGAATGATGAGATCAAACATTCAGCACTCCACTGGATGGTATGCAAAGATGAACACTACGAGTACCATGGTGTTCACAACACCTATCCAGAAAGAACAATCAGTATGTCTAGCAGTCCACCGATAGTTTACCCAGAGCTGCCCAAGTCTACATCAGCCTCACTACCTGTGTCAGGCTCACCTGTCAGTAGTAGAACACGTCCCGATCTTAGCATCCTTAAGCGCAGACTCGAGAATGCGGTACTTTGCAACCAAACTATGCACCAGGAGTGCAGCTAACCCAACTGCCCTGCACACAGACACCATTGCAAGCGTCGCCACTATAGCAGCGCTTTTACACACTTGAATGCTACCATCTCAACCATCCAACCTCCTCGGCTCCCCCATCATGACAGATGACTCTATGAGGTATATCACGATGAGACAGATGGGGGAGGAGATGACGTCCCATGCCTGGAAAGGGTACAAGATGAGAGGGATGTTGCCCAAGCGACCACAGAATGGAAGGCATGTGGCGAGAACAAATGATCAAAGGATACAGGCAGGATCCTGTATGGAAACTGGGAAACGACTCTACAGCTACAGCGAGAGGAGGCAAGGCCCAGCACTATAGTATTGGCAATGGTCTACTCTACGCCACCACCAGAGGAGGCGAGAAATGTCTTTACATACCCAAAGAACATGCAACGAATGGCGAGACTCTGAGAGAGTTGGCTATCAGTGAGAGACACAACCAGGGACATCACAGCGCTCCGAGAAACCTTCGATACACTACAGAATATGTAAGAGGTACAGGAAGAGGATTTGGTAGTACAGGTATAGGTTTAGAGTTGAAAGAGACAGAACCTATGATATGTTTTCTCCACTCAAGCGGAAACCACGAATTCTTCAATACTGCAGACACCCACCAACATCCTATCTTCCATAAAGGACGAATATTACTGTCAAACATCATTATTGCTAAAGCAAACTTGAGAAAGGTTGAAACCGACGTTTTGGATAAAGTCGGGGCATTAGCAAAAGATGATGAAGAATGGATGAGACGAAAGGAAGAACTAGAGTCTATGTTAAGAGAAGGAAAGGAAGTCCCGAAACAATGGACTATCACCGACAATTTGCTCTACTATAAGGATCGACTATACATTCCTTCAAACAAGGACCTACAAACTCTGATCGCGAAAGGCTGTCACAACTCACAAGTTGCTGGACACGTTGCACAAGATAAAACCTTTGAAATCATCATGCGGGACTTCTATTGGAAAAATATAACCAATTGGATAAACGATTATGTACGTTCATGTACAACTTGTCAACAAGCGAAAGCCCCAAGACACGCTCGATACAGACTACTTAACCCTTTGCAAGTACCATACTCAGCATAGGCCTCGACATCGGTAGACTTTATCACACAATTACCAAAATCAGCAGGTTACACCCAAATCATGGTGGTAGTAGATCGGTTCACAAAAATGGCACACTTTGTGGGATTAGAAGAAAAGGCAACCGCAAGAGATGTTGCTGCAGCTTTTGGCAAAGAAATTTGGAAACTTCATGGACTTCCTACAAATATCATTTCGCATATGAATTCCAAGTTTGCGGGAGAATTTTGGGAATTATTGTGCAAGAAACTCAGCATTAAATGGAAAATGTCAACAGCATACCACCCTCAGACCGATGGACAAACGGAACGGGTCAACCAAGTGCTGGAAGGCTACCTCCGAATATTTGTCAACTACGACCAAAATGATTGGTACCACCTATTACCCCTAGCTGAGTTCGCCTACAACAGCTCAATAACAAATGCACATCGAATGACCCCCTTCTTCACAAACTATTGATATTATCCTCAAACCCAATCGTTGAAAGAAAGAGAAGTCCAAAGCCCTGGAGCAACAATGTAGGCTCACAGGATGCAGACGATACACGAAAATGTAAGAGAATTACTCAAACGAACAAAGGAAGCGATGAGACGATATTATGACAAAAAAGTAAAACAACAACCCGATATTAAAATTGGAGATCTAGTTATGCTTAACGGCAAGAATATTTGTACCAAACGCCCATCAAAGAAGTTAGCACCAAAGCTATACGGCCCCTTCAAAGTTCTGGAACAACGAGGGAAACTTGCATATAAAATCGAAATATCAGATCGATGGGATATACATCCAGTATTTCATGTATCATTACTCGAGCCATATCGAACGTCTATTAGACCAGCTCGAGAGCAACCTCCAATGCTACCCGAAGAAATTGATGGTGATCTGCAGTGAGAGGTTGAGAAAATAATCAAGAGTGAAATAATCTCTTACGATCGAAGAGTCCAAGGAAGACCAAGGACCTTTGAAGAAATCCGGTATTTCATCAAATGGAAATGATGTTCCGAAGATGAAAACACCTGGGAACCACCACAGCACTTAGACAATGCTCGAGAATTGGTTGAAGATTTTCATAGAGAAAACCCAGAAATGCCACGATTAGGCTAAGTAGTATTACTGGAAAGGTTTTCCTGCCGTGGTCAAGTAAACACGGAAGGTTTTTCACCCTACCATGTAGAGTACTAAAAGGAATTAGAGCTTATTGCTACTTGTATCATATTAAAAAGGATTTTGAGGACAAAACCTTTTGAAGAGGGAGCTAGTGTTACGCACACAAGAATAGCTCACCTATATTAGTAGGCGATATACAGCTTCATCAAAGATGACTGCATATCCAAACCCTAAAGCTTGCTAGAAGTAGGACAAACCCGGAGGCATCCGTGGTAGCAACTCAGGCAACCGGAACAGTTCACGTTCCTTGAAGTAATTCACTCATTAGAACGATAACATATGTGAACTCTATCACATATCTGGTAGAGCTGGATATATATGCATGCTGCTTTGAAAGATGGCCATCCGAACTAATCACTCAGTATTCCATGAGAACTATTGGTATGTTCGCTTACTGGCTGTATATATTAAACCATAGTCTATTAGGAGGAAGAGATTGAAGACTATCTACTGGTGGAGTGGAAACACCCCCAGATAAATTAGTAGTCAGGAGACTCTCTGAGTTGGAGCAGGGCAATTACTTTCAGGGTCAAACAGTGTTCGCATGTTCCTGAACAAAGTTAAAAAGACCGAATGATACATAAGTCCTCAAGAAAGGAAAGTAGCGCAAACTTTTGTATAAATAGAAGGGCTCTCCACGCTGGTTGAGGAAGAATCAAGCAACGGAGAAGAGACCTTAACAATATAACAAGTTATTAAGAAATCTTCTAAAAAACAGTTTGAGAAAACTTTAACATACTTTACCAAGCCTTCCTGACATATCGCCGTACTCTCAAACCACGGCCTAGATAGTTCAATACCTCTTCGAGTTAGCTACCCCGTAACAAAACAGCGGAAACAATCACCGATATGGAAACCCATCTGCACCCATTTCACAAGATGAAGCATATCTTTTTAGAGTTTCAAGTAACTAAACGCATACCTGTGAAGATGGATAAGCGACGAAGGCAGCTGCAACATGATAGGCCTAAGACAAGGGAGCTCGTCGCACCCTTGAAATGGTGCTGAATCAGGGACGCAGAAAGGGAAGCTCAAACTGAGCGACGTAAACACCTCATCTTTTGTGAATAGCCTTTCAACTTCATCAAGATGCATTTGCTCAGTCACTTTTGTGATCATATAAGCCAGTTTGGCAATATTCCGATCAATTCAACCGAGTTCGGTGAGCTAGCGCATAAGGCTCAAATCAAGGCTGGATAGTGGCAATCGACTAAGAACGATGCCTCCCTACAAATTCTGCAGAGCTATAACGTCAACCACCGGGATGTGTCACACATGGCAACCATGATAACCCGAGCTAAAAAATGTAACAACTCAACCAATTCTTAACCAAATTAGACGAAACAAGATGATATCAATTGAGAAAGGATAGGAGAGCTAGTTCATGCCTGCAAAGTAAAATAATAATATTCCCTGCTGAGTAAAATCAGAAAAATGTGTGAAAAAGTACTTAACACTACAAGAAAGAAGAAGGAACAAAGTAGGATACAGGAGCATCCAGAACCATTTCCAAAGTGGCTGTAGATAATCTCCTATTGGTAGAACTCATATAGGAAATAATTTTTGACTGCTATTAAAGTCAGAAGTGTACTGAAATAGTCAGGCATAGAGTCAATTTAATGGCAAAACTAGAGAAATGCTAGTAAGATGCGCAGATGTTGAGGGAGATAGCTCAGAAGATGAGAAGAGAAATAAAGATGTGACTCAAGGTCAGAGCACTCAGGATATCACAATCAAGCTGGATTTGTTATATTTTAGTAGTATTTAAGGTATTGTTCTTATATTTTTAATAGATTACAATATAACAAGTTCTCTTGCAGGCTTTGTAATAAGAAATGGTCTATATACTGGGAATTATATAAGCATAGTTAGGTAATGCTTATTCACCATGACAGTCAAAGAAATATTCATTTCTAGTTGATTTATTGCTCCCAGTGGTGAAGTGAAGGGTTTACTCAAATTATAATTAAAAGATCATCTGATTACAAAAGATAATCTTCTATTAAGAACTCAAACCTTTCCAATAGTGCTATGCCTTTTACTATTTATATTGTATTACATATTTATAACTCTCAACAGTTCAGCTAATATGCAATGTCAAAACATTTACTCTTTTTTTACTAATTTACCTATTTTCTAAAACTTTATATATACATTATTTGATTTATTATATGGTAGCCTATCTCAAAGTCTTGCGAGATAACTCAGGCCGATAATCTTAATCGTAGACGGAGATTGTCTAGAAAGGCTCAATGATTCAAAGTAGGTAAAGTGATAAAGATTTTTCTAGCGTAAAAACTTATATTGATAAGATCTCTTCTCCGTTGCTTGATGATGTCTAAATAGCTCGGGAGGCACCTGGATATTTATATGCCGCGTCTGGGTGGTCGCGGGTTACATCTAGTTTTCATACTAACTAAGTACCTGCTAACAACTTCAGCTTTTCCTAAGAAGTGCGAACACCATTTGACCCTGACAATTCTGTTATCTCACTTCGACTTCCGAATTGCAACACCATGAAATTTCCTGAGGGTGCTCCCACACATCAGTCCATTGGTTACGATCCATCTTCGTCGGCATGGAGTCTCGATTACCATTTTGCATACACAGAATGGTCTCCATGATCGAACCAACAAAGGGGCCAGCTTTGTTATCGAACCTCTCAGCATTGCAGACATATTCTGTAACCGACATCTGCGAGGCATAAGATAGACTTGTCACGATAATCGCTCCAATAGCCATTATCCCTCCATAGTCATATTGTTATCGTATGATTCCGTCAGTATCCGTAAGATACTATTGACATGTGTGAGTGCGGGTATGCCTGATTGCTCAGACTACCTCATCCGACAACACCATTCACTTCTGCGACTTTCATTGCGAGAGCGTGGAGTATAGAATGTGTTGCCTAACCATTATCCGTAAAAACGTCCCGTTACTTAGTGACCACCTTCGCGACTCTTGTCTTTAGTGCTCAGTAACATTATGCGACGTCGACCGACCTGGCTCGAACCACTTGCATAAGCTCGCCAAAGGTCTTCCCTCATATACCCTGCGAACGGGATCCGGTCGGACGGACGGCCGCGACGTATACGGGTTACGAGGAGGGTTCCAATGACAATGTCTTTGGTGAGGGGACGCAACTACGGCGGCGTCTGCCGGTGTAGCGCCGTCCCAACGCTGGTGCGGGAGGGGGGTGTTGGCTTCTCCTTTTGAACTCAGAATCCTAAGGTAGGGTAACTATAGGTCTTTATTCACTAATGGAAAGCTAAGCCTTCCGGTATGCCTAACAGTAACAATCTTATATTGAGGCTTCAACAACAACAACTGACCTTGATCCTGTTTCAATTACTATACTCTTTACTTCTATATCAACGCTTGATTAAAACAATATACACTTATATGTAATTTGGTTGAAATTGGGATGTAACAGAGTAAATTGTGAAACGGAGAGACAATATTGTAAAATGGGCCACTATATGACAGTTTCATTTGTCTATAGATTAGGGATGTATAACCTGGTCATAAGCAAGTAATTTATAATGAATAGTCAGCTAGAACTTGTGAGATTTGTAATAAAACTTGTTATATTGTAATCTATTAAAAATATAAGAACAATACCTTAAATACTACTAAAATATAACAAATCCAGCTTGATTGTGATATCCTGAATGCTCTGACCTTGAGTCACATCTTTATTTCTCTTCTCATCTTCTGAGCTATCTCCCTCAACATCGGAGCATCTTACTAGCATTTCTCTAGTTTTACCATTAAATTGACTCTATGACTGACTATTTCAGTACACTTCTGACTTTAATAGCAGTCAAAAATTATTTCCTATATGAGTTCTACCAATAGGAGATTATCTACAGCCACTTTGGAAATGGTTCTGGATGCTCCTGTATCCTACTTTGTTCCTTCTTCTTTCTTGTAGTGTTAAGTACTTCTTCGCACTTTTTTCTGATTTTACTCAGCAGGGAATATTATTATTTTACCTTTCAGGCATGAACTAGCTCTCCTATCCTTTCTCAATTGATTTCATCTTGTTTGGTCTAATTTGGTTAAAAATTGGTTAAGTTGTTACATTTTTTAGTTGAGGTTATCATGGTTGCCATGTGTGACACATCCCGGTGCTGTGACACTTCCCGGTGGTTGACGTTACTCGACAAGATGGTATCCGAATGAGATTATTGAATCTGGGATCTCTGCGAGGTTGCGATAGAGATCTCTCTCTAGACGTAGAACAGTTGGACACCACTAGCACCACAATAGAACCTGACATTCGTTCGAGAATGCTCAAAGGACACCGGGAAGATCTTTCCAACATAGCTGTGTTTAGTCAGGTTTTGGGGATTTCCATTCAAATTATATGTCCTGGATTGATCTGATAGAGCCGGCATAATCTGCCACCAGCCTGCCGTCTTCCGGTGCACCCTGAGATACTCCAATCACTTCAAGTTGAGCTACTGCCATAACTAGAAATTCCAGTTCTTGCGTTCCACCAAACAGAAATATACGATATCCAACCTGGGCGATGCACCGGGGCTCTCAACTTTAGGAACCAAAGGAGTTGCAATGATTGGGTTTGGTTGCGGGCTGGAACGGAAGACATGTATTGTGCTCTCTGGGGCTGTCTTCCTGCAATGCTCATTGTACTCATCAAAACCAGAGACTACAGATGCGAGAATTGGATGCACTGCCTCGCTGGCATTCAGTTTGTGAGCGCAGTTAACTCAGGGCCTATATCAGACATAGATAGCCTTGTAACCTTCCAAATGAAGGGGGATAGTCGGGAGATTGCTGTTGTTGCCATAGGGACAATTCTCGGCCTGGCACACCTTATCCCAGAGGGGGATCAGCGCTGGATTGTCAATAGCTATATCAATTTGAGAACATTTAACAAGGTAGGTTAAGGGATCAGGATATCAGAAGGCATCTGCGATGCTATTTTGCATCGGGGACTGATTGAGGGAGGAACCTAGTACTAGTATAGTAGTATAAAATCTACTGATGAATAAACCAGCTATAGAGTAGAATCACCAGATCCATAAACCACAAGGGCAGATGATCAGTTGTGTATAACCCGTGGGCAGAAGACATGATTTAAAAAAAAAGTGCTACTACACCCGATGCGAGCTGATGCAACGAATACGCGATAATAGTCTGCATCCATCAGCAGATCGAATTAACTTGAACGGGGGGCTGGAGGGATTCAGGATATTGCTATGAGGCAACCTCCCATCCTGACACAAAGAAGGTCGCAGAGCAACCTGGATGGCATGGAGTATCAGCCGGCCTTGCGAGGAAACTCAGGACGTATAGAATTTGAGCGGGTGTCGCCGGGCAACTCAGAACACACAGGACACAGGGGAGGCAGAGTATGGAACTCAGGACGCACAGGACACTGGGGACGCAACTCAGGAGGCACGGGACGCAGGGGACGCAGATTTAACGTCGCGTGCATCAGGATCCAACAGGGCCGTATCTGACATAGGGTAATCTTTTGCTAATGAAATAAGGCGTGTAACCGCTACAGGCTACCGGTTTAGGTATGGATTTGTTTTATGTATGGTTTCAGGATACCAGTTCAGGTGACCTGTATGCCTTGTTGGTTTGTGTTATGTTTTCTGTTAGGATACGAGTTCAGGAGACTCATAAGCCTTGTTATTTGTTACTTGTATTGTTTCACGATACGAACTGTGGAAGTTTGTACGCCTAGTTTATTATTTCATTGTTTATAGATTAGGTATCGTTTGATGCCTTAGGATTTGGATATAATTAAGGCGAGATGGATTATCACCGGTGTTAAAAGACCTGTATCTCTCCAGACCTAGAGAGATCAGACTTCTACATAAAGAGTTTTCATTATACTAGGTTGAACAGTGATCTTCTATTCAGTTCGATTCGAGAATCTTTGAGCTTCACACAGGCCTAAAGCACTTGGCCTTCTCTTAGTATTTTCGATAAAGTAATAGAGTCTATTCAATTACTTGTGGGCATCTCCGGTACTTGATCTCAATTATAGCACGGTTTGGTTAGAGTGAATACCGATCCCCTTTCCAAGACCGCTACCCCATGGGAAGCGGTTACAAAATGGTAGTAAAGCTCATCCCCACAGCCTAGGGAAAAACAGAAAATACAAGGCAAGAAATATTGTGATAGCCTCAGAAGTTGTTTATCCGGCGTCAAAGGACATGCTAACAGAATCAGGATATGGCACCGCAGCGTCAGAAGATATCGTGTTACAATCTGGAGACGCATAGAAGAAGTAATCCCTAATCTGAAGTTGACTGATCTGGATCGTGAGATCCGGACCCAGGACTAAAGAGCTGAGATTGCCACGATACGAAGTGATAAGATAAAAGAAGACCAAACTATGCGGGAGAGCGATCCGGGGTTAGGACAGATGAGGCCGGAATCTGAAGACGAGAGAATTACGTAGTGGTGATTAGAACTGGTCAGGGCAGAAGAATAAAGGGCTTAAGAAGATCAGGATGAAGGCGCAGAGCACCAGATGCGGACAGGATAAAGGAGCAGGGCACCAGACGCAGTCAGGATGCAGGGCGCTAATAACCCTAGAATCAGGACGCAACGTCGATCCGACATTGCGTCCTAATTCACAATTAACATTTTGTGCATCAGGTGGGTCAGATGCCCGGGACGCTCAGGACGCAAGCTATTGTCTTTGCTGATATAGAGCCTTATAGGTATCTTACTGTGAAATAACTATATCTCACAGCAGGCTCTACGAATGACTACATGACCATATGAATAACATCTATATTAAACTCCGAAGGCTGTAAAACGATTGCTCAATGGATTACAATCGATGAAATGAAACGTACAGCAAGCAACTCAAAGTGAAATTCAAGGCAGCACTCAAGTTCCGGGAAAATCATTTCACTGATAGCCCCAGGTTCTGTCCATCATGCTAGATGCTCAATGCTCTCTCACTGACTAACGGGAGAAAACAAGGATATATATCAACAACAGCTAATCCTTCTCATAAGCTACCATGAATACTCTATGCGAGCCTTCATTTCCATCATTACTACCCCCCACCTAATGAAAGAAACAAACACTCTGCTGCTTCCTCCAGGCTTCCAGCCTTTTCATGCTAACCCTACAGTATTGCGGCTTTTCTACTGACTTTCCCAAAAGCTGTAAGATCCAAAAACTATTGCACATACCTGCATTCGCAGTACTTTCCCGAGCGTCCTTGTCGGCTCTTATTAACCTCAAGTACTCACCTGTGCTCACTAGACATGATAGTATGCTAGAAGATCCTTGAAGGATATCAGAGGGTTCACTGTAGACACTTTTGCTACTCTGTGAAGAATGCGAGAAATGCGCCTAAACCTCTTTGACCAACAGGAAAAAACGCTCAAGAGAGCAGTCATGAAATGTATATTGAAAGTATTGAAGGAAAGCCCAAGAAGTAAATGTGCTGGTGCCAGAATAGGAACAAATGGTGGGATCATAGTAAGGAGACTCCAGAAAGAGTCTCCATTGTTTTTTATATTTAAGAGTTCTGTTCACCAATAGTTTAAGGCCCTGTAGGTCACTGAAATATAAGTCTGTCAAACAGATCATCGATCTGCACATTTCTTGGGCAAAATTCTTTTTACAAACGCCACAAGCCAAACCCTATGCCTGAAGCCAAAGCGAGTCTCCGAGGACAAACCCATGCCCTCGTCCTCGGCGTGTGTGAGGAGGGCATATACCTGAAGCCAGAGCCATATGCCCAGATCATCCGGGCATTTCCCAAGTCAAACAAACGCACTCCCAGAAGCTAAACCAACAACCAAGATAGTATCAAGGAGCTTACAATCAGTAGCACCATTTCCAACAACAGAGTCGTAAACACAGACTACTACTTGTAGTTCACCTGGCCGTACACCAATTCTCTGGGACTGGCTTTTTCAGAAAATTTAATCAGGGGCTTGCGTTGTTGTGGAATACTCTATAAATAATTTCTCCTTTTTAGTAAAATCTTTCTTCGCCTTCATTGTTCATTTTGGTTTTGTTGTAATTTGTTGGTAATGTAAAATAACTTTGCTGTTTTTGCTGCCATGTTTTTTGTTTTGTCGGTTTGGTGGCGATTTGGTCGCTCTAGGCCTCCGTAACTTGTCATACCTCGGAATGAAATGCCAGGGGGTTGTCTAGTGCGAAGCTAGTCCCAAAACCATTTCCCAACTGGGCAGGAAATCAGGACACATGTTCTCTTTGTGGGTTGTAACTGCTATCCTGTAGTATATAAGATCTCCACTCTTGCAGTATGTAGAAGGACAGAATAAAAATCAATGGTGGTAGGGAGGTTTATTACAACAGTATCTGGCCATATTTGAGGTCTACCTGATTGGGATCGACGTCCCCATCCTTCCCGTTCCTAGCTGCCCACTAGAATGGTGTCCGGCCATATTTCTCTGCCTGATCGGGATTGGCATCTTTCCACTCCAAAAGGATCTTCACTACCCCCTCTCTCCCTTCCACAGCCGCCCAGTGAGTGGCTTCCCGCCGGATTTGTCTTCAGGCTCAGTATTGAGGTCCTTTCGTTACAAAGGAATCCTTACTACCTCCGCATGCCCGCACTTAACAGCCCACGACAGTGGCGTCTGCCCAGAATAGGTGTCTACCTCGTGAGGATTGACCTCCTTTTGTTCCAAAAGTAGAGTATCTTTACTAGCCCCTCATGCCTATGCCATGCTGCCCAGGAGAGCTGCCTCCAGTCGTCCGATGTCTGCCTTGTTAGGATTAAGGTCACTTCGTTACAATAATATCTTTACTACTCCCTTGTGCCCGCCCAGAGTAGCCCATGAGAGTGGCCTCCTGCCGTAAAAGGTGCCTCGTCAGGATTGACGTCCTTTCGTTACAAAAGGATCTTTAGAGCCCCCCATGCCATCCCTGAGCCGCCCACTAGAGTGGTGTCCGGTCAGATCTCCACCGCCGGGATTGACAACCTTTTTCTCTAAAAGTATCTTTAAGACCCCCTCATGCACGCCCGCTGCCGCACAGTTAAGTGGGGTTTGGCCTTTCCAAGTGTTTGGTTTCATAAAATTAGGCTGTTTGTTAGAGATTGCATTGGGGGTCCTCATTCTTTCTCCCTCGCCAGCGATATCCTATATATACACAAAGTTGACTTCACAGGAAAACTCTTCGTCTCCAACATCTTTCCCCGTTTTCCCCTTTCTTCGTTCCATCCACACAACCTCTTAGAAGTTTCCCGAAACTCCTATTTCCTGATTTCCTTCTTTGTGTTTCCTCCTCTTACAAAATTTTCCTCACTTCCCCCGAACCTCTACCGTTCCCATGCGTCCGTCTGTTTTCTAGTCATCATAGTGCAATACTAGCTAGTTATAGCTGCTGGTAAACCTTAATCCCTATTTCCTATCCTGGCTAGTTCCTAATCCTAAACCCTGCTAAACACTCCTGCTTCGTCTTGCTCCCCAACCAAACCTATTATTATTCTACCCATGACCCGATACGATACTACTCGATCGTGCAACCATGATCGAACAAACCCCTCCTCACCCACGTGCCATCTCGGTTTTTCAGTATTGTCCTAGATATGGAATCTTTGCGAATTTTCAACAGCGTAGGCTAGCATTTGTCCTCCCCAGTAACCGCCGCCGAAGATCAGCCTTTTCTCGCTGCTCACCACCACCGAAAACCGACATCAATCTCTACGAGCAACTAGCAACAAGCCAACAATCCTACAGCTCTTGAAACTGCTGTGTCACACTATATACAAGCACAAACCACTATCAACTGCGACGTCGCACTACAACATGTTTGACACAACTTGAATCTCAGATGCCATACTGGAAATTAGTCTCCGACACGGACGAACTCCTATGTGGCACTCTCACAGAATGCCAAACAGCTAGCATCTTCCAGGTCACACTACCACACACCGCTTCACCGATTAGAATAGGCAATCAGGTTGTTGTTCATTTGTATGGAGGAATGTGGGCGAGAAGTCAGTGGGGGGGCTGGCAAGAAGTTTCATAGATAAAAGGATTAGTATCATCCACTGTTATTTTCTATTGTAACAACCGCTCTTTGTGTCTGTCATTTGTCGTTTCCTATTTCACTATCATCAACCATTTCGTTCTTTATTATTCTTTTGATATCTTCCATATACAATTGATTGCTCTGCTTCCGCATCCCAACTCTGAATCCGCTATGCCTAAACCTTGTTATTACAAAATCCTCCACTGACCTTCGAGGTTGTAATCTTTAGGTTTGCTAAAGAGGGGGGCGACGATAGGTTGCGGATACCATCCTTGGAAGACAAGTCAAGGTAGTTGAGAACCATCGTGTGAAATGGCACAATGAGAGGGTCGTTATCGCATTCTTTCTTCTGGAACTTGATCTCCTATCCCTTGGCTATTTCCCCTCCTCCGCCTTTATTTTTTTGTTCTTCTAGCCTCCTTTCCTCCTGTGGCGAGTGGGTTCTAAGGCGCTTACCCTCCACCACTGACCCCAAATTAATCTTGACAGCCACAGTTTCTCCAGCCGAGCCCGTTTCAGTATCGTTAGTCTCAGCCACGCTCGTGAGGATGACACTCCCATGAGTTGCTCTGGAAACTTGATGGTGGCCATGCCCAACAGGAAGCCTCTTTGCATTTTGGTATCTCCGGACCGGTGTTATTTTTCTTAGTCCAGGACCACTCCTCATCTTCATGGCCCAGCCACCTCGCGACATCTTCCCATTCTTCCTTTTAACATGAGGCGTCAAGCACTCGTCCCATTGTTACTCGTTATCGAAGCTGTCGCTTAGGCGTTTGCACAGGGGACCAAGCGAACATACTGTCGGAGGAAAAACCGTCTGAGACGCAAGAACACTCTCGCTGTTCCACGAAATAGCACTTCGTGGAACCGCTGCTCTAGGCAGCGCTGTATAAGCCGCAGCCTTATCCAGGACCAACTTCTCCTGCGACAGTGGCGTAGTAGCAGGAAGGTACTCTTCGATTTCAAGAGGGCCCAAGGCAAAACAATGCTGGTTGAATTAGGCGAGAGCAAGGACCCTGGGGTCAGTAGACGAGGGAGAAATGGTAGCGGCGGGTTTTAGTTTCCTTGGCCAGCGACGACAGATTTGGTGATTCTGTCATAAGCGCACACACGAGTACGTCGCTTGTCTATGAGCGCTTGCCATCATATCTCTATCTAAGAGAGGGAATTTTGGCCGCCTTAGCGCAATAGCTTAATCTGGGTGTTTGTGTGTTACTAGAACAATCCCACGTGATGTCAGATCACTAATGGCGAGGCGCTAAATTGAAAGGTCAACCAGCAACGCCTTCACTACCTTATAAATCCTCTCTCCACTACCTTTAATCCTAATTCCACCCAACAAGATCACTATTTTCGTTACCAACCTCCACTACCACAAAGAATGGCTGGTGTACTAGTCCAGGAAGCTCAGAGCACGCAAATTCCCGTCGGGCATGCTGAGCCCCAAGATTCTGGTTGTGGCTCGGCAGATTCTCTGCCGAGGGAATCAAATAGGGCACCACAAGGAGCCGATTATTATCTTACTGAGGGGCTAGAGGGAGTTGAAGTCCAGGGTTACCGTGGGACGAGGTCATTTATGACTGCTATTAATTTACAGGTCGATCAACTACATGCCGGTAATGCCGGCCAGTACGCAGTGTTTTCTCATCTAATCGTGCCAAGGTTGCGGCGTGTGGCCGCAACCCAGGATGTTCGCTGGCTCACAACCTGGGCACTCCTACAGAGTGCCTGACAGCTCAACATGACTTTGGTGGCAGAGGTAGTTGGCGGTGGGAAGAGGAGGCGGTTGGGGGATGGGGGGAGAGTGGTTGACCCTGAAAAAGCCCAGCCGGTGGGTGTAATAATGGGGTTAAAAGTGGGTGGTGTGTTGTGGGAGGATGGGATTGGTGGGGTGAGAAAGGGGCTGGAGGCGGTCGGGATCGAAATTTGTGACGAAGGACGGTGGTTGGTTGGGGAGAGCACGAGAAGGGAGCGAATGGAGAGTGGGAAGAAGTCCTCGACGGTGTTGGTCCGGGTTAGGGGGGAAGGGGTGGCTAGCGGGCTTTTCCGTTCGGGGTTGTGGGTGGGTGGAAGGTGGTGCTCGGTTAGGAGGTTTGTGGCGATCCCGCCGAAGAGGAAGGAGGGGTGGAGGGGTGAGGTTAGGGATTTGAGGGTGAGGATGGATGGGTTGTGCCGGGCTGGGGAGCGCTCGGAGGATAAGGTGTTGAAGAAGATGGAGGAGATGATGGGGATGTGGAGGAAGGATGGGGGGGTGGAGAAGGAAGGGG